>Ga0070691_10000572_pt1 | contig 14054 bp, 16 predicted proteins | sample KBSK1101metaG_FD_64673 | JGI IMG/M metagenome (GOLD analysis project Ga0070691, IMG submission 64673) | Corn, switchgrass and miscanthus rhizosphere microbial communities from Kellogg Biological Station, Michigan, USA - KBS K1-10-1 metaG | ecosystem: Host-associated > Plants > Roots >... | reverse complement strand
AGGGCAAGGGGAAAGGCATCCGCGTCGCGCACGACTTCGACGCGCCGCTCCCGCCGGACGTCCTGAAGCTCTTCGGCGACTCCACGGAGTGAGGCTGCTGCTCGACACCCATGCACTCATCCGCTGGCACGCCGGATCGCTCCCGGCGCCGGCCGTCAGGATCGTGCAGCGCGCGGACATCGTGGCGGTCAGTGCGGTGAGCGCATGGGAGATCGCCATCAAGCAGGCGCTGGGCAAGCTCCGGTTCCCGGATGCGGTGGAGGACGTCGTGGAGATGTACGGGTTCATGCCGCTTCCGGCGTCCGTCCGCCACGGCGACCTCCTGCGCGCCCTCCCACGCCACCACCCGGACCCGTTCGATCGCCTGCTCATCGCGCAGGCGCTCGACGACGGCTTCACCATCCTGACATCCGACCGAGCCTTCGAAGCGTACCGGGTGCCGGTCACCTGGGCCTGAGCGGGACGGACGGCGGACGTACCCGTTAGCTTTCACCTCGTGCCGACCGTCACCGTCACACGACTCGTCCGCTTCAACGCCGCGCACCGCGTGCACAACCCCGCGCTGAGCGACGAAGAAAACGCGCGCCTCTTCGGCAAGTGCAACAATCCGAACTGGCACGGGCACAACTACACGCTCGAAGTGTCGGTGACCGGTGACCCCGACCCGGTCACGGGGTACGTGATCGACCTCGGCCACGTGAAGCGCGTCGTCGAGCGGGAGTACGTGGATCTCGTCGATCACAAGAACTTCAACCTCGATGTTCCGTTCATGGCGGGCGTCAATCCGACCACGGAGAACATCATCGTCGCCTGCTGGCGCCGCCTCGAGCCGGCGCTGAGGCCGGCGCGCCTCTCGCGGCTCCGCCTCTGGGAAACGGAGAACAACTATGTCGACTACGAAGGGCGCTAAGTCAAAGTCGAACGGCGCCGCGCGCAACGGCTCCCCCGCGCATCACGGGAAGAAGGTGCTCCGCGCGGGATGCACCGCGGAACTCGAGGGCATGGTGCGCAACGAACTTGGCCTGCTCGGCGAAGATCCCCAGCGCGAGGGGCTCCTCAGGACTCCGCACCGCGTCGCCGCGTCCATGCTGTGGCTCACACGCGGCTACGAAATGGACGTCAACGAGATTGTCGGCGAGGCCGTGTTCGAGGAAGCGCACCAGTCGATGGTCATGGTGCGCGACATCGAGCTGTATTCGCTGTGCGAGCATCACATGCTCCCGTTCTTCGGCAAGGCCCACATCGCCTACATCCCCGACGGCCGCATCGTCGGCCTTTCGAAGCTGCCGCGCATCGTGGACATGTTCGCGCGCCGCCTGCAAGTGCAGGAGCGCCTCACGGAACAGGTCGCGGCCGCAATCCAGGACGTCCTCAAGCCGCTCGGCGTCGGCGTCGTGATCGAGGCGTACCATCTCTGCATGATGATGCGCGGCGTGGAGAAGCAGAACTCCAAGACGATCACGTCGGCGCTGCGCGGCTCGTTCCGCGACGACGCCAAGACGCGCGATGAGTTCCTCCGGCTCGCGTACACGCCGTCCACTCCGCTCCGGTGAGCACGAACCGCGGCGCGCTTTCGGGAACGACCGCGGTCGTCACCGGCGCGTCGCGGGGAATCGGCGAGGCCGTGGCGCGGTCGCTCGCCGGCGCGGGCGCCCGCGTCGCACTGGTCGCACGCGGCCGCGCAGTGCTCGAAGGGCTGGCGGACGAACTGGGATCAGGCGCGTTCGCGGTGCCGTGCGACCTCATGCATCCGAGGGCCGTGAGCGGCGCCGTCGATGCGATCGAGATCGGGTTCGGCGGCGCACCGGCGCTCCTCGTGAATAACGCCGGCATCTTCCGCGTCGGGGCCGCGGACACGCTCACCGTCGGGGACTTCACGGCCATGCTCGACCTGAACCTCGTCGCGCCGTTCAGCTTCGTTCGCGCATTCCTCCCGGCAATGAAAGCCGCGCAGCGCGGACACATCGTGACGATCGGCTCGGTGGCGGATCACGCGTCCTTCCCCGGAAACGCGGGCTACTCGGCCAGCAAGTTCGGCGCGCGGGCCGTGCACGAAGTGCTGCGCGCCGAAACGAAGGGGAGCGGGATTCGCGCGACGCTGATCTCCCCCGCGGCGACAGACACCGAGATATGGGACGGCCTCGAGCCGGGCGTGCGCGGGCGGTTTCCCGTGAAGGGCGAGATGCTGTCGGCCGGCGACGTCGCGAACGCCGTGTTGTTCGCGGTGACACAGCCCGTACGGGTCAACGTGGACGAGCTCCGGCTGTCGCGGTCATAGCACGCGATGTTCGTCGAGCTGCTGGAAAAACTGCGCTGTCCGAACGAGCATGAACCGTCGGCGCTGATTGCGGCGGCGTCCCGGACGGTGGATCGCCATATCATCGAAGGCACGCTCGGATGCCCTGTGTGCCACGCGGAATTCGCGATCCGCAAAGGGGCGCTGGAGCTGGGAGGGTCGTCCATCACGCCGGTGCTTGCGTACGGCGCTTTGTCCGACGAGCGGATGGTGCGCACGGGCGCTCTGCTCGGCCTCGACGAGCGCGGCGGCATCTACGTGCTCGATTTCATCAGTGCGCATTTTACGGCCGGGCTTTGCGACATCTCGCCGCACTCGCGGTTCGTCGCGCTGTCGGGCGATGCGCAGATCGATGGCGCGAGCGGCGTGATTACCGGCCACGGGGACGCGATTCCACTCGCGGATGAGTGCGCCCGCGGCATCGTGCTCGACCGAGCGACACCGGAGCTTCTGCGCTCGGCAGTGCGCGTGCTCGCGCCCGGCGGCCGGCTGGTGGCGCCGGCCGACGCGCCGGTGCCGAACGGCGTGACCGAGCTCGCGCGCGATGAGAGACAGTGGGTCGCGGAGCGGGATGCGGTCCCGGCGCTCGCGGAACTGCGCCGGGCGCGCTAGTTCTTCGCCCGCCGCCCGGACACGGTGACCTGCGGGCGCAGCTGAATGAGGTATGTCGCCGGGCTTCCCGGCACCGCCGCGCCCTTGTACTTCACCGTCGCCACCACCGTCAGCGACTCGGTCGCGGTCGGCAGGCCGGTGGAGTGCACGCGAATCACGCGCGACGACGTCCCGTCCGCGGCCGTGGTGTCGATGCGCGACGGCTGATTTCCGGAGTTCCACACCACGGCAACCGAGGTGTCCGTCGCCGAGAGCGCCTGACCGTGAAAGATCAGCTGGTACGAGACGAGCCAGCCCTGCGCGCCGGTCACCCCGCCCACCGTGTCACGCGTCGCGACCTGCAGCGTGAGCGCCGGCGTCACGTTCGACGCGTTGTCGAGCGGCGTATAGAACAGCGTGTCGCTGGCGGGCGGCGTGACGATCACCGTGTCGGGCCTGCGCGCGACGATCAGCGTCATCGGCCCCGTCTGCACTCCGGCCGCCGAGGCGATGATCCTGACCGGGCCGTTGCGCAGCTGCGCGGTGACGAAGCCAGCGGGGCTGATCGTGATACCGGAGTCCAGTGCGAAGTAGCCCAGCGCCGGGTTCGCAATCACTGCGCCGGAGCCGTTGAAGGCGATCGCGTGGAGCGACGCCGCATTCCCGAGCGAGTCCCGGAGCGTGTCGCCGGTCACGACCGCGGGGTAGGGGAGTGAATCGAACTCCAGCGACGCCACGGCGGTCGGGCTCGTGTTCACGTCGGTGCAGCTTCCGATCAGGGCCGCGAACGCGATCGCGAGCGGAGCGAGGATTCGCGCCCGCCGGCTGCGCATCATTTGTCGAATCGCTCGGCGAGCATCGCCGCGAGGTGAATGTACGCCTGCGATCCCGGATCGCTCGGCGCGCGCAGCACCGCGGGCTGCCCGGCGGCAAACGCCTCGCTCACCGCGGAGCTCCGCGGGATCACGAGGTCGAACACCATGCTCCGCGGCAGGTGCTCCCGCAGGTACTTCTCGGTTCGCTCGCACGCGGGATTCCCCGCCTCGTACATCGTGAGGAGGATCCCGTCGAGCGTGAGCTGGGCGTTGTGGCTGACCACGTCCTGTATACCCCGCAGAATCTGCGGCGTTGTCTGGAGGACCAGCGGCTCGCACTGGAGCGGGACGAGCACGCGGTCGCTCGATTCGAGCGCGCGCCGGGTGATCGGTCCGAGCCCGGGCGGCGTGTCAACGACGACGACGTCGCAGCGCTCGCGCGCGGCCTCGAGCATCTTCGGGAGCAGGTCGCCCTCGGCGATCCTTCGCGCGTAGTCGGAGTGGTCAGCGTCGTCGGTCACGGTGCCGACGAGCATGACGCGCAGCCACGGGAGTGCCGTCGGCAGGATCACGTCGCGCAGCGGGCGGCTGCCGTCGAGGTAGTCCGCGAAGCCGTACGTCGCGTGGCCCTTCTTGAGCGCCGCGCCGTAGCGCACGGAGCCTTGCGGGTCGACGTCGACGATCAGCGTCTTCAGCCCGCGCCGCGCGAGCGCCGCACCCAGGTTGACTGCCGTGGTGGTTTTCCCGACTCCGCCCTTCTGGCTGACGACCGCGAGAATCTGGCCCAATTACGCCTCGGTGATGGGCGGTGCGCCGGCCGCCGGGTTCCGCAGCTGCTCGAGTGTTGCCTGAGCATGGCGAACCCAGCGTTCGGCTTCTTCGCCCGAAGGCGGCTGAGACAGGAAAGCGAGCAGGTGTTTCTCCGCGCCGGCATTGTCGCCGCGCTTGACGAGGAGGAAGGCCAGGCCGTAGTGAGCGCCGGAAAGCGCCGGATCAATTTCGAGTGCGCGCCGGTACGCCCGGATCGCCTCTTCGAGCCGGCCCGTGCGCGAGAACGCGATTGCCATGTTCTGCAGCACGCGCAGGTCGTTCGGCGTGTCGCGGAGCGCGAGGCGATACGACGTCAGCGCGGCGTCGTAGTCACCCTGACGTTCGAGTACCAGCGCCTCGTTAAGATAATCGAGGCGCTGCGGGCGAACGTCGCTCTTGGTCTCCCCGCCGAGCAGGCGGCTGATCCATGACATGACCTAAAAAGACGACCTTATGGGGCGGTTTGGCACATGGGAGACCGCTGCGGGCTGCCGACTGCGGGACGTCAACGACGAGTTTGTCGTCATAGGCCATTGGTCGTTGGTCGGTGGTGACGTAGCTTCCAAAATGCCCAAGAAGAAGGCCGTCCGTCCAGCGAAGGAAGTATTCAACGTCGATTGGCCACTTTTTGGCGAGCTGTCGCGCGCGCTCGCGCTCAAGGTCGGGCGCGATTACGACCCGGACCTCGTGGTCGGCATTGCGACCGCCGGCGTCGTGCCCGGCGCAGCAGTGGCGGCAATGCTCGACCGGCCATTTCACTCGATGATCGTGAGCCGGCGGTACCGGGCGGAGAAGGTTCGTGCGACGCCGGCGGTGTTCGGCTCCGCGCCCGTCGAGGTGCGCGGGAAGCACGTGCTGGTCGTGGACGAAACCTGCGGTTCCGGCGAGACGATGCGGCTCGCGGTCGCCGCGGTTCTCGCGGCGGGCGCGGAGGATGTCCGCTCAGCCGTGAGCTTCAAGACGGGCGACTACGAGCCGGACTTTTTCGGGCTGGAGACGGAAAGCACGATCGTGCTGCCGTGGGACAAGGAGATTATCGTCGACGGGGAGTTGATCCCGAATCCCAAGTACGAGTAGGGAGTTTCGAGGGTCGCTGCGGACTGCGGGACTTCGGTGCGCTGCGGCCTTCGGGAGGGATGCGGAGCGGGTTCCGCAGGCCGCAGTGGGTCGGAATCCCGCAGTCCGCAGCGGGTCGGAATCTCTCCCTCACCCCTGCAGTTACGCGAGGTTCGCCGCCGCTTGGGTGTACGACTCCCCAGCCGCCATCCGCTCGTAGAGGTGGCCCATCACCTCGGCCGAGCCGACCAGGAACCGGCAATGCGCGCTCCCGGACGAGCGGCACTCCACTTCGAGCACCGCGAGCGGCGCAGCCGCCGTGCGGCCGAAGAAGTCGGCGAACAGCCCCGTGCTGTAGTGGCACGACGGATACGGCAGGCCGCCGGACGGATCTGACTCCGCCCAGTCCGCCGAGTCCACCATCGCGACGACGTCGTCGAGCGGCGTGATCGCGACGGAACCCCATCCCATCTCGCGGAAGAAATCAGCGGCGCGCGACTGGAAGTCGGTCACCCCGAGCGAGTCGGCGTCCCCAATCCCGCGAGCGGAGAGCCACGCCGTGAAGGCGGCGTACACGGCGTCACCGCCCGCGTAGCCCGCCTCCTGGAGGAACGTCGCGAACGCGCCGCCCGTGTCGCGGATCAGCGCCGCGCGCAGCGCGGCGAGCGACGCGCGCGGCAGCGCGACGAGCTGTGAGGACGAGAGATCGAGTGTCTTTCCCATGGTGGTGAAAGAAACCCTTATTTCCCGAGACGGCGCAAGAGTTCCGCTTCGTCAATCGTCTCGATGCCGAGCTCGCGGGCCTTGTCGAGCTTGCTCCCGGCGTCCGCCCCGACGACGAGCAGCTTGGTGGCCTTCGACACCGAGTCCGTCACCTTCCCGCCGGCGTCCTGGATCAGCGCCTTGGCCTCGGGCCTGCTCAGCGTCGGCAGCGTCCCGGTGATCACGACGGTCAGGCCCTTGAACGCATCGCCGGATGCCTTGCGCGCCGGTTCGGCGAACGTGAGCTGCTGCTTGCGGAGGCGCGCGACGAGACGCGTCGTGCGGGGATCGTGAAAGTAGGCGTGCACCGACGCCGCGATCGCGGGCCCGATGCCGTGCACGCCTTCGACGTCCTCGGCACCCGCCTTCTCGATCGCGTCCAAGGTCCCGAAGTATCTCGCGAGCAGCGCCGCGGCTTCCGCGCCGACGTGCCGGATGCCAAGCGCAAAGAGCAGGCGCGAGAGCGGCTGCTTCCTGGACGCCGCGATGGCCTCGACAAGCGCCTGCGCGCTCTTCTCGGCGAAGCGCTCGAGCGCGGCGATGTCGGCTTCCTTGAGCTCGTACAAGTCGGCGACGTCGTGGATCAGGCCGGCGTCGAGCAGCTGCTCGATGCGCGCGTAGGACAGGCCGTCAATGTCCATCGCGCCACGCGACGCGAAGTGCACGATCGATTCGAGCCGGCGCCCCTCGCACAAGTCGTTGTCGCAGAACAAGTCCTTCTCGGACGCCCGAACGGGGGTGCCGCACGCCGGACATTTCTTTGGAATCACCGGCATCGCGGGCGGATGCTTCGGGTCGCGCTTTTCCGGAACTGGGCCGATCACCTGCGGGATCACGTCACCCGCGCGCTTGAGCAGCACGACGTCGCCCTCGCGGAGGTCCTTCTCCTTCACGAGCTGATAGTTGTGCAGCGTGGCGCGGCTCACGGTGGTTCCGCCGACCTCCACGGGCTCGAGCACGGCGTACGGATTGATCTTGCCGGTCCGCCCCACGTTCACCTGGATTGCGATCAGCTTCGTCTCGGCGATGTCGGGCGCGAATTTTCGCGCGATGGCCCACCGCGGCTCGCGGCCGGCGTCGCCCAGCTCCGCTTGCAGGGCGAGCGAATCCACCTTCACGACGATGCCGTCGATGCCGAAGTTCAGTTCGGCGCGAACCTTCGTTTCGATCGCATGCGCGTGCGCGTACACGTCGTCGAGCGTGCGGCAATGCTTCCGGTGCGGCGCCGTGGGGATTCCCCAGGCCGCCAGCGTCTCGATCAGCTGCGATTGTGTCTCGAACGGGAGCGCGCCGGCGCCCGGAACGGCGTAGGCGTAGCCGAAGAATTTCAGGGAGCGCGACGCCGTCACGGCCGGATCCTGCTGGCGGAGTGAACCCGCGGCGGAGTTGCGGGGGTTCGCGAAGACGGGCTCGCCGGCGCGCGTTCGCTCCTCATTCAGGCGCTCGAACGCATCGAACGGGAAATACACTTCGCCGCGAATCTCGATGAGCGGCGGATGTTGTCCGTCGCGCCCGCGAAGGCGGAGCGGGATCTCGCGAATCGTCCGCAGGTTTGCCGTCACGTCCTCGCCGACGGTGCCGTTGCCGCGCGTCGCGCCGGTGACGAGCACACCGTCGCGGTAGGTGAGGCTGACGGCGGCGCCGTCGATCTTCAGCTCCGACGAGTAGCCGCTCTTGCCGACGGCCGCGCCGGCGATCTTTGCGGCCCGCGCGGCCCACTCCGCGATCTCCTCGTCGGTGAACGCGTTCGCGAGCGAGATCATCGGAACCAGGTGGGTGTGCTTGGCGAACGACGTTGCGGGTTCCGCTCCGACGCGCATCGTCGGCGAATCCGCCGTTCGCAGCCCGGGGTGGGCGCGCTCGAGCGCCTGCAGCTCGCGGAAGAGTGTGTCGTACTCACGGTCGGCGAGCGTCGGGCGGTCGAGCACGTAGTAGTCGTGCGACGCCTGCTCGAGCGTGCGCCGCAGCTCCGCGGCGCGCGCCGTTTCGCGCGGGGACGCGCTCACCCCTTGGCCTCTTCCTCGATCACCTGCAGCGCCACGCCGACGAGGCGTTCGAGTTCCTCGTCACTTGCCTTGGCGAGGAGCGTCTCGGCCCAGACGTGGCTCTCGCTCGCGGCGTACCGGTCGAGCAGGCGCCGGAGGAACGCGAGCAGGGCGATCGCCGGGAGCTCGGACCTCCGCTGGTCGTTCGGCTTTGCATCCGTCGACTTGAGCATCGTCTCGAACCGGTGCGCGTTGCTCAGCGCCTTGCCGGTGAGATCGGCGATGGTCTGGCAGAACTTCAAATCCGTCTCAGTGAACGGATCCGACCCGCGTTCGGTGCGCAGGAAGATCGCGCCGATGACCTCCTGCCTCCAGCGGATCGGCACGACGACGATCGAGCGCACCTTTCGCAGGTCGAGCTCGTCGCGCACCGCAAGGAACATCGGGTCCTTCATCGCGTCCGGAACGAACACGGTCTCGCCGGACTTGAACGCGCGCTTCAGCTCCGGATAGCGGTCGAGGTCCACGACGAGGTTGCGGATCGAGGGATCCTCGTAGCTCGCGACGAGCCGCACCTCTTTTCGCTCGCCGGCGAGAAAGATCGAGCTCCGGTCGAGCCCGAACGCCTCGCCGAGCTTGCGCGCGATCGTCTGCAGGATCTCCTCGAAGTGCAGCGACGCGCTGATGGACTGCAGGATGTCGACGACTGACGCGAGGTTGTCGCGCTCGTGCGTCAGCTCGACGATGCGTGTCTCGAGCTCTTCGATCCGCTTCTGGGTCTGGTCGGTCATGGCCTGGTGGTCGTTGCCTTGTCGGGCCCGAGCTTCTTGAGGTCTGCGGCCGCCTTTCTCTTGTACATCGGATCGTTGTACTCGCGCAATGGCGCCGCGAGGATGAATGCGAATTGCTCGCGGGCCTTCGCCTTGTTTCCACGGTCGGCGTAGATCGCGCCGAGGTCCAGGTGGTGCACCAGCCGGTCGGGGTCGAGCTTGACGGCCTTCTCCATCAGCCGCTGCGCCTCGGCCCAGCTCGCCGTGTTGAAGACTTCGGCGCCGAGAAATCGTTTCGCGAATGCCCGCTCGAGTCCGTTGACGCGCATGACCTCGGCGTTCCAGCTGCCGAGCACATGGAGGGCGCCGGCGTGCAGGGAATCGTACTTCAGCGCCTCTAGCGCCTCCAGCCTGATGCGCTTGGCGTACCGGATGCGATCCATCGTGCCGAGGCTCAGCGCCTTCCGTCCCAGCGCACGCGCAAGGGCGAAGTGCCCATCCGCGTCGTGAGGCCTGACGGCGACCGCCGCCTCGGCGTCGCGCTGCGCTTCCGCCTGGAGCGAGTCGTGCTGTGGGCCGCGGTCGAGACCTTCGGCCAGATCGATCGCCGTGCGCGATGCCTTGCACAGCGCTTCGTAGTTCTTAGGTTCGATTGAGAGGGCAAGGCGGTACTCGTCGAGCGACGTCTGCGCTTCGCGTTCGGCGTACTCGCGGTCGCCGAGGGCGATGTGCTGCTTGGCGGCCTGGGCGGCCGCCGTCGGCGCGCCGGCGAACGCGACGACGATCGAGGCAGCAGTGCCTGCAGCAGCCATCCTCCAACGAGTCCACATGCGCCTTCGCTCCAGGAATCACCTCGGTGCCCGCACGCCCTCACCGGGGAACGTAGGCGACGCGGCCGAACGCGGTCAATGACGCTGCGCGACCTGGTCGAGCGCAAGCGTGATGGTGGTCACATCACCGATGCGGAATGGCGGGCGTTCGCGCGCGACGTGGCGGCGGGCGCGGTTCCCGACCATCAGGTGGCCGCCCTGCTGATGGCGATCTTCCTCAAGGGGCTGAGCGAGGCGGAAACGATCTCCCTCACCGAGGCGATGCTTGCGAGCGGACGCACGCTTGAACTCTCGCACCTTAGGGCGCGGCGCGTGGACAAGCATTCCACCGGCGGCGTCGGGGACAAGATCTCGATCGTCCTTGCGCCTCTCGTGGCCGCGTGCGGCGTGGCGGTGCCGATGCTGTCGGGGCGGGGACTCGGACACACGGGCGGCACGCTCGACAAGCTCGAGGCGATCCCGGGATTTCACACCCGGCTCTCGCTTTCCCAGGCTACCGCGCAAGTGGAGCGCATCGGCTGCGTGCTCATGGGGCAGACGGCGGAAATCGCACCCGCCGACCGCACGCTGTACTCGATACGCGATTCCACGGGCACGATCGAGAGCCTCCCGCTGATCGCGTCGAGCATCATGAGCAAGAAGCTCGCGGAGTCGCTCAACGGGCTGGTGCTCGACATCAAGACGGGTGCCGGCGCGTTTGTGGCGTCGGTGGATGACGCACTGACCCTTACGCGGGCGATGATTGCGCTTGGGGCGCGCCACGACTGCCCGGTGGTTGCGCTGCTGACCGACATGGACGCGCCGCTCGGCATCGCGTGCGGGAACGCCAACGAGGTGGTGGAGTCGGTGAATACGCTGAAGGGCGGCGGCCCAGCGGACGTGCGCGAACTCACGCTCCGCCTCGGCGCGGAGATGCTCATGCTGGGCGGTGTCACCGGCGAGCCGGGCGACGCGCGCAGCCGGCTGGAACGCGCGATCTCGAGCGGGAAGGCGCTCGAGAAGTTTCGCGAGGTCGTCGCGGCGCAGGGCGGAGATCCCGCGGTGTGCGACGACCCCGTGCTCGTGGTGCCGGCGGCGGCGATCCGCGAGTCGTATCTCGCGCCGCGCGAGGGCATCGTGCAGCGCGTAGAGCCGCGCGCGGTCGGGAAGGGCATCACCGCCATGGGCGGCGGCCGGACGAAGATGGCGGATGCGATCGATCCGTCGGTCGGATTTCAGATTCTGGCGAAGCCGGGTGACCGCGTCACGCGAGGGCAGCCGCTGGCGACGATTCTCGCGCGCGACGCCGAGTGCGCGGCGGCGGGGCGCGCGGCGCTGGATTTGGCGTTCGTGATCGGTGATCGGGAAATCGTGCGGCGCCCGCTGGTTTCACATCGTGTCACCGGGGCTGGGGTCGAGCGGGCGGGGCAGTTCTAAAGCAGAACCGCGGTGTTACGAAGGGCGACGGTCGCGGCAGGTTCTGCTTTAGACTTTGATCTTGCCGCGACCATCGCCACGCGTGCAATTTTCCGGATAACGGAGGATCAAGAATGGAAAAGATCATGAAGCTCGCGGGCCTTGGCGCCGCGGCTGTCGGTGGCGGGACGTTCGTCGCCTATCTGGCGCTGGTGTTCATCTTCCGCCCCGTGTTCAACGGCGGCTTCGACCACGTGCTGTTCAGGCTGCTGACCGTGGCGATGATCATTCCCGCGAGCATCATCGCGGCCGCGCACTTCGCGTTTGCGAAGCAGCTGAAGGACGGTTTCGCGAGGATGCCGCGGTAGGCTAGATGTCCAGATTCGAGGCGAACTTCGCGTTCGCCTCGATGAACAGGCGCCGCGGCTCGACTTCGTCGCCCATCAGCGTCTCGAAAATCTCGTTCGCCAGGACCGCATCCTGTACGTTCACCTTCAGGATGGTCCGCGTCTCCGGGTCCATCGTGGTCTTCCAGAGCTGGTCCGGGTTCATCTCGCCGAGGCCCTTGTAGCGCTGGATGTTGAGCGACGCCTTGCCCTCGCCATTCCCCATGCGCTTGGCGATCTCATCGCGCTCTGACTCGTCGTACGCGTAGTACTCTTCCTTCCCCTTCGCGACGCGATAGAGCGGCGGCTGCGCGATGTACACGAAGCCCGAGTCGATCAGCTGCGGCATCTGCCGGTAGAAGAACGTGAGCAGCAGCGTGCGGATGTGCGCGCCGTCGACGTCGGCGTCAGTCATGATGATGATCTTGTGGTAGCGCGCGCTCTCGATCGTGAACTCGTCCTTGATCCCCGCGCCGATCGCCGTGATGATCGTGCGGATTTCCTCGTTCGAGAGGATTTTATCGATGCGGGCCTTTTCCACGTTCAGGATCTTGCCGCGCAGCGGCAGGATGGCCTGGAACATGCGGTCGCGTCCCTGCTTGGCGCTGCCGCCCGCCGAGTCGCCCTCGACGAGATAAATCTCGCACATCGCCGGATCGCTCAGCGAGCAGTCCGCGAGCTTCCCCGGGAGGTTGCCGACGTCGAGCGCCGACTTCTTGCGCGTGAGGTCGCGCGCCTTGCGCGCCGCTTCGCGGGCGCGGGCGGCGCTGACCGCCTTCTCGACGACGATGTTCGCGACGCGCGGGTGCTCGTCGAGATAGCCGCCGAGCCACTCGTTGACGGCGGTCTTGACCGCGGTCTCGACTTCGGAGTTGCCGAGCTTGGTTTTCGTCTGCCCTTCGAACTGCGGCTCGCGAACCTTCACGTGGAGCACGGCCGTGAGGCCTTCGCGCACGTCTTCGCCGGAGAGCGTGAAGTCGGCCTTCTTGAGCGCGTTCCCCTTGGCCGCGTAGGCGTTGATCGTGCGCGTGAGCGCCGACTTCAAGCCCGTGAGGTGCGTGCCGCCTTCGTGCGTGTTGATGTTGTTGACGAAGGAGAAGACGTTCTCGTTGTAGCCGTCGTTGTACTGCAGCGAGAGCTCGATGCCGACGTCGTCCTTCTCGGTGTCGAGATAGAGGATCTCGGGGTGCAGGCTCTTCTTGTTGCCGTTGAGGAAGGCCACGAATTCCTTGAGGCCGCCCTTCGCGTGGAACGTCTCGGATTTTTCCTGGCCGGGGCGCTCGTCGGCGAGCGAGATCGTGACACCCTTGTTCAGGTAGGAGAGCTCGCGCAGGCGCGACTCGAGCGTGCCGTAGTCGTAGACCAGCTCCGTGAAAATCTCCGGATCAGGCTTGAACCACACCTTGGTGCCGGTGGTCTTCGCCGGGGCCGAGCCGAGCACTTCGAGCTTCCGCACCGTGTCGCCACGGCGGAACTCCATGAAGTGCTCCTTGCTGTCGAGCTTCACCCAGACCTTGAGCGACTCGGAAAGCGCATTGACGACGCTGACGCCAACGCCGTGCAGTCCGCCCGAAACCTTGTAGCTGCTCTTGTCGAACTTGCCGCCGGCGTGCAGCACGGTGAGCGCGAGCTCGACACCCGGAATTTTCTCCACCGGATGGATGCCGACCGGAATGCCGCGGCCGTTGTCTTCGACCGTGATCGAGTTGTCGGGGTGGATGATGACGCTCACGGCGTCGCAGAATCCCGCGAGCGCTTCGTCGATCGAGTTGTCGACGACTTCATAGACGAGGTGATGGAGTCCGCGGGAGCTGGTGCTGCCGATGTACATCCCGGGACGCTTGCGAACCGCTTCGAGGCCCTTCAGTACCTGAATGTCTGACGCGTCGTAACTCGAGGCCGCGGCGTCGTTCGTCTTTGCCATTGCGTGGGGGAAAGGTTTGGGCGAAAAACAGGCGAATTCCAGGCGCGAATAAAAGCCGAATTCAGGTGCCCTTCACCGACCCTGAAAAATAACGCTTGTACCTCTGGAACGCAATGAAAAAACGGGCTTCCAACGACGCTGACGCCAACGACTTAAGTCACCCGCTGCGGAGCAGCTCCCAGCGGATCTTCCTGATCGGATCGCGCCCCGTCCGCGCGTTGATTTTCGCGAGCAGCGATCGCTCCAGCATCGAGAGCTCCGTCATCCACCCGTGGGTCTTCACGCCTACGAAGAGCGTGCCGTCCTCGGTCACCGTGCGCGGCTCCGTCACGCTCGCGATCTGCGGCCCCACGAACGACGCCCACTCCACGAGCACCTGCGCTCGCTCCACGCGCGCGTCGAGTCCCGCCTGCCGCAGGAATCCCTTCAGCACG
>Ga0070691_10000566_pt1 | contig 14113 bp, 9 predicted proteins | sample KBSK1101metaG_FD_64673 | JGI IMG/M metagenome (GOLD analysis project Ga0070691, IMG submission 64673) | Corn, switchgrass and miscanthus rhizosphere microbial communities from Kellogg Biological Station, Michigan, USA - KBS K1-10-1 metaG | ecosystem: Host-associated > Plants > Roots >... | reverse complement strand
CGGCCGAAGAAGTCGGTGAACTCGACGCCGGTGCGCGTGATGATCGCCATCTCCTCGTCGCCGAGGAAGACGACGTCGCGTGTGTGGCTGAGGATGGCGGGAATGTCGGAGGCGACGAAGAACTCGCCGTCGCCGAGGCCGACTACGATCGGCGGGCCATTGCGGACGGTGACGATCTTCTCCGGGTCGTCGGCCGAGATCAGCACCAGCGCGAACAGCCCGCGCATCAGCATCAGCGCCCGCCGCACCGCGTTCTCGAGACCGTCGTCTTTCATCTCGCGCTCGACCAGGTGGGCGACGATCTCGGTGTCGGTCTCGGTGACGAACTTGTGCCCCTGCCGCTGCAGCTCCTGCTTCAGATCGAGGTAGTTCTCGATGATCCCGTTGTGCACGACGACGATCTTGCCGGTGCAGTCGCGGTGCGGGTGGGCGTTCTCCTCCGTCGGCCGGCCGTGTGTCGCCCAGCGCGTGTGGCCGACGCCGTAGTCGCCCTTGATCGGCTGCAGCGTGATCACGTCCTCGAGCCGCGACAGCTTGCCGGCGCTGCGCCGCAGCTCGATCGCGCCGTCGTGCACGACGGCAACGCCGGCCGAGTCGTAGCCGCGATACTCCAGCCGCCGCAGCCCTTCAATCAGGACCGGGACGACTTCCTTCGAGCCGATGTATCCGATAATCCCGCACATAGCGTTGGCCTCTGACCTTCAGACTTTCGACTTTCGACTTTCAACCTTCGACTTCTTGTCCTCGACCCAGCCTTCGATGTTGCGCTGCTTGCCGGCGCTGACCGCGAGCGCGCCTGCCGGCACGTTCTCGCGAATCGTCGTCCCGCTGCCGACGTAGGCGCCCTTCCCCACCGTCACCGGCGCAATCAGCTGCGTGTCGCTGCCGATGAAGGCGCCGTCTTCGATCGTCGTCGTGTTCTTGTTGACGCCGTCGTAGTTGCAGGTGATGGTGCCGGCGCCGATGTTGACGCGCTCGCCGATCTTCGCGTCGCCGAGATAGGCGAGATGCATCGACTTGGAGCCGGCGCCGAGGACGGTCTTTTTCAGCTCGACGAAATTGCCGACCCGCGCCTGCGGCCGCACGTCGGCGTGGTTGCGCAGGTGCGCAAACGGCCCCACGTTCACGTCGTCGGCGATCGTCGCGTCGGTGATCACGCAGTGGTTGAACACCTGCACGCGGTCGCCGATGCGCGAGTCGACGATCCGGACGCCGCTGTGAATCTCGCAGCCGGCGCCAATCGACGTGCGTCCTTCGATCGATACGCCGGGGTGCACGATGGTGTCGGGACCGATGGTCACCTCGCCGTCGATGTACGCGGTGGCCGGATCCTCGATCGTCACGCCCGCCGCCATCAGTTCCGCGTTTTTTTGCTCTCGCACGATCCGGCTCACCGCCGCGAGCTCGATGCGGCTGTTGATGCCCCGAATCTCGTCGGCATTCGGGACGGTCACCGTTTCCACGACCCTGCCCTGGCGCCGGAAGATGGCCACCAGGTCGGGCAGGTAGTACTCGTTCTGCGCGTTGTTCGCGGCGATGCCGCGCACCGCGTCGAACAACCCGTCGAGCGCAAAGGCGTAGATCCCTGAATTGATTTCACAGATCTGTCGTTCCCCCGCGGTCGCGTCTTTCTCCTCGACAATACGTGCAATCCGCTCGCCGGATTCTGCTGAGTCGCGGACGATCCGGCCGTAGCCGTGCGGCTTCTCGACCATGCAGGTGATCACGCTCGCCGCCGCACCGGCGCGAGTGTGCGTATCCAGCAATGTTTTCAGCGTCTTAGCCGTCAGAAGCGGCACGTCGCCGGACAGGAGGACGACCGTCCCGCTCTGGCCGCGAAGGGCAGGCTCCGTAGTCAGGAGAGCGTGAGCCGTCCCCAGCTGTGGCTCCTGGACCACAAACTTCAGCCCGCTATGCCCTGCGAGCGCCGTTTTTAGGGATTCGGCCTGATGGCCGACGACGACGGTCGCCGTTTTCGGGTCGAGGGCTGCGGCCGCGTCGAGCACGTGCTCGATCATCGGCCGGCCGGCGACGTGATGGAGGACTTTGGAGCGCGCCGATTTCATGCGCGTTCCTTTGCCCGCCGCGAGGATGACGACGTGAGTGTCCATGAGCGAGTGGCGCAGGGCCTCGTGGCCCGTGCGTCAGCCGTTCAATTATCGCGCCGATCGCGTTTTGATCGGGCGGCGAGGGTGGGGACGTGCCGACGGAGGCGCTTCGAGCGCGGCGCGGAACGCGTCGTCGTCGCGCAGCGGCTCGAGATCCGGGTCGTTGCGCGCCAGGGCGCGGTTCTCCGGGTTCAGCGCGATGGCGCGCTCCAGATGCGCAACCGCTTCGGCGTGCTCGTCGCGCTGCGCGTGGGCGACGGCGAGCATGTAGAGCGCGTGATCGTTGTCGGGATCCTCGTCGCGAACCAGCCGGAGATGGGCAATCGCCTGATCGTACTGGCCCGTGTTGATCGCCAGCGTCGCGGCGTATAGCCGTTCGTCAATCGTCTGGGGCGACGCTTCCTTGTGGGTCGCCTGGCGCTCGCAGATGTTGAGGTACAGCCGCACGCGCTCGTGCAGCTCCTTTTCCTCGGGGTACTGCCGGAGCACCGACTCGAGGAGCGTCCTGGCTTCGGAATACGCGTGCCGCTGAAGCGCCTCGAGCCCTCGTTCGTACAGGGCCACTGCCTCGAAGTAGGTCGAGCGCCGCTGCGGACCCTGGGGCGCCGGCGGTGCCGGTGGCGGCGCCGAGTGTGCCGGGGCCGCGGCCGGTCGCTGCACTGCCGGCCCATCCGTGGCGCGGCCGGTTCGGGCGGACGGCGACTGGGGTGTGGCTTTAGTCGAACGGGGAGCCGGCCGCTGCTTGGCCATAGACGCCGAGGGGCAAAAGGCTGCGCTTGAAGCGGCCGGTAAAGTAACAGAACGTCCTAAACGGGTCAAGCGGGGGCGGTCGTGGCGGTTGGGCCAGCAGTCCCGACCTTGGTTAAGTGCCAGATTTCTTGGCGGCCTCGACCATCTCGTAGAGGCGATTCGGCGCCAGGCCGTGTCTCCTCGCCACCGCGTTAATTGCCCGTCGCCTTGTCATGCCCGCAATGGCGGTCATATCACCTATTTCTGCGGCCAGCTGTGAGGTTGGCGGCATGACGGCGGCAATGTTTTCTGTGACTCGACCAATATTGACGGCTATTGTGAACTCACCCTTTGTGACCTTTAGGCGACCGATGACATCAGAAATCTGTCCTCTGACCAATTCTTCGTGAGCCTTCGTCAACTCACGGCCTACCACGACGTCGCAATTGCCGACCGCCAACCGAAGCTCATCCAGCGTTGAGGCAATCCGATGCGGCGCTTCGAAGAAAACGACGGTGCCAGGGGCAGCCCGGAGTGTGGAAAACCATTCGGATCTGTCGTTCGCCCGAGTCGGAGGGAAGCCGAGGAAGGTGAACGACTCGGTCGGCAAGCCTGATGCAGCCAGAATTGTAAGAACGGCGCTCGGCCCCGGAATCGGTTCCACGCGGATGCCGGCCTCAATCGCCTCGCGGATGAGGCCGGCGCCGGGATCCGATACGGTCGGCGTCCCGGCGTCCGAGACCAGCGCGACGCTGTCGCCCCGCTGAAGGCGCGCGATGAGCGACGCTGATTTGGCGGCTTCGTTGTGTTCGTGCAGGCTCGTGGTCGGCGTCGTGATCGCGTGGCGGGCGAGCAGGTGGGCGGTGCGGCGCGTGTCTTCCGCCGCGATGATCGAAACCTCCCGCAGGATTCGCAGCGCCCGCACCGTGATGTCTTCGAGGTTGCCGATGGGAGTGGCGACCACGAAGAGCGTGCCGGCCATGTGGAGAGCGGCGTTTATTGTACCATTGACGGATCTTGTTGGTGGATCCAGCTCGTCCGGGAGAGCCCGGACACACGCGCCGAAACGATGATAGCTTCCGAGCCCCTACCTCACTTCGTCGACGATCTGCTTGGCTATCTTCACGAGACCCATCCCACGCACGCGACGCTGGATGGCGTGCATTCGCATGACGATCTGCTCGAGGATGTCAGTCGCAGCGGCATCGAGGGCGAGGCCCACGCGCTGGCCGGCTACCTGCGGCGCCTCGACGAAATCAACCAGGATGCGCTGACCCGCACCGAGCAGCTCGAACACCGGATGCTGACCGCTCATCTGCAGGGGCGGATGTTCGAGCTCGAGGCGGTACGCACCTGGGAGCGCAACCCGCAGTTCTACTCGGATCTGCTCGCGTCGAGCCTCGCCGGCCAGACGCTGTTCGCCTATGCCCCGGCGGCCGAACGCGCCCGGCGCGTGCTCTCGAAGCTGCGGCAGACGCCGCGGCTGATTCAGTCAGCGCGCGACAACATCAAGGAACCGCCCGGCATCTACGTCAAGGTCGGCATCGAGACGATGCGCGGGGCGCTGAAGTTCATCGACGAGGACCTGCCGCGCGCCTTCTCCGACGTCGACGACCTGCACCTGCTCGGCGATCTCGCGGACGCGCAGGCGGAGGCGTCGAACGCCGTCGGATCGTACGTGCAGTACCTCGAGAACGAAGTGGCGCCAAAGGCGCGCGCCTCGTTCCGCCTCGGACGCGACAAGTTCGAGCAGAAGCTGCGTCTCGAGGAGGGCCTGTCCATCCCCGTCGATCGCCTGCTCGCCATCGCGACGCGCGAGCTCCAGGAAACGCAGGAAGCCTTCCGCTCGCAGGCCGGCCGCTCGAACGGCGGCGATCCGCTGGCGGTGTGGGCGAAGATGAAGGCCGAGCACCCGGCGCCGGGCGAGCTGGTGCGCGTCGGCCGCGAGCAGCTCGACGAGCTCGCCACCTTCCTCGAGCGCCAGTCGATCATCACGCTGCCCGCCGGCGAAGACGTGACCGTTGCGCCGACCCCCGATTTCTATCGCTGGTCGTTCGCCAGCATGTGGACGCCTGGGCCGTTCGAGTCGAAAGCGACCCGCGCCTATTACTACCTGACCGACGTCGACCCGGCCTGGCCCGCCGCGCGCCAGGACGAGCACCTGCGCGACTACAACTTCCCGACGCTCTGGTCGATCTCGATCCACGAGGTCTATCCCGGGCACTTCCTCCACTACCAGCACCTGCGGCGCGTCGAATCGAAGGCGCGGAAGTCGATCCTGTTCGCCCCGGCCTCGTTCGTCGAGGGCTGGGCGCACTACTGCGAGCAGATGATGATGGAGGCGGGCTTCGGCCGCCGCGACCACACGATCAAGCTCGGACAGCTCGCCGAAGCGCTGATCCGCCTGGTCCGCTTCATCGTCTGCATCCGGCTGCACGCGGAGGACATGTCGGTCGAGCAGGGCGTCCGCTACTTCCGCGAAGAAGCATTCATGGAGGAGAGCAGCGCGCGGCGCGAGGCCGAGCGCGGGGCGTTCGACCCGACGTATCTGGTGTACACGGTCGGCAAGCTGATGCTGCTCAAGCTGCGGCAGGACGTGAAGGCGCAGCAGGGCAAGGCGTTTTCCCTGCGCACGTTCCACGATACGCTGCTCGGCCAGGGCACTGCGCCGTTCTGGCTGCATCGGCAGCTGATGCTCGGTGACGACAGCGGTGACTTGCTCGAATAGGTAACGCATGCCTCTCTACGAATACGAGTGCGACGCCTGCGGACACCGCTTCGAGAAGATCCAGAAGTTCTCCGATCCGATCGTCGACACCTGCCCGATCTGCGGCGGCGCCGTTCGCAAGCTGATGTCGTCGCCGGCGATTCAGTTCAAGGGCAGCGGCTTCTACATCACCGATTACCCCAAGAAGGACCAGCGCGGGGAGAAAGGCGACAGCGGATCGGCGGACAAGGCGGCGAAGAGCGAGAGCAGCGCGGGAAAAGGCACGGACGACAAGGGCGGGAAAAGCGAGAAGAGCGGGAAGAGCGAGAAAAGCGCGCCAGCCGCGAGTTCCGACAAGGCCGCCGGCAGTTCGTCGACGGCGTCGACGTCGTCCGATTCGACGGGCGGCGCGACCAAGACGAAGAGCTAGCGCGCTACCGTTTGCCCACCGGGGCTTTCAGATCGAGCGCGGCGAGATACGCCGAAAACTTGTCCGCGAGATCGGGACGCCGCAGCGCGAAGTAGACCACCGCCTTGAGAAACCCGAGCTTGTTGCCGGTGTCGTGGCGTACGCCCTTGACCTCGCAGCCGTAGATCGGCCGCAACTTCACCAGCTCGCGCAGCCCGTTGGTCAGCTGGATCTCGCCGGTGCGATCGCTCTTGATCTTCTCGAGCACCGGAAAGATGTCGGGCGTCAGGACATAGCGGCCGATGATCGCCAGATCCGACGGCGCCTCTTCCTTCGGCGGCTTCTCGACCAGATCGCGAATCTGATAGACGCCGTCGCCGAGCGACGGGTTCGGCTCGACGGCGATCACGCCGTAGCTCGAGATCTCGTCGCGCGGCACCCGCTCGACGGCGATCACCGGCCCGCCCAGCCGATCGAAGACGTCGATCAGCTGCTTCATCGCCGGCGGCTGCGCATCGATCACGTCGTCGCCGAGGATCACCGCGAACGGCTCGTCGCCGACCAGCTCGCGCGTCACCAGGACGGCGTGGCCCAGGCCGAGCGGCTCTCCCTGGCGCACGTAGGCGAAGTTGATCAGGTTCGAGATCTTCCGCACTTCGTCGAGCTGATCGCGCTTGCCGCGCGCCTCGAGGAACGACTCGAGCTCCACCGAGACATCGAAGTGATCCTCGATCGCGTTCTTGCCGCGGCCGGTGACCAGCAGGATGTTGTCGATCCCCGACGCGACCGCTTCCTCGACGCCGTACTGGATGATCGGCTTGTCGACGAGCGGCAGCATCTCCTTCGGCTGCGCCTTGGTTGCGGGGAGGAATCGCGTGCCGAGGCCAGCGGCGGGGAAGACGGCCTTTCGGACGGGTGGCACGCCAGAATCGTAACGTACAATACGCGACCGAGGTAGCATGCTCGACCCTGCTTACATCCGCGACCACGTGGAAGAGGTCCGCACCGGCCTGAGGAACCGCGGCCTCGATCCCGACAAGGTGCTCGAGGAAGTGATCACGCTCGAGACGGCGCGCCGCCGCATCATCCCCGAGCTCGAAGGGCTGAAGCGCGAGCAGAACGCGTCGGGCGACGAGATCGCGCGCGCCAAGCGGCAGGGCAAGGACACCGGCCAGATTCAGGAGGCCAACCGCGCGCGCGCGCAGCAGATCAAGCAGCTCGACTTTCAGAAGGACTCGATCGAGCACCGCCGCACCGCCGCGGTGCTGAACCTGCCGAACCTGCCGCACGCGACGGTGCCGGTGGGGAAGAGCGCGAACGAGAACGTCGAGGTGCGCCGCGTCGGCGAACCGCGCGAGTTCGACTTCACGCCGGCGGCGCACTGGGACCTCGGTCCCGCGCTCGGCATCCTCGATTTCGAGCGCGCCACGAAGATCGCGGGCGCGCGCTTTTCCGTGCTCACCGGCGCCGGCGCGCGCCTGTCGCGCGCGCTGATCAACTTCATGCTGGCCCGCCACACGGCTGCCGGCTACCGCGAGGTCGAGCCGCCGTTTCTTGCCAACCGGGCCACCCTGCAGGGCACTGGGCAACTGCCGAAGTTCGAGCAGGATCTGTTCAAGATCGCCGGCGAGTGGGATCTGTTTCTCATCCCGACCGCCGAAGTGCCGCTGACCAACCTGCACCGCGACGAGATTCTCGACGGCCGCGAGCTGCCGATCCGCTACACCGCGTACACGCCCTGTTTCCGCAGCGAGGCCGGCTCCTACGGCCAGGACGTGCGCGGGTTGATCCGCCAGCACCAGTTCGACAAGGTGGAGCTGGTCAAGCTGACGACGCCGGATCAGTCGTACGACGAGCTCGAGTCGCTGACCGCCGACGCGGAAGACATCCTGAAGCAGCTCGAGCTGCCGTATCGCACCGTGCTGCTGTGCACCGGCGACATGGGCTTTTCAGCCGCCAAGACCTACGACATCGAGGTGTGGCTGCCGAGCCAGAAGACCTATCGCGAGATTTCCTCCTGCAGCAACACCGAGGCGTTCCAGGCGCGCCGCGCCAACATCAAGTTTCGCGGCGGCGGCACCGGCAAGGCGGACTTCGTCCACGCCTTGAACGGCTCCGGCCTCGCCGTCGGGCGCACCTGGATCGCGATCCTCGAGAACTTTCAGCAGAAAGACGGGTCGGTGGCGATCCCGGACGCGCTGCGCCCGTTCATGGACGGCTGCGAGCGCATCGTGTCGGAAAAACTGCGAACGTAACACGTGACATCTGTGGGGGCCGAGCTTGCCTCGGCCCCCGACAGGCGCGCGTTCAACGCAGCGCGGCGGATCCCGTCCCGGCCGCGCGCAGCCCGGCCTCGGGCCGCACCACAACCGGCTTGGTCAGTTTGGTTCCTGCCACCTCGAGCGTCGCCGTATAAGTGCCAGGCATGACGCGTCGCCGCCGCTGCCGCTCGGACAGCGTCACCGCGCTGCGATCGCGCCCCGGGCCGAACCCCTGCGCGACCTGCGCCTTTGCCGCGTCGCTTTCGAGATCCCACTGCACGTGATGCAGCCCCGCCGCGGCCGGTCCGCTGAGGCTGCGCACCAGCTTGCCGGCAGCATCGGCAATCGTGATCTTCGCGTCGCCGCTCGCGGCTGTCCGCAGCAGGTACGAAATCGTGGTGCCATACGGCGGGTTCGGCGCCCTGAAGAACAGGTCGCCGTTGATCTCTTCCACCGCCGTGCCGTAGCGGTAGCGGATGTTGTGCGCGATTGCCGGCTTCACGTCGAACAGGTACGTCGACTGGGTCATCGCCGTTTCGAGCTGCTCGACGACCGACACGTCGCCGATCCAGATCGATCGGCCGAAGGTGCCGACCACCAGCTCCTTGTCGCGCGCGTGGACGACCAGCGATCGCACGGAGGTGTGCGGCAGCGTTCCTTTCCAGCGCACCCAGTGGCCGCCGCCGTCGATCGAGACAAATAGGCCCGACTCGGTCCCGACGTAGAGCACCCGTTCGTTGTGCGGGTCCTCGCGGATGACGTAGGTCGATCCCCACGCCGGCAGATCGTTGGTGATCGTCGTCCAGGTCGCGCCGAAGTCGGTGGTCTTGAACAGGTATGGTTTCTGGTCGTCGTTGTAGTGGAGATCGTAGGCGACGTACGCGGTACCGGCGCTCTTCCGCGACGGCTCGATCTTCGACACGAAGCCGTTCTTGTAGGTGCCGGCCGGCAGGCTGCCGTCGACGCGCGTCCAGCGCTGGCCGCCGTCCCGCGACACGTGAATCGGGCCGTCGTCTGCGCCCGCCCAGAGCACCGCTGCATCCACCGGCGACTGCGCCAGCGAGAACAGGGCGCCGTAGCTGTGATGGCCTTCACCGACAGGCGGGAACGGCTTGTCCTGCTGGGCGGTGAGATCGGGGCTGATCACGGTACAGGTGTGATCGACCTCGCCGTTCGGCAGCGGTCCACCGATCTGGCAGCGGAACACGTAGTTGCCGCCGACATAGAGCACGTTCGGATCCTGTGACGACACGATGAACGGCGGCGACCAGTCCCAGCGGAACTCGTGCAGCCCCAGCTTCGCCGCCATCTCCGGATCGGGCTGAAGCTCGGTGCGCGTCCAGGTTTTCATGTCGAGCCGCGACAGGTTGCCGTTGTTCTGCGCCATGTAGACGATGGACGGGTCGCGCGGGTGGGGATGAATCGCCATGCCGTCGCCGACCGAGCGCAGCTTGGTCCAGTCGTGATCGGTGATGCCGTCGTTGTCGTAGGTGCGGCTCGGCCCGCTCCACGAGGCGGTGTCCTGCATGCCGCCGTACACCCTGTACGGCTCCTGCATGTCGACGTCGAGGTCGTAGAACTGCCCGAGCGGCATGACCGTCTGGAACCAGCTCGCGCCGTTGTCGAACGACACGTTCACGCCGGCGTCGCCGGCGAGCACCAGGTGGCTGGCATCGGTCGGATCGATCCACAGCCCGTGCAGGTCGAAGTGCACGTTCTTGATGTTGTGCTTCACCCAGTTCGCCCCGCCATCGTCCGATCGCCACAGCTCGAGGTCGAGGATGAACAAGCGGCGATCGTTGGCCGGATCGACCTTGATGTGCGTGTAGTAGGTGCGTGACGCCAGCTTCGGGCTGACCCGCCGCCAGGTCGCGCCGCCATCCTCCGAGCGGAATATGCCGCCGGCGTCGCTGGAGCGCCCGCCGCGGCGCGGTTCGCCCGAGAGGATGTAGGCGTAGAGCAGGCCAGGCGTCTTCTTCGCCACCGCCAGCGTGATCTTGCTGAGCGGCTCGCTCGGGATGCCGCTCGTCAGCCGCGTCCAGCGCTCGCCGCCGTCGGTGCTCTTGTAGATGCCGCTGCCCGGCCCCGATTCGCGCATCTCGGCGCCCGCGGATCGGAGCCGCTGCCAGGTCGAGGCATAGACGACGTTCGAGTCGTGCGGATCGATGGCCACGTCGATCGCGCCGGTCATGTCGTCGACGTAGAGCACCTTCTTCCAGCTCTTGCCGCCGTCGCTGGTCTTGAAGATGCCGCGCTCGGGATTGCGGCCCCACAGGTGCCCCATCGCCGCCACGAACGCGGTGTGCGGATCGCGCGGGTGGATCGCGATCGCGCCGATCTGCTCGGTTTTCTCGAGCCCGAGGAAATCCCACTTCGTGCCGCCGTCGACCGACCTGTAGACGCCGTAGCCGAGGTTGTTCGACTGGCGCGCCGCCGGCTCGCCCGACCCCACCCAGATCACGTTGGGATCCGACGGCGCGATCGCGACCGCGCCGCAGGCCGACCCGTTTTCCACGTCGAAGATCGGCTGAATGGTGACGCCGTTGTTCGTGGTGCGCCACACGCCGCCCGCCGCCGTGCACGCGTAGAACGTCTTCGGCTGGCTCGGCACCCCGACCACATCCCAGACACGCCCGGAAGGGGCGCTCGGGCCGATCAGGCGAAGTGGGATCGCGTCGAGCAAGGAGGGCTCGAGGCGCAGCCGCGCAGCCCCTTGTCCGTGGACGACGACGCCGATAGCGACGGCAGCGAGAACGACTGCCGCCGCCAGCCTGACGATAGCGCGCATCACGGCGTCACCTCGCTAGAACGAGAAGCGGAAGCCGAGCTGACCGGAGCGCGGCACGTAGGCGTTGCCGAGGTTCTGTCGCGGCTGCCCGAAGCTCGCGTTGTTGATGATCGTCACGAACGATCCGAAGTTGTCGTGGTTGAACACGTTGAAGACCTCGGCGGTCAGCGCGAGCCGGGCCTTGCCGGCGAGCTTGATCTGCTGCTGCACGCGCAGGTCGACCTTGTGCAGCGGCGTGCCGTGCAGCGCGTTGCGCGGCGCGACGACGCCGGTGCCGATGATCGAGGGGCCGTCGAACTCGGCGACGGTGGTCGTCGGCACGGTAATCGGCGCGCCGATGTTCAAGCGGTTCGTGCCCGGCTTGCCATACGGCGTGCCCGACACGGTCGACGCGAAATAGTTGCCCGAGCCGTAAAAGTACGCGCCGCTCACCGAGAGGCCGTGCGGCAGCTGATACAGAGCCCACGCGCGCAGGGTGTTCCGCTGGAAGTCGCTGGAGCGCGCCCACTCGCTGCCCGGCGCCGTGAAGTCGTTGTTCGCGGCGCTGCTCGAGTAGCCGATCGAGCCGTCGTCGTGCATGTAGAACATCACCGTGTGGGTGATGCCGCCCTGGAAATTGTGCTGCAGCCGCCGCGTGAAGCCGCTCGACAGCGCCAGGTAGTCGCGGCGTCCATTGCTGGTGAAGTAGGAGATCTGACCGTAACCCGGATTGGGCCGCCGCAGGCTCGGGTTGATGTTGTAGCCGGTCGACGGGTCGTAGAACAGGTTCGGATCGTGCGACCGCGTATCGCGATACCAGTCCCATCCGGCCAGATCGGATTCGAACGCCATCACCGAACCGAGCTGCTTCTGGAAGCCGATGCTGTACTGCCAGGTGTACGGCATCTTGAAGTCGGGCGAGAGGATGCGCGTGGTCTGCGGCGGCAGCGGCACGCGCCCGCTCAGGATGTCGTCGGTGGTGATGCCGCGCGTCGGGTCGGTGGAAAAGCCCGGCCGCCCGTCATTGTTGAAGGTCGAGAAGGTGAAGCGGTTGTAGAGCTGCTGGCTGTAAGTGACGTTCGAGACCGGCGTCGCGAAGTAGAGGCCGGTGCCGCCGCGGATCACGAAGTCGTTCTTGCCGCCGACGTTGTAGCTGAAGCCGCCGCGCGGCGCGAAGTTCTTGTGGTCGTAGATGTCCTGGACGAAGCCGAAGTCGCCGCTGGCGAAGCCGTTGTTGATCAGGATCGAGTGCTCCTTGATTCCCGGCGGCGCGGCCGCGCCCCAGTCGTCGTCCCAGCGGAGGCCGTAGTTCAGCGTCAGCGTCGAGTTCAGCCGCCACACGTCGCCGAACCAGAGCGCGTAGGTCGGCCGCGGCACGTCATAGTTCCACGGCGGGATCTCGCCGGCGCCGGCGTCGGAGTTGAGATCGAAGCGCTGGACGATGGCGTCGAGGCCGGCGAGGTTCCACGCTGCGGGGTTGTTCCACTGATCGATCGGGAAGCGGCGCGCCATGTCCGCCGGCGAGGGCAGCGAGAGGAAGGTCATCCGGCCGAAGGCCGAGTAGTAGGCCGTGCCCGAGTCGTGCGCCTTCAGGTACTCGCCGCCGAACTTGAACTCGTGCTTGTCGCGCGTCCAGGTCTGGTTGTAGCGGAACTGGTAGGTGTTGGTCCCCTCGATGCTCGGGTAGTTGAACGGCGCGCCCATCGTCGCGCCGGGGAAGTCGTACTGCGGCTGCCCGAACACGCCCGGCTGCGGCATGGTCGACGACAGGAAGTGGTTGTAGGCCACGAGCAGCTGGCCGACGCGGTTGTTGGTGAAAACGCGCGACCAGGTGATCGCGCCGTTGGTCGAGCGCGGCGACAGGATGCTGGCGAGCGACGGGTAGGTCTGGCCCGAGAGCGAGAACGGGTTCTTCAGCCGCCAGTGCGAGCCGCGCATCGACAGCGTGTCGCGCGGCGAGATCTGCAGATCGCCGCGGGCGAGGAAGCTGTTCTGCGTCGTCGGGCTCGAGACGGTGAAGCTCGGGCCGCCGAGCTGCGGCGGCTGGGTGAAGACGGTTGCCGGGTTGTTCTCGTGCTCGTAGGTGAAGAAGTAGTGGAGGCGGTCCTTCACGACCGGGCCGCCGATGGCAAAGCCGGTTTGCTGATTCTCGTAGGGCAGCACCGTGAGCGCCACCGGATCGGCGGCGTTGAACGTGTCGTCGCGGAAGAAGCCGTAGACCGCGCCCGACACGTTGTTGGTGCCCGACTTCGAGATCGCCTGCACCTGCACGCCGGTCGACCGGCCCTGCGTGATGTCGAAGAGGTTGGTGACGATCTGGAACTCGGCGATCGCCTCGCGCGAGAAGCGCGGCTCGCCGCTGCCGGCCGACAGCACGTTCTGCTTGATCTGCTGGCCGTCGAGGTTGAGGTTGAACGATTCGTTCTGGCCGATGCCTGGGGAGTTGCCGACGTTGTTGGCGGTGATTCCCTTCACCAGCATCGACAGCTCGAGCCAGTTGCGTCCCTGCAGCGGCATCGCTTCCATCTGGCGCCGGTCGACGTTGCCGGCGACCTGCGTCGAGGTGAGATCGACCAGCGGCGCCTCGCCGGTAACGGTCAACGACTCCGCGAGCGTCGAAATCTTCAGCGTGAAGACGATCGATGCGTTCTGGCCGACCAGCAATTCGACCTTCGGCACCTCCGCGGCGCCAAAACCGGCCAGCTCCGCCTGCACCTGATACGTGGCGGGCGGCACCGAAATCTTGTAGGCCCCACGCTCATCGCTGACGGCGACGAACTTGCGGCCGGTCGCGAGGTCGCTGGCGGTAACGGTGGCGCCGGGAAGGACGGCTTTCGATTCGTCGCTGACGGTGCCGTTGATGGTGGCGGTGTTGACCTGCGCGGCTGCCGTCATCGGCAGGCCGAGAGCGGCTGCGAGCATGAGGACGAAGAGTCGTGTGCGCATGATGCCTCCAGCGTGTCGATCGGGGCGAGAGTCGCGACCGATACTACTGCGAGGCAGGAGAGGCGGGACGCCGATTTCAGGGAATACTTTGCAACGCGGTGTCACGCGCCGGGCGCATCCGGCGCCGGCTGTGCGATCACGTTGTCGCGACAATGGGACGGGCGGAGCGTGCTCCACCCATCCCGC
>Ga0070691_10000563_pt1 | contig 14125 bp, 11 predicted proteins | sample KBSK1101metaG_FD_64673 | JGI IMG/M metagenome (GOLD analysis project Ga0070691, IMG submission 64673) | Corn, switchgrass and miscanthus rhizosphere microbial communities from Kellogg Biological Station, Michigan, USA - KBS K1-10-1 metaG | ecosystem: Host-associated > Plants > Roots >... | reverse complement strand
CGAAGCCGGTGACCGACATCCAGATGCGGCGCTTTGCCACCGGCAGGCAGCTCCCGGTCGACTTCCAGACCGGCGTCGGCGCCGGCGAAGCCCTCGCGGTCCCGATCCCGGCCGATCTCTCGACCGTGCCCTGGAAGATGCGGCTCGAAGGCGGCCCGGCGACCGTCTGCGGTCTCGGCGGCTAGGCGCCCGGCCGGGGCGGGCTCAGCCCGCGGTCGCCATCCAGCGCTCGACGTTCTGGTCGTGCATCTCCTGGAGGATCTCGTCGATGCCGTAGCGCGGCTGCCAGTCGGGGTAGTCGGCTTCGAAGTCGGAGACGTCGGAGATCCACCAGCGGTGGTCGCCGATGCGGTTCTCCTCGCTGAGCTCCCAGCTCAGCTCGCGGCCGGCGATCCGCTCGCAGATCTCGATCGCCTCGAGCATCGAGCAGTTGGAGCGGCGCCCTCCGCCCATGTTGTAGACGGCGCCGGCACGGGGGGCGCGCTGAAAGGACTGGAAGCAGGCAACCATGTCGGCGCTGTGGATGTTGTCGCGGACCTGCTTGCCGCCGTAGCCGAAGACGGTGTAGGGGGTGCCGGTGACCGTGCACTTCATCAGATAGGCGAGGAAGCCGTGGAGCTGCGCGCCTGCGTGCTGGGGGCCGGTCAGGCAGCCACCCCGGAAGCAGACGGTGGGCATCTCGAAGTAGCGGCCGTACTCCTGCACCAGTAGGTCGGCGGCCGTCTTGGAGACGCCGAAGATCGAGTGGGTCGAGTGGTCGATCGACATCGAGGTGTCGATCCCCTTGTGGAAGGGGTGCGACGCGGGCAGCTCGAGCCGCTTCTCCAGCTCCTCGAGCGGCAGGTGATTGGGGGTGTCGCCGTAGACCTTGTTGGTGGAGCAGAAGACGAACGGCGCGTCGGGGGTGTGTGCGCGCGCCGCCTCGAGCAGGTTGAGCGTGCCCAGCGCGTTGACGCCGAAGTCCGTCTGCGGGTCCCGCGCCGCCCAGTCGTGCGATGGCTGGGCGGCGGTGTGGATCACCGCGTCGAGCGAGCCGGCCAGTTCGGCGAAGGCGCGGTTGACGCCCTCGGCATCGCGGATGTCGACGTCGAGCGAGCGGAACTCGGGGTGGGCCGAGCGCAGCTCCTCGGTGACGTGCGCGGTCGAGGCCTCCTCACCGAAGAAGCGGGCGCGCATGTCGTTCTCGAGGCCGACGACGTCCCAGCCCGCCTCGACGAAGCGGCGGACGGACTCGGAGCCGATCAGGCCCCCCGAGCCGGTGATTATCGCGGTCGGCATCGGCCGCAGACTAGTCGCTTGGCCCCCTGCTATGAATGCGCGACCTTGATCGCCTTTCTGCGCACGCCCAAGGGGGCGTGGACCGTCCTCGGGATCGCGATGGCGCTCTCGGCCGCGCTGATCCTCCACGCCACGCACGGCCAGGGGTTCGCGATCGACGAACTCTTCTACTACGGGCGCGTCGCCGACAAGGAGGGCGCGCTCGTCCACTACCGGCCGTTCAGCCCCGAGTACCTGCTCGCTCCGTTCAACGACCACCTGCCGCTCGGCGGCCGCTTCGCTTACGAGGCGGTTTTCGCAACGATCGGTGCCCACTACACGGCCTTCGTCCTGCTCAATATCGCGTCGCTGTTCGCTTGCGTCGCGCTCACCTTCGAGCTCGGACGGCGCCGCATCGGCGAGCTCGCCGCGCTGGCACCCTGCATCGTCCTCCTCTTCCTCGGCTTCGCCAGCGAGCAGCTGCTCTGGCCGCTCGACTTCAACACCGCCGGCTCGCTTGCGGCGGGCCTGGGAGCGGTGCTGGCGCTGCAGCGCGAAGACCGACGGGGCGACCTGCTCGCCTGCCTGCTGCTGGCCGTCTCGGTGGCGATGATCGAGCTGGGCCTCTGCTTCGCTCTGGGCATTGCCGTCTGGCTTGCGATCCGAGACCGGCGCGGGGCTCTTCGCCGCGCCTGGATCGTGCTCGCACCGGTCGCGCTCTACGCGCTCTGGTGGATCTGGGCACGCAAGTTCGACCAGAGCGAAGCGAGCACCGGGAACGTCCATCTGATCCCCCACACCTTCCTCGATGGAGCGGCGGCGGTGATGGGCTCGCTGACCGGGACCAACCCGGTCGAAGCCGGCTCCTACGCCACGACCGCCACCGGGTTCGGCAAGGCGCTCGCGGTGGTCGCGGGGCTTGTCCTGCTGGTCCGTCTCTGGCTGGGTTCGGTGCCGCGCACGATCTGGGTCTGGCTCGTCGTCCTCGCCACGTACTGGCTGTTACTAGCCGGCGCCGCGCGGCCGGCCGTGGCGGGCCGGTACATCCTCGTCGGCGCGGTGCTGGTCGTGCTGATCGCCGCCGACGCGGTGGGGCGGCGCATCCCCACCGGCATCGCCGCCGCGTTACTCGTGCTCGCGCTGCTCGCGCTGCCGGCCAACATCGAGCAGCTGACCGAGGGAAGGGCCGACGACGTCCTCCACCACGACCCGCCGGTCAGCAGCACCGAGTTCGCGATGCTCGAGCTGGCGGGCGAGCACGTCGACCCCGAATACATCGTCTCCAGCGACCCGCGCGTCGCCGAAGTCGACGGCAGCCTCTACATCGGCATCCCCGCCGGCGCCTACCTCGACGCCGCCGCGCACAACGGCTCGATCGCCTACTCGCTGAGCGAGGTGCGCGAACAGAACGAGGAACTGCGCCTGATCGCCGACGCCGCGCTGGTCGGCGCCCTCGGCCTCGAGCTCGAACCGACCCGGGCGCCGGGGCGGGGGGCCAAGTGTCGGTCGGTCGCACCCGCCCACGGGGCGGACTCCGCCGAATTCACCCCGACGACGGGCAGGACGCTGCTGCGCCCCGCGGCGGCGGGGCAGACCGCGCTCTGGCTGGCCCGCTTCGCCGACTCGCCGCGCAGCGTCGGCATCGACTACCTGCCGGCGGGTTGGTCGCGGCTGGCGATCCCGGCGGACGCGGCGCCGGATCCCTGGCGGGCCACGGTAGACGGGCCGGTCATCGTCTGCACGCCCGGCTGAGCCTCGAGCGGCCTCTCAGCGCTTGCCGCGGAAGCGCAGCAACGGCACCCGCCAGGCAGCCTCGGCGACGATCGAGCGGTCCATCTTCGACTGCCCGGCGCGGCGCTCGCGGAACACGATCGGCACCTCGACCACCTCGAAACCGCGCTCGATCGTCCGGTAGGTCATCTCGACCTGGAAGGCGTAGCCGCGCGAGGCGATCGAATCGAGGTCAATCGCCTCCAACACCTCGCGCCGGAAGCACTTGAAGCCGCCGGTCAGGTCACGAACCCCGACCCCCAGCACGAGCCGGGCGTAGGCGCTGCCGCCGCGGCTGATCGCGCGCCGCAGCCTGCTCCAGTCGCCGACCCCCCCTCCGTCGACGTAGCGCGAGCCGATCGCCAGGTCGGCTCGCGCGCCTGCCTCGAGCAGGCGGGGCAGGTAGGCCGGGTCGTGCGAGAAGTCGGAGTCCATCTCCAGGATCAGACCCGCACCCTCCCCGAGCGCCCGCTTGAAACCGGCGATGTAGGCGGGGCCGAGGCCTTCCTTGCGCGGCCGGTGCAGAACCGCAATGCGCTCGTCATCACCGGCCAGGCGATCGGCGATCTCGCCGGTCCCGTCCGGCGAGTTGTCGTCGACGATCAGGATCCGGGCCGAGGCGGGAAGCTTCGACCGCACGGCCTCGACAAAGGCCTTGATGTTGCCCGCCTCGTCGTAGGTGGGCAGGACGAGCCAGGCCGGTCCCCTTGCCTCTGGCTGGGTCATCGCGCGGATGCTATTCGCCGCCTGAGTCGCGCGCCTACGGCCGCGGCCGACCGCCGGTGATGCGGACGAAGGCGAACCAGGCGGGCTTGGGCCGGTAACGGTCGACTTCGCGGAAGAAGCCGACCGAGTCGCAGAAGTTGCAGTAGAAGCGGGAGTCTTTCCAGGTGAACCAGTAGGCCGCCTTGAGATTGAGGCGGTGCCGATTGCCGAGCAGGTAGCGGTAGGCGCCGCGCAGTTCGCGCACCTGGCCGCCGATGCCCTGCTCGAAGGCGACGATGTTGGGGTCGTTCTGCGATCCCCAGCCCATCTCGGTGATGTAGAGGCCGACGCCGGGGTCATGGTTTTCCACAGCGACGGCACGCGTCCCCTCGACCATCCGTTCGAGGTCTTCGACGTGGAAGGCATAGGGATGCAGGGCGATGCCGTCGAAGAAGCGCTCGATGCCCGGAACGCGGTAGAGCTCGGCGAGGAAGTCGACTGCCAGCATTCCCCGCCTGCCCCCCTCGTCGGGTTCGCCGAAGAGGCCGGAGAGGATGACATTGGCGCCCGGATCGGCGGCTTTGACCGCCCTCGAGCTGAGCTTCAGCAGGCGGGCATAGCGCGGGACCGAGACCGGGAAGGCGAAGTAGAAGAAGTTGGCCTCGTTCCAGATCTGCCACTCGTGGACCGGCACGGGCTGGCGGATCACAATCCCGTCTTTGGCCACCGCGGGCGAGTGCTCGACCCAGAATTCGCCGCCCGGCCCGTACCTTCGCACCGCCGCCTTGACAAAGGCCGACCAGCCCTGGCGCGCCCTGGCGCTGTCGACCGGCAGCGTCTTCGGCTTGTGCGAGACCCAGCGCGGAACGCCTGACAGGAAGGGCAGGATCTCCAGTCCTTCGCGGGCGGCGGTGGTCACTTCCTGATCCGAGCGTTCCCAGTCGTAGCCGCCGGTGCGGGTCGATTGCACGCTGTCCCACCCGATCGGCAGGCGAACGGTGCCGATCCGGGCTGCCCGCATGTAGCGCACGTCTTCTTCCTCGAGCGGGGCCTGCGGCACGATCCCGAAGAGGTCGCGGGGGGCGGCCTGGGCGACGCCGGGAGAGGAGAGCAAAGCGGTCGCGACGAGCGCGGAGGCGGCGGCGAGCGCAGCGAATCCGGTGGCGATCGATGCTCTCTTCATCCTCATGCTCATCTCCTCGGCTGAACCCTGAGCGGGCTGGGAAGTCGCGGTGGGCGGCGACGGCGCGGCGGGACTCTAAGGCTTACGATCGGCGGCAATGCGAGATCTGCCCGTCTGGCAGGCACATCTTGAGCCGGGCGCTGCGCGGCGTGCTGAGCCGCTGAGCCGATCAGCTCTTCGAGGTTGATGGGGTCACGCGCCTGCAGCGAGTACACATTGTTTGCTACCGGGATGATCTCACGCTGCGGGCCAACTCTCAGTCGTACAGCCTTGGCCCAATTAGGCGCAATTCCCACTCCCAAGAAGTGCTCAGGAAGTTGGCCCCGCGGCGGGTATTCCCGGCTCGTCACCAGGATCAAGCCATTTCTCGCGATATCAAGACCGGTGTTGCATGCGCCGACGACCGACTCGGCCTCAAAGATGCACGCCACCTTGTTGCCTTTCACGAGCCACACTCCGACCCCGCCCTCGGTGCGGATGAACTGCGCTTGATCAAACCGCAATCCCAGTTGCGCACCCCCGACCGTAATGTTGGCGACTCGCCGTAAATTCGACGACATCTCCTCCGGCTGATCACTCAACCCAGCAAAGGGCCACGGGATAGACCAACCGCTACCCGGAGAAAGGAGATCTGCTCGGTGAACCAACCGTGCTTGCCAGCTGCCCGAATCCGCCTTAAGAGACTCATGATTACTCGGGCTCGGATCGTCGTTCATTCGGTTGGCGAGGAGAATGCCACCCGCAATCAATACTATGACAGACGGTACGAAGATCCAAAGAGTTCGTTGACGATCCACATCGCCTCCTCGCGATTGGCCTACCCAGTCAGAGGTTAATAAACGACGCAGCCTGCGCACCCGAGGGCGCACAGGCTGCGTGAATTGACGCTCCAACTCGGAACTTGTCGCTAAGGGCCTCCAGGGCCCCAGTACCAGTGGGTCAGCGTGTTGTCCGTCGCCTTTGCAACCACATCGAGTCGATTGTTCGTGCCCCAAGACACCGCAGCCGGGCCGGAGGTCAGGTTTCCACCGATTTTTTCCCAACCACCCCAGCCACTGCTCACGTCGTACTGCCTTTGCCAGAGAGCGTTGTCCGAACCTCTGACCACCATGTTCAGATGACCGGGGGCAGTCGACGCTAGGTCTGCGTCCGACGTGTTGACGCCACCGACGTTTTCACAGCAGTGCCAGGTCCCATCGTAATACCAATGGTAGATCGCATTGTCGGTGCCGCGAGTCACAACGTCAATCCTGTTGGAGCCCCAGGACACCGCGCCTGGACCACCCACCCAAGAGCCGCCTAGTTTTTCCCAGCTGCTCCAGCTGCCATTCCAGTACCGGTGCCAGAGGGCGTTGTCGGAGCCCCGCACGAACGCATCGAGGCGACCGGAGCCCCAGGAGGAAACGTCTGGATCCGACGTGCCGGAGCCACCTAGGTTTTCGGTTCCCCACCAGCCACCGACGATAGTCCAGTTCCACAGCGGGTTGCCGCCAGTTCCGTTTGCCGTCACGTTGGTCTGACCGTCGTGGTAGACCGCGCCTGGACCTGACGTCAGAATCCCGCCGAGGCTTTTCCAACCGCTCCACGTACCTTCTGACAGATGCCTGGTCCAGAGCGCGTTGTCGGATCCACGCACATAAATATCCAACTGCCCTTTACCCGATGAGCTGATGTCGGGGTCAGACGTGTTGTTCCCACCCAGATTCTCCGTATGCCACGAATACGGTTCTGGGTCATACCAGACTGCTCCAGATACTTTGTTCGGGGCAACCCCGCCGTTCAGGATGATGGGAGCGATGTATTCATCTCCGTTGAAGCCGGCGCCGTGGTAAACAACGCTGTCATTGCCTGAGCAGAGGATCCCGCCTCCCCCTTGCGTGGAACCCGCACAGATGGGCTTATTTTTTTCTCCCTGTGCGTAGACGGCGAACAGCCATCGTTGGGTCCCTGTGCAGGTAGAGTCGGCCTGACCCAAGGTACCCGTGAGTTTCACCCCCGTACAGAATTGAGCTTCACTTGCAGCACGAGACCGGCTTGGAGCAGCCAGCATAAGCAGGACGCTCATGGCGAGCACAACAAAGCCTGCAATGACCAGCGGCCTCGGACGGCCTAGCCCTAAGTGGTTCATCACTCCTCCTAGCTGTAATTGTGACTTGGGAGCATTTGTCAGACAGAGCTGTGCGCTAGATGGTTGGGATCCCCCGAGCGACCGAGTCTGTGGTTGAACGCGATGCACGCAGACAGCGCCTATCGCTCGAACTATCTCGGAATCGAGGTCGATTCCGCCTTATCAATATGTAAAGGCCGCCCTATCAAGATGTAATGGACTTCCTCCGATTGCCGCGCTCGCCATACTGACCGTGAGATGGCGGGCTCAGAGCCAAGCCTCGCAACCGACGTGCACGTCTGGCAGGCGCGACTCGAGCCGGGCGCTGCGCGGTGGGCGCTGCGAGGCGTGCTGTGCCGATACCTCGGAGAGGATCCGGCGGCGATCGAGCTGCGCCTCGGCGAGCGCGGCAAGCCGATGCTCGCCGATCCCGATCCCCCGCTTCGCTTCAACCTCAGCCATTCGGGCGAGCTGACCCTGATCGCGGTCTGCCGGGACCGCGAGGTGGGAGTCGACGTCCAGCGGATGCGCAAACGGCGGGGGCGGGAGCGCCCCGCTGAGTTCTACGCCGATTGGACGAAGCGCGAGGCGATCGCCAAGTGCCACGGCGTCGGCCTCTGGGCGCCGCTTCCCGATGCCCCGGTCGCCGTCTGCGAGCTCAACGTCGAGCCGGGCTACGCGGCGGCACTGGCCGTCACGGGCGAGGAGCTGCCCGCGGTGCGCCGGCGCTCAGTAGGTCCCGCCGAGCTTGCGATGGTCCCAGGTGGCGGTGCGTAGCGGCTTGAAGTGGATCGCGACGCGCTTCGGGGCCTGGGCTTCGAGCGCCGCCTTGGCGTCGCCCTCGACCGAGTCGATTCCCTCGGCGTAGCGCACGGTCAGCTCCTCGGCGAAGCCGATCACGGTCTCGAAGTCGCGGTGGATCTCGGCCTCGGCCTCGATCATCGCGCCGCGCAGCTCGCCGTACTCGTGGCCGGTCTCGACCAGGACCGTCGCCCGCGGGTCGCGTTCGAGGTTGCGCACCTTCTGCGATTTGGCGTAGGTCCAGATCCAGACCTCGCCCTGGCGCGGCACGAACCAGAGCGGCATCGAGTGGGGCCAGCCGTTGCGTCCGTTCGAGGACACGATCGCCACCCGCTCCCCCTCCAACAGCTCGAGCAGCTCCGCCTCGCTGAGCTTGATCTGGTCGCGCCTGCTCATCGCGCGCCACTCTAAGGCCCGGCGGGCCCTACGATGGGTTGACGATGCGGATCGCGATCCTCCTCTACGAGCAGCTCGCCGCCCAGGATGCCGTCGGCCCCTACGAAGTGATGCGCTGCGTGCCGGGCTGGGAGGTCGACTTCGTCGGCACCGAGACCGGCGTGGTGCGCGCCGAAGGCGGGCTTGGCTTGAGCGTCGACCGCACGCTCGACGAGGTCGCCGACCCCGATCTCGTCCTCGTCCCGGGCGGCGAGGGCTGCGAGGCGGTGGCGAAGGACGAGGCGGTCCTGTCGTGGCTGCGCAAGGTCGACGAAGGGACCAAGTGGACGACCTCGGTCTGCACCGGCTCGATGATCCTCGGCGCCGCCGGCCTGCTCGAGGGCAAGCGGGCGACGTCGAACTGGCTCTTCCTCGACCGCCTGCCCGACTACGGCGCCGATCCGGTCGGCGGCCGCTTCGTCGAGGACGGCAAGCTGCTCACCGCCGCCGGCGTCACCGCGGGCATCGACATGGCCCTCCACCTGGTCGGCCGCGAGGCCGGTCCCGAGGTCGCCCAGGCAGTCCAGCTGGGCATCGAGTACGACCCCGACCCGCCCTTCGACGCCGGCTCCCCGGAGAAGGCCCCCGACGCGATCGTCGAGCTCGTCACCCAGTTCAGCCGCGCGTCTACCTCAGCCTGAGTTCGCGTCCCACCCGGCTGCCGGGGATCGCGACGAGCAGGTGGGCCTTGAGGCTTCCGCGCTGCTCGACCAGGGGGCGGCCACGCGCGTTGAGCGTCACCGTGAAGGTATGGGCGCGCCCTCCCGCGAGCCTGAAACCACGGCGAGCGACCGCCACGCGCACGACTCTCGCCTCCGCGCGCCCGGCGGAGCCCCCGCCGACGTTCAGCCTGACGTGGGAGCGGAGGATGATCTGGCCGGGGCAGGTTTCCCCACTCTGCCATCCGCAGCGGACCCGGACCCGCACCGAGGTCGTCGCGGGTCGCACGCCGAGCAGGCTCAGCGCCGGCAGAACCGGCGCCGTGGCTTCGCCGCCCGCCGTCGCCCCTTCGACGTAGTTGTTGTCGATGTTGATCGTGACGCCGCCGTAGGTCTCGTCGTGGCCGCCGCGGTACTGGTGGATCCGCTGGTGTTCGGTCCAGGCACCGGCCGGAAAGTAGGAGCCGGTCGCGTTGGCGCGGCCGTCCCAGTTCGCCACCCAGATGTCGTCGGGCTGCGGGTAGCTCGTGCCGAGCCGCGAGGCGAGGTCGGCGATCCCCGAGGCGCTGCTGCTGTAGACGCCGGAGTCGTAGCCGAGCGCGTGCAGGCGGTTGGTCCAGGCAGCGAGAAAGGTCAGCGTCGCGTTGGTCGCGCTCGAGGTGCGCGAGTAGCTCTCCATGTCGAAGTAGATCGGGCTGCCTGCGCCGATTCCGGCGAGGCCCGCCGCCTCGACCGCATCGTCGGCCGCTTCGGTGCCCTGCGAGGTGGCGATCGAGGTCGAGCTGCTCAGCTTGGCGCAGGAGCTGCAGCTAGAGGTCGGCGCCTGCAGGCCAACGTAGGTCGGAATCAGATGCCAGCCCGCCGCCGTCTGTTCGGCGACCCAGCTCGCGGTCAGATTCGGTTGCGAGCAGCCGCGGTTGAGTCCGCCGACGTAGACGCCGATCGCCCGGTAGGGCGAGTCCGCCCAGGCCGACATCGAGCGCCGCGAGGGCGCCGTGCAGGCGTCGAAGCCGAGCCCGGTGTAGTCGGAGGCAGCGGAGACGTGGGCCTGCGGTGCGCGGCTCGCCTGAGCCTCGGCGCGTGCCCGAGCGCCCGGATCGACCAGGATCGCCCGACGGCGCCCCATCGCGCCCGCGGGGCAGCGCTGCGCCGGGCCCGGCGTGCCCAGGTAGACCGCCTTGAGATCGAGCCGCACGCAGGCATGGGGACGCTCGTCCAGGCGGACGACCGACCAGCCCGCGGGCACGGCGACCCGCTCACCGCGAAAGTGGATCGTCTCGGCGCCGGCGCTCGCAGGCAAGAGCGCCGCGAACGCGAGCAGGCATAGAGCAACACGCCGCATCTATCCCCCAACCATTCCATCCCCCGAACGTTTCGCCCGCCCCAAGACGCCGCCGCAACAAGTTGTGCCTGAGGTTAGGGATGCAATGCAATCCAAACCTCAGGCGCAAACGAGAAAGCGCTCAGGCCGAGGGAGCCAGATCGAGCTCGCGCCAGGGGCCCTCGCCGGCCATCGGCTGGGTGCGGCCGTCGAGCCAGTCGGCCTGCAGGTCGTCGTAGTGCGGGCTGGCGGGGTGGCCGGACTGACCGGTGAACATCTGCCAACGCGAGCGCTCGGGAGCGGTCGGGTCGCCGACCATGCGCCAGCTCGGTGCCCAGACCGCCTTGTAGGGGTCGTTGGGGTCGTAGGCGATCTGGCTGACGGTCTCCTGCGCGCCGCCCGCCCGCAGGCTGCGGTTGAGCAGCTTGCGCAGCAGGGGATTCGCCTCACCGAGCGGGTGCGGGAACTCCATCTCGTGGACGTGCCCCCAGCGCCAGCCCTCCGGGTCGGGGCCGAAGCGGTCGGTGAGGTCGTCGAGCGCGCCCGCCAGCGCCTCGAGCACGAGGCCGTCCCAGGGGCGGCCGATCAGCTCCTCGTCGCCCTCCTCCCAGAGGTCCATCAAGTGCGAGTGCCAGCGCCAGGGCGAGGTGACGTGCGGGGTGAAGCCGTTGTCGGCGCGATCGAGCCAGCGCTCGCAGAGGTCGCGGTCGCCGATCGCGGCGCGGGCGACCTCGCGCGCCAGCCGCAGCAGGAAGGCCTGGTAGATCGTGCCGGCGATCGAGCCGGGGTCAAGGCGCCCGTCCCAACTGCGCAGCCGCTCGAGCGCGCTGGTCTCGCGCTGGCCGGGGGGCGTCAACCGCCCCAGGCGGCGCGCCGCCTCCAGGCCGGGCAGCGAGAGGTTGTCGGATTGCATCGCCTCGAACCCGTCGATCGTGTGCTCGTCGTCGGCGCGCAGCAGTTCCTCGATCCGCCGGGCGCGGAAGCCGTCGAGCCAGTCGCTGGTGATGTGGTGGGGATAGTCGTCGCCGACGATGCGGTTGTTGGCGGTGACGAGGAAGCCGCTCTCGGGGTCGACGACCTCGGGCAGCTCGTCGTAGGGCACCGCCCCCTCCCACTCGAACTCTCCCTCCCAACCCGGCTTCGGCAGGTCTGGGCAGCCGCCCTTGCGCAGCGGCAGGCGGCCGATCAGCTTGTAGCCGATCGAGCCGTGGCGGTCGGCCCAGATCAGGTTGGAGGCGGGCGAGGTGTGGCCCTCGAGGCTCGCGACCAGCTCCGGGCCGGAGCGGATCCCATGCAGGGCGAACATCCCCTTGAAGGCGGTCGGCTGGTCGAGCGTGATCCAGCGCAGGGCGAGCGGCTCGGCGTCGTCGGCGCCGAGCGCCGCGTTGACCAGCGGGCCGTGGTGGGTGATGCGAACGTCGAGCACCTCGGGCGCGTCGTGGCCCTTGACGACGATCTCCTCGCGGACGACCTCGAGCGGCCGCCACTCGTCTTCGAAGAGGTAATTCTCGCCCTCGACGCGCTCGACGAAGAGGTCCTGCACGTCGGCCATCACGTTGGTGAAGGTCCAGCAGACGTCGTTGTTCTGGCCCATGTAGACGCCTGGCATGCCGGGGAGAGAGGCACCGCGGACGAAGCGATCGCCGAGGCTGAGCCCGACCTGGTACCAGATGCCCGGCATGCTCGGCGGCAGGTGCGGGTCGCCGGCGATCAGCGGCGAGCCGGTCGCGCTCAACCGCCCGCTGACGGCCCAGTTGTTGGAGCCGCTCGCCTCGGCGGCCATGCCGATCGAGTGGCGCACCGCGTCGATCTGCTCGGCCAGCGCGAGGCCGTCGCCCGACCATGGTTCCTGGGTGACGACGGGGTTGCCTGCCGGGTAGCCGGGGTCGAGCTTGGCCGCCAGCTCGGGGCCGAGCTCGCGAGTCATGTCGGCGCGCAGCAGCTCCTTCTCCCAGTTGGTCGAGAGGCCGAAGGCGAGCAGCTTGCCGAGGCCGAGGATGTCGGCCGGCCGCCAGGGCTCGAACTCGAGCCGCAGCAATTGCATCTCGAACGGCAATGCCTTGGCGTCGGCGGCCGCGGCGTTGACGCCCTCGCAGAAGCGCTCGAGCAGGGCGAGCAGCTCGGGGTCGAGCGTCGCCGCCTCGCGCTCCGCCGTGCGCCGCATCCCCAGCGTGCGCATCAGCCGGTCGACCGGCAGGCCCTCGGGGCCGGCGAACTCCGAGACGCGGCCGGAGAGGGCGCGGCGGTAGAAGTCCATCTGCCAGAGCCGGTCCTGCCCGTGGCAGAACCCCTCGGCGAACCAGAGATCGGCAGCTGAGCCGGCCTCGACGTGGGGCACGCCCCAGCGGTCGCGCCGCACCCGCACCGTCCCCTCCAGCCCGACCAGCTCGATCGTCCCCTTCTGCTTCGGCAACGGCCTGCGGGCCAAGAAATGCCAAGCCGCCGCGGTAGCAGCCGCAGCCAGCCCGGTGCCCGCGGCCCCAGCCACAAGTCCCGCCCGCATCGCCTTCCCGCCGTTCATCTGCTCAGATTACTGGCTACCCGGCCAGTTTCGCTTCCGCTGCGATTTATGCCTCTCATAGAGGGATAAATCGCAGCGGAACCCGCTAAGTCACTCCCAGAGGTCGGCGGGCAACCGGCCCTCTGCCTCGAGCTTCTGCAGGTGGGCCTCCATCACCAGGGCCGCGGCGGGGCGGAGCTCGGGGGGGATGTCTGACCAGGCCTCGGCCAGCAGCGCTTGCTTGGAGCGCTCGCCGCGGTCGAGGGCGGCGAGCAGGCGGCGCTCGCGCATCTCGCGGTGCTCGACGTACTCGGCCAGCTTCGTCGCGGGGTCGGTCACCCAGGGGCCGTGGCCGGGGCAGATCAGCTCGATCGGCTCGGCCTGGAGCAGGCGCAACGAGTCCATGTAGGCGGCGAGCGAGCCGCCGTCGGGGGGGACGAAGGTCGATCCCTCGCCGAGGACCAGGTCACCGCTGAAGCAGACGCCGTCTCCGGTGAGGAAGCAGACGTGGTCGGCGGCGTGGCCGGGAGTGGCGAGGGCGCGCAGGCCGCCGTGCTCCTCGCCGTCGGCGGGAAGGATGGGATCGTCGAACCGCTCCGCCCCGGCCGCGTGGTCTCCGTGGCTGTGGGTGAGCAGGACGACCCCGATGCCGCCGCGCTCCTCCGCCGCGGCCCGCACCGCCTCCAGGTGCCCGGCGTGATCCGGACCTGGATCGATCACGACACAGGGATCGGTCCCGTACAGGTAAGTGTTGGTCCCCGCCAACGTCATCGGCCCAGGGTTGGGCGCGACGATCCGGGCGATCTCCGGGTGGCCTGGCGCCTGGGTCACGCGGCGCTGGCCGCGACCTCAGAGGCGATTGCCTCGCGGGCCTCGTCGGGCTCGAGCACGACCAGGTCGCCGGCGCCGCGCAGGACCTCGCGCACCAGCCAGGACGTGCCCGCGTAGGGCAGCTCGACGACGACCGCGCCGTCGGCCAGCTCCTCGACCACGGTGCGCTCCTCGCGCAGCCAGCGGGCGCGGTCGGGTGAGACCCAGACGCGCGCGACCTGCGCGGTCGGCACCTCGCCGTCGGTCATCCAGCCCTCGACCCCGGCGAGCTCTTCGACCTCCTGGCGCGGCTCGTAGCTCTCGCCGCTCGGCGCCGCCTCTTTGACCCGGTCGAGCTTGAAGTGGCGAATGCCCTCTTTGGTCAGGTCGAAGCACTCGACGTACCAGCCCTCGCGGCCGTTCTCCAGCCGGTAAGGCTCGACCCGGCGCTTGGTGAACTGATCCTCGTTCTCCTTGTAGTACTGGAGCTCCAGCACCTGGCGATCGGCGATCGCGGCGTTGACGACGCGCGCCACCTCGGTGTCGCCGCCGCTGCCGGCGGCGATCTCCAGACCCT
>Ga0070691_10000560_pt1 | contig 14136 bp, 10 predicted proteins | sample KBSK1101metaG_FD_64673 | JGI IMG/M metagenome (GOLD analysis project Ga0070691, IMG submission 64673) | Corn, switchgrass and miscanthus rhizosphere microbial communities from Kellogg Biological Station, Michigan, USA - KBS K1-10-1 metaG | ecosystem: Host-associated > Plants > Roots >... | reverse complement strand
GTGAGGCGCGCGAGCGAGTCGGTGAACGTGTCGGCGATCCGGATCACACGCGGAACACTTTCATGACTTCGTCGCCGAGGTGATTGATGACCTTCACCGCGATGCGCCCGCTCTTCGGCTTGTCGAACGGCCGCGACGTATCCGAGTGCAGCGACTCCCACGCCTCCTCGTTGATCTCGGCCTTGAGCGTCGTGCGCAGCGCTTTGTACGGGTCGTTGGCGCCGAGGAAGTACGCGTGGCGGACAAAAAATGACTCTTCGTTGTAGTCGGTGTCGACGAACCAGCAGGCGATGCTGTCGGGATCGTCCGAACGGATCTCGCCCGTGCTGGGATCGAACACGTCCACGCCCTTCACTTTCACCGTAATCCGTCCCTTGCCGGCGTCAGCGATCTCGATGTCGGGTTCGCCGAAGATCACAAATAGGTTGGCCTTGTCCGTCGTGCGCAGATCGTCGGCCATGTGGAGGTCGGCGTTCATGCGCGCCTTGAGCACGGGCACCTTTCCGAGTTTCTCGAACTCGGTTGTGTGCGCCTCGAAGTTGAAGGCGCAGGCGATGAGCACGTCGAACCCGGCCTCGGCCGCCTCGCGTGTGGCAGCGACCAGATCGGGACGCGTGACCGTTCCGAACTCCGGGCCGATGAAAATCGCGGCGCGGCGTTCCTTCGTGCCCTCGCCGTAGCGTCCCTCGGCGCAGACGAGATCGCCGGGCCAAGGCTGGAGCGATGTGAAGGTGATGCGGTCGCTCTTGTGCGCCTGCTGCACGCCGGCGATGCGTAGGTTTTCGAGGATCGTGCTGTGGTAGTCGCGGCCCGCGGCGTACCCTGTGCGTTCCGAGATCGCATCCGGGCGACCGTCGGCTTCGTCAACGCCGAGCACGCGGTGCGGCGAGAGCGACTCGACGGTGAACGGACCGGCGACGCGCACGCGCTTCCGATCTTCGTAGGGGCGATCGTAGAGGTACTCGTACTCCGCCTTCGCGGCGATGGAGGCATCGATCTCCTTCTGTCGCGCGATGCGCGCTTTCCACCAGGCGGCGTGCGTCTCTCTCGCCTTGACCGGCCACGATGATTCAGCGGCACGCGGAATCTCCCATTCTTCCCAACGCTTCTTCAGGGCGCCGTTGAGTTTGGTGCGTAGTGGTTCGAGCGCCTGTTGCCAGCGCTCCCAGATGACGTCGATCTCGGTGTTGTTCGCAATGGACTTGAGCGTGATGTGCGGGACTCGCTCGTACACGAAACCCTGGCGAAGATCGCCGCGGGTTGGCGCACTGCTCAGCGACGTGCGGCCAATCTCGGCTTCCCTGATCTGGCCCTCGCGGGAGTCAGCGAGGAGATATGACTGGTAGCGTGCACCCATGATGCGTGCGCGAGCGAGTGCGAGCGCGACTCGTGAAGTGTCAATGGTGACCCAACGGCGGCCCCATTGTTCGGCCACGGTTGCCGTAGTGCCGGAGCCACAGGTTGGGTCGAGGACGAGGTCGCCAGGGTCAGATGCCATCAGCATGCAGCGAGCAACGACCTGAGTAGACGTTTGAACAACGTAAACCTTTGGATCTGACGCGTAGCCGACCCGTATGTCAGGCCAGACGTTCGTTATTGGTGATACCGGAAAGTCATCGAGAAACCTTCGATAGTTGAGTATTCGCCCCTTCGGAACAAGCCGGTATGCAAGTCCGAGCCTCATCATGCCAGCGATGGTCGTCTTCCAATGGGTTGAACCCGACAGTTCGAACGATCGACCAAAGAGGTGCAGTGGCTTCGACAGCGACTCGCTGAATCCCGCTGACGTGACGTTTTCTGTCTGAAATACTTTCTTGTCAGGCTCGAGCGATTCCAACGTATCGGAGTCAAGAGTTTGCTCGGCAAGCGTATTCGCATCAAGGACACGATTGTATCCACGAAAGACGTCGGGATCCTTGTCAAGGTAGAGTTGGCGATACTTGAGCCGATCATACGATCGTGCATACCACAGAACAAAGTCGCACACTGACGCTACCGCGTTGACGCGAGCTACCGGGCTATTCGCACCCGTCGTCTTGCGGAAGACTATGATCGCGGCGAGATGTTCAGCCCCGAACACCTCGTCGAGGACCGATCGTACCACATGCACGTTCTCGTCCCCGATCTGCACGAAAATGCTTCCCGATTCCGTAAGCAGATCCCGTGCTACTGTAAGCCGGTCGCGCAAATACGTGAGATACGAATGAATCCCGTCCCGCCACGTATCCCGGAACGCCTTCACCTGCTCAGGCTCACGCGTGATGTGCGCCGCGTTCCCATCCTTCACATCGCGGCTCGTCGTGCTCCACTGAAAATTCGAATTGAACTTGATCCCGTACGGCGGGTCGAAGTAGATGCACTGCACCTTCCCCCGCAGTCCCTCACGCTCGGCGAGCGACGCCATCACCTGCAGTGAGTCGCCGAGAATCATCCGGTTCGACCAGTTCTGGTCGTGCTGGTAGAACTCAGTCTTGTCCACTCCCTTCGGAATGCCGTTGAAATCCGCGAAGAGATCGGCCATCGCCTCGCCGCTCTCGTGCGCCTGCTCCCGCGTCTGGCGTTCGAGATCGTCCACAAGCGCCTTGGGATGCACCTTCTCCTGGATGTAGAGCGGCGGCGCGTTCACGACGAGATCGCTCCAGTCCTGCTCGTCCTTGCCGCGCCACATCAGCTGCGGGTCGAGGTCGCGGTTCCGCTTGTAGCGCGCGTTCTCCTCGCCGCCCGCGCCTGCATGAAGCGCAGAATACTCCGCTGTGGGTATGTTCTTGCGCTTCGCTTCGGAGTGCTTGATGGCCTCGACCACCTTCGGCACGGCCCGCGAAGACTTGGACGGTCGCTTGGGCATCGTTACGCCGCAGTGGGCGACGGCACATTCGCCGGCGCGGTGAGGATCGCCATCAGCCGCAGATTTACATAGAAGCTCGACCGACCGACTTTCATTTTCTCAAGGATTCCGGCGCCCGCGAGCGCGTCGAGATACTTCGTCGCCGTGAGGCGCGAGACATCGAGCTCCTCCTGCACGAACTGGATCTTGGTGTAGGGGTGCGAGAAGATGTTGTTAATCAGATCCTGCGAATAGAACTTTTTGAATTCCTTCCGGACGCGATGCTTGACGTCGAGCAGTGCGTTGCCGATCGCGTGCACCGTGACAATTCCTTCCCGCGCGCTCTCGGCCACGGCCGTGAGCATGTACGTCACCCAATCCTCCCATCCGTTCGCATCGCGCACGGACTGCAGCAATCGGTAGTACTCAGACTTCGTGCGAACGATGTGGCGGCTCATGTATAGCACCGGAATGTCGAGCAGTCCTTCCTTCACGAGATACAGCACGTTCAGGATGCGTCCGGTGCGGCCGTTACCGTCATAGAACGGATGGATGCTTTCGAAGCGGTGGTGGATGATCGCCATGCGGACAAGCGGGTCCATCTCGGCGGAGCGCGGCGCGTTGACGAACGCCTCCAGCTCGTTCATCAGTTCGACGATGCGGCGCGCATCCTGCGGAGGCGTATAGACCACACGGCCGGTACCATCCTTCAGCGTCGTGCCCGGTACTTTGCGGAAACCCGCGCTGTTCTGCTCGAGCTCGGCCTGAATCCGGAGCAGATGGTTATTGGTGATCAGACCATCCTTCTTCACCAGATCGAAGCCGATTTGCAGCGCCTGGCGATACCGCAGGACTTCCTTCGCCGCGGGATTTGTGGGCGCGCCGGTTTGCGAAGCCTCGCGGAAAAGCTCGTCGTGCGTGGTGACGATGTTCTCGATTGCGGAGGAATCTTTTGCTTCCTGGATTCCCAGCGTGCTGATGAGGATCCGCTGGTTCGGAATCGACGCGGCCACGCCCTTGAGCTCGGCAAGCTGGCGCGACGCCTCGGTGAGTTGCCGCAGGACACGGGCTGACTCGAGGTGCTTTGGGTCGAGCAGGGTCAGGCTGAATGGCGGAATTGGAAGTTTCCTTTACGTGTCGTAGTAATATGTATAGAAAACACGATAAAACTATACATATCATGAGCCACATGCAAACATTTCCGGAATATTCGAACTAATCGGCCTGGGTCGCGAGAACAGGTGGCGCGCCCGCCAGGTCGGGCGCCGAGTCAAGCAGCTCGCGCACGAGTTCTCCAACGCGAGCTTCGAAGTCCGACTCCATCGCGTAGACATCCGTGAACTCGGCCGCGGCCCAGCGGCCGTGCGAACCAGCGTGATTCACGGCCGGCACCCAGTAATGTCGAAGCGTTGAGGCCTTTTCCTTGGCATCTTCCCGGCGCCGCCCCTTGATCTCCACTACGAGGTTGAGCAGGTCGTCTTCGCCGTGCCCGTCGTCAAGACGCACGATGAAATCCGGGCGGTAGCGACGCGCGGTGGCGCCGACGCGATAAGGGACTTCGAAGCCGAGGTTGTGGTTTTTGACGTACGAGCGCACACGCGGATGCTCCTCGACCGCCCGGCAGAACTCCGCCTCCCAGTTGCTGTCGCAGATGACCCAGTTGATGTGACAGCGGTCATCCCGCGTTTTCCAGCGCAGGGTGCGTGAGGTGGTGAAGTTCACGTGGCGCGTGCTCCCCACGGCGTTGTAGGGATCGAGCAGGGCGACAATTGGCCGCTCATCGGCGAAGCGGGTAACGATTGCCGTCGTGATGCGTTCGGCCGCAACGTCGGCCAAGGCCTGATAAAGCAGCTGCGCCGGGTAGGTGCCGCCCTTGCAGACGAGGTGTTTGTCCATCCACTGCCGCGCAATTGACTTGAGTTGACCGAAGAGGTGGAGCTTCGGCTCACCGTTTTCGTCGCGCCACTTGGTCAGCAGCAAATGCTTGGTGAGATGGAAGAGGATGGTGGACTGGCGTTCGTCCTTGAGCCGCTCGACCGAAAGATTCGCGGACTCGCCGATGATCCCCTGATTCTGTGTCTTTGTGGGCCCGACGAGTTCCGGTGTGAGCTCGAGCGTCGAATCATCGTCGAATTTCGCTTCCAAGCGCTCGTCGGGAAGCTCCACACGATAGCCCTCGACCCGAGGAAAGCGGATCTCCAGCGCAGCGCGGTCCGGCAGCGCGCGCACCTGTACCGTTTCGCGCGGAGGCTGAGGCGGCGCGGCGACCGGCGTCGCAGTGAAGTCGAACGGAATGCCGAAGACATCCGCGTACTCGACGTTGAACCGGTTGTTTTCATTGAGATCGTAGCTCTGGCGGCGCAGTGCGCGTCCGATGACCTGCTCGCAGAGCAGCTGCGTTCCGAAGGCGCGGACGCCGAGCACGTGAGTCACAGTGTTGGCGTCCCATCCCTCGGTAAGCATCGCGACGGACACAACGCAGCGGACTTGCTCGCCGAGGCGTCCACGCTTGCCGACCGTGTTCATCACCTCGCGCAGCAGATCCTGGTCCGAGAGTTTCTCCGCAGCGCGCGCGTCGCCCGTACGCTCGACCATTTCGCGCCGGAAGGTCTCGATTTCGGCGGCCGCCATCTTGCGGAAGTTGTCGTCCAGCGCCTCGCCGGACTCCAGTTGCTCGGAGTCGATCAGGAGCGTAACCGGACGCGAGAGCGGGTTCCCGTGTTCGTCGTGGTTTCGAAAGAGTTTCAAGCGGCCGGGGACGTGCGTGACCGCTCCGTCGCTCGCCGCGCGTTCGAAGCCACTGATGTAATCGTAAACAAGCTTCGACGTGGCCGTGTTGTTGCAGACGACGATGAAGCAGGGTGGCACGTCGATGCCGGCGCCCTTCCACAGCTCCCAGGCCTTTTCGTAGTGGCCGTAGAGTGCTTCGAGCGCCGACTGGAGCAGGACAGGCAGCTTGAGCGGGTCGAGTTCCGCGCCCTTCCCGCGTCCCGCACGCGGCATCTGCTTCCCAATATGTTCCCAGAGATCGCGGTAAATCGGCGCTTCCGCCTCGGGAATGTTGTCGGACACCGGGACGCGCGGGAGCTTCACGATGCCGCACTCAATAGCATCCATGAGCGAGAAGTCACTCATGGTCCACGGGAAAAGCGTGCCCTCGCGATAGCCGGATCCGCTCAGAAAGAACGGCGTGGCGGAAAGATCCAGAACCTGCTGCAGTCCGAGCTTGCGTCCAACGATTTCCAGCCCCGACATCCAGAGGCGCGCGGCTTCGCGGTGCTGTTCGGCTTCCTTGCGCTCGTCGCCCTTGAGCTGCTCCTCTTCCGGCGACTCCGGTTTTTCGCGGTAGCAGTGATGCGCCTCGTCGTTGATCGCGAGCACGCGCTTCATGGCCATCAGCTCAGGGCAAACACGCTGAAGCATCTGTCCTTCGGTCTCAAGCGTACTGATCGGTGCACCGTGGCCCTGGAGCAACGCGCGCCCGCCTTTCGATAGCTGGATCGTCTCGCGGAGCTTGAACGCGTGGAAGTTCGTGATGACGATCTTCGCCTTGGCGATGTCGCCGAGGAGGTCCGTGGGGACGAGGTCGCGACTGCGATAGTAGGAGTCCGGATCGTTCGGCTGGAGCACGCGCAGGCGATCGCGGATCGTGATGCCGGGCGTGGTGATGAGAAACCCGCGAGTGAACCGTTTCGAGGCGGACTGGCGATTCGCATTGATCGTCTGCCAAGCGATCAGCATCGCCATCACCGTCGTCTTGCCGGCGCCGGTGGCGAGTTTGAGTGCGAGTCGATCGAGGACACGCGTTTCGTCACCGCCGACGGCGTCGGAATTGACGGCGCGAAGATGGTGGAGGAATCGCTGACCGTCCTTGCCGAGTTGCGGCGCGACTTCGGAGAGCCAGATGACCGTCTCGACAGCCTCGACCTGACAGAAGAAGGGACGGACGTTTTCGAACTTGTGGTGCCGCCAGTGCTGCAGGAGCCGGGCGGTCTCCGGAGTCACGTGCCAATGAGCTGGGTCAGCGATGGCACGCCAGCGGTCGACCTGAATGCGCAGCTCATTAATGATTGGGCGCGGGTCGTACTGTTGTGACTCGGTCGAGTGCGCGTCCAGCTGGAGTTCGCGCTGGCCGCGCAGTTGCTTGCGCGGCGCCGGTACCGGAGTGACGAATGAGGCTGGTCGCCGCCCCTCGAGCTTGGTGCCGGTAGGCTGACCGGCGTCGTCAAGTTCCCAGTGGTGAGCCGGGTACTCGTACGGCGAGTTGATGATCGGTGCTTTGAAGAAGCTTTCGGTCATCCAATGTGCGGTTCGGGCGTCACCGGGATGCGGCAAATCTACGCGTTGCGGCCACGGCGCGAAGGATAGGAACACATGGGATGACAACGCGACACAATTGCGCCAACCGCGCTGGTCGACAGTGGTGTCACCATCGAGTCCTTGGACGACGTCAGCGCGACGACAGCGGGAAACAGGGTACTGGTATGACGGTAATGGGGTAGTGAATACCAACACTACCCCATTTCTCAGATCATCAGCTGTTTCGCTAAGCTGGTCATGTAAAGAGTACGACTTTCAGCCAACCTTCAGGATCCGAAAGGGTTTGATCTTGTTGATCTTACCCACGGCTTCCGAGTGCTTGGCGTGGTAGAGATCCCAGACCAACTGAAGGTTGAGCCAGAACTGAGCATCCATCCCAAGTGCACGCTCGAGACGCAACGCCGTATCGGGCGTCACGGAGCGCTTGGCATGAATGATTTCGTTCAACCGGGGATACGAAACGGCGATCCGCGCCGCGAAATCAGTCTGACTGATTCCCATCGGCCGAATGAACTCCTCAATCAGCATCTCGCCGGGATGAGTCGGAACACGATTCGTTGGAACTCGCAACATTATGGGCCCCCTTGCAGAAGGGCATTTAGTAGTTCGCGCTACGTGCGCGACTTTAGTCGCCACTAACTAGTGGTAATCAGTTATCTCTGCCGCCTCGCATCCCGCATCGGTCCATTCGAAACAAATTCGATACTGATCATTGATCCTGATCGAGTGCTGTCCCTTCCGATCTCCAGAGAGTTGTTCGAGCTTGTTACCGGGTGGAATCCGCAACTGAGCGAGCGTTGTCGCCGCGTTCAGCAAGTCGAGTTTTCGAGACGCTATTTCCCAAACTCCCATCGGGCACGTGCGCCGCGCCTTCTTTGAGTCTACGCCATAGAAGATGTCTTCTGTGCCACGATCGGCGAATGAGTTGATTGACATTGACGTTCCATATCGATCCAGTCAGCTGCGTTGGAGTTTCGGAGCAATCCAGAGATGGTTGAATATAATACATAACGTTATACATGTCAAACCGATTTGTATGATCGGACAGGCGGGGCCTCTACACAGCACGTGCCGCTCAGTCTTCCATAGGAGTCACTGTGAACTTCGACTTTCTCCAAGCCACCGCCGTCCTCACCCGCACGCCCGCCACCCTCCGCGCGATGCTCTCCGGCCTCGGCGCCGAATGGCTCGACGCCACCGAGGGCCCGGACACCTGGAGCCCGTACATCATCATGGGCCACGTGATCCACGCCGAGCGCACCGACTGGATCCCAAGAGCGCAGCTCATCCTCGCCCAGGGCGCGAACCGCCGCTTCACGCCGTTTGACCGGTTCGCCCAGTTCCGTGAAAGCGAGGGAAAATCACTGGCTGAGCTGCTCGACGAGTTCGCGCGGCTGCGCGCGGCGAATCTTGCGACGCTCGCGGACTGGGAATTGACGGATGCGCAGCTCGCGCTCGAGGGCGAGCACCCGGAGTTCGGCGCGGTCACGCTCCGGCAGCTGCTCGCGACATGGGTTGCGCACGATCTCGGCCACATTGCGCAGGTCGCGCGCGTGATGGCGAAACAATACCGCGAGGCGGTCGGGCCGTGGCGCGCCTATCTCCCGATCCTGGATCGGCAGACACCGCCGAGGTAGGCGGGCAAGCTCCGGTCTAATCCAGCTCCGCACGAATCTCGGCTGAATGCTCGCCGGCAGCAGGCACCCGCCCCCGGCGCGACGGCGCGCCCGACAAGTTGTGCGGCGGCACGAGCGCCCTGAACGCGCCGGCGTATGAATCGACTTCAACCCAGCGGCCCCGCTCCGTGAGCTGCGGATGCGCCGCGACGCCGGCGACATCGTTCAAGGTGCCACCGGGAATATCCGCACGCTCCAGCAGGTCCGCCGCCTCCGCGCGCGTGAGCGTCGCGAACCGGCGCTCGATCAACGACTCGAGTTCCACCCGGTTCACGACGCGCTTCTCATTAGTATCAAAACGAGAATTATTCGCGATCGCTGAATCGCCGAGCACGCCGGTGCAGAGCCGCCGCCACTCGCGCTCCGTCTGCACCGCCAGCATCACCTCGCCATCCGCGCACCGGTACGCCCCGTACGGCACCACCATGTTGTGCCGCACGCCCGCGCGGCCCGGCGTCTTGCCGGTGCCCAGATATACGTTCAGCGGCGGGCTCATCCACTCCGTCATGCACTCGAACATCGAGATATCGATGCGGTTCCCCGTGCCGGTCTTCGCGCGATTCAATAGCGCGGCGAGGATCGACGAATACGCGTACATCCCCGCGCCGATATCCGCGATCGACACGCCCACCTTCGCCGGCGCGTCCTCCGTGCCGGTCATCGAAATGATCCCGGCCTCGGCCTGGATCAGCATGTCGTACGCCTTCTTGTCCCGGTACGGACCGTCCGGGCCATACCCGGATATGCCGCACCAAATGAGCCGCGGATGCTTTTCGGCGAGCTCGTCATACCCAAATCCGAGCCGCTCCACGGCGCCGGGCGCCAGGTTGTGGATGAACACGTCGCACCGCGACAGAATGACAAGAATGGGTCTCTCCTCTCCGGCCTCGGCCCCGAATGGATCGACGCCACGGAGGGCCCGGGCACTTGGAGTCCCTATATCATCATGGGACACCTCATCCACGCCGAGCGCGCCGATTGGATTATTCTGTCGGCGCTCAACTTCAGCTTGCGATGCGCGTGACCCTCCGGCATCTCGTCGAGAAACCGCCGGATGGAGGCCGTGCTGACTGATTCGGGCTGGACCATCTCGACCCCGGCCAGCATGTAGTGGTCCGCCAGCCTGATCAAGAAAAATCCCGGCTGCACAATGCGGAGGAGTTCGGAACCTTTCTCGAGACCTCCGAGGAACTCGAACCACACAACGTGACGGAGACCTCGATGGGGCCGCATGATACGACTAACATGACACGTGTGCCTACGCCGTGAGAACATCACTTATTATAGAATTTGTATATTATATTATGATCTTGACTATTATAATATCATGTAATACCATTATTGCATGCGCCCTACAAAGCATGCTCAAGGCACGCTCAGCCATCCGCTGAACCAGATACTCGGTACCGAGGCCAGCGTCCGGGTCCTCCGCGAAATCCTGCTCTCCGACATTCCAATAGGAATTGCCGAACTCGCGCGCCGCACGATGCTGCAGGCCAGCGGGTTGCCGGCAGTTTGCGCGCGGCTCGAAGATCTCGGAGTGATCGAAACCGTCGGCCGCGGTCGCAGTCGGCAGTTTCGTCGCACCCAGCGAAGCCTGCTCGTCGACTCACTCGTCAACGTGTTCACCGCCGAGCGCACGCGCGCGCAGGTGGTCATGTCGGACATCCGACAGCGCGTGCAAAGCATGGCCCTCCGCGCGGCATGGATCGAGGGCCCGGTTGCGCGCAATCAAGATCGGCCGGAGGATCCGATTGTCATCGTGGCCCTCGCGAACGCCGACGCGGTCGAATCGGTGCGAACGATGCTTTGGGGTCAGCTCCTCCCCATCCAGGAAGCGCACGATGTTTCTATAGAACTCCGCGTGGAAACCGAAGCGGATCTGGTCGCGGCTGACGAATCGCGCATTTTCGACCTGGAAGCGGCCATCCCGTTGACCGGTGCGCCTCCCATCGAACTCGCGCGACCGCGCGCGAGTGAACTCGCGCCATCGCGCGCAAGGCGACATAAGGATGTCGACGCGAACCTCCTGCGGATGGCGGCCGCGATCTCCGAGCGGCTCCGCACCGACGCGTCGCTGATTGAACAGGCGCTCGCATACATCGATCGACGCGCGCGGACGGCATCGCCCAATGAGCAGCTCGACCTCCGCGAATGGAAAAATGTGCTCTCGATCATGTCTGTACCGCGCGTTCGGCGGCTGCTCACCGAAGACAGCGCGCGTGGGCGGCGCTTGAGGCAGTCGTTTCCATTCCACGGAGCGCTCACGCCCGATGAGCGCAAGCGACTCTCTCGGGCCGACGAGGCGAAACCGTGACGCGCGCTGAACTCGAACACGCCATCCGCGCCGCCTGCGACATCGCCCAGGACGATTCCCTTTACGTCTTCGGCTCACAAGCAATACTCGGCGAACATCCCGACGCACCGGCGCGCCTGCGCCAGTCCGCCGAGGTGGACGTCGCACCGGTTTCACGCCCCGATCGCGCCGACGCCATTGACGGCGCGATCGGAGAGCTATCGCTGTTCCACGAAACGCATGGGTTCTACGTGCACGGCCTTTCTATAGAAGCGGCGACGCTGCCAAGTGGGTGGCGCGACCGTCTCGTCGTCGTTCGCGGCCCGAATACGTTCGGCAAGACGGGGCTCTGCCTGGAAAGTCACGACCTCGCCGCTAGCAAGCTCGCCGCATTCCGGGACAAGGACCGCGACTTCGTGCGCGTGTTGCTGGTCGAGAAGCTGATCCGCGGGGGCGTACTGCGCGAGCGCATCAAGACGCTCGAAATCAATGAAGAGGAACGGAGCCGTCGCGATCAGTGGGTACAACTCATTGAGCGGGACTTGGTGCGGCAGTCATAGATGCGCTCACCCTGAACGTACATCTGGACGTACGCTCTCGCGTAACGACCACAATTGTCGGCGCGAGACACCTGCTCCGCCGGGCGGCAATTCGCTGCGCGCCACCCGGCGACGCAGATTCAATGAATGAAGTTCAACGCCGCAGCCGTCCCTGCCCTGCTCCTGTTCCTTGGTTGCGTGCGGCGACAACCGTCCCCGCACACCCTCGAAGCCCTCTGGTACTCCCGCGGCGAAGCCAGCACGCAAAGCTTCCTCGCCCACGCCGACCAGATCTCGATCATCTCGCCGCAAGTCTTCTCGCTCGACTCCAACGGCGTGATCACCGGCTCCCTCGACCCGCGCATCGTCACCGCCGCGCACGAGCACCACGTGAAGCTCGTGCCGCTCGTGATGAACCCGGGCTTCGATCAACCCTCCATCCACCGCGTCCTCACGAACGCCGACGCACGCACCGCCGCGCTCCACAGCCTCGCCGAACTTTGCCGCAACCAGCACCTGGACGGCATCCAGTTCGACATCGAGAACGTCCACGTCCGCGATCGCGACGCGCTCACCGCGTTCGTGCGCACGTCCGTGGATTCCGTGCACCACGCCGGATGTACGCTGAGCGCGGCGGTCGTCCCGCGCACGAGCGACGATCCGGGGCCGACATCCTACCACAAGTGGATCTTCGACAACTGGCGCGCCGTGTACGACTACAAGGCGCTCGCCGATACGCTCGACTTCATCTCGTACATGACCTACGCGCAGCACACGGGCGGCTCCACCGACGGGCCGGTCGGCGGCTTTCCGTGGATCGAGCAATCGCTCCGCTTCGCGCTCTCGCTCGCCATTCCGCCTTCCAAAATCTCACTCGGAATCCCGGGCTACTCCGATTGGTGGTATCCGGCGTGGGATTCCATCCACGGGTCGCGCATGCGCGGCGACGACATCTCGTACGAACGCGCACGTGAGATCCTCGCGAAAAGCGGCATCACGCCCACGTGGGACGAAACCCAGAAAGCACTGCACGCGTCATGGAGCGAGCACGACGTGTTCCAGCACATCTGGATCGAAGACCGCCGCGCGTTCATGGCCAAACTCTCCCTCGTCAGCAAATACCACCTGCGCGGGTACTCGGTCTGGGTACTCGGCGCCGAAGACCCCGCCACCTGGAGCGCTCTCCGATGATCGCGCCACTTCTCTCCCTGCTCGCCGCGGCGACTTTTGCGGCATCCGATTCCACGTCGTATGTCGTGCTCAACCACGGACGCTGGGCCGGTGATCTCACGGTCGTCCACGCGGGCGATTCGACGGTCTCGCGCTGGATCTTCACCGATCGCAATCGCGGAACGAGGGTCGAGACGCGCTACCGCTTCGGAACTTCCAATACGCTGCGGGCTGCGGAATTACGACAAATCGGTGCGGACGGTATCGCCGGGCCGCCGCTGCAGGGATTCACGGTTCGCGGCGATTCCATTTACAACATTGCCGCGGGTGGACGCGGGGGTGGCGCGGGTGCTGCCGGTGGGACGGGCGGAGCGCCGCCCGCGGGAACGAAGATCGATCCGACTGCATTCCTGGGACTTCGCTTCGGTGGGCCGTACGAGCAGACGCTCATCGCGAATTATTTGCTGAAGCGGCCGAAGATGACGGGCACGCTGATGGGCGGAATCGCAGCGCACGCGGAAGTTGTTGCAGACACCAAAGTGCCGACCAAGTCGGGCAAGACGCACGTGCGGCTCGTGATGATCTGGACGGGCACCGGCTCGAGCTCCAACGGCGTGTGGCTCGACGACAAGGGCAATCTCGTCGCGACGGACGTGGCGTGGTTCATCACTGTGCGGCCGGGCGCGGAGCAGGCGCTGCCGGCGCTGCGCGCGATCGAGATGAAGTGGCAGGATGCGCGTGCCGAGGCGATCGCGAAGAAGGTCGTCGCATCCGCGGCTTCGGTGACAATGATCAAGAACGGCAACTTGTTCGACAGTGAATCGGGCACGATGAAGCCGAACATGACGGTCGTGATCCGCGATGGGCGGATCACCGACGTCGGGCCGGCGGCATCGGTGCAAGTTCCCGCCGGCGCGAACGTCATCGACGCAACCGGCAAGACCGTGATGCCGGGCATGTGGGAGATGCACACGCACCTGCAGACGGACAATCAGTCCGTGGGCAGTCTCGTGCAGCTCGCGCAGGGGCTCACCACGGTGCGCGACATGGCGGCGGACTTCGACGTGGCCACCTCGCAGCGCGATCGCGAACGCAAAGGCCTGCTCGCATCGCCTCGCGTAATTCTCTCGGGGTTCATCGAGGGGCCGGGCCGCTGGGCGGGGCCGTCGGACATGATCGCGAGCACGGAAGCCGAGGCGCTCGGGATGATCGCGAAGTACGATTCTGCCGGATACAAACAAATCAAGCTGTACAATCTCGTGCAGCAGGATCTCGTTCCAGCGATCGCCGCCGAGGCGCACAAGCGCGGGA
>Ga0070691_10000559_pt1 | contig 14146 bp, 16 predicted proteins | sample KBSK1101metaG_FD_64673 | JGI IMG/M metagenome (GOLD analysis project Ga0070691, IMG submission 64673) | Corn, switchgrass and miscanthus rhizosphere microbial communities from Kellogg Biological Station, Michigan, USA - KBS K1-10-1 metaG | ecosystem: Host-associated > Plants > Roots >... | reverse complement strand
CGTCGCGGCGCGCGGACATCGCGAGCGCGGCGACGTCGGAGCCGGCGTCCGCTTCGGAGAGCGCGAACGCGGCGATCTTCTCGCCCGCCGCGATGTCGGGCAGATACGTCTGCTTCTGCGCGTCGTCGCCGAACAGCGCGATCGGACCGGCGCCCAGCCCCTGCATCGCGAACGCGAAGTCGCCGAGCGCGCTCCGATAGGCGAGCGTCTCGCGCGCGATGCAGAGCATCCGCACGTCCATCGGCGGCACCGCGTGCCGGAGCCACCCGCCCGCGCCGAGCGCGCGGACCCATGCGCGACATTGCGCGTCGATATCGCCGTTCTCGTCGTCCGCCGGCCGCAGATCGGCCCAGGCCGCGACCGCCGCCGCGAAGACCCGATGCCGGTCCTCGAAGAACGGCCAGCGCAAGAACGATACGTCCGCCATCAGTTCCCCTCGAACGCCGGCGGTTGCTTCGCCGCGAACGCTTCGTAGGCTCGGCGGAAGTCGCCGGTCTGCATGCACTCGGCTTGCGCGCGGGCTTCCGCGTCGATCGCGTCGTCGATCCCCATCGCCCATTCGCGATGGAGCATGCGCTTCGTCATCGCGTGTGCGAGCGCCGGTCCGTTCGCGATCGCCCGAGCGGTCGTCATCGCCTCGGCGAGCAGGTCGTCGGCCGGATAGAGCCGATTGAAGAATCCCCACGCGAAGGCGTCCTCTGCCCCGAGCGCGCGACCGCTATAGAGCAGCTCCGCCGCGCGCCCCACGCCGATGATGCGCGGCAACATCGCGCACGCGCCCATGTCGGCGCCCGAGAGACCGACCCGCGCGAATAGGAACGCTACCTTCGCCGCGGGCGTGCCGAAGCGGAGGTCCGACGCCATCGCCAGGATCGCGCCCGCACCCGCGCAGACGCCGTCGACCGCCGCGACGATCGGTTGCGGGCAGCCGCGCATCGCCTTGACCGCGTCGCCCGTCATCTGGGTGAACGCGAGCAGTTCGTCGGGCGTCGAGCGGGTGAGCGGCCCGATGATCTCGTGGACGTCGCCGCCCGAACAGAAGTTGCCGCCGCTCCCGCAGAGCACGACCGCACGGACGTCGCCGTCGTCGGCCAGCGATCGGAACAGATCGCGCAACGCCGCGTAGATCGCGAACGTGAGGGGGTTCTTGCGCTCGGGCCGGTCGAGGACGATGCGCAGAACGCGGTCCTCGCGCTCGACGCGCAAGCCGGGGACGCTCATTCCAACACCAAGTAGGCGGTGTCGATCGTCTCGACGCCGGCCGCATTACGTGCGATGATCTGCATCGGGTACGTGTGCTTGAGCATCGGCGGAAACTCGAGGATGTGGAGTTTGAAGGCGAATCGTCCGAACGCACTGCGCGGCGCGTTGACCGAGAAGACGGCGGTACGGATCTCGACCGACGCGACGTTGGTCGAGGTGACGACCGCACCCTCGAATCCGCCGCCGGCCGTGAGGTGCAAGGTGCTCATCCAGATCTTCTGGATCGCGGGCGGCGCATTCGGAGCGGCCACGGCGGGCGTCGGCCAGGCCGCGGGCATCGCCGGCGCGACCACGACGAGGTCGCTCAACTGCGTGGAGACGTCGGAGGCGCAGCCCGTGAGGAGTGCGAACGCGACGGCCATATGCGCGAACGCCCTCCACAGAGCCCCGCTCTCGATCGGCTGACGACGGCCGGAGGGTTCGTCGTCCTCGGCGGGATGTACGCGGATGGTCATTCGCACGTCTACGAGTTATCCGAATCGTTCTTCACGCCTTCACACGGCGTCATCTATGCGGGCGCGCTGCTCTCGGTGCTGGTGCTCGCGATCTTCGCCCTGCGCAACATGCGGGCCGGCTACTCCCTCTGGAACTCGCTCCCCGAAGGCTACGCGCAGGCGATCGTCGCCGGGCCGCTGGCCTTCATCGGCGGCGGGCTCGATCTCACCTGGCATCGCGTCTACGGGCTCGAGCAAGGGCTCAACACGCTCATCAGCCCGACCCACCTGCTGATCTACACGTCGATGGCGGTGATCTTCACGTCGCCGCTGCGCGCTGCGCTCTTCCGTCGTGAAGAGCGCAGCCTGGTCTCGCAGCTACCGGCGATCCTGGGCGCGGCCGGCTGCGCCGCCGCGATCATGTTCATCACCGAGTACACCTTCTATCCCGAAGGACTGCTCTGGGATCGTCCGCTTCCGATGCAGGCGGGCGGCTACAGCCAGGACCAGCTCACGCTCGTCGTGATCCTCTACTACCGGCACGTCGTCGCGATGCTCTCGGTGCTGTGGCAGGCGTTGCTGGCGGTCGGACCGGCCATCTACTTGATCGCGCGTCTGCGCCTGCATGCGGGCGCGCTCGTGATCTACGCGTTCTTCGAGAAGGTCTTCGTCTCGGCATCGTTCTCGCGGACCGGCGGTGAGTTCGGGCTCTATCTCGGTGCCACGCTCCTCAGCGGTCTGGTCGCGGAGTTCGTCTATCGCCGTTGGAAGGCGACGCCCGAGCGTCCAAACGCGTTGCTCGCCTTCGGTGCCGCGTTCCCCGCCTCGTACTACGCCGCGTACGCGCTGTTGGCGGTGCCGTTGTTCGGCGGGACCTGGTGGGATCCGACGTTCCTGTTCGGCACGATCGCCATCTCCGGCATCGCGGGCGCCATGCTCGCGCAGTTCGCGGTCGGCATCGGACGCGCCCGAGCGTGAGGGTCGCGACCGGCGCCGTCGTCGTCGCCGTGGCGCTGGTCGTCGTCCACTTCGTCACGATCGGGAACTACGGCTACTTCGGCGACGAGCTCTACTTCATCGATTGCGCCCGGCATCTGGCCTGGGGCTACGTCGATCTTCCGCCGTTCGTCGCCGTGCTGTGCTGGATCGCCGGGCCGCTGGGCTCGCCGCTCTGGGCGATCCGGTTGCCGAGCGCGCTCGCGGCCGGCGCAACCGTCCTCGTCGCGGCGGCCATCGCGCGCGAGTTCGAGGGCAAAGCCTTCGCACAAACGCTTGCCGCGATCTGCGTGGCGCTCGCGCCGACCGACCTGCTCTACGGCAGCTTTCTCTCGACGAGTTCGTTCGAACCGCTGACCTGGTCGCTGCTCGTCTGGCTGACGTTACGGCTCGCGCGTACCGCCGATCCCAAGACCTTCGTGCCGATCGGCGCGCTGGTGCTGGCGGCGCTCTACATGAAGTACTCGATCGCGCTCTGCGCCGTCGCGCTCGCGATCGGTCTCGTCTTGCGCGGCCGAGCCCGGCTCTTCGCCTCACCCTGGTTCGTAGGCGCGCTCGCCGGCGTCGCACTGCTCGCCCTGCCCAACGCGCTCTGGCAGTTCGCCCACGGGCTGCCGTTCCTCGAGGTCGTCAAGACGGACGCGCTCGACCGGCATCCGCTCGGGAACGGCGTCGCCTTCGAATCCTCGAATCTCGCGCTCAACGCGCTGCTCTTCGCCGGGATGCAGATCGTCTATCTCAATCCGATCCTGGCCTTCGTATGGATATGGGGCCTCGGGTGGCTCGCATTCGCGCGCGCGACGATCGCGTATCGGTTCCTCGCGATCGCGTACCTCGCGCTGTTCGCGCTGATGGTCGCGGGCAACGCTCGCGGATATTATATGTCGGCGTTCTATGCGACGCTCTTCGCCGCCGGTAGCGTCGCGATCGAGCGCGCGACGCAGGCGCGGCCGGCGTGGCGCTGGGCGATCGGCGGCGTCGCGCTCGCGGGCGGACTCGCGCTCGCACCGTTCGCGATCCCGGTCTTACCGGTCGACACGTTCATCGCCTATACCGCGGCGCTCGGTGCGAGCAAGCCGGCACCGCCGGACGACAAGCCGCACCTCATCCAACCGCTCTACGCCGAGGAGTTCGGGTGGGACGCCATGACGCAGATGGTCGCGGGCGTCTACAACGCGCTGCCGGCGACCGAGCGCGCCGACACGCCGGTCTACACCGATGGCTACACGTATGCGGGCGCCTTCGATTTCTACGGACCGAAGTACGGGCTACCGCCCGTACTGAGCGGCAACAACAACTACTATCTCTGGGGCTTCGGTACGTACAGCGGCAAACAGATGATCGCGATCGGCGGCAGCTCCTACCAGCTCTACACGCAGCTCTACGGCTCCGTCAAACAAGTCGCCGTCTATCGCGATACGCATCGCTGGATGATCGAAGGCCCGCTCCCGATCTATCTCTGCACGCTCCCGAAGATGCCGCTCGCGCAGATGTGGCCGCTCTTCAAGAAGTACGGGCTCTAGCTCGTCCCTCGACTACGGCGCTACGCGCCTACGCTCGGGATGACAAGTGCTTCTCCAGTCGCGTCGCCTTGGATCAGTTGCATCGCGGCGGCGGCGACCTCGTCGACGTGGACGATGCGCCCACCGGGATTCGTCTGCGCGAGCTGCTCGCGCGCGGCCTCGGGCGTGACGCCGGTGTGCTTGACGATGTTCGTGATGGCTTGCTGCATCATATCCGTCTCGACGTAGCCGGGGCAGAGCGCGTTCGCCGTGATCCCGAACTCGCGCAGTTCCTCGGCAAGGGAGCGCGTCAGGCCGACGACGCCGTGCTTCGAGGCGGAGTACGCGCCGATATACGGTGCGCCGTAGAGGCCGGCGATCGAGGCGACGTTGACGATGCGCCCCCACTTCGCCGGGATCATATCCTCCAGCGCCTCACGCGTGCAGAGAAACGTTCCGGTCAGATTCGTCGCGATGATCCGGTCCCACATCTGCGTCGTCGTCTTCGCCAACGGCGCCGATTGCGCGATCCCGGAGTTGTTCACCAGGATCTCGACCGGCCCGTGCGCCTTCCGACACGCCGCGAACGCCGCCGCGATCTGCGCCTCATCCGAGATGTCGGCTGTTGCGTGAAAGAACTCCGAGCCCGTACCGTGCCCAAAACCGGATCGGCTCATGACGCTAACGCGGGCGCCGGCCCTCTCGAGCGCCGTCGCGATCGCAAGCCCGATGCCGCGATTGCCGCCGGTGACGAGCGCGTGCCTCTCTCTGTCGTGCATGCGTGCCACTACTCTTTCGCTTTCGCGATGTTGCGCTCGAGTTGCGTCTTGCCGGGGAGATACTGCACCGGCCAGGATTGTTCCGTGTAGCCGAGCGCGGCGGCGGCGTGGAGCGTCCAGGCGGGGTCGGCCAGGTGCGGACGGCCCAGCGCGACCAGGTCGGCGCGGCCGGCGGCGACGATCGCGTTGACTTGGTCGGCCTCGGTCACGTTGCCGACGGCAAGCGTCGCGATCCCGACCTCGTTCCGGATCTTGTCCGCATAGGGCGTTTGGAAGAGCCGGCCGTAGACCGGCTTGCTCTGCGGGTCGGTCTGCCCGGTCGAGACGTTGATCAGATCGGCCCCGGCCGCTTTGAAGGCGCGGGCGATCTCGACCGCGTCGTCTTCGGTGATCCCGTCCGGGTGCCAGTCGGTCGCGGAGATACGCACCGACATCGGCTTGGCCTCGGGCCAGACCGCGCGCACGGCCGTAAAGACCTCGAGTGGATAACGCAGGCGATTCGCGAGCGAGCCACCATACTCGTCGGTGCGCTTGTTGCGCAGCGGCGTGATGAACGACGAGAGCAGATACCCGTGCGCCGCGTGCAACTCCAACAAGTCGAAGCCGGCCTCTTCTCCCATCCAGGCGGCGCGCACGAACTCGTCGCGGATCGTGTCCATCTCGGCGCGCGTCAGCTCGTGCGGCACCGCATTGCCTTCGGCGTATGGAAGCGCCGACGGACCGACGATCGGCCAGTTGCCGTCGTCGAGCGGTTCGTCCATGCCCTCCCACATCAGCTTGGTCGAACCTTTCGGGCCGGAGTGCCCGATCTGCAGACCGATCTTGGCGTCGCTGCGCTCGTGCACGAATGCGACGATGCGCGTCCACGCGTCGCGATGCGCGTCCGTATACATACCTGTGCAGCCGGGGGTGATGCGGCCTTCGGGCGAGACGCACGTCATCTCGGTCATCACCAAGCCGGCGCCGCCGAGGGCGCGCGCGCCGAGGTGGACGAGATGGAAATCGTTGGGAGTTCCGTCGACCGCGCTGTATGTGTCCATGGGCGGGACGACAACGCGGTTGCGCAACGTGAGTTGACGCAAACGAACGGGAGTGAACATCGGCGGGATCGACGCTCGTTGTGTCGTCATCCCCCCGACTGCCGTGCGCTCCGTAGCGCGCGTGGCGAACCACTCTTCCGTCCGCTCGACATACGCTCCATCGCGCAGGCGGAGATTTTCGTGACCGATCCGCTGGCTTCGGGTCAGCAGACTATAGGCGAACTGCTCGGTGGGCAATTCGGCATATCGGGCCACGTTCTCGAACCACTCGGTCGAGTTCCGGGCGGCGTTCTGGAGCTTGAGGACCTCGATCTTGCGGACCGCCTCGTAGGCCGCTAGGCGCTCGGGCAGGGTCCTTCGAGACGCTCCCTCCGGTCGCTCCTCAGGACGAGATACCGCATCTGCCAAAGCGATGGCATCCTCCATCGCGAGCTTCGTGCCCGACCCGACCGAGAAATGGGCGGTGTGCGCCGCGTCGCCGAGGAGCACCACGTTCCCGTCGATCCACCGCTCGTTCGCGACCCGGACGAAGTTGAGCCAGTCGCGTCCGCGTAGGTGGGCGGAGTTGGCGACCAGACGGTGACCGTCGAGATGGCGCGCGAAGAGCCGCTCGCAGAACGCGATCGTCTCGTCCGTCCCGGCAGCATCGAGTCCGTGCGCGAGCCAGGTCTCCTCGCGGCACTCGACGATGAACGTGCTGACCGCCCTTCGAGACGCCTGCGGCTCCTCAGGATGACACGAAGGTTCGTCGTCTTGGAAGCGGTAGGCGTGGACGGTGAACCAGCCGTGCTCGGTGCGCTCGAAGAGAAACGTGAAGGCATCGAGCGGCAAGCTGGTGCCGAGCCAGACGAAGCGACACTTGCGCCGGTCCAAGCTCGGCGCGAAGACGTCGGCGCGCCCCGCCCGGATGCGGCTATTGCCGCCGTCCGCGGCGACGATCAGATCCGCATCGGCGAACGTCGCGAGGTCCTCGACCTCGGTCTCGAACTGCAGGTCGACGCCGACCTCGGTCGCGCGCTCTTGCAGGATCCCGAGCAGACGCTTGCGCGCGATGCCGCTGAAGCCGTGGCCGCCCGAGACGATCCGGCGATCCCCGATCGTGATCGCGATGTCGTCCCAATGCGCGAACGCCTTGGTGATCGCGTCGTGCGTCGGCGCGTCGGCGGCGCGCAGATTATCCAGCGTCGCATCCGAGAAGACGACGCCCCAGCCGAACGTGTCGAACGGACGATTGCGTTCGAGGACGCGAACGGACCAGTCCGGATGCCGTTGCTTGGCCAGGAGCGAGAAGTACAGGCCGGCCGGCCCGCCGCCGACGCAGACGATCTTCATCGTTTGCGCGCGAGCAGAATCCCATCCGAAACGGGCAGCAGGCAGAGATCGACCCGCTCGTCGGCGTGCGCCTTCGCGACGATCGCCATCAGCGCGCGGGTGCTCTCGGCCGGGTCGGCTTCGACTACCCGACCGCTCCAGAGCACGTTGTCGACCAGTAGCAGTCCGCCCGGGCGCAGCAGGCCGAGCGCGGCTTCGTAGTAGGCGTCGACGTTCTGCTTATCCGCGTCGATAAAGGCCATGTCGAACGGGTCGGCACCCGCAGCCTTCAAGGCTGCTAACGTCTCGAGGGCCGGCGCGATCCGCAGATCGATCTTCTCGGCGACGCCCGCTCGCGCCCAATAGCGTCGCGCCATGGCGGTGTACTCTTCGCTCACGTCGCATGCGACCACGCGCCCATCTGCAGGCAGCGCGAGCGCCATCGCAAGCGCCGAGTAGCCGGTGAAGACGCCGATCTCGAGGTAGCGCTTCGCGCCGATCGATCGTGCGAGCAACGCCATCAGCTGGCCCTGCTCGGGCGCGACCTGCATGCCGGCGTCTTCCATCGATGCGTGGGTCTCGTCGCGCAGGTCGCGCAGCACGTCGGCCTCGCGCAGCGTCGAACGCAGGATGTAGTCGTGCAGGGCGGGATCGAGCCCGGTGTTTTTGGCGGTCATCGCTCCCCGCCTTAGGGCAGAGGGGCGCCTATCCCTGGGGCCGTACCATCGGAGCCATGGCGGCTTCCACGACCTACGACGCGATCATCATCGGCGGGGGCCACAACGGCCTCGTCACGGCCTGCTATCTGGCCCGGGCGAAGTGGAAAGTGCTGGTCCTCGAACGGCGCTCTATCGTCGGCGGCGCCTGCGTGACCGAGGAGACGTTCCCGGGCTATAAGGTCTCGACGGCCGCATACGTCAACAGCCTGTTCCGGCCCGAGATCATCCGCGATCTCCACCTCAAAGAGTACGGCTTCGAAGCGGTCGAACGGAACCCGGCCTCGTTCTCGCCGTTCCTGGACGGCCGCTACCTGATGCTCGGCGCCGATAAGGCCTCGGATATCGAGAACGTCGGCAAGTTCAGCAAGCGCGACGCAGAGAACTATCCGCGCTACGAAGCGATGCTCGAACGCGTCGCCTCGGTGGTCGAGCCGACCCTCACGCAGATCCCGCCGAATCTGATCAAGCCGACCCTCGGCCAGCTCTTCGAAGCCGGCAAGATGGGACGCGCGCTCCAGAAGCTCGGCCCGGCGATGGGCGAGGCCATCGAAGTGCTGACCGGCGCCGCGCGCCCCATCCTCGACCGCTGGTTCGAGTCCGAGGAGCTCAAAGGCACGCTTGCGACCGATGCGATCATCGGCGCGTTCGCGGCGCCGTCGATGCCCGGCACTGCCTACGTGCTCTTCCATCACGTGATGGGAGAGACCAACGGCAAACGCGGCGTCTGGAGCTACGTCCGCGGCGGAATGGGCGGCCTGACGCAAGCGCTCGCCAAGGCGGCCAAGGACCTGGGCGTCGAGATCCGGACCGACGCCGAAGTCGCGAAGATCCTCACCAAGAACGGCACCGCGACCGGGGTGGCGCTGACCAACGGCGATGAGTTCTCCGCGAAGAAGATCGCGAGCGGCGTCGACGCGCACCACACCTTCGAACGCTTCCTCGATCCGCAGACGCTCCCCGAGGCGTTCCGCGACGCGGTCGCGCGCATCGCCTACGACAGCGCATCGGTGAAGATCAACGTCGCACTCGACGCGTTGCCGAACTTCACCGCCTGCCCGGGCACGACCGCAGGACCGCAGCATCGCGGAACGGTGCATCTCTGCCCGGATCAAGATTTCATCGAACGCGCCTACGACGACGCCAAGTACGGAAAGCCGTCGCGCGATCCGGTCGTCGAGTGCACGATTCCGTCGTCGGTGGATACGACCGTCGCGCCGGACGGCAAGCATCTGATGAGCATGTTCGTACAGTACGCACCGTACACGCTCAAGGACGGTCCGTGGACCGACGCGATCAAGGACGACTTCGCGGACCGTTGCTTCGCGATCGTCGAGCAGTACGCGCCCGGCTTCACCGCCTCGGTCTCCGCGCGCCAGATCCTCAGCCCGGTCGACATCGAGACGACCTTTGGATTGACCGGCGGCAACATCTTCCAAGGCGCGATGCCGCTCCATCAGCTCTTCGCGTTCCGGCCCATCCCCGGCTTCGCGAGCTACAATACGCCGATCAAGAACCTCTACATGTGCGGCGCGGCCGCGCATCCGGGCGGCGGCGTGATGGGCGCCTCCGGTTGGAACGCCGCGAGAGTGATGTTGGGGGCATAAGCCGCGGCGCGAAGATCGCGCGCGTCGTGCTCGCGTGCATCGTGCCCGCGATGTTGACGATCGGGATCCCGTTCGCCAATCGACTCGAGCCGCGCGTCTTCGGTCTGCCGTTCTTGTTGGCGTGGATCATCCTTGGCATGATCCTCACCCCGGTGTGCCTCTCGCTCATCTATCGCCTCGAGGGGCGGGCGAACACGTGAGCCCGGCCGTCGTCGCGCTCTCTATCGTCGGCCTGGTGGTCGGCGGCACGATCGCGTTCGCGCTCTATTCGGTCCGCCGCGTTCCGATGGACCCGCATCAGTACATCGTCGCCGGCCGATCGTTCGGCGCGTTCTTCTTGTGGCTGCTGCTCGCGGGCGAGGTCTACACCGCGTTCACGTTCTTGGGTGCGGCCGGGTGGGCGTATAGCTACGGCGCGGCCGCGTTCTACATCCTGTCGTACGGCACCATCGGGTACATCATCGGCTACTTCCTATTGCCCGGGATCTCGGACGTCGGTCACGCCCGCGGCCTGCTCACGAGCGGAGACTACTTCGCCGAACGCTTCGGAAGCCGGACGCTCGGCGTGGTGGTCGGCGCGCTGCAGTTCTTCTTCCTCATACCGTACGTCACGCTCCAGCTCACCGGTCTGCAGATCTTGCTCACCATCGCCGGCTACAACGCCTACGACGCGCGCGTCGGCGTCGCGATCGGGTTTCTGTTGATGGCGCTCTTCGTCTTCAGCGCGGGGCTGCGCGGGACCGCGTGGGCCAGCGTGGTGAAGGACGGCCTGGTCCTGGCGGCCGTGATCTTCGCGGGCGTCGCGATCCCGCTGAAATTCTTCGGTTCGTACGGCGCGATGTTCGACCAGGTAAACCGCGCGCATCCGACCTGGCTGACCTTGGTCGCGACGCCGACGAATCACTCCGTCATCTGGTTCATCACGACGGTCGCGCTCACCGCGATCGGCTTCTTCGCCGGGCCGCAGAACATGGCGGCCATCCTGAGCGCGCGCGACGGCAACGTGTTGCGCAAGAACGCGATCTGGATGCCGGTCTATCAGATCGTCTTGTTGCTGGTCTTCTTCGCCGGCTTCTCCGCGCTGCTGATCGTACCGGGCATGAAACCCGGCGCGGCGGACCAATCGTTCGTGCTGGTCGTCCAGCACTACTACCCGGCCTGGGTGGTCGGCTTCATCGCCGCCGCGGGTTCGCTCGCCGCGCTCGTCCCGGCGTCCGGCCTGCTGCTGGGTGGCGCCTCGAATCTCGTGAAGAACGTCCTGGGCGACGGCTTCGGATTAGCGACCGGCGACCGCGCGCGCACGCTCGCGACGCGCGTCGCGGTGTTATCGCTCGCGGTACTCGCGCTTGGGCTGTGGCTGATCTACAGCAAGACGCTCGTGGACCTGCTGCTCTTCTACTACAACGGCATCACGCAACTGATGCCCGGCCTGATCTTCGGCCTGGTCTGGAGGCGCGTCAGCGCGCGCGCGATCGGCGCCGGCATCGCCGGTGGATTGTTGACCGTCCTCACGATCTTCTACGAACACGCCAACCCGACGCCCTGGGGCATCAACATCGGCTTGCTCGCGCTCGTGGTAAACGTTATCATCGTCGTGACGATCACACTGATCTGGCCGCGCAAAGACGCCGCCGTGGAGGTCCCCGGGTGATACCCTCGCTCGCATTGATGATGGCCATGAACGGAAGCGCCTCTCCGACGCAGATCGGGCCGCTCTTCCTCGACTGGGACGCGGCCGGGATGATCAGCGCTCTTGGCCCGACTCGTCCGGCGCACTACTGCGATTCGTATCACTTCAGCTACTCCGATGCGAGCGCGACCGTCTCGTTCGACGGACGGGAAATCACATTTACGCCGCACGCGACGCCGTACCGGACGAACGATGCCGCGCCGGACCGGCAGATGCCGGGCGATGTGCCCGTGAGCCCGCTCGTCCGCGGCACGTCGCCGATCCGATCATGGACGTATCTCGGCTATCGGATCTTCGCACTTCCGAACAAACTGCCGGGGTTTGTGCGCGAAAAGGCGCGGGACGGCGACCTCGTCCATCTCTACCGAGCATCGGGGCCGAAACTCTCGATCTTCAAGGAGTCGGACGGCCGCGTGATCTTCTCCTACGGCTTCGATGGAACGGTCTGAATGATCCCCGCCGTCGCGCTCGCACATACACTCAGCGCGCCCGATCCGATGCAGGTCGGTCCGATCCGCCTGGGCACGTACCCCGGCGTGGTGATCAAACTGCTCGGGCCGATCGTTCCCTTCGTGGTTTGCGATACGCCGAACTATAGCTACACGGATGGGAAGAGCACCGTGACGTTCGACGGAGCGCATGACATCTCGGTCAGCCCGACCGCATCCAAGATCACCCCGATGCCGGCCAAGGGCGTCGTCCGCGCACCGATGGGAGGCATGCCGGTTCGGCCCATCTCGGAGTTGCACGCGCCGCTGAGCCATTGGACGTTCATGGGGCAGCCGATCTTCTCCAAGCCATCCCATTTGCCGGGTTTCGTCGTCCTCAAGCCAGGAGCCGGGGAACTCGTGCATTGGTACCGACCTGGCGCGCCACGAATCGACTACTACCGACTCGCGAACGGTACCGTCGAAATCACAAATGATGGGCCGCGGCGAGACTAGCTACGACGCTAGCGCCTGAACCTCCACGGTAACCGCTTCAACGCGGGAAGCGGGCACAACGCCGAGGTCCCGTAGGTCGGCGAAGTATTCGAGGATAGCCTCGGGGGCCAATTTCAGAATCTCGGCGCGGCTGTCGCCCACCACGAACAGCCCGCCCAGCTCCGGGAACGAGGCTCCCCAGCCGCCGTCGTCACCTTGTTCGAGCACCATCGTATATTTCATGACGAACCCCCTCGAAGTTTTTTGAGGATATCTCGGACCGTCCCTGTCGGCACGTCCTTCGAGCCCGTGCCCACTGACGATCAGCGGCTCCGAGTGTTCCGGGTGCCGATATTTGGCATGGGACCCCTTGCCGCCGGGGACGCGGTACCCGCCTGAAAGCCCCCGGGGACGGGCTTCCGACGAGGGGGGTGCGACTTAAGAAGGAGTCCCGGTCGCTTGTGCCCTATTTGCTTTTTCGTCCGACCGTGGTAAGGTTAGGCACCTACCAGGCTTTCGAGATCGCGCTATACCATTCAGTACTAGACGAGTCGGAACCGGACAACAAGTCATAAGGAGACTCGTTTACACATGTACCAAGACGAAACACTGAATTGCGTCGATTGCGGCCGTCAGTTCACGTTCACCTCGGGCGAACAGGAATTCTACGCCTCGAAGGGCTTCCAGAACAAGCCCAACCGTTGCACCGACTGTCGCGCGGCCCGTAAAGCCGGCCAGGGCGGCGGCGGCGGCGCGCGCACCGGCGGAGCCGGCGGCGGTGGAAATCGCGAGATGTTCAAGGCGACCTGCAGCCAGTGCGGCGGCGTGGCGGAAGTTCCGTTCCAGCCCCGCGGCGACAAGCCGGTCTACTGCCGCGACTGCTTCTCGAGCCGTCCGAGCTACCGCTAGTCGGTAACCGTCTCGAATCGGCTCCGGCCGGATCGAACACGAAAGAGCCCGTCGCGAACGCGACGGGCTCTTTCTTTTCTCAGCGTTAGGCGACGACGTTAGCGGTAGGACGGCCTCGATTGGAAGCAGTCGCGGCAGAACACCGGCTTGTCGCCCCGCGGCTGGAACGGCACCTCCGCCACCCCGCCGCAGTTGCTGCAGGTCGCGTGGAACATCTCGCGCGCGCGCGGTGCGCCGACGTCGCCGCTCGGGGAAGCGCCGGGATCGCGTTGCGCGCGCAACGCTTTGTGCGCGGCGCGGCACTCGGTGCAGCGGGTCGGCTTATTCGCAAAGCCTTTGGTTTCGTAGAACTTCTGCTCGCCGGCGGTGAAGGCGAATTGACGCCCACAGTCGGCGCAGACCAACATCTCATCAACGTACACGAACGAGAATCTCCTGGTAGGTCTCTTCGAAGAAATAGAGCGGACCGATCGCGAGGTAGGTCAGGTTCTCGAGGAACTTGGGCTTGTTGCCCTCCATCCGGTGGCCGACCAGTTGGAAGCCCCAGCCGACGACGAAGGCCGCCAAGCTCGGTAGCCACGACAGGTGGACGGCCACCACGTAGAGCGCCGCGAACAACACGAGCGAGATCAGCGCGCCGCGCGGCGAGACGGTCGCGTAGTAGATCAGGACCAGGGCGGCCACCGGAATCGCGAGGTCGATCGGTCCGAGGTGGACGCTCGCGAGCAGCCCTAAGACGCCCAACACGATCAGCGGGATGCCGAACGCATGGCACAGCCGGTTACGCGGATCCGCGTGATACGAGCCGTATTCGGCGTAGAGTTCGGTCTTCGTCATGCTTCCTTCGCTTCGGCCCGGTGGGCGTAGCGAGGTGTATATTCGGCCCCCTCGTAATGTCCCTCTCCATGACCGCGATCGTCGTCCCGACCGGCTTAGCCGACCAGGTGGTCGCTCTGCGTCGCGATTTCCACCAGCA
>Ga0070691_10000558_pt1 | contig 14166 bp, 10 predicted proteins | sample KBSK1101metaG_FD_64673 | JGI IMG/M metagenome (GOLD analysis project Ga0070691, IMG submission 64673) | Corn, switchgrass and miscanthus rhizosphere microbial communities from Kellogg Biological Station, Michigan, USA - KBS K1-10-1 metaG | ecosystem: Host-associated > Plants > Roots >... | reverse complement strand
TGATGCGTTTCCTGCACCGCAACTGGCGCGACCACGACGAGGTCGGCGACCTGCGGCAGGAAATCTACGTGCGCGTGTACGAAGCCGCGATGCGGCGGCCACCGGATTCGCCCAAGTCCTTCCTGTTCGCGACCGCGCGCAACCTCCTGGCCGACCGGGTGCGTCGCCAGCGCATCGTTTCCATCACGGCGGTGGGTGATCTGGAGCAGTTGAACGTCTTGCAGGATGAGCTGGACCCGCCGCGCTGGCTGGGTGGCCGCGAGGCGCTTACGCGCCTGGCACGCGCGCTGGACCGCCTGCCCGTGCGTTGCCGCGAGGTGGTCTGGCTGCGCCGGGTGGAGGACCTGCCGCAAAAGGAGATCGCACGGCGGCTGGGCATCAGCGAGAAAACGGTCGAGAAGCACATCGCCAAGGGCTCGCGCATGATGGCGGATTTTTTCCATGGAGGAACCGCGGCCGGCGCGCCGCCCGGTCACACGCGCAACGAGCCGGCGCGGATTCGCAAACCGGCATGAACACCGATCATCGCCAACTCGAACGGACCGCCTCGATGTGGCTTGCGCGCCGCGATGCCGGCAGCTGGTCGGACCGGCAGCAGACCGCGCTGGACGCATGGCTGGCGGAATCCACCGCGCACCGCGTGGCGTTCCTCCGCCTCAAGGCAGCATGGGAAGAAACCGCACGGCTGAAAGCATTCGCCGCGGGCGGCAGCGCGACCGGCGTACCCGCGCGGGGCGAGTGGGTCCACTCGCCGTATTTCGCGTCGCCGGCCGGCGGCGACCACCCGGTCGGGCAGCGCCGTATCGTGCATGGGCGCGGGCGTCGCCGCTGGCCGCTGTTCGCCGGCGTCGCGGCGAGTCTGCTCGCCATTGCCGTGGTTGCGGGCGGCATTGCTTGGAGCCATTACACACGCGTCGAAACCGGCGCGTGGCGCACGGCGCTGGGCGCCCGGCAAGTGGTGCAGCTCCCCGATGGCTCGACCGCCACGCTGGGCAGCGATACCGGGCTGCGCATGGCGTTTTCGCGCTCCCGACGCGACCTCGATCTCACCAGCGGCGAAGCGTTCTTCGATGTCGCGCATGACGTGGCGCGTCCGTTCGTGGTGCAGGTCGAGGGCTATCGCGTCACCGCCGTGGGCACCCGCTTCGATGTTCGCCGCGGACACGACAGCAAGTTGCGGGTGGTGGTGACGCGCGGACTGGTGCGCCTGCAATCGACGAGCGACCCGGCGCAAGCCGCCACGATGTTGCCGGCAGGCAGCATCGCGATGGTCGGCGGAGGCGACGTGCTGGTGCAGCAGGTGCCGCTGGATGAAGCGCGCGAACGCCTGAGCTGGCGCGACGGCTACGCGGTGTTCCACGGCACGCCGCTGGCCGAAGCCGTCGGCGAATTCAACCGCTACAACGCCCGCAAGATCGTGATCGCCGATCCATCGCTGGACGCATTGCGGGTGGGCGGCAATTTCCGCCTCGACAACAGCGCGGCATTCGTGCGGCTGATGCAGGAAGTTTTCCCCGTACAGGCCGCGCAACACGGCAACCGGATCGTGTTGTCGCGCAAGGCTCCCGCGAAATCCGCCCGCTGAAATTTCGTCACCGACGCGGGGGATCGATCGAACTGGTTCGTCTTGAGTGGAAAGGCGCCGTCGCGGCGTCATCCGGGAGGGGACATGTTCAAACTGTTCGCACGCGGTCTTCTCGCGCTCGCCTGCGCGTTGCCCGCATGGGCCGTGGCCCAGCAAACCGCCGCAATCGACATTCCCGCCGGCAATCTGGTGACCGCGCTGGATACGCTGGCGCGCCAGACCGGCGTGCAGTTCGTCTACAGCGCCGACCAATTGGCAGGGCTGGACACCCGCGGGGCGCACGGGAACCTCTCCGCGCAGCAGGCGTTGGCCGACCTGCTGGCCGGCACCGGTTACCACGCGCGTCGCGATGCTTCCGGCGCGATGGTGATCGTGAAGGACGCGGCCAAGCCCTCGGCGCCCGCGGCCGGCACGTCGGCGCCGATTTCCGAACAGCCCGCGCCCAAGACCCTGCAGGAAGTGGTGGTGACCGGCTCGCGGATTCCGCGCTCGCAGATCGAGGGTCCGGCGCCGGTGATCACGATCACCGCGCAGGACATCGAGCGGCGCGGTTTCGCGAACGTGCCCGACCTCATGACCTCGCTGCCGCAGAACCTCGGTGCGCTCGACAACAACCAGTACACCGACGGTTTTTCACCCGGCGCGCAGGCGGTGGACCTGCGCGGCCTCGGCCCCAACCATACGCTGGTGCTGGTCAACGGCCGGCGCATCGCCGACTACCCGCAGTCGTACAACGGCAACAGCAACTTCACCGACATTTCCAACATCCCGACGTCGTTGATTGAACGTGTGGAAATCCTTTCGGGCAGCGCCTCGGCGGTGTACGGCTCCGACGCCATCTCGGGCGTGATCAACTTCATCCTGAAGAAGAAGGCCGACGGCACCGTCATCGATTATCGTGCCGGCGGCACCCAGCACGGTGGCCACCAGTCGCAGCGCCTGCAGATCTCCAGCGGCTTCTCGAAGGGCAAGTTCGACTCGGTGTTCGGCCTCGAACTCTCTGACGTGCAGCCGCTGTGGGCGTTCCAGCGCGATTTCACCGATTCGCGGCTGGACAGCCCTGCCGATCCTTCCGACATCATTGCCAGCCGCAACTTCGTGCGTACGGACATCGACGGAAACTACCTCGATCCGGGCAAGGCCACTTGCGACAAACTGGCGTATCTCGACCGCGGCACGATGTTCTACGCCTCGCGCCCCGACTACGGCTACGACCCGGTTACGGATTCATACATCCCGGGCCACTACTGCGGCAGCTACGACGACGTCGGTTACGGCACCCTCGAAAACGGCATCAAGATGGCCAGCTTTTTCGGTTCGGCCACGTTCCACTTCAATGACCACACCGATTTCTACCTCGACGTGCTGGCCGGCACCTCGCACCAGGAGACCTACAACACGCCGCTGCAGTGGTACAACTGCGAGCCGCTCAATGGCGATTGCACCGACACCCCGTTCTACAACACGGCCACCGGGCAGGTGGAGGAATGGGGCCGCAGCTATTTCACGATCGAGGAAAACGGCGGTTTCCAGCGCGGCAAGATCCGCAACATCGGCAACACGCTGTCGCTCAACACCGGCATCAAGGGCACGCTCGGCGCCGACAGCGACTGGAATTACGAAGCCAACTTCGAGCACTCGCAAAACAAGGTGGAATCGAAATGGCCGGCACTGATCGCGGCCAAGGCGCAGGCGCTGTACCTCGGGCCGTCGCTGGGCACCGACCCCGACAGCGGCTATCAGATGTACTACGCGCCGCCCAGCCGCCTGTACACGCCACTGACGGTCGCGCAGTTCCGGTCGATCAGCCAGGATTCCATCGACCGCGACAAAACGCGCGCCGAAAACTATTCGCTGACGGTCACCAATACCGACCTCTTCCACCTGCCCGCGGGTCCGGTCGGTTTCGCGGGTATCGCCGAATACGGCAACCAGTATTTCGCGCAGGTCGCGGATCCGCTGTCGCTGGACGGCAGCTACTACGGCCTGCACAACACGTCTTCGATCGGTTCGCGCAGCCACGAGGCGGTCGGCTACGAGTTCAGCGTCCCGGTGTTCTCGAAACTGACGGTCACCACCGCGGGCCGCTACGACCGCTACAAGTACAGCGAAACCACGACCGGCAAGTTCACCTACGCGCTGGGCCTGGAATACCGCCCGTTTCAGAGTCTGTTGCTGCGCGGCTCGCTGTCGACCGGCTTCCGGGCGCCCGATCTCTCGTACCTGTACGCCGGCGTCAGCGGGTCCAGTTCCGGCGGTACCGACTACTACCTGTGCCGGCGCGACAACCCATCGCCGGGCTACGACTGCCTCGATGATTCGAGCTACGACATCGATTTCAACGGCCGCAGCCACGGCAGCACGACGCTCAAGGATGAAACCAGCCGGTCGTTCACCTACGGCTTCGTGTTCGCGCCGACGCCCAACTTCGACGTCAGCGCCGACTACTACCGCATCAAGCTCGAGAACGAAGTCGAATACCAGGACAGCGACACCATCCTGCGGCGCGAGGCGGATTGCCGGCTCGGCACGGACATCAACGGCAATCCCGTGGACGGCAGCTCGTCGTATTGCCGGCAGATCGAAACCCAGGTGGTGCGCAACGCGGCCACCGCGTCGTTCAACCCGGAAGGCGTGACATCGGTGATGGTGCTGCCTATCAACGCCGCGATCGACCAGACCTCGGGCGTCGACGTCAATGCGCATTACCGCCTCGACGCGCATCGGTTCGGCACCTTCGATTTCAACTTCGGCGCCACCTACGTGATCATGCACGAGACGCAGTTGTCGCCGGATTCACCCGTAGACAACCAACTGACCGACCTTTACTACTACCTGATCCCGCGCACCAAGGCGAACGCCTCGGTGACCTGGAACTACCACGATTTCACCGCGACCCTGTACGGTTCGCGCATCGGCGGCCTGCCCAACTACGACGGCGACAAGCGCCTGGCACCGACCTACCGCGCCAACCTCACCCTGGGTTACCGGGTCGCGACCGGCGTCAATGTGTCGCTGATCGTGGACAACCTGTTCGACAACCGGCCGCAGTTCGATCCGACCTGGACCAGTTACCCCTATTACGACCGCCGCTGGTTCAACGCGATCGGCCGCGCGTACTTCGTGCAGATGAACGTGAAGCTGGGAGGCAAGCGCGGCGGGTGAGACGGGGACAACGCACCCATCAAACGTTGAAACGGAAGTGCAGGACGTCGCCTTCCTGCACACGGTATTCCTTGCCTTCCAGCCGCAGCCGGCCCGCGTCGCGCGCACCTGATTCGCCCTTGTAGCGGATGTAGTCCTCGAACGACACGGTTTCGGCGCGGATGAAGCCTTTCTCGAAATCGGTGTGGATCACGCCCGCGGCCTGCGGCGCGGTGGCGCCGCGCTTGACCGTCCACGCGCGGACTTCCTTCTCGCCCGCGGTGAAATAGGTCTGCAGGCCGAGCAGCGTGTAGGCCGCGCGGATCACGCGATCGAGGCCCGGTTCGCTCAATCCCATCGATGCGAGAAACTCGCCGCGGTCGGCTTCGTCGAGCTGCGCGAGTTCTTCCTCGATCGCGGCGCACACCGGCACCACCACCGCGCCTTCGGTTTCAGCGCGCTGGCGCACCGCGTCGAGATAAGGATTGTTCTCGAACCCGTCCTCGCGCACGTTCGCGACGTACATCAGCGGCTTCATCGTCAACAGGAACAGATCGCGGATCGCGGCGCGCTCCTCGTCGTCCAGTCCCACCGATCGCGCAGCCTTGCCTTCGTTCAACGCGGCTTGAAGCTTCTCCAGCACCGGACGCTTGGCCATCGCTTCCTTGTCATTGGCCTTGGCCGCGCGCTCGACGCGTTGCAATGCCTTGTCCACTGATTCCAGATCGGCCAGCGCGAGTTCGGTATCGATGGTTTCGATGTCGGCGATCGGGTCGATCCTGCCCGCGACGTGCACGATGTCGGGATGCTCGAAACAACGCACCACGTGCGCGATGGCATCGACCTCACGGATGTGCGCGAGGAACTTGTTGCCGAGGCCTTCGCCGGTGGATGCGCCGGCGACGAGGCCCGCGATATCCACGAATTCCACGGACGCCGGGATGATCTTCTGCGGGTGCACGATGTCCGCGAGCTGCTGCAAGCGCGGATCGGGCACCGGCACCACGCCGACGTTCGGATCGATCGTGCAGAACGGAAAGTTCGCAGCGGCAATCCCCGCTTTCGTCAGCGCATTGAAGAGCGTGGACTTGCCGACATTGGGCAAACCGACGATGCCGCATTGGATGGCCATGTTCGATTCCGTGAGTCGGCGGCTGCGCCGCCTGCAAGGGTAAGGAAGTAAAGGGTCAAGCCGACCGCTGCGCGGCCTGCAAAAGGTAAAACGTAAGCAGGGGCAAGCGGATTTTCCTCTTTGCCCTTTTCAGCGCCGAAGGCGCGACTTTACAGCTCGCGCAGCGAGCGACTTACTCACGCGCTTCGCGCGTGTGCAGCCGCTTCATCGCCTCGTTGAAATCACCCGCAACAACGAGCGGCAAGACATCCCGCGCGCGCGCGATCGAATCCAGCATTGCGTCCTCGTCGGCGGCGTTCGGATTGCCGAGCACCCACGGCGTCACCCGATCGCGATCACCGGGATGGCCGATGCCGATACGCAGGCGATGGAATCGCCCGTGTCCGAGTTGCGCCATGATGTGGCGGATGCCGTTCTGGCCGCCATGGCCACCATCGAATTTCAGGCGCACGGTGCCGGGCGACAAATCCAGGTCGTCGTGCACCACCAGCAATGCTTCGGGCGCGAGTTTCCAGTAATTGAGCGCCGCGACCACCGCGCGGCCGCTTTCGTTCATGAACGTGTCGGGCTTGACCACCCGCACCTGCTCGCCGCCGATCGCGACGCGACAGGTTTCCGCGTGCACCCGTTTCTCCGGCGCAAAGCGGACGCCTTCGCCGGACGCCAGCACGTCGGCAAACCAGAAGCCGGCGTTGTGGCGATTGCGCAGGTATTCGGGCCCGGGATTGCCCAGACCGGCTATGAGGCGTACGCCAGTCATGCGTGGGAAAGTCGGGTGAAAGAGACTTCGCCATTCCGGGGCCGCCGAAGGCGGAACCCGGAACCCATTTTGATTTTCCCGAACACAAAAACCCGATGGATTCCGGATCGCCGCTCGCGCGGCGTCCGGAATGACGACAGAAGTGGGAGCATGAGCTCCTTACTTCTTCTCGGCCGGGGCCGCGGCCTTGGCCGCCTCGCCACCCGCCGCAGGCGCCGCGGCGCCTGCCGCTGGCGCGCCTTCGGCACCCGCCGCTTCGGCCGGCGCTTCTTCGGCCTCCTCGCGAACCGCCTGCGCGGACACGATGGTGTGGTCGTATTCCTTGCCGAGCTTCAGTTCGGGGATTTCGACACCGGCGGGCAGCTTCAGGTCGGACAGATGCAGCACGTCGCCCAACGCCAACTCGCCGAGATCCAGATCGATGTACTCGGGAAGATCCTTCGGCAGGCACGACACTTCGACTTCGGTGATGTTGTGCGAGATCACCACGCCGGAAGTCTTGGCGGCCGGTGACTTTTCCTTGTTGAGGAAGCGGATCGTCACGTACACGCGAACCGGCTTGGATTCATCGATGCGCAGGAAATCCAGGTGCAGCAGTTGCGGCTTGACAGGATGCTTCTGCACGTCGCGCAGCAGCACCTTCTGGCGATTGCCGTCGACCAGCAGGTCGAGGATCGCCGACGAGAACCAGTCGTGCTTCGCAGCCAGCGAAAGCTTCAGGTGATCGAACTGGATGTTTTCCGCGGCCTGCCCCGCGCCGTAGATGACGGCCGGAACCTTGCCGGCGCGCCGCAGGCGGCGGCTCGCACCTTTGCCCTGGTCGGCACGGCGTTCGGCCGTGATTTCATGGATGGTTGCCATTGTTTTCTACCTTCGGTTACATGAATCCGCCTCGCGGCGGAGGAAAAACTCTCCCGCGACCAGGAGAGTGGTTGATTTGAGGGACGAGGGGCGAGTGGCGAGGCGTGATGCCGGAACGTGCCGGCTTTTGCGCCCTCGCTGCTCGTCCCTCGCCTCTAATCTACGTACAAACTGCTGACCGACTCGCCATACGCCATCCGGCGCACGGTTTCGGCCAGCAGTTGCGCAACGGACAACTGGCGGATCTTGCCGCACGCGGCGCCTTCGGCGCTCAGCGGGATGGTGTCGGTGACCACCAGTTCGTCCATCTGTGATTTTTCGATGTTGCTGATCGCCGGACCCGACAGCACCGCGTGGGTGCAGTACGCGACCACTTCCTTGGCCCCGCGATCCTTGAGCGCCTTCGACGCGGCGCACAGGGTACCGGCCGTGTCCACGATATCGTCCACCAGCACGCAGGTCTTGCCGACGACATCACCGATGATGTTCATCACCGTCGCCTCGTTCGGACGCGGGCGGCGTTTGTCGATGATCGCGAGGTCGGCGTCGTCCAGCCGCTTCGCGACCGCGCGCGCGCGCACCACGCCGCCGACGTCGGGGCTGACCACCGTGACGCCGTCGGTACCATGCTTGCGCCAGATGTCTGCCAGCAGCACCGGCGAGGCGTACACGTTGTCCAGCGGAATGTTGAAGAATCCCTGGATCTGGTCGGCATGGATGTCGACCGTCAGCACCCGGTCGGTACCCACCGCATCGATCAACTGCGCCGCGACTTTCGCGGTGATCGGCACCCGCGCCGCGCGCAGCCGGCGATCCTGGCGCGCGTAGCCGAAGTACGGAATCACCGCGGTGACGCTGGCCGCCGAGGCGCGCTTCAGCGCATCCACCAGCACCAGCAGTTCCATCAGGTTTTCCGCCGACGGCGCGCAGGTGGATTGCATCACGAACACATCCTGGTTGCGGACGTTTTCGTCGATCTCGACCTGCACCTCGCCGTCGGAGAATTTGCCGACCACCGCCTTGCCCAGCGGTTCGCCGAGCTGGTGCGCGACATCCTCCGCCAGCTTGCGGTTGGCGTTGCCGCTGAACAACATCAAGCTGGAAGAGTTGTGCATGCTCCCGACCTCATGCCCGCAAACGAACTGGCTGGGGCGGCAGGATTCGAACCTGCGAATGCCGGGATCAAAACCCGGTGCCTTACCACTTGGCGACGCCCCATCATGAGCAAGTTGGGCTCCTGCCCAACTTGCATTGAAAACGGTCGCGGCAAAGCCGCACCACGTTTTCGCGCTCTGGCGCTACCGCGCCTTCGCGAGCGGCACATCCATGTGCCGCGGTATTCCAATTCCGGGCTCCTGCCCAACTTGCATTGCAAACGGTCGCGGCAAAGCCGCGCCACGTTTGCAATGCAACAACCAAGCACGCGAGGCCGGCCACCAGTCTCGCGTGCTGAAAAGCTCTCTATTGTCGCGGCCGGCGCAATTCGTGTCAATTCAGTCGGTTGGAATGCCGACTCGCGGCTTCGAGGGACCCGCGCCTCAGGGCTGCGCCGCGCCGACACCGCTCCACTGCTCGATGAAAACCCTCACCGTATAGGGCTCTCGGCTGGCATACACCTTGCGCGGCAGCGGCGGATTGCGTTCCGCATACCAGTCGCGGTAGTCGACGTGCCAGCCGTCCTGGTCCAGCGTGGCGGGCAGCCCATTCGCGCCGAAAGTGAGGATGGCCGGACGACCGGGCGCTCGCAGGCCGCGCACCCACCACGCCAGATCGGCCACCGGGACATCCCAGCCGAATTCGGCGTTCAGCACCTCGCCGGCGTCACGGCCCGTGAGCGGCTGCCTGCCGGCGCCGGTGAGCACCGCGCCATTCGGGTCACCACTCAACTGGACGGTCTTGCCGGTGACCGGCGCGCGCAACGTGAACTGATATTGCGGGCCGTCCTGCCGCCAGGCAATCCCGCCGCTGCCGCCATGATGTCCGTCCGACGCCGCAAAGCGGCCTTCCAGGCTCCAGTCCTGCTGCACGCCCAGCGTCTGCTCGCGCGCGGTCTGGGCGGCGAGCTGCTGTGCGGTGCCCGGCTTGCGCACCGGCACCGGCGCGCAGGCCGCCAGGATCAGCGCCGCCGACGACGCGGCGATTGCGAGCCACCGGGATCGGCTCACGGCTTCAATCTCCGCTCGGCCTGCAGCAGCGCCGGATTACGCGGATCGAGCTTGCGCACCTCGCCGAACACCTCGCGCGCGTGCTGGTGCTGGCCAAGCTTCCACAACACTTCCCCGAGGTGCACGCCGATGTCCGGGTCCTGCTGCTGGCCCCAGGCACGCTTCAGATAGGTTTCGGCCTGATCGAGATGGCCCAGCCGGTATTGCAGCCAGCCCCACGAATCCATGATCGCCGCCGCATCGGGTTTGGCGGCCAGCGCCTTGCGCAGCAACCGGGTCGCTTCCGGCAGATCGCGGTCGGCGTCGGCGAGCGTGAAGCCCAGCGCATTCATGGCCTCGACGTTGTCGGGGTTCTGCGCCAGGACCTTGCGGAAATCGCTGAGCGCCGCATCGGTATTGCCGGCATTGGCCTGCTCGATGCCGCGATCGTAAACGAGTGCGGGATCGCCGGGCATTGCTTCCAGCGCACGGTCGTAAGTGGCGATGGCCTCGGCGTGTTGGCCATGCTGCGAATACATCTGCGCGTCCAGTTCGTACGCGGTGCGCAGGTTGTCCGGATCATCCGAATAGTCCTGCTGAAGCCGCGCGGCCAACGCGTGCGCCTGCTCCGACCGCCCGGACTTGTCCAGCAGCACCGCGCTGCGTACCTGCGCGTCGAACGCATGGGGGCTGTCCGGATCGACTTCGCCGTACCACGTGAGCGCCTGCGGGTCGTGCTTCAGCAATTCGGCGAGCTGGCCCAGCAGGAAGGCGTTGTCGGCGCGCTGCGATTCGGGCGCGCGCTGCAGATCGGCATACAGGGCACGCAAGGCGGCATCGTCCTTGGCGCGTGCGGCGTACGCGACCCGCGCCGTCCACGTCGCGTCGGTTTGCGGACCGCGCTGCAGGATCTCCAACGCTTCGGCGTATTTCCCGCCCTCGGCCAGCAACGCCGCATAACCCAGCCTCAGTTCGACGTTGCGCGGGTGTGCCGCGACGCCTTTCGCGTAAAGCGCCCGCGCGCCGGCGCGATCGACGGCAGCCACCCGCAAACTGGCGGCCCAGCGGATGCTGTCCGGCGCATCGAAGCGCTGCACGGCGGCGTCCGCCAGCTTGCGTGCGAATGCATGACGGCCCAAATGTTCGCCCAACTGGCTCAAGGCCACCCAGATGCTGTCGTTGGCGGGCAGACGCTCGGGGGTCGCGAGGTCTTCCAGCACGCGTCCGGCCAGCGCGGTATCGCGCGCGGTCAGGAGCGTCGCGGCGAAGGTTTTCCAGTCGTCGAGCTTGCCGGAGGCGAGCAGCAGCCCGTACTGGTGTTCCGCTTCGGCGCGATCCCCGCGCAGCATCGCGAGCTGCGCACGCACCGCTGCGAGATCGTGGGGATCGGCACCCAACGCTTGCCAGCGATCCAGCAGCTTCTGCGCACCGGCGGCATCATGGGTTGCCAGCGCAAGCTGCATCGCGCGCTTGGCCACGGCCGGATCGTTCGAAATCCGCGCGGCTTCGGCGTAATCGGCCGCGGCCTTGTCCACATGGTTGTTCTGCAGCGCGAATTCGGCCGCGATCACCAGCGCCGAGGCCTTGCCGGCGGCGCTGCCCACCGGCAGGTCGAGCCGCGCCAGCGGCTGCTCCGGCGCCGTGCCGGAACGGCCATGGACGGGCACCTGCGCGCAGCCGCCGAGCAGCACCAACAGGGCGAGCGCCGCCGCAAACGCGCTAAAATGAAATCTGGATGATTTCATCCCGGCCGGCACATGGATGTACGACGAGCCGGGCTCCGGCTTCTTGAACTTGTCGGGTTGGGTCCGCACACTCCGCACCGGAACTCCGGTCCTCTTTCGTCTTGTTGCCATGCGACAGCTTAGCCTGTCACAGCATTCGTTCCCATGCCGCTGATCGCACTCGGGCTCAACCATCTCACCGCGCCGGTCGCGCTGCGCGAACAGGTTGCCATCGACGCGGACGCGACCCCGCCGGCGCTGGCGGAACTGGCCGCGCAGCCGGGCGTGGACGAGGCGATGATTCTTTCCACCTGCAACCGCACCGAGTTGTATTGCAGCGTTCGCGAAGGCTGTGAGCACGCACCCGAGGCTTGGCTGCACGCCCGCAATCAAATGACCCCGGGGCGGCTGGACGAGTTCCTTTACCGCCACACCGACGGCGACGCGGTGCGTCACGTGTTTCGCGTCGCCACCGGGCTCGAATCGATGGTGCTGGGCGAACCGCAGATCCTGGGGCAGGTGAAGGACGCCTGGCGCGCCGCGCGTTCGGCCAACACCTTGCAGGCGCCGATGGATCGGCTGCTGCAGAACGCCTTCGCGGTGGCCAAGCGCGTCCGCACCGAAACGCGCATCGGCACGGGGCCGGTTTCGGTCGCGTTCACCGCCGTGCGGCTGGTGGAGCAGGCGTTTGCGGACCTCCGTGAATCCTGCGTGCTGCTGATCGGCGCGGGCGACACCATCGAGCTTGCGGTGCGGCACCTGATCGAACGCGGCGTGAAGCGCCTGATCGTGGCCAACCGCACCATCGAAACCGCGCAGGCGCTGGTGAACCCGGTCGGCGGCTACGCGATCGCGCTGGCCGATTTGGCCAAGCACCTCGCGGAAGCCGACATCGTGATTTCGGCTACCGCCAGCCGCGAACCGATCCTCGACGTGCCGATGCTGCAGGACGCGCTGCAGCAACGCCGTCGCCGCCCGATGCTGCTGATCGATCTCGCGGTGCCGCGCGACATCGACGCCGCCGCAGCCGAATTGCCCGACGTGTTCCTGTACACCATCGACGACCTGCAGCAAGCCATCGACAGCGGCCGCCGTTCGCGCGAAGCGTCGGTGCGCGAAGCCGAGGCCATCATCGACCTGCAGGTCGAACGCTACCTCGCCTGGCGGCGCGCGGCCGAGTTCGATCGTCCGCTGCGCGTGTATCGCGCCAGCGCGGAAGCCCAGCGCGACGAAGTGCTGGCGCGCGCGCGGGAGATGCTGGCCAACGGCCGCGATCCCCACGAGGCGCTGGATTTCCTCGCCAACACCCTCACCGGCAAGCTGCTGCACACGCCCAGCGTGCGCCTGCACGAAGCGGCGGAACACGGCGACCAGGCGCTGCTCGACGCGGCCACGCGCCTGTTCGGCACGCACGGGCGCGATGCGTGACTCCGCAACTGCAGCGCCGGCTGGAACAACTGCTGGAACGCCATCACGAGGTGGGCTTGTTGCTGGCCGAGCCCGATGCCGCGAACGATTCCACGCGCTTTCGCACGCTGTCGCGCGAATACGCGCAAACCCAGGAACTCGCCGACACCTTCGCCGCAGCGCGCAAGACGAATGAAGAATTGGCGCATGCGCGCGAGATGCTGGCCGATCCCGACATGCGCGAGCTGGCCCGCGAGGAAATCGCGCGGCTGGAAAGCGCCCACGCCGAACTGGACGAGCGCCTGCAATCGCTGCTGATCCCGCGCGATCCGCTGGACGACGCCAACCTGTTCCTGGAAGTGCGCGCCGGCACCGGTGGCGACGAGGCCGCGCTGTTCGCGGGCGACCTGCTGCGGATGTACCTGCGTTACGCGGAACGTCGCGGCTGGCGCACCGAGTTGATGTCCGCGCACGAAGGCGAACACGGCGGCTACAAGGAAGCCGTGGCGCGCGTCGAAGGCCAAGGCGCGTACGCCGCGCTGAAGTTCGAATCCGGCACCCATCGTGTGCAGCGCGTGCCCGTCACAGAAGCCTCGGGCCGCATCCACACCTCGGCCGCGACGGTTGCGATCCTGCCGGAGATGGAAGAAATCGAAGACATCGAATTGCGCGACGCCGACTTGAAGGTCGACACCTTCCGCGCGTCCGGCGCGGGCGGCCAGCACGTCAACAAGACCGACTCGGCGATCCGCATCACCCATCTTCTGACCGGCATCGTGGTCGAATGCCAGGACGAACGCAGCCAGCACAAGAACCGCGCGCGCGCGTTGTCGCTGCTGAAGGCGCGGCTGCTGGATTCGCAACGCGCCGAGCAGGCCGCGAAGCAGGCCGCGACGCGCAAGCTGCAGGTGGGTTCCGGCGATCGCAGCCAGCGCATCCGCACGTACAATTTCCCGCAGGGCCGCGTCACCGACCACCGCATCAACCTGACCTTGCACCAGTTGCCGCAAATCCTGGATGGCGATCTCGACGATCTGATCGGCACGCTCGCACGCGAATCGCACGCGGAAGCGCTGGCTGCACTGGGCGATGCGCCATGAGCGCAAGGTCATGAGCAAACCGGGTTCCGAACTCGGCACGCGCCTGACGCGCATCCTCGGCAAGGTCGGACAGACGCCCGCACCCGCCCAGCCGTCCGCGCAAGCTACGGCCGAATCCGCGCTCCTCGCCACGCCGCCGGCGCTGCAGCAGCACATCGCGCGCATCATGGAACTGATCGACCAGCGCGACCCCGCCGCCGCCGAGCGGCTCGCGCAGGCGGCGTGCGTCGCATTTCCCGACTCGGCCGAAGCCGCGCGCCTGCAGGGCATAGCGCTGCTGATGCTGGATCGCGCACCGGCCGCGCGCGG
>Ga0070691_10000553_pt1 | contig 14202 bp, 14 predicted proteins | sample KBSK1101metaG_FD_64673 | JGI IMG/M metagenome (GOLD analysis project Ga0070691, IMG submission 64673) | Corn, switchgrass and miscanthus rhizosphere microbial communities from Kellogg Biological Station, Michigan, USA - KBS K1-10-1 metaG | ecosystem: Host-associated > Plants > Roots >... | reverse complement strand
ACCCTCTCCGAGCGCTACATCGCCGACCGCTTCCTGCCCGACAAGGCGATCGACCTGATCGACGAGGCGGCCTCGCGGCTGAAGATCGAGATCGACTCGATGCCGACCGAGATCGACGAGGTCGAGCGGCGGATCCAGCAGCTGGAGATCGAGCGCGAGGCGTTGAAGAAGGAGAGCGACGAGGCCTCGAAGGCGCGGCTGGAGGCGATCGAGGCGGAGCTGGCCGAGCTGCGCGAGAGCTCGGGCGAGATGAAGGCGCGCTGGCAGAACGAGAAGGAGGCGATCGACTCGATCAAGGCGGCGAAGGCGCGGCTGGAGGAGGCCGGCGCCGAGGCCGAGCGGGCCGAGCGGGAGGCCGACCTCGAACGGGCGGCGAAGCTGCGCTACGGCGAGATCCCGGAGCTGGAGAAGACCGTCGCCGAGGGCGAGGAGCGGCTCGCCTCGCTGCACGCCGGCGGCACCACGATGCTGACCGAGGAGGTGACCGAGGCCGACGTCGCCGAGGTGGTGGCGAAATGGACCGGGATCCCGGTCACCCGCCTGCTCGAGGGCGAGGTCCAGAAGCTGATCCAGATGGAGGAACGGCTGCACGACCGGGTGATCGGCCAGGACGAGGCGATCGAGGCGGTCTCCAACGCGCTGCGACGCTCGCGGGCCGGCCTCTCCGATCCCCACCGGCCGATCGGCTCCTTCCTCTTCCTCGGCCCGACCGGGGTCGGCAAGACCGAGCTGGCGAAGGCGCTGGCGGAGTTCATGTTCGACTCCGAGCAGGCGATCGTCCGCCTCGACATGTCCGAGTACATGGAGAAGCACACGGTGGCGCGGCTGATCGGCGCGCCGCCCGGCTACGTCGGCTACGAGGAGGGCGGCCAGCTGACCGAGGCGGTGCGGCGCCGGCCCTACGCGGTGGTGCTGCTGGACGAGATCGAGAAGGCCCACCCCGACGTCTTCAACACGCTGCTGCAGATCATGGACGACGGCCGCCTCACCGACGGCCAGGGCCGCACCGTCAGCTTCACCAACACGGTCCTGATCATGACCTCGAACGTCGGCAGCGACCGCATCGTCGGCGAGCAGGTGGACGAGAGGATCCGCGAGCAGATCGAAGAGGTGCTGGCGGCGACCTTCAAGCCCGAGTTCCTCAACCGGATCGACGACACGGTGATCTTCCACCGGCTCTCGAAGGACGACATCGGCCGCATCGTCGAGCTGCAGGTGGGACTGCTGGTCGGGCGGGTGCGCGAGCGCGGGATCGAGATCGAGCTCTCCGACGGCGCCCGCACCCTGCTCGGCAACCTCGGCTACGACCCGACCTACGGCGCCCGGCCGCTGAAGCGGGTGATCCAGAAGCAGCTGGTCGACAAGCTGGCGCTGAAGATCCTCGAGGGCGAGTTCGCGGAAGGCGACACGGTCGCGATCGACGCCGCCGAGGGCGAGCTGACCTTCGCCAAAGCGGTCCGGGAGCCAGCTGCGATCTGACCGCCGTCGATGCGGGTTTAAGGGTTCGTCGTAACAATCCGACATAAGCTTTTGACGGAACAGGGCGATGTTGAGACGGCGATCCACCAAACCCGATGCGATCAACGCGCGCGATTACTCGCGCCGTGACGCGATCGCCGACTCCCTTTGGGCCACGCAGGACCGCTTTCGCGCCGGCGCCGGCGCCGCTCTGTCCTTCACCTTCGACGCCGTCCGCTGGCCCTTCGAGCGGTTCGCCTTCGCGCTCGAGGAGCGGGTGCTGTGGCCGGCCGGGGATCGCGCCGCGACCGCCGGCGCGCCGGCCCGGGCGCTCTCCTACGGCGCCCTCGTCCTCCTCGCCGCCGCGGCCGGTGTCGCCGGCCTGATCTGGGCCGCTCCGGACGGGCCGCATCAGGCCTCGGGCCCCGTCGCCGCCACCTCCGTCCCCGCCCCGCTTCCGGTCCCGGCCGGCGCGAAGCCGGCCGAGCCGACCCTGCAGGGCGCGGCGCCGGTCTTCAAACCGGTCGAGGTCGATCCGGCCAAGGTCGACCCCGCCAAGGCGATCGTCAAATCGGAGCCGGCCGGCGCGTCCGCCGGCACTTCGGAGTCCTCCTCCTCCGCAGCCACCGCCACCGCCTCGAGCTCCACCGCCACCAGGAAGCCGGCCCTCGACGGCCCGCCCGCCGGCCCCGAGGCGATCGCGGTCGCCCGCGACTTCGCCGGCGCCTTCGTCTCCTACGAGACCGGCGACAACGACCCGGCCGTGCGCCGCGCCTTCGGTGAGACGGCGACGCCGGCGCTGGCGAAAGCGCTGCTGCGGCGGCCGCCGCGACTCCCGGCGAAAGTCGAGGTGCCGAAGGCGAAGGTCCTCAACGTCGTCCCGGCACCCTCCCACGGGGGCATCTACCCGATCAGCGTCTCGCTGCTGCGGGTCGGGCTGACCAGCGAGCTGCGACTGGAAATGGAAGAGCTGAAAGGCGACGGATGGCGCGTCACCAACGTGCTCGGCTGACGATGAAGCACGCGCCCAAGATCCGCGCGGTCGCCGCGACCGCCGCCGTCACCCTGGCCTTCGCCGTGCCGGTCGTGGCCGCGCGAGCCGAGACCGCCGTCAACCCGACCGCCGGCACGACCCTGGCCGAACCGGAAAGCGCCGCCGCCTTCCCAACCCCGATCGAGCAGGGCACGACCCTGGCGCCGCCGCGGCCGAGCGCGCCCGAGACCCCGACCGAAAGCGGCGGCGTCAGCGCCGGCGAAGGCTCGGGGAACGAAGGCGAAGAGGAAGCCGCGAGCGCCCCCGAGAGCGTCGGCGCCCTGCCCGCTCCCGGGCCGACCGCGGCGCTGGCGATCCCCTCCCTGCCCGCCTCCGCCTGCTCGAGCAGCGGCGTGCCGCCGATCCTGATCCCGATGTACCAGCGCGCCGCCGCCGCCTACGGGCTCGGGCCCCAGGGACCGGCGATCCTGGCCGGGATCAACGAGATCGAGACCGGCTTCGGCACCAATCTCAACGTCTCCTCGGCCGGGGCGCTGGGCTGGATGCAGTTCATGCCGGCGACCTGGGAGGGCTACGGCGTCGACGCCAACGGCGACGGCGTCAAGGACCCCTTCAACCCCGAAGACGCGATCTTCGCCGCCGCCAACTACCTCAGCGCCGCCGGCATGCCGACCGACGTCTACGGCGCGATCTTCGCCTACAACCACGCCGACTGGTACGTCGCCGAGGTGCTCGCCAACGCCAACTGCCACGCCGCCGAAGTCGGGGCGCCGTCGCTGACCGGCACCGGCCTCGGCCCGCGGCTGCAGGTCCTCAACTGCACCCCGGCGGCGCCGTGGCGCGAGCAGATCCCGCACGAGTACCTGCGCGCCTTCGAGGACGCGGCCGCCCGCTACGAACTCGGCAAGCGCGGGGTCTGGGCGCTGGCCGCGATCGCCCGTCTGGAGTCCAACTTCGGCCGCGGGATGAACGAGGAGCAGCTGCGCGAGAGCGGGCCGCTCGGGCTCGACTCGGTCGAGTGGGGCCGGTACGGCGTCGACGGCGACGAGGACGGTCGCATCCGCCACGCCGACCCGGTCGACTCGGCGGCGACCCTGGCGCGGATGATCTGGTCGCGCGGCGGCCTCGAGGCCGGGATCTTCACCCACAACCAGGCCGAGTGGTACGTGCAGGAGGTGCTGCGCGAGGCCGGCGAGATCGAAGGCGAGTGCAAGGCCCGCTACGTCGAGTGGGCGCTGGCGCCGCTGGCGACCGGGCTCGAGACCGCCGGCCCGACGGCGATCCTCAGCGGCACCCTGGCCAGCGCTCCGGAAGAAGCGCCGGCGCCGGTCAAGGCGGCGATCGCCGCGGCCAACTCGATCACCGCCACCCCCTACGTCTGGGGCGGCGGCCACGGCTCCTTCTACTCCTACGGCTACGACTGCTCGGGCGCGGTCAGCTTCGCCCTCTTCGGCGCCGGCCTGCTCGACACTCCGCTCACCTCCGGCTCGCTGGAGAGCTACGGCGAACCCGGCGCCGGCAAGTGGATCACGATCTACGCCAACGCCACCCACACCTACATGACGATCGCCGGCCTGCGCTTCGATACCGCCGGCAATCCCGAGGGCGTCTCGGGACCGCGCTGGCACGTCGAGCCGCCGTATCCGGACGGCTTCGTCGTCCGCCACCCGGCCGGGTACTAGACCGCGCCCAACCGGGTACGGTGTCCCCAACCTTCGAGAGGAGAGGGAGATGCCCACCTACCTGATGCTTACGAACCTGACCGCCGAGGGCGTGCGGACGCTCAAGAACAACCCCGGCCGGGTGGCCGAGGTGAACAAGGAGGTCGAGCAGATCGGCGCCAAGGTCTTGGCGCAGTACGCGACGCTCGGCCAGTACGACTTCGTCACCGTGGTCGAGGCCCCCGACGAGAAGACGATGGCCAAGGTCTCGGTCGAGCTCGGCTCGCGCGGGACGATGACCAGTCAGACCCTGACCGCGATCTCGGCCGACGATCTGGCCGGCTCGCTCTAACGCTCGTTGAAGGTCCTGGTCGTCGGCGGGGGCGGGCGCGAGCACGCGATCGTGCGGGCGCTGGCGCGCTCGGTGCACTCGCCTGAGCTGCTCTGCGCCCCCGGCAACGCCGGCATCGCCGCCGACGCCGAGTGCCTGCCCGAGATCGCCGCCGACGACGTCGAGGCGATCGTCGCGCTGGCGAGGGAGCGGCGGGTCGACCTGGTCGCGATCGGCCCCGAGGCGGCGCTGGTCGCGGGTGCCGTGGACGCGCTCGAGGAGGCCGGGGTCCCGGCCTTCGGGCCCAGTACCGCGGCGGCCGAGCTGGAGGGCTCCAAGGCCTTCGCCAAGGAGCTGATGAAGGAGGCCGGGGTCCCGACCGCGGGGTACCAGCTGCTGCACGACCGCGAGCGGGCGGTCGCGGCGCTGGCGGACGCCGACTACCCGACCGTGCTCAAGGCCGACGGGCTGGCGGCGGGCAAGGGCGTGATCGTCTGCCAGTCCGAGGCCGAGGCGCTGGCCGCGGTCGACGTCTTCTTCACCGAGCGCCGCTTCGGCGCCACCACCGTGGTGCTGGAGGAGTTCTTGGACGGCGACGAGCTCTCGCTGCTGGCGCTCTGCGACGGCGAGAACGTGGTGCCGCTGGCCCCGGCCCAGGACTACAAGCGGATCTTCGACGGCGACGAGGGGCCGAACACCGGCGGCATGGGCAGCTACTCGCCGGTGCCCGGCTTCGAGCCGGCTGCCGTCGCGGAGATCGTCGACAGCGTCCACCGCCCGATCGTCGCCGCGATGGCGCGCCGCGGCGTCCCCTTCCACGGCGTCCTCTACGCCGGCCTGATGATCGGCTCCGGCGGTCCCAAGGTGCTCGAGTTCAACGCCCGCTTCGGCGACCCGGAGACCCAGGCGGTGCTGCCGCGGATGCGCTCGGACCTGGTCGACCTCTTCCTCGCCGCCCGCGAGCCCGGCGGCCTGGCCGGCGCCGAGGCCGAGTTCGGCGAGGACTGGGCGGTGACCCTGGTCCTGGCCTCGGCCGGGTACCCCGAGTCCTCCTCGAAGGGCGACGTCATCCGCGGCCTCGAGGCGGCGGCCGAGCTGGCCGAGGTGACTCACGCCGGCACCGCCGAGCGCGACGGCGAGATCGTCACCGCCGGCGGCCGCGTCCTCAACGTCACCGGGCTCGGGCCGACGCCGGCCGCGGCCCGCGATCGCGCATACGATGCGGCTGCCCGCATCTCCTTCGAAGGGATGCAGATCCGCACCGACATCGCCGCCCGCGCCGTCGAGCGCGTCCCCAACTAACCCAGCCCAGAGAGGAACGAGATGAGCGAGATCTCCGAGGAGCCGCAGCCGACCGGGTCGCCCGGATCGATGCAGCCGACGACGATGCCGGCGGTGGAGGAGGCCTTCGACGAAATCGACGTCGACGAGCCGCTCGTCGGGATCATCATGGGCTCGAAGAACGACAAGCCGAAGATGCAGCCGGCCGGAGCGGCGCTGCACGACGCCGGCATCCGCTACGAGGTGCGGGTGATGAGCGCCCACCGCGACCCCGAGGCGGTGCGCGAGTACTGCCAGAACGCGAAGATGCGGGGGCTGAAGGTGATCATCGCCGGCGCCGGGATGTCGGCGGCGCTGCCCGGCGTCGCCGCCGCCCACACCGAGCTGCCGGTGATCGGGGTGCCGATCCTCGGCAAGAGCCTGGGCGGGCTCGACGCGCTGCTCTCGGCGGTGCAGATGCCGCCGGGGATCCCGGTCGCCTGCGTCGCCATCGACGGGGCCAAGAACGCCGGCGTGCTCGCCGCTCGCATCATCAACTGCTAGGGATGGGGCGATGATCCCCCGCTACACCCGTCCCGAGATGGGCGAGGTCTGGACGCCGCGGGCGAAGATGGAGGCCTGGCTCGAGGTCGAGCTGGCGGCGACCGAGGCCTGGGCCGAGGAGGGCACGGTGCCGCGCGAGGCCGCCGCGGCCGCGCGCGCCGACGCCGCCTTCACGGTCGAGGCGGTGGAGGAGCGCGAGCGGGTCACCGACCACGACGTCGCCGCCTTCGTCGACGTGGTCGCGGCCTCGGTCGGGGAGCACGGGCGCTGGGTCCACTACGGCCTCACCTCCTCCGACGTGCTCGACACGGCGCTGGCGCTGCAGCTGCGCAAGGCCGGCGAGGTCGTCGTCGCCGGCGCCCGCGCCTACCGCGACGCCCTCCTCGAGCGGGCGCTGGAGCACCGCGACACGCTCTGCGTCGGCCGCACCCACGGGGTCCATGCCGAGCCGACCACCTTCGGACTGCGCCTGGCGGGCTTCGCCTTCGAGGCCGACCGCAACGTCGCCCGGCTCGAGGACGCCTTCGCCCAGCTCGCCTTCGGCAAGCTCTCCGGCGCCGTCGGCACCTACGCCTCGATCCCGCCCGCGGTCGAGGCGCGGGTGATGGAGCGGCTGGGGCTGGGGCGCGAGGACGTCGCCACCCAGGTGGTGCCCCGCGACCGCCACGCCGTCCTGACCTCGGCGATGGCGATCGCCGGCGCCGGGCTGGAGCGCTTCGCGACCGAGGTGCGCAACCTGCAGCGGACCGAGGTGCGCGAGGTCGAAGAGCCCTTCGCGGCCGGCCAGAAGGGCTCCTCGGCGATGCCGCACAAGCGCAACCCGATCCGCACCGAGCGCATCACCGGGCTGGCCCGGGTGCTGCGCGGCTACGCCCAGGCCGGAATCGAGAACGTCGCCCTCTGGCACGAGCGCGACATCTCCCACTCCGGCGCCGAGCGGGTGATCCTGCCCGACGCGACGATCCTGCTCGACTACATGCAGGACCTGGCGACCAAGGTCGCCGCCGGGATGACGGTCCACCCCGAGCGGATGCGGGAGAACCTCGAGATCACCCACGGCGCCCTCTTCAGCCAGCGGGCCCTGACGGCGCTGGTCGAGTCCGGGCTCGCACGCGACGACGCCTACCGGGTGGTCCAGGAGAACGCCCAGCGCGCCTGGGACACCCGCACCGAGTTCCGCGACCTGCTGGCCGAGGCGGCGCCGCAGCTCGATCTCGACGCCGTCTTCGACTACGGCGCCTACCTCACCCACCTGCCCGAGATCTTCGAGCGGGTGGAAGCGCTGAGGGCCTGAGCGCTTCAGACCTCGATCACGGTCAGGCCGGCGACGCCGGAGAGGGCGTTGAAGTCACCGTCCTGGGTGACGACCGGAATCTCATAGGCCGCGGCGGTCGCGGCTATCCAGACGTCGTTCGCGTTGACGCAGCGGCCCGATGCCGCCAGGTAGGCGCGCATCTGCGCCCAGACCCGGTCGACGCCCGCCCATATCGGCAGCACAGTCATCCGCGCCACGCTCTCGAGGGTCGCGAGGCGACGATCGCGGGTTTCGACGTCAGCCGCCGCCAGGACACCCGCCCGCAGCTCGGACTTGGTGACGATCGAGATCGCGAGCTGCGCGGGGAGCGCCTCCCGCCGCAGAGAACGGCCGCTCTCGGTGGCGATGAAGACGGTGGTGTCGAGCAGGCCCCGGCCGGGGCGGGGCTCGTTCACCGAATCGGGCCCAGGTCGTCCGTGGTCTCGCCCGCCAACCGCTCCAGGTCCGCCCGGAGGCCGGGATCGGCGGAACTCGAGTCGACGATCGCGATCACCTCGTCGCGGGTGAACCAGCGAGGCAGATCGCCGCGATGCGGGACCAGGTCGGCAACCGGCCTTCCTCGCATGGTGATCACGACCGTCTCCCCCGACTCGACCCGCCGAAGGACGCTCGCGGTCTCGTTTCTGAGCTCTCTGCTGGCAACTTCTACGATAGTGCGACAATCGTAGCAACCAGCTTTTTACAAGCGATGCTGGGTAGGCTTCGGTCGTGGTTCTCTACACCTGCGGACAGAAGAAGCACGGGCCGGCGTTCGCCCATCCCTGCGCGAAGGCGGGCAAGGCGCTCGACGCGGCCGGCTACGAGTACGAGCTGAAGACGGTCGGCGGCTACCGGCTGGCGCCCTGGACCTGGGGCAGCCGCGGCGAGAACCGGGCTGAGATCAAGCGGATGAGCGGCACCAACGAGGTACCGATCCTGGTGCTCGACGACGGCAAGGTGATCTCCGGCTCCGGCGCGATCGCGCGCTGGGCCAAGGAGCACCCGCACTCGCCCGCCAAGTCCGGCGCCTAGACCGCGATCCGGTAGGCGACGACCGGCTCGGCCTTGCCCTTCAGGGTCAGCTCGAGCCGCTCCCCGAGAGGTTCGTCCAGGCGCTCGACGAGGCGGCCGGAGGCGACGATCTCCCCGCCCCCCGCCTCACCCTGCAGCCGCGAGGCCACGTTGACGACGTCCCCGATCGCGGTGAAGTCGTTGAGCGAGCCGCGGCCGACCTTGCCGACGAAGGCCTCGCCGTAATCGAGGCCGATCCCGATCTCGGCAAAGGGAGCGCTTCCCTCGCCGTAGCCGATCGCCGCCAGGAGGCCACGGGCGTGCTCGAGCATCACCGGCGCCGCCTCCTGGATGCGCCCGTACATCGGCAGGTAGAGGGCCATCACCTCGTCGCCGATCAGCTTGTCGATCACCGCCTCCGGGAAGAGGACGCTCTCGGCGCTGGCGTAGAAGCGCCGCAGCAGCTCGCTCACCTGCTCCGGATCGCGTTCCTCCGAAAGCCGGGTGAAGCCGCGGATGTCGGCGAAGAGCACGCCGGCCTCCGTGGTCAGTCCCCCGGGCGGCGACGCCTCGACGCAGGTGGCGCAGAGGTTGGGGCTCTTGCGCGAGGGCCGGTACCCGAGCGGCCGCAGCATCCTGCCGCCGAAGCCCGCGAACGGGGCGCCGCAGATGCCGCAGCGCGGGCTCGACGGGAGCGCTCGCAGCACCCTGCTGAGCCCCCTCTCGACCGGGTCGGCACTCAATTCGAAGAAAGTGGCCCAATCCTCGGAGGTCAGCGGCTCGCCCCCCGATTTGTGCGCCGCCTTGCGGACCCGGCGCAGGGCCGCGCGCTGCCAGAAGGTCAGGCGCTCAGGTGCATCCTCATCGCCCACCCATCGATCGTAGACCTCTCCCACCCCGACCGAGCTGTTTTTCCGCGTCGGGCCGGCTAAACGGCGGCGGCCAGCGGCTCGCGCGCGGGGCGGCGGCCGGTGACCACGACCGGGGTGCCGTCCTTGGGCGAGAGGGTGATGTTGCGGCGGCCGGTCCGCTCCGGCAGCGGGCTCGCCTTGCGCAGGTCGCAGCGGGTCAGCACCTCGCGCAGGACGATCCGCATCTCGAACTCGGCGAAGGAGGCGCCGATGCAGCGGCGGATGCCGCCGCCGAAGGGGATCCAGCCGTAGGTGTCGGGGCCGCCGTCGAGGAAGCGCTCGGGCCGGAAGGCGAAGGGCTCGGGGTAGACGTCGGCGCGGGTGTGGGTGAGCCAGATCGCCGGCGAGACGTCGGTGCCGGCCGGCAGCTCGAGCTCGCCGGCGACCAGGTCGGTGGCGAGGCGGCGGCCGGCCAGCGGCAGCACCGGGCGCAGGCGCAGCGACTCGGCGATCGTCGCCCGCAGGTAGTCGTCCTCGCCGGCCTCGAGCGAGTCGCGCAGTCGCCGCAGCGGCTCCGGGTGGCGCAGCAGCAGGTCGAAGCTCCAGGCCAGCGCCGTCGCGGTCGTCTCGTGGCCGGCCAGCAGCAGGGTCATCAGCTGGTCGCGCAGCTCCTCGTCGCTCATCGAGCCGCCGTCCTCGAACTCGGCCAGCATCAGCATCGAGAGGATGTCCCCGCGCCGCTCGAGGTCGGGCTTGGAGCGGTGCTCGGCGATCTCGGCGAAGAGCAGGTCGTCGACTTCCCTCAGCTGCCCCTCGAACCTGGCGAAGGCGTTGCCGCCGCGGAAGCGGCGGGTGGCGAGGGCGATCAGCTGCGTCCGCGGTGAGGCGGTTTCGGTCAGCACCGTGCCGAGCATCCCCCGCAGGCGCTCCAGCCGCGGCCCGTCGGCGACGCCGAAGACGATCCGCAGGATCGCCTCCAGGGTCACAGCCTGCATCCGCGAGTGGACCGGGAACTCCCGGTCGAGCGGCCAGGAGTCGACCTCGGCGGTGACGATCTCCTCGAGCGCCGCTTCGTAGGAGCGCATCCGCTCGCCATGGAAAGCGGGCAGCATCAGCTTGCGGCGGGTGAGGTGCTCGGCGCCTTCCTGCAGCAGCAGCGATTGCGGGCCGAGGATCGGTTCGAGGACGATGTTGCGGCCGGGCGGCAGCCCGTGCGAGCGCTCCGTATACAGGGCCTTGATCGCGGCCGGGTCGGAGATGAGGACCATCGGCCGCTCGAAGCCGAGGAAGCGGAGGCTGAAGGAGTCGCCGTAGCGCTCGCGGCACTCCTGCATGAACGCGAGTGGCCGCAGGGTCCAGCGCAGCGTCTGCACCAGCGGGCTGTTGGCCGGTTCGGGCGGGAGCACCACCGGGTAAGGATCGCAGAGCGGCGCCGCGCGACGGTCCCGCTCCCCGGATGGTTAGCATCGACTCAATGCCGACCCTCGCCGATCTAAAGCTCCATTCCTCGGGCAAGGTGCGCGAGATCTACGAGTGGGACGACGACCTGCTGATGGTCGCCTCCGACCGGATCTCGATCTACGACGTGGTGATGCCGACCCCGGTCACCGACAAGGGCAAGGTCCTGAACCGGATGTCGGAATTCTGGTTCGGGCTGACCGAGGACATCGTCCCCAACCACTTCCTCTCCGACGACGTGCCGGAGGAGGTCGGCGGGCGGGCGATGCGGGTGCGGCGGCTGGAGATGTACCCGGTCGAGTGCGTCGTCCGCGGCTATCTCTCCGGCTCGGGCTGGAAGGAATACCGCGAGGGCGGCGCCGTCTGCGGGATCGAGCTGCCGCCGGGCCTGCTCGAGTCCGACAAGCTGCCGGAGCCGATCTTCACCCCGGCGACCAAGGCCGAGATCGGCGACCACGACGAGAACGTCGACTTCGAGCGCGCGGCCGAGATCGTCGGCGACCGGGCGCTGATGGAGGAGCTGCGGCGGGTCTCGATCGAGGTCTACCGGCGCGGTGCCGACCACGCGGCCGAGCGCGGGATCGTCCTCGCCGACACCAAGTTCGAGTTCGGCCACCACGCCGGCGCCGAGGTCGTGCTCGGCGACGAGGTCCTGACCCCCGACTCCTCGCGCTTCTGGCCCGCCGACAGCTACGAGCCCGGCCGCACCCCGCCCTCCTTCGACAAGCAGTTCGTCCGCGACTGGGCGCGCGAGCAGGGCTGGGACAAAACGCCGCCGGCCCCGGAGCTGCCGCCCGACGTGATCGAGCAGACCCGGGGCAAATACGTCGAGGCCTTCGAGCGGATCACGGAGACGAGCTTCTAGTGGGGGCGCGGCCCTAGTGGCGAAGGCGCGGGTGCTGATCCGGCCCAAGGAGGGGATCCTCGACCCGCAGGGCAAGGCGGTCGAGCGGGCGCTGCCGGCGCTGGGCTTCGAGGGCGTCGAGCACGTCCGGGTCGGCCGCATGGTCGAGCTCGAGGCGGAGGACCCGGAGCGGCTCGGCGAGCTCTGCGAGAAGCTCCTCGCCAACCCCCTGATCGAGGACTACGAGATCCAGACCTTTTGAACGCTCCGGGCCGGGAACACGTCAGGCATCCCCGGACGCGAAGCGGAGGAGATGCCGTTCAATGAAGTGGGCTGTTCTCCAATTTCCCGGTTCCTGCGACGAGCGAGACGCGCTGCACGCCTGCTCGCTGCTCGGCGAGGCGCGCCTGGTCTGGCACGAAGAGCGCGACCTCGGCGGCGCCGACGCGGTCGTCGTCCCCGGCGGCTTCTCCTACGGCGACTACCTGCGGGCCGGCGCCATCGCCCGCTTCTCGCCGGCGATGGAGGCGGTCGCCGAGTTCGCCGCGGCCGGCGGCCCGGTGCTGGGAATCTGCAACGGCTTCCAGGTGTTGTGCGAGGCCGCCCTCCTCCCCGGCGCCCTCCTCCTCAACGAGCACATGCGCTTCACCTGCCGCCAACTCGATCTCCTGGCCGATGGGCCGATAAGTCGAGCCACGGACGACTTATCGGCCCATCGGCCGCTGTCGATCCCGGCGAAGCATGGGGAAGGTCGGTATTACGCGGCGGAGGAGGTGCTGGACGGGCTGGAAACGAACGGGCAGGTGGCGTATCGCTACGCGCCGGGGCAGAACCCGAACGGGTCGGCGCGCGACATCGCCGGGGTGCGGAACGAGGCCGGGAACGTGGTCGGGCTGATGCCGCACCCCGAGCATGCGGTCGACCCGCTGACCGGCTCGACCGACGGGCTGCGCGTGTTCGAAGCGGTGGCGGCCGCGGGGGCGCGGGCGTGACCGTGGAGACCGCCAAGCACCGCGAGCTGGGTCTGACCGACTCCGAGTACGAGCTGATCGTCGCGAAGATGGGTCGCGAGCCGAACGTGGTCGAGCTGGCGATGTTCAGCCTGCTCTGGTCCGAGCACTGCGCCTACAAGCACTCGCGCAAGCTGCTGCGGCGGCTGCCGACCGAGGGCGAGCGGGTGGTGATGGGGCCGGGCGAGAACGCCGGCGCCGTCGACGTCGGCGGCGGCTACGCGGTCGCCTTCAAGGTCGAGTCCCACAACCACCCGAGCGCGGTCGAGCCCTTCCAGGGCGCGGCGACGGGAGTCGGCGGCATCCTCCGCGACGTCTTCGCGATCGGGGCGCGGCCGATCGCGATCCTCGACAGCCTCCGCTTCGGCGAGCTCGACTCGGTCCGCTCGCGCCACCTGCTCGACGGCGCCGTGCGCGGGATCGGCCACTACGGCAACTCGATCGGGGTGCCCAACGTCGGCGGCGAGATCTACTTCGAGGAGCCCTACGAGCACAACTGCCTGGTCAACGCGATGTGCCTGGGGCTGGCCAAGACCGCCGACATGGTCCGCGCCGCCGCCGCCGGGGTCGGCAACGCGGTGGTGCTGATGGGCGCCTCGACCGGTCGCGACGGCATCGGCGGCGCCTCGGTCCTGGCCTCGGCCGAGCTCGGCGAGGGCGACGAGGAGAAGCGGCCGACGGTCCAGATCGGCGACCCCTTCGAGGAGTCGAAGGTGCTGGAGTGCTGCCTGGAGCTGCTGGAGAAGGGGCTGCTGGTCTCCCTCCAGGACCTCGGCGCCGCCGGGCTGACCTCCTCGGCCGCGGAGATGGCCTCGGCCGGCGGGGTCGGGATCGACGTCGACGTCGCCAGGGTGCCGCTGCGCGAGGGCGACATGGAGCCCTTCGAGATCATGGTCTCCGAGTCGCAGGAGCGGATGCTGGCGGTGGTCGAGCCGGCGCGGGTGGCCGAGGTGCTGGCGGTCTGCGAGAAGTGGCAGACCGGCTCGGCCGCGATCGGCGTCGTCACCGACAGCGGCCGGATCCGGATCCTGCGCGGCGGAGATGTCGTCGGCGAGATCCCGGTCGAGGCGCTGGTCGACGGCTGTCCGCTCTATGACCTCGAGCCGGCCGAGCCGGAGGGCTGGATCTACGGCAACCGGGCGACGCTCGCCGCCGGCGCCTCGCCCGAGGAGGAGCTGCTGGCGCTGCTCGCCGCCCCCAGCATCGCCTCCAAGCGCTGGGCCTTCGAGCAGTACGACTCGGTGGTCGGGTCGCGCACGGTGCGCCGGCCCGAGTCGGCCGACGCCGCGGTTCTGCAGCTGCCGGAGTCCGGCAACGCGATCGCGGTCTCGATCGACGGCAACGGTCGCCGCGTCGCCTGCGACCCCTACGCCGGCACCGTCGAGGCGGTGCTCGAGTGCGCCCAGAACCTCGCCTGCGTCGGCGCCGAGCCGCTCGGCCTGACCAACTGCCTCAACTTCGGCAAC
>Ga0070691_10000550_pt1 | contig 14221 bp, 12 predicted proteins | sample KBSK1101metaG_FD_64673 | JGI IMG/M metagenome (GOLD analysis project Ga0070691, IMG submission 64673) | Corn, switchgrass and miscanthus rhizosphere microbial communities from Kellogg Biological Station, Michigan, USA - KBS K1-10-1 metaG | ecosystem: Host-associated > Plants > Roots >... | reverse complement strand
CCGCCTGGCGGCTGATGGTCTCCTATTGGCGGGTCGCCACCGCCGAGCGGCCGCTCAAGACGCCGCAGGCCCGCAAGGCGCGGCGCGCCCGCCAGCCGCTCGACGCCGAGGCCCTGCGGGCCATCGCCCGTGAGCCGCTCCGGCCCATCGAGCCGCAGCAACCGCTGGACATCGGCCTCTTCGAGGTCCGCCCGCCGGACGCCCCGCACATCGTCATGCCCGATGAGTGAGGCGCATGCTTCCTTCGGAAAGGCGCCGTCCCTGGACGACCTGGCGGCCCTGGCGCGGGCCGCCTTCGAGACCTTGCCGGAAGGGTTCCGCAAGCTGGCCGGCGACGTGGTGTTCCGGGTCGACGACTTCCCGTCGGACGAGGTGCTGGACGAGCTCGGCATCGAGGATTCGTTTGGGCTGACGGGCCTTTACCAGGGGATCGACATCGGCCACCGCGACGGGATCGGTCCCGCGCCCGGACCCTCGATGATCTTCCTCTACCGCCGCCCGATCCTCGACGAGTGGGCCGAGCACGGCGAGATCACCCTGGAGGAGCTGGTCACCCACGTGCTGGTCCACGAGATCGGCCACCACATGGGCCTCTCCGACGCCGACATCGACCGCATCGAGGCGAGCGTGGGGTGACCTCAAAACCTCCCCCACGCGCGGGGGAGGTGTCGCCGAAGGTGGCGGAAGGGGGCGCTGGCATGGGCCGTGCGCCGGCAGCGCCCCCTCCACCACTTCACGGTCCCCCTCCCCCGAAATCGGGGGAGGTTCAGGAAGGTGACGCCCCCGTCATTTTATTGACTGATCAATGTTTAGATGGTTTCTTCGCGGCTTCAGCGAGGAGCACGACGCCATGGCCGCCGACGGCAACATCACCAAGGACCTGATCTACGACGCCGTGGCCCCGGACGACTTCGAATCCATGCTGGAGCTGGACCGCTACGGCGCGCGCTCCACGGCTTTCGACAAGATCATCAGCGCCACCCACGACCACTTCTGGGATCCGCTCGACAAGAAGTACATCGACTTCGACGCGCCCTTCGACATGGAATCGACCATGATCCTGCCGGAGAAGATGATCGGGGCGCTGCAGCTCGATTACGTCAACGAGATCCTCGGCAGCGAGAAGGAGCGGATCCGCTTCGCCAACGCCCAGACGCTGCGGACCTTCTCCTCGATCCTGCACGGCGAGCAGGGGGCGCTGAACCTCTCGGCCTCGCTGTGCCACGTGCTGAAGGACCAGGGGGCGCAGGAATACGCCGCCAACCAGACCCGCGAGGAGGCCCGTCACGTCACCGCCTTCGCCCGCTACATCAAGGCCCGCTGGGGCCGCCCGCGCCCCTGCGGGGTGGTGTTGCAGCAGCTCCTGGTGGACATCATCTCCGCGCCGGAGGTCTACAAGAAGATCATCGGCATGCAGATGCTGGTGGAGGGCCTGGCCATGGGCGCCTTCGCCACCGGCTTCCAGTTCAACCGCGACCCCTTGGCCCGCAAGCTCTTCCAGCTGGTGATGACCGACGAGGCCTTCCACCACAAGTTCGGGAAGATCTGGGCCGACCGGACGATCCCGAAGATGAGCCAGGAGGAGCGCGAGACGGTGGAGGACTGGGCCGCCCACTGCTTCCAGTCCTTGCTCTTCAACCTCGGCTCGCCGATCCAGCAGAGCCAGGTCTACCGTGACTTCGGCATGGACCCGGACAAGGTGCTGGAGGGCGTGCGCGAGATCATCCAGAACGACGACGCGCGGCGTGAGCGGCTGAAGAGCCAGACCAACATCTTCCGCGTGCTGATCAAGACCCTGCACAACGCCGGCCTGATCACCGAGCGGACCCGGAGCTTCTACGCCACCTATGTCGACATGGACGAGCTGAAGTCCGAGGGCGACAAGATGGTCGGCGACGACATCGCCGAGGAGGGCATCAAGTACCTCCAGGAGATCAACTTCAAGGACCGCGCGCGCTCGGTGAGCCTGGCGGCCGAGTAGGCGTCAGGTCACGCGGCGGCCGACGCCTCGCCGCCGCTCATCTGCTCGGCCAGCATGTCGAGCGCCGTTTCCAGGGCGGCGATGCGGACGTTGGCGCGGCCGACGGCGCCCAGCTCCAGCTTGCGCTGGATCGTGGCCGCGCCGCGCCGGGCGCAGGCGAAGTGGACCAGGCCCGCCGGCTGTCCTGGCCCGCCTTCGGTAAAGCCGGTGATCGAGACTGCGAGGTCGGCCCTGGAGCGGGCCAGGGCGCCCTCCGCCATGGCGCAGGCCGCAGCCTCGGAGACCGCACCGTCCTGGTCGAGCACCCATTGCGGCACGCCCAGCATCTCGGCCTTCGCCTCATGGGTATAGACCACGAACCCACGCTCGAAGGCATGGCTCATGCCCGGGATGTCGGTCAGCAGGGAGGCCAGGAGGCCGCCGGTGCAGCTCTCGGCGGTGGCCAGGCGCAGGCGCCGGTCGCAGGCTTCGCGCAGCACCCGCTGGGCCAGCGCGTCAACCTTGGGCGGCAGGGCGGGGTCGAGGGCTTCAGCCATCGCGTCTCCTTGTGCTTCCAGCCCGGGGGAACCCTTCGACGCGGCCCCGGTTCCGCTTGATTTTCCGTGGCCGGACGGCTCGTTAGCGGCATGGGCCGAGGCGCTGTGGTGATCGTGGCGGGGGCGGGCGCGCTGGGACTGGCGACGGCCCTGGCCCTGGCCGACGCCGGCTGCCAGGTGAGCGTCTGCGATCCGGCGCGGACGGGCCAGGCGTCCGCCGTGGCGGCGGGCATGCTGGCCCCGGTGTTCGAGGCCGCCCTCGATCCCGAGACGGCCGGCGACCTCGACCTGCTGCTCGCCGCCCGGAACCTGTGGCCGGCGCTTGCGGCGCGGACCGGGATCGTCCTCGACCGGTCCGGAACGGCCGCGGCGGGCTCCGAGGCCTGGTTGGCGCGGGTGCGCGCCGGGCTGGGGCGCCTGGGGCAGCGGGGCGCGGACCTGCCGCGCGCCATGCTGGAGGGACTGGCGCCCGGGATCGCGCCGGGCCTGGAGGCTCTGCTGGTGCGGGAGGACTGGCGGCTGGAGCCGGGGGCGGCCTTGGCGGCGCTCCGCGGCGCGGCGCAAGAGGCCGGCGTGACCTTCCGGACGGCGGCGGTGCGGGAGCGCGGCGAGGCCGACTGGCTGGTGGCCGCGACCGGCGCCGGGACCGGCCTGGCCGAGGCCGTCCCCGAGCTCGCCGACCTGACGCCGATCAAGGGCCAGATCCTGCGGTTCGGCGACCGCAGCGGCCTGTCCGTCAGCCTGCGCGGCGAGGGAGCCTATGCCGTGCCCGCCTCCGGCGGCCTCGCGGTGGGCGCGACCATGGAGCCGGGGCGGCGCGACGCCGCCGTCGACCCGATCGCCCTGGCGCCGCTCGTCGAGGCGGCGGGCCGGCTGTTCCCGAAGCTGGCCGAGGCGACCTTCGGGGTTTCGGCCGGCGTGCGTGCGGCGACGCCGGACGCGCTGCCGATGGTGGGCCTCTCACGGACGCCGGACGTGATCCTGGCGACGGGCGCGCGGCGCAACGGCTGGCTGCTCGCGCCGCTGGTGGCGAAGGTGGTGACCGCTTGCGTGATGGGGCGCGATGCTGGCCCCTATGCGGCGCGCCTGGATCCGCAAAGATTCGGTGCGCACGGATTCGGCGCGGGGAGGGCAGGCCGATGAACGGCTTCTGGTTCACCGACGAGCAGGAGGCGATCCGCGAAGGGGTCCTCAAGCTCTGCGCCCGCTTCGACGCCGACTATTGGCGCCGCACCGACGAGACCGGCGTCTTCCCCGAGGACTTCGTGGCGGCCATGGCGCAGGCCGGCTGGCTGGGCGCGGCCATGCCCACGGAGCTCGGCGGCTCGGGACTGGGGGTGACCGAGGCCGCCATCGCCATGCAGGCGGTGGCCGAGAGCGGGGCGGGGTTCTCGGGCGCGAGCGCGCTGCACCTGAACATCTTCGGCCCCATGCCGCTGGTGAAGTTCGGGACCACGGAACAGAAGAAGAAGCTGATCCCGCGCCTGATCTCCGGCGAGGACAAGATGTGCTTCGGCGTCACCGAACCCGACGCCGGCCTCGACACCACCAGCCTGACGACCGCAGCCGTCCGCACCAACGCGGGTTACGTCATCCGCGGCCGGAAGCTGTGGACCACCATGGCCCAGCGGGCGACCAAGATGCTGATCGTGGCCCGCACCACGCCGCGCGCCGAGGTGAAGAAGGCCACCGACGGCATCAGCCTGTTCTACGTCGACTTCGACCGCGAGAAGATCCAGGCGACGCCGATCGCCAAGATGGGCCGCAAGGCGGTGGAGTCCAACGCGGTGTTCATCGACGACCTGCCGGTCCCGGCCGACGCCCTGGTGGGCGAGGAGGGCCGCGGCTTCTACTACCTGCTGGAGGGGCTGAACCCCGAGCGGGTGCTGATCGGGGCGGAGGCGGTGGGCCTGGGCCGCGCGGCGCTGAAGAAGGCCGCCGGCTACGCCCGGGAGCGCGTGGTGTTCGGCCGACCGATCGGCCAGAACCAGGGGGTGGCCCACCCGCTGGCGCGGGCCTGGGCCGAGCTCGAGGCCGCCAACCTGATGGCCTTCAAGGCCGCCGCCCTCTACGACGCCGGGCGCGAGTGCGGGGCGGAGGCCAATGCGGCGAAATACCTGGGCGGCGAGGCCGGCTTCCACGCCTGCGAGACCGCCGTCCTGACCCACGGCGGCATGGGCTATGCCAAGGAATATGACGTGGAGCGGTATTTCCGCGAGTCGATGATCGCCAGACTGGCGCCCATCAGCCGCGAAATGGTGTTCAACTACATCGCCGAGCGCGTGCTGGGGCAGCCGAAGAGTTATTGAGGGGGAACATGGGGATGCGTGGACTTCTTGTGGCGGCGTCGGCCGCGGCGCTGCTGTGGGCGCAAGGCGCCTCGGCGGCGACGGACAGCTTCAGCGTGGCCGACGCTATCGCCTATCCCTTCACCCTCGGGCTGGTGAGCGCCGAGCACGCCGACCGCATCGCCTGGGTGCGCGACGTCAAGGGCGTGCGCAACGTCTGGGCCGCGGAGGGGCCGGACTTCGCGCCCAGGCAGGTCACCCAGTTCACCGCCGACGACGGCCAGGAACTGACCCAGCTCACCTTCTCGCCGGACGGCAAGACCTTGGTCTTCGTGCGCGGCGGCGACCATGACGCCAACTTCCCGGCGGCCGGCAACCTGGCGCCCGATCCGGGCTCTTCCACGACCGAGCCCAAGGTGACGCTCTGGCTGGCCGACCCGACTGGCGCGAAGCCGGCGGCCAAGATCGTCGAGGGCGACGCGCCGGCGATCTCCTCGCGGGGCGAGCTCGCCTATGTGAAGGACGGCGCGGTCTGGACCGTCCAGCTCGACGGGACGGCTGCGAAGAAGCTGTTCTTCGACCGCGGCAAGGACAGCGGCCTCACCTGGTCGCCGGACGGGACGAAGCTCGCCTTCGTCTCCCTGCGCGATGGCGACCACGCCTTCATTGGCGTCTATTCCGGTGGGGCCCAGCACCTGGAGTGGCTGGCGCCCTCCACCAACCTCGACCGCGAGCCGGTATGGTCGCCGGACGGCAAGGCGGTGGCCTTCACCCGCCAGCCGGGGCGCGGCGGCGAACTCCTGCCGATCCTCACGCGCCAGCCCCGGCCCTGGTCGATCTGGACGGCGGACGCGGGCACCGGCGCCGGCCACCGGGTGTGGAAGAGCGCCGACGACCTGCACGGCTCCTATCCGGACGTCGCCGGGCAGGCGAACCTCGCCTGGGCGGCGGGCGGCAAGCTGACCTTCCTGTCGGAGGCTGACAACTGGCCGCACCTCTATGCCGTGCCCGTTGCGGGCGGCGTGGCGGAGCTGCTGACGCCGGGCGCCTTCATGGTGGAGCACATCGTCGCCAGCCGCGACGGCCGCTCGCTGATCTACTCGGCCAACACCGGCAAGGATCCCGACGACAACCAGCGCCGCCATCTCTATCGGGTCTCGGTGGATGGCGGCGCGCCGGTGGCGCTCACCGGCGGGACGACCCTGGAATGGAATCCGGCGGCGCTGTCGGGCGGCGTGGCCTTCATCGGCGCGGACGCGAAGAATCCGCCGACGGTCGATGTGCTGGGCGGCTCCGGCCGCCGCGAGCTGGCCGGCCAGGCGGACCCGGGCTTCGCCGGCGGGAAGTTCGTGGTTCCGAAGAAGGTGAGCTGGAAGGCGCCGGACGGCTGGACCATCGAGGGCCAGCTCTTCCAGGCGCCCGGGGCCAAGGCGACCCCCGGGGTGATCTTCGTGCACGGCGGGCCGCCGCGGCAGATGATGCTGGGCTGGTCCTACATGGACTACTATTCCAACGCCTACGCCATGAACCAGTACCTGGCCGCCCACGGCTTCACGGTGCTGTCGGTGAACTACCGCCTGGGCATCGGTTATGGCTGGGATTTCCAGCACGCGCCGCAGGGCGGGGCCGCGGGCTCGTCGGAATATCAGGACGTGGTCTCAGGCGCGAAGTTCCTGCAGGGCGTCGCAGGCGTCGACCCCAAGCGGATCGGCATCTGGGGCGGTTCCTACGGCGGTCTCCTCACCGCCCTCGGCCTGGCCCGCAATTCCGACGTCTTCAAGGCCGGGGTCGACTTCCATGGGGTGCACGACTGGTCGCGCACGGTGGCCCGCCAGTTCGGCGCCCGCACCGACCGCTACGAGAAGGGCGACCTGGACCGGGCGATGGAGGTCGCCTTCAAGGCCTCGCCGGACGCCGACATCGCCACCTGGACCTCGCCGGTGCTGCTGATCCAGGGGGACGACGACCGCAACGTCCGTTTCGCCGAGACCATCGACCTGGCGCGGCGGCTGCAGGCCAAGGGTGTCGACTTCGAGGAGATGGTCATCCCCGACGAGATCCACGGCTTCCTGCGCTACGGCTCCTGGCTGAAGGCGGACAGCGCCACGGCCGAGTACCTCACGCGCAAACTGGGCGCGACGCCTGGGAAGTAGCGTCGCGCCCAGCCGCTCTGCTTCAGCTCAGCGGACGCTGAAGCGGATGGGGATGCTGACGCTGGCGCCGTCCACAGGCTGCCCGTCCAGGGTCTGCGGGTTCATCCGGAAGAAGCGGGCGAGCTTCAGGGCCGCCGGGCCGAAGCCCGCGCCGGGGGGCGTCTCGTCGCCGATCCGGCAGTCGCGGACCGTCCCGGCGGCCGAGACCATGCAGGTCAGCGTCGCTGACCCGGTGATCTCGCGGCGGAGCGCTGCCTCCGGATAGACGTTGGCCATCTCCTCCGCTGAGGGCTTGCGCAGCCAAGAGGGGCTGCGGACCTCATGCCTGGCCTGCGGCGGCGGATCGGCCGGCGGCGGCGTAGGCGTGACGATGGTCTCTGTGGGTCTGAAGGCCGGCGGCGGCGTGTCGATCACCCGCGGCTTGTCGAGGCTGAAGGGCGGCGGCGTCGGGCTCTGCGGGGGGTGCAGCACGACCTTCGGCTTTTCGATCGGCTTTGGCGCCTCGGGCTTCGACGGCGTGAAGAGGGTGGTCAGGATGGGTGGCGGGGAGAGGTCCGGCTGCGCCGCGGGCGGGGCGAACTTCGCATAGGCCAGGTAGGCGAGGATCCCGGCGTGCAGGGCGATGGAGGCGCCCACCGCCAGGCGCATGTGCGGCGGCATGCGCTGCGCGGCGCGGGCCTCGGAACCGAAGGGCAGGATCTGACGGATGACCATGGCGCGCGCCTTCGAGGCAACAAAAATTACACCTGTCATAATCACCGGAAAATTACATCTGTCAACTGCCGTGGACCCGGCTTCCCGGCTTCGTGAACAAGCCGGCGCGGTCGCCGTTCATGTTCAATGAGTCATGTTCTCGACGCCGGAATTGGAACAGCGAAGCTTGCCGAGGGTTTGAACGCCATGACCAACCACCGCCTTCTGCTGACCGCCGCCGCCGCGAGCCTGGCGCTCGCCGCCTGCGACCAGAAAACCGCCGGGCCCGTCACCGGCGCCCCCATCGCCAGCCTGCCGCTGGCCCAGACCGCCCCGCCGCCGGAGGCCGCCGCGCCCTACGCCGACGCCCTGCCGCCCGCGCCGCCGCTGCCGCGGATCGCGCATCCTCGCCGTCCGGCCTACGCCTATATCGACGACGCCTATGAATTGGGCGACGCCTTCGCCGACAGCCCGCCGGACTACACGGTCGACTATGACGGCGTGCGGCCCTACGTCTGGCGCGCCAGCGACGGCGAGTACCGGGTGGTGGAATACACGCCCGACGGCGAGCGGGAGTATTTCTACCGCGGCGACAGCGACTATCCGTTCCTGGTCCGCGACGACAGCTACGCCTTCGCCTACGACGGCCCCGAGCTGGTCGAGGTCTACGACAGCTACGGGCGGCCCTATCCCAGCTACGCCCCGTCCGTCGCCGAGATCGCCGCCCGCTATCTGTTCCGCGCGCGCGGCCTCTATGGCGCGGCCCTGCACCAGCAGCGCCAGTCGGCCTATGCCGCGGACTGGCGGGCGCGGCGCGACCTCGTGGTCGCCCAGCAGCAGCAGTGGGCCGCCGAGCAGCAGCGCAACGCCGACTGGCAGCGCGTGCGCCAGGCCCGCGCCCAGAACCAGCAACTGCAGCGCCAGCAGGTTGTCTGGCAGCAGGAGCGCTCGCAGCGGCAGGCCTACGCCAACCGCGTCGCGCCGGTGATCGCCGCCGCGCCGGCGGCCCCGCGCCGCGAGTTCGGCGACCGCGGGCGCGGTGGCTTCGTCCCGCAGGGCGGTCCGCCGGCATTGCAGGCCCAGGTCCAGGCCGACGCCGCCGCCCGCCAGCAGGCCGAGGTGCAGCGCCGGCAGGCCTTCGCGGGCAATCGCGATCTGCAGCGCGCCCAGGCCGAGGCCGACGCCCGCAACCAGGCCGAAGCCCAGCGCCGGCAGCAGCAGGCGCAGGCCTTTGCCGGCCGCGACCAGCAGCGCGCCCAGGCGGAGGCTCAGCGCCAGGCGCAGGCCGCCGCGCGGGTCCAGGCCAACGCCCAGGCGCGCGACCAGCGCGGCCGCCTCGAGGCCGATCGTCGCCAGCGCGCCGAGGCTCAGATCCAGACCCAGGCGCAGATGCAGGCGCGCGCGCAGGCCCAGGGGAACGCCAACGCCCAACGCGACCAGCAGCGGGCCCAGGCCCAGGCCGCCAACCGCGCCCGTGGCGAGGCGGAGCGCCAGCAGCAGGCGCAGGCCCGCGACCAGCAGCGGGCGCAGATGGAGGCAGGCCGCCAGGCCGAGGCGGCCGCCCGGCAGCAGCAGCAACGCGCCCAGGCGGAGGCCGCCAACCGCGCCCGCGGGGAGGCGGCGCGCCAGCAGCAGGCGCAGGTCCGCGACCAGCAACGGGCCCAGATCGAGGCGAGCCGCCAAGCCGCCCAGCAGCAACAGCGCGCCCAGGCCGAGGCCGCCAACCGCGCCCGTGGCGAGGCGGAGCGTCAGCAGCAGGCCCAGGCCCGCGAGCAGCAGCGGGCCCAGATGGAGGCCGGTCGCCAGGCCCAGGCCGCGGCTCAGCAGCAGCAGCGCGCCCAGGCCGAGGCCGCCCAGCGCCAGGCCCAGGCCCAACAGGCTGCGGCCCAGCACCAGCAGCAGGCCGCCGCCCAAGCCGCCGCCGCGCAGCAGCACCAACAGCAGGCGGCCGCCCAGGCGGCGCAACACGCTGCGGCCGCCGCCGCCCGACAGCCGGACAAGAACAAGAAGAACGAGCACGAGAAATAGCAGAGCCCCAATCCGCCCTATGGTTAGCGGCGCGTTAACCACGATCGTTCAGGAGTCCCTCCATGGCGATCGAGGGCATCCGGGGAGTCGTGGAGGCGGCGATCCAGCGCGCCTCCCAGGCGACGGGGGTCGACTTTTCGTTCCTGATGAAGACCGCCGGGCGCGAAAGCGGCCTGAACCCGGCCGCCAAGGCCGGATCGTCGTCCGCCGCGGGCCTCTTCCAGTTCGTCGAGCAGACCTGGCTCTCCACCCTCAAGCAGCACGGCGCCAAGCACGGCTACGCCCGCTACGCCGAACTGATCAGCAAGGGCGGCGACGGCCGCTACCACGTGGCCGGCGACGAGGCCCGCCGGGCGGTGATGGACCTGCGGCTGGATCCGCACGCCGCCTCGCTCATGGCCGGCGAGCTCACCTCCGACAGCGCGGCCTACCTCAAGGGCCGCACCGGCCGCGCGCCCACCGCCGGCGAGCTCTACGCGGCGCACTTCCTGGGCCCGCAGGGTTCGGCGCGGCTGATCGAGGCCGCCCAGAAGCAGCCAGGCGCGGCCGCGGCCCAGTTGTTTCCCGACGCGGCGCATGCCAACAAGGCGATCTTCTACCGCGACGGCCGGGCGGCCACGGTGGGGGAGGTCTACGCCAACCTGACCCGCGCGGCGGGCTCGGCCACGCCGATCGATCCCCAGGCCGCGCCGACGCCCTCCGAGGACGGCGGCTTCATCCAGTACGCCTCGGCGCGCACCGCCGACCACAAGCTGCAGCAGGAGGAGCTGATCTCCATGATCCTGCGCGGGACCCAGCCCAGCGATCAGCTGGGCGTCGGCAGCCGGCTCACCGGCTCGCTGTTCACCACCGAGATGCTGAAGATGCTCCAGGAGAGCCGCAGGGGCTGAGCCTCTACGCCGGCGCCGCCCGCCGACGCCGCCGCAGCGTCGCGCCGGCAAGCCCGAACCCCGCGAGCATCAGGCCCCATGCGGCGGGTTCGGGGACACTGGCCCTGAAGCTCGAGGCGTCCGGCGCGAAGTCGGCGATCTGCACGTTCTGTCCCAGGCCGCTCCGGGGCCAGATGTTGTACAGGTACTGGCTGGTGGAAAAGCCGTTGCTGGGCAGCAGCGAGAACGGGATCACCGCGGTCAAGCTGGAGCCGGAGAAGCTCACATTGGTGAGCGGCGTCGGGCCGACGGCGGTCGGCAGCAGCAGGTTCAGGACGCTGCCGCCCGCGGGGTTCAGCACCGCGACGGCGTCGAAATTCACCCCCTGGCCGACGGGCGGCGCGCCCAGCGTGAGCAGCGGCTGGCCGGCGCCGCGATTGATGCCGAACACATAGATCGCGCCCGGCGTCGTGCCGATGGCGCCGTCCAGGGTGGCGCTCAGGGTGACGCTTGCCATGTTGATCGCGGCGCTGGCGGTGAGAATGTCCAGGTCGCCGTTGTGCGGGCCGGTGAAGGTCGGAAGGAAGTCCCCCAGGGGATCGGTGATGGTCGTCGCCTGGGCGGGGACGGCGGAGGCCGCGACGGCGAGCGCGGCGGCCAGCGCGGCGCAGGCCGTCTGCGCTGTGACTCTAGGACTGGGGGCCATGATCAGGGTTCCTTTCGGGGGGTAAAGGAAGACGCGGGGTGCGCCGGGAGGTCTCCGTTGGCGCCTGCCCACCGATCCGGCTTTACGGCGCCGCCCCCCGTTGGACCGGCGTCAACCCGCGATCAGCTCAGCAGGCGCAGCCAAGCTCGGCCGGCACGCTTAAGCCTTCCCCTGCGGTCCGGGGAATCACATGCCGGTGAAAATCTCTTTACGACGTAAGGGCTTAGGCCGCCGCCTCGGCCGCGAAGATGGCGTCGATCTCGCCTTCGGAATAGCCGATCTCGGCCAACACCTCGCGGGTGTGCTCACCCAGGCGCGGCGCGCGGGGGCGGGGAGCGCGCGGCTCCCCCGGGAACACGGCCGGGCTGGCGGGCGAGCGGTAGACGCCGCCTTGGCCGTCGTCGACCTCCACGAAAGCCCCTGCGGCGGCGACCTGCGGATCGGCGTCCACGTCGGCCGGGGTCTGGAACGGCGCCCAGACGAGGTCGGCCTCGTCCAGCCGGCGCGCGATCTCGTGGAACGGCAGTTCCGCGAAGGCCGCCTCCAGCTCGGCGGCGAGCTCGCGGGCGTGGGCGCGGCGCTCCTTGCCGGTGGCGAAGCGGGGGTCGCTCACCAGGTCCGGCCTGCCGGCGACGGCCAGGAACTTCTCCCAGCCGCCCGAACCGCCGCGCGGGTTGTGCACGAACCAGCGGCCGTCGGCGCTGCGGAAGTGGTTGGCGACCGCGTTGATCGGGTTCTCCCGCGGGCGAATCGAAGCCACGCGCCCAAGCTTGAGCTGCACCGCCAGGTCCGAGCCCCAGAGATAGACCCCGGTGGCCAGGAGCGAGGTCTGCACCATCCGGCCGACGCCGGTGCGCTCGCGCTCATAGAGCGCCGCCAGGACCGCCGAGACCGTGGCCAGCGAGGTGGAGTGATCGCCCATGCCCGAGGTGCGCATGAAGGGTTCCACCCCCTTGGGCGCAGTCATGTAGCCGATGCCCGAGCGCGCCCAGAAGGCGGTGACGTCGAAGCCGGGCAGGTGGGCGTCTGGGCCCTCCAGGCCGTATCCGGTGATCACGGCGTAGACCAGCCGCGGGTTCGCCTTGCGCAGGGTGGCCTCGTCCAGCCCGTACTTCCGGAGCGACACGGGCCGGGTGTTGGTGAGGAACACGTCTGCCGTCGCCGCGAGCCTGGCCAGGGCGTCGCGGCCCGCCGGCTTGGTGATGTCCAGCACGATCCCGCGCTTGCCGCGGTTGTCGAGCTCGAAGGTCGGATTGGCGCCGATGTCGGTCTTCAGGTCAGCGAAGACGTGGCGCATCGAGTCGCCTTCCCGCCGCTCGACCTTGATCACCTCCGCGCCCCAGTCGCCGAGGATGGCGGCCGCGCCAGGCCCGGCGATGTAGGCGGTGAAATCGACGACCTTCAGGCCCTTCAGCAGCACGGATGGCGTCCCCTCGATGGCGGCGCCGGCACTGTAGAGACGCGCGCCGGGGCGTGGAAATTCTTAATCCACAGATTCGAGTCCTAACCCAGTGTTAAGCATGGCCGTTGATACTCAGACTCGTGGGAGTCCGCATCCGGGGGTGGATGCGCCCTGAAACGGGGATCTTCGGCGAAGCATGGCGACCACGCGATCAGCGCTGACGGAAGGCGATATCCGCACGCTGGTGAAGGGCGCGACCGCCGAGGAGCGAGCCGGCGCCGCCTACAAGCTCTGCCGGGCCATCGATACCGGCCCCTTGAGCGACGAGGACCGCGAAGCCGCCGCCGACATCCTGCGGGTGATGGCCGCCGACGCCACGGAACTGGTGCGCCGGGCCCTGGTGGTGACGCTGAAGGAGTCTGCCCTGGTGCCGCGCGATGTGGCCCTGAAGCTGGCGCGTGACGTCGAGACCATTTCGCTGCCGATGCTGAATTGCTCGCCGGCCTTCCTGGACGAGGACCTCGCGGAGATCGTGCGGCTGGGCGGGCCGGTGCGGCAGCTGGCCATCGCGCGGCGCCCACGGCTCTCCACCACCGTCACCGCGGCCTTGGCCGAGCACGGCGGCGAGCGGGCCGTGGCGGCGGCCTGCGCCAACGACAACGCCGCGTTCGCCGAGGACGCCCTGCAGCAGGTCATGGCGCGGTTCGAGAAACACGAGAAGGTGCTGGCGGCGGTCGCCTATCGCGCGGTCCTGCCGCTGTCGGTCAGCGAGAAGCTGGTCACCCTGGTGAGCGCCGAGGTCCGCGAGCACCTGATCGCCAACCACACGCTGGAGCCGGAAACGGCCCTGGCCATCGCCGTGGGCGCCGCCGAACGGGCCACCGTGGACCTCGTCGACCAGGCGGGCCGCGCGGCCGACGTGCGCGGGTTCGTCGGCCACCTGGCGGCCGAGCAGCGCCTGACCTCGTCCCTCCTGTTGCGGGCGCTCGCCCAGGGGCACATGACCTTCTTCGAATGGGGCGTGGCGGAGCTGGCCGGGGTGCCCCACCATCGGACCTGGCTGATGATCCACGACGCCGGCCCCCTCGGCCTTCGGGCCATCTACGAGCGGGCGGGGCTGCCGGCGCGGCTGTTCCCGGCCTTCCGCGCGGCGGTGGACACCTATCACGCCATGGAGTTCGACGGCGGCGCGCGAGACCTGGAGCGGTTCCAGGAGCGCATGCTGCAGCGATTCCTGACCCAGCCGCAGTCCGCCGCCCGCGAGGACGTGGACTACCTGCTGGACAAGATGGACCAGCTTTCGGCGGAGTCCCGCGCCGAAGTCGTCGCGGCCGAGACTGCCTAAGGTCGGCTTGCGCCTGGCCGCCCGCCGCCCCAAGCTCGGCGGATGAGCGACACACCTGCGACCCCCGATATCAAGCCGGCCGCCACCATCCTGCTGCTGCGCGACGACCCGGCCTTCGAGGTGCTGATGGTCAAGCGCCATCACCAGATCGACTTCGCGTCCGGCGCGCTGGTTTTCCCCGGCGGCAAGAGCCACGCCGGCGACCACGATCCGGCCTGGG
>Ga0070691_10000548_pt1 | contig 14241 bp, 15 predicted proteins | sample KBSK1101metaG_FD_64673 | JGI IMG/M metagenome (GOLD analysis project Ga0070691, IMG submission 64673) | Corn, switchgrass and miscanthus rhizosphere microbial communities from Kellogg Biological Station, Michigan, USA - KBS K1-10-1 metaG | ecosystem: Host-associated > Plants > Roots >... | reverse complement strand
GGCCAGGTCGACGAACGGCATCGAGAAGCGGGCGCTCTCGTCCGCGATCACCAGGTCGCAATGGAGCAGCATCGTCGTGCCGATCCCGACGCAATTGCCGTGAACCGCGGCGAGGATCGGGATCTCGCATTCGGCGAGCACGCGCAGGAACCGCCAGACGGCGATCTCCTCGCCGCCACCGGGCCGCACCTCGAGGAAGTCGGCGAGATCGTTGCCGGCGGCGAAGTCCTGGCCCTCGCCGCGAATCGTGATCAGCCGTGTCTCGCCGTCGCTGCCAGCGCCTCCGATCGCATCGGCCAGCGCCGCATACATCGCGATCGTGATGGCGTTGCGGCGCTCAGGCCGGTTGAGCGTGATGGCGAGGACTCCGCCTCCGCGGTCGACACGCACATGTTCGCTCATCGGCCTCTCTCCCGAATCGGATGACGCGCTGCGCCCTAGCGGCTATTGCCCCTGTGAGACTGCCCATCCACCAAAGCCGGGACGTACGCAATTCCATGAAATTCTTCGCCGATACCGCCGAAATTTCCGAGATCAGCGAGCTGGCCGACACCGGCTTGCTCGACGGGGTCACCACGAACCCTTCGCTGATCCACAAATCGGGCCGCAATTTCCTCGAGGTGGTCAAGGAGATCGCCGGAGTCGTGAAGGGGCCGGTGTCGGCGGAGGTCGTCGCGCTCGACTATGACGGAATGATGCGGGAGGCCGCGGTGCTCCGGAAGATCGCAGACAATATCGCGATCAAGGTGCCGCTCACCCCTGCCGGCCTCAAAGCGTGCAAGGCGTTGAGCGGCGAGGGTGCGATGGTCAACGTCACTCTCTGCTTTTCGCCCGCCCAGGCGCTTCTTGCCGCGAAGGCTGGAGCGGCCTTCATTTCGCCGTTCATCGGACGCCTCGACGACATCAGCATCGATGGCATCCAGCTCATCTCCGACATCCGGATGATCTACGACAATTATGATTTCCCGACGGAGATTCTGGCGGCCAGCATTCGCCACCCGATGCACATCGTCGAATCGGCCAAGATCGGCGCCGACGTCGTGACAGCTCCGCCCAAAATTATCTGGCAGCTGTTCAAGCACCCGTTAACCGATGCGGGCATCGCGAGCTTCCTTAAGGACTGGCAATCTACTGGCCAGAAAATTACATGATGCCAATGGCTTAGCTGATCGTCTTTAACCGTTCAGTAACCCTGGCGCTTCACTCTTCCTCAACTGCTCAACGCTACTTTCCACCCATCCCTGCAGTGGACGGCAGGGCGACGGCGGCAATGCCACCGTTTGTGGAACCAAGGAGCGAAAGACCATGAGCAAGTTTCTCAAGCTGATTCGTAACAACGAGGGTGCGACCGCCATCGAGTATGGCCTGATCGCCGCTCTTATCGCTGTTGCCGCCATTGGCGCGATGCAGGGCATCGGCAACAAGCTGAACACGACCTTCAACAACGTGTCGAACCACCTCGGCTAAGCCGAAGTCTCGACTTCGTAAACGGAAGCGGCGGTGCCCAACGGCGCCGCCGCTTTTGTTTTCGTGTAATTGACCGGCTCAGGCGCGCTGAGCTGAGCGGCGAGGGCGATCCAGAACATGGGCGCAATAAGTTGCACTGGATCAACAACTTGTCGAGCCGAGGCCGCCGCTCAGTAGGAAATTAACCGGCACGGGCGTATCCTCGCGGTCAATGGCGACGGTTATTCCCTTCGAGGAGCGGGCGGTGGCGCACCTGCGCCAGCGCCTCGGTGTCGTCGAGGAAGCCAACCAGGACTTGATCGCCTTCGCGCGAGGCCATTCGGGGGCTGTCGCCTCGATCCACGAAGCGGTGCTCGCGGCGATCGACGCCGACAGCGTCGAAACCTTGTTGCACGTCGTCACTCAGGAATGGCCGCTGATCCTCAGGATCGATTCGGTCGCTCTGTCGCTGATCATCGGCGACAAGGGCTTTCGCGCCGACGGAGGCGGAGTCCAGCACGTCGACCCGGCGATCCTGCGCCGCGCGATCGACCGCGTCGACGGCGTCGAGATGCGCACCGTGAAGCGCGGCCATCCCTTGTTCGGTCCGGCGTGCGACCTGATCCGCGCCGAGGCTTTGGTCCGCATCCATTGCGAGCCACCGCTGCCGTCCGGCCTGCTTGCCCTCGGGCAGCGCGCAGAGCTTCGGCTCGACGCCCGCCATGGGTCGGAATTGCTCCTGTTCCTCGGCAAGAGCCTTGCGGCTATGATCCGCAAGTGGCTGACGATCCCGCAAGCATAGTTCACCCTGCCGCTGCGCTCGCCGCGCGCTGGGCTTCCCATCTTCAGCACGACCGGCGCCGTTCGCCGCACACGGTCCGTGCCTATGCGGCGACCGCTCACCGGCTGATCGAGTTCCTCGGGCGCTATCGGGGCGAGCTCATCGAGGAATCGGCTTTGACGCAAATCAGCGCGCCGGACCTCCGCGCCTTCCTCGCCGACCGCCGCGCAGCCGGTCTCGGCGCCTCCTCGGCGGCACGCGAGCTCTCCGGCGTGCGGGCGTTCCTGCGCTATGCCGCCGAGCAGCAGGGTGGCCCGGCGCAACTCCCGCGCACGCGCGCGCCGAAGCGCCCACGGACGCTGCCGCGCCCCGGTGCACCAAGCGACGTGCTCGACCTGGCCGAGAATGCAGCGGATGCGGCGAGTGAGCCGTGGATCGGTGCCCGTGACCTCGCGATCCTGCTGCTGCTCTACGGCGCCGGCCTGCGCGTTGCCGAGGCGATGTCGCTGCGCGCCAGCGTCCTTCCAATCGGCGCCACGCTGAGGGTCACCGGCAAGAGGTCGAAGACCCGTGTCGTCCCAATCGTTCCCGCCGCTCGCGATGCGATTGACGACTATGTGCGGCAATGTCCGTACCCGCTGAAGGACGACGTTCCCTTGTTCGTGGGGGCGAGGGGAGGCCCGCTGAACCCGGACCTCGTGCGCCGCGCCGTCGCTGCGGCGCGCAAGCGCCTGGGCTTGCCAGACACGCTGACGCCCCATGCCTTGCGGCACAGCTTCGCGACGCACCTGCTGGCGAGAGGCGCCGACCTGCGTGCGCTCCAGGAGCTGCTCGGCCATGCGAGCCTGTCGTCGACGCAGATCTACACGGCGGTGGACGCAGCGCGACTACTCGATGTCTATCGCCACGCCCACCCCCGCGCCTGAGGCAAAGCCCAGGGACGTCGAACCATTCGTCGCGGCACGCCGATTAGTGGGGAAACCTTCGAGCCGCGACATCAGCCGAGGTAAGCGGCAGCGGTAAAGCGATTGCTAAATAACCGTTTCGGATGAACAGCTTGGCCGAGCTCACGAGAGGAGCTCGCGCCATATCGGATTTACTTCTTTACCCGCCGTTCGATCGCGGCCCAGATCAGCGCCGGAGTATCGGTGCCGTTGAATTGGTCGATGGCGACGATTCCCGTCGGCGAGGTGACATTGATCTCGGTCAGCCACTTGCCGCCGATCACGTCGATCCCGACAAAGATCAGGCCGCGCTTGCTGCACTCCGGGCCGAGAACCGCGCAGATCTCCTCTTCGCGCGCAGTCAGCTCCGTTTTGGCCGCCTTGCCGCCGACCGCAAGGTTGGAGCGGATCTCACCTTCGCCGGGCACGCGGTTGATCGCGCCAGCCACCTTCCCGTCGATCAGCACGATGCGCTTGTCGCCCTCGGCGATCTCGGGGAGGAATTTCTGGATGACGTGCGGTTCCCGGTAGGTCTTGTTGAACAGCTCGATGAGCGAGGCGAGGTTGCGCCCGTCGGCGCCGATCCGGAACACCGAGCCGCCGGCAAATCCGTGCAGCGGCTTGATCACGATGTCGCCGTGCTCGGCCAGGAACTTGCGGGTTAGGCCGCGCGACCGAGTGATCGCGGTGGGGGGCATGAACTGCGGGAAATCGAGCACCCACAGCTTTTCCGGTGCATTGCGGACGCTTGCCGGGTCATTGACGACAAGAGTCTCGCCCTGGATACGTTCGAGCAGGTATGTCGCGGTGATGTAGCCGAGATCGAAGGGTGGGTCTTGGCGCATGAGCACCACGTCCACGTCCTTCCCGAGATCGAGGATTCGCGGCTCGCCGAAGCTGTAGTGGCCGCTTTCGATGCGCTGGACGGTCACGGGATAACCCATCGTCCACAGCCGACCTTCGGCGTAGCTCAGGTCCTCGGGGGCATACCAGGTGAGCTCATGCCCGAGCTCCTGCGCCTTCAGCATGATCGCGAAGGTCGAATCGCCTGCGATGTTGATCCGCTCGAGCGGGTCCATCTGAACGGCAACGCGGAAGCTCATGGCCGTCGGGCTCTAGTGGCGCACGCTACGGCTGTCACCCTTGCCAGACATTTGGGAGATGCTTTGGCCAGCGCCATGGCACGATGAACAAGGCATCGATCCGGACATCGTCACCACTCTGCATGAAGCGCGGCGCCAGGCGCTCGGCGGCGACCGCCACGCGCCGCAGTCGCCAGTCGTCGAGGGCGAATGCAGCGGCTTCCTCGGTCGAGCGCGCCTTGACCTCGACGAAGGCGAGGATGCGCTTTCGGCGCGCAACGATGTCGACCTCGCCGCCCGGCATGCGAGCTCGCCGCGCAAGGATCCGCCAGCCGTGCAGGCGCAAATACCAGCAGGCGAGGGTCTCGGCGCCGCGACCGCGCTTTTCGGCGGCATGCCGGTTCATCTGGAGCGCTCCAACGCCCGCGTGTACGCCCGTTTGCGCGGAAGGTTGAGCCTTTCCGCGACTTCCGCCGCCGCGCGCGAAGGCGAAAGATGCTTCAAGGCCTGGTCCAGTGCGGCGTCGAGCTCGGCGTCGCTCGCTTGAGGTGCCTCCGCGGCCGGGCCGACGACGATCACGATTTCGCCTTTGGGCGCGGTATTCGAATAGCGCTCAGCCAGCTCGGCCAGTGTTCCTGTCACGCATTCCTCGTGCAGCTTGCTGATTTCGCGCACCACGGCCGCTTCGCGTGGCCCGAGCCGTTCCGTCAGGCTCGCGAGGCAATCGCCGAGGCGCGGCCCGCTTTCATAAAGGACCAGCGTCGCCCGGATGGCTGCGATTTCGCCGATTGCGTCGCGGCGCGCCTTCGGCTTCGCCGGAAGGAAGCCGACGAACAGGAACCGGTCGGTCGGCAAGCCGGAGAGGGTCAGCGCGGCAACAGCCGCTGAAGGGCCCGGCACGGTATGGACCGCGAACCCAGCAGCGCGCGCGGCGCGGACCAGCTTATAGCCCGGATCGGAAATCAGCGGCGTTCCCGCATCGCTGACCAGTGCCACGGCTTCGTTTCCCAGGGTGGCGACAATGCGCTCGCGCTCCGCATCGCCGCTGTGATCGTCGTAGCGGCTCATCGGCACCTTGGCGCCGATGTGCGCCAGGAGCTTGGCGGTGACCCTTGTGTCTTCCGCGAGGATTCGGTCCGCAGATCTCAACGTCTCGGCCGCGCGCGGGCTGAGGTCACCGAGGTTGCCGATCGGAGTTGCGACGACGTGCAGTCCGGGGGGAAGCGGCTTTTCCATCAGCAGTGGATTAACCTCTTCCAATTCAAGCAGAAAAGAGTCATCGTGCACACAGTTCATTGGCCTGGGGAGAGGGCGATGATTGTACTAGTCGGCGCTTCGGCAATCGTTCTGAGCGCTTTGCAGGCGTCGATTTCGACGCCCACCACGGCATTCCGCGGATGCCTTCACGACGCTGCAGCAAAGGCGACGACGGAGAAGGTAAGTGCGGACACGATCGAGACTTACCTGCGTAATGCCTGCACGGTCCAGATGGGCTCGCTCAAGGAGGCACTCGTGGCCTTCCGGATGAAGAACGGGATGACCCGCAAGGCCGCCGGCGAAGATGCCGAGATGACGATCGACGATTATGTCTCAACGCCTGCCGACAATTATAAGTTCACGGCCCAGCAGAACGCCAAGACGGCCGCCCCCGCTGCTCCGGTCACTGCGGCGGCAACGCCCGCACCGCCCGCGCCGACCCCTGCAGCTGCTCCGGCCAATCCGCTTACGCCGCCTCAAAAGCATTAGGCTGCGCCACGGCGATCTCGCCCAGGATGTGATCGAGCAGCAGGCGCCCTTTCGCGCTGAGCGCCACGCGCGTTCCCGAACGGATTAGATGGCCTGAAGCCACCAGCCGCTCCACCCGAGCGCAATCGACCACGAAGCGCATGCCGAAGCGCTCCGCAATCGCGTCCGGATCGATCCCTTCGCTGAGGCGAAGCCCCATCACCAATGCCTCGTCGGCCGCCTCGGTGGAGGAAAGCGGCGCCTGCTCAGCAATTCCGTTCCCGCTGCTTGCAACGGCGGAAAGGAAATTTTCTGGCTTGCGGTGGCGGACGGTGCGCGTGCCGAGCCGCCGTCCATGCGCCCCCGGACCGACGCCAGCATAATCGCCATAGCGCCAGTAGGTGAGGTTGTGCCGGCTCTGCTGGCCGACTCGCGCATAATTGCTGATTTCATACGCTGGCATGTGGGCCGCCGACGTCATCGCGTCGGTCAGCTCGTAGAGTGCAGCAGCAGCTTCCGCTTCAAGCGGTTCGAACTCGCGCTTTGCAACCATGCTCGCAAACCGTGTCCCCGGTTCGATCGTCAGCTGGTAAAGCGAAAGGTGCTTGGTCCCGAGCGTCAGAGCCTGGGCGAGCATCGCCGACCAGCTGTCTTCGGTTTCCCCCGGAAGCGCGTAGATCAAATCGAAGCTGACGCGGCGGAAGTGTTTCTGCGCGGTCTCAAGGGCGGCAAATCCTTCGCGTGCCGAATGGGCGCGGCCGAGGAAGGCGAGGCCTTGGTCGTCGAAGCGTTGCAGGCCCAATGAGACGCGGTTCACCCCGGCGCTTGCCAGGTCGGCAAAGCGCGCCGTTTCGACCGAGTTCGGATTGGCCTCGAGCGTAATCTCGATATCGTCGGCAGCCGGCCAGTGTGACGCCGCAGCTTCGACGATCGAAGCAACCGTTATCGGCTCCATCAGCGAAGGCGTGCCGCCGCCGAAGAAGATCGAGGTCAGCTTGCGCTCGGGAAGAAGCTGCGCCTCGTGAGCAAGGTCGGTCAGCAGAGCCTCGCGCCAGGTGTCCTGGTCGATGCTTGCTCGAACATGGCTATTGAAGTCGCAATAGGGGCATTTGCTGACGCAGAACGGCCAGTGGATGTAGAGAGCGAGATCTCCGTCATGCTGAACTTGGTTCAGCATCCATTCGTCCGCTGCGCTGCTGTTTCCATCATGGACGCTGAAACGAGTTCAGGGCGACGAATGCAAGGCATTCAACAATTTCCGAAAAGCGTCCGCCCGATGGCTGATCGAATGCTTGAGCTCAGGGTCGAGCTCGCCGAACGTCTCCTCATAGCTCACCGGCACGAACATCGGGTCGTAGCCGAAACCCCGATTTCCGCGCGGCGGCCAGACCAAAGTACCATCGACGCGGCCGTCGAAGGTCTCCGTCTGCCCGTCATTCGGCCAGGCGATGGCGAGGCTGCAGACGAAATGCGCCGCGGGAGCAGATTCCTCGGGTTCTTCGGCCTGCACTTCGCGCCAGACGCGTTCCATTGCGCGCATCCAGTCGCGATTGCCGTCCTCGTCCTCGGCCCAGCGCGCGGAGAAGATTCCGGGTCGGCCGTGAAGCGCGTCGACGCACAGGCCGCTGTCGTCGGCGAGGGCGGGGAGGCCTGAGAGATCCGCTGCCTCGCGCGCCTTCAAATCGGCATTGTCGGCGAAGGTGTTCCCGATTTCGTCCGGCTCGGGAAGCCCGAGTTCTTCCGCGCCGACGCACGACAGGCCGAGCGGCTCGACCAGCGCCGCGATCTCGCGCAGCTTGCCGGCATTATGCGTGGCGATGACCAGCCTGTCGCCGATCGGCCTCATGCGCCCGCCGCCTTCAGTTGCGCCTGGAAAATCTCCGAACAACCGATCCGGGCCAGCCTGAGGAGCCGCAAGAGGCCCTCCTCGTCATAGCATTCGCCCTCGGCCGTGACCTGCGCCTCGACGATGCTGCCCTCGGCGGTCAACACGAAATTGCCGTCGCATCCGGCTTGGCTGTCCTCGTCATAATCGAGGTCCAGCACTGCATTGCCCTGATGGATGCCGCAACTGACGGCGGCGACCTGGGTGCGGATCGGGTCGGTCGAGAGCGCTTTTGAATTCAACAGCTTGTCGATTGCAATGCGAAGCGCGACCCAGCCACCGGAGATCGAGGCCGTGCGCGTTCCGCCATCGGCCTGGATCACGTCGCAATCGACGATCACCTGCCGTTCGCCGAGACTCTTGAGGTCGATCACGGCCCGGAGCGATCTACCGATCAGCCGCTGGATCTCCTGAGTCCGGCCCGACTGTTTGCCCTTGGCCGCCTCGCGGTTGCCCCGCGTGTGCGTGGCGCGTGGAAGCATCCCATATTCCGCCGTAACCCAGCCCTGTCCCTTGCCGCGCAGGAAAGGCGGGACCTTGTCCTCGACGCTGGCGGTGCACAGCACGCGCGTGTCGCCGAAGCTGACGAGGCACGATCCTTCGGCATGGCGCGTAAAGCCCGGCTCGAACTTCAATTCACGCATTTGATCGGGCGCTCGGCCGGACGGACGCATAGACTCTCCTGATACTGGTGTGCGGCGTCCCTAGACCGTGAAACCGGCCTTCGCCACCGTCATTGCGAGCTGGCGCAGCCGGCGCGGCAATCCATTCGTTGGCTCTGGATTGCTTCGTCACTACGTTCCTCGCAATGACGAACGGAATGACCCAGCCAATCTGCGAACTCACCGACCGCATGCGCGAGATTTTCGGCCGGGTGGTCGAATCCTATCTCGAGCGCGGGCTGCCGATCGGGTCGAAGGCGCTCTCCGGAAGCATCAGCCTGTCGCCGGCGTCGATCCGCGGTGTGATGCAGGAGCTGGAGGAGCGGGGGCTGCTCACTCATCCGCACACGTCGGCGGGGCGCATTCCAACCGAATCCGGTCTCCGCCTGTTCGTCGACGGAATCATGCAGGCAGCCGCCCCCGATCCGCGCGAACGGCGTGAGATCGAGCGGCAGATCGTTCGCGACCAGCCGATTGAGGATGCGCTGGCGGCAGCATCTGCTGCTCTTTCCGGCCTCAGCCAGGCCGCCGGCATCGTCCTCGCCCCTAAGCGCGAACTGGTGCTCAAGCAGCTGAATTTCGTGCACCTCAGTCCGCGCCGGGCGCTCGCCGTGCTGGTCGGTGCCGACGGTAGCGTCGAGAATCGCATCGTGTCGCTCGACGCGGGCACCACTGCCGCCGCGCTGACCGAAGTCAGCAACTTCATCAACGCGCGCCTGTCGGGCCTGACTCTGACCGAGGCCGAAGCGCGCCTCCGCGCTGAAATTCGCGACCGGAAGGAGCTGGTCGACGCGGCCGCGGCCGAGCTGGTGGCGTCCGGGCTCGCCGCGTGGAGCCATGATCATGCGCGCCGCCCGGTGCTGATCGTCAGGGGACAGGCGAACCTGATCGACGAGCACGCCGCGGAAGACCTCGACCGGGTTCGGAAGCTGCTCGATGAGCTGGAGGAAGCGCAGGAGATTGCCCGTCTCCTGGAGGGCGCGCGCGACGGGCCCGGCTGCCGGATTTTTATCGGCTCGGAGAACCGCATGTTTGCTCTTTCCGGCTCGTCGGTGATTGCCGCGCCTTACCGCGGGAGCCAGGGCGAGGTCGTCGGCGTTGTGGGCGTGATTGGGCCGACGCGGTTGAACTATGCCCGTGTGGTCCCCATGGTGGATTTCACAGCGAAAGCACTAACGAGATTGATGGCATGACAGAGGCCACGAAAGACGAAGAGCAGCTTCACGAGCAGGCGGAAGAGCTGCGCAAGGAGACCGCCGGCGATGCGCCCGAGGTTGCCGAGCACGACCATGTCGCCGAGCTCGAAAGGCAACTCGAGGAAGCGAAGTCGAAGGCGCTCTACGCGGCCGCCGAGACCCAGAACGTGCGGCGCCGGCTCGAAACCGAGCTTCAGCAGGCGACGAGCTACGCGGCGGCGGGCTTCGCGCGCGACATGCTGGCGATCAAAGACCATCTCGAGCGGGCGCTTGCCGCCGTCGGCGACGAATTGCGCGCCGACAAGACTGCGGCGCAGTTCCTCGCAGGCATCGAGGCGACCGCACGTGAGCTCGAGTCGGTCTTCCAGCGGCACGGGATCACGCGAATCAAATCGGTTGGCGAGCCGCTCGACCCGCATCGCCACCAGGCGATGATGGAAATGCCGAGCGACCAGGAACCCGGCACCATCGTCGAGGAAATGCAGCCTGGCTACGTGATGAAGGATCGGCTGCTGAGGCCCGCGCTCGTCGGAGTGGCGAAAAAGCCCGACTAGTGCACTTCCCGGTGGTGCGTTTCGGCCTTGGTCGCGAGGCTGAACCGCGGCTCCGGCTTGGCTGAACCCATCAGGCGCGCGGCGGCATAGCGGCCGACCTCCGGCCCGTGTTTGAAGCCGTGCCCCGATCCGCCTCCGAGCAGCAGCACGTTCTGCCACTCCGGGTGCAAGTCGATCAGAAAGTCTCCATTCGAGCTGTTCTCATATTGGCAGACGCGCGCCTCAGTCAGCGGCGCGCCTTTCAGCAGCGGGAACCGGCGGTCGCGATAGGCGACGATCTCCGCAAGCGCCGCGTCGGATGGCCGCCGGCTCTGCGTGTCAGGATCGACTTCGATGCCGTGCGCATCATGCGCGAATTTGCAGCCTCGGCTTTCGAGGTCGGGGAAGCCATAGAAGATGTCGCCGCCGTTGAAATCGGCCCAGCCGGGCATCGCACCGGGGGAAAAGCGGCGGTCGCCAGCGGGCGGAGCGAAGAAGAAAACCTCTTGCCGCGTCGGCTCGATCCTTGGGCCAATCACTTGCGGGAACAATTTGGGGAGCCACGGCCCCGCGGCGAAGACGAACCGCTCGGCCTTGATGCGTTCTCCGGATGAGAGCTGAATTTCATGGAGCGCAGCGCCGCCGTTTGCGGGCGGCCGCACGAAGCCGCGCGTGAATGTCCCGCCCGCCTTCACGAAACGATCGACCAGCGTCAGCACCGATCGCCTGGCCATCAGCGCGCCGAAGCCGGGCTCATAGAGACCGACCGTGATCCCGTCGAAGTCGATCATCGGGAAGCGTCGGGCCATTTCCGCCTGAGTCAGCACGTCGGTGGGAAGGCCGAACTTCCTGTGCGCGGCGATGCTGTCGCGGACGTAGGGCTCGTCGGTCGGAAAGAAGAACAGGATCCCGGCGGGCACGAAGATGGGTAGTCCGGAAATGGCGCTGAGCGCTTTCCACTGCGGCAGCGAGTCCATCGCCATCCGCGTGTATATCTCGTCCTTGCCATAGGCTGCCCGGGTGAGGCGTGATTCACCGCCTGATGAGGCGCGGCTGTGGGCCGGCCCCCACGCATCGATCAGCGTGACCTTGTGGCCCTGCTCTTGCAGGTGATGCGCGGTCCAGGCGCCGAACACGCCGGCGCCGACGATCGCCACATGCTCTCCACGCTTCTTCGCCATCGGCTTGGCCATTAGCGGAGAAACGGCCGCGCCGCCCGCCCCAAGGAGGAGCGAGCGGCGCGATACGTTTACTGCTTTCACTTCAGGCCGCTGGTCAGCCGCGCTGCGGTGCCGGCGCCGGCGGCGGAGGTGGTGGAGGCGGCGGAGGCGGCACCGGGCAGGTCGCTCCGACCGCGATCACCGAACCATCCGGACAGGTCTGCGTCGGTGGAGGAGGCGGCGGCGGAGGCGGAGGCGGTGGTGGCGGAGGCGCCGCCCTGCCGCCGAAGCTGTCCCTGACGGTCATGCCGATGATCCGCGGCAGGCCGACGTTGTAGCCGAGCCGCGCACGCCCGCCGCGCTCGCGGTCGAACGACAGTTTCGGATCCACGTCGAACAGGTTGTTGACGTAAACCGAGACCTCGATCCCGCTATCCCACTTCAGGCCCGCCGAAAGGTTCACCAGCGTGTAGGCTGGCAACGTGAGCGAGCCGACGTCGGTGGAGACCGTGCCCTTCGCGTTAGTGAGCGGATCGAAATAGGTCAGAAGGAAGATTCCCGCGCCCGGCTCCTGGTCGCCCGGCTGGGTGATCCGGCTGCCGATGCGCTGAACACTGCCGTTCACATACCAGTTCGCATCGGAATTGAAGCGCGACTCATAATTAGCAGTCGCCGCGAACTGATATTTCGGGACCGTCGGCAAGCGATTGCCATCGCGCACCCCGGCGATGATCGCGCCACTGGGTGTGGTCAGGCTGCTGTCGAATTTGGAGCTCAGCACGCTTCCGGCGAATGAGAGTTCGAGACCCATGAGCGGGTGCACCTCGAACTCGGCCTCGATGCCTTCCGAATGCGCCTTGGGGACATTGAACACGACACGCGACGAGCAGCTTCCGGCATCCGCCGTCACCTGCAAATTCTTGATATCGTTGTAGAAAGCAGCGGCGTTGAACGTCACGCCGTGCTTCGAATATTTGACTCCGGCTTCGTAGTTCCAGAGCGTTTCGTCCTTGTAGGTCGGGAAGCCGCCGAACGTCCGAGCGTCGGGCCCGTTGGGGACGCCGTTATCGCACAGCGGGAGGTTCAACGGATCGTTCACGCCGCCGAGCCGGAAGCCCTTCGCCGCCTGCAGATTGACGCTGAGGTTCCGGTCAGGCTCCCAGCTCAGGATTGCACGTGGCGAGAAGCCGTTCGACTTGGTCCTATCGGTCCGGTCGTCACCGTTGGAGAAGAGCCCACCTGAATGGAAGCGCCGCTTCTCGTGGAAGTCGTACCAGCGACCGCCCGCCGTGATCTTGAACTGGCTGATCTTGTAGCTGGCCTCGCCGAACAGCGCCTTTTGCGTGTCCACGTAGGGCAGATCAGCATGGTACGGATTATCGTGCAGCCCAAAGCCGTTATCGACCGCAGCCGATGTGCCGGCGCCGAACCGCGCGTCGGTGAACGCATCGTAACCGGGGGTTGGCAGGCGCTGGTGATAGTCGCGGTCGGCACGGCTATAGAAGCCGCCGAACACCCACTGCAGCGGCCCTGAGCCTGTCGACGCGAGCCGAAGCTCCTGAGTCCACTGGTCGAGCTGCGTCGTGTCCCTCAGGTTCGAGGCGAGATTGATGCCGGCCGGCGGGAAGCCGAGGTCCACGCTGACCGATCCCGTCAGGGCGGATGCGTCGCGGCTGACGAGGATGTTGCGATGCAGGTAGCTGCTCACGGACGTGAGCTCCGCCGGTCCGAAGTTCCAGCTGGCCGTCAAATCGTAGAGGCTCGTCTGGTCTTTGAACCGCTCGGGTATCTTCAGATAGACGGTCCGGCTGCCCTTGCCGAGATCGGCTCCGCCGCCCGTCGTGAACTGATTGTCGTAGAGGTTGAAGAATTCCTCGCGGTTGAACCCATTAGCGGTGGCCCGCTGCCAGACCACGCGAGGCGTGATCTTGATATTGTCCGTCGGTTCGAGAAGCATCGACAGCCGTCCGCCATAGCGTTCGCCGTCGTTGACGTTCTTCTTGCTGTACGGGCCGACCGAATTGATGAACCCGGGGAAGTGCGAATAATAGAGCACGCCGCGGACGGCACCCACGGTGCCCATCGGCAGGTTGAGCGCGCCCTTCGCGTCGTAGCCCCAGTCGCCGCCCTTGGCGACGCTGACGCCGCCCTCGACCTGGCCTTCGAAAGTCTCGAGCTTCGGCTGATTGGTGATGTAGCGGATTGTGCCGCCGACCGAACCGGCGCCGAACAGGGTGCCCTGCGGCCCGCGCAGGGTCTCGACGCGGTTCAGGTCGAAAAGGTCGAAGTCCGGAGTGAACAGCGACAGTGAGACCGGGCTCTCGTCGAGGTAGATGCCGACCTGCTCCTTGACGCCCGGCTGGTCACGAACGACCTGGCCGGCGGAGACACCGCGGATCGAGACCTGGCTTTGACCCGGCCCGAGGTTCTGGACGGTCAAGTCTGCGACGTTGCGACTGATGTCTTCGAGTGTCTTTGCGTGCGCGCGCTCGATATCGGCTTGCGTCTGCGCATTGATCGAGAAGGGGACGTCCTGGACTGTCGAAGCGCGCTTGGTCGCCGTGACGATGATCGCGTCTTCCTGCACTTGGGCCGGCGCGGCCTGCGGCGGCGGGTTGACCACTTGCGCGGTCTGCTCAGGAGTCGTTTGTCCAGTCGCCGCAGCACTGCCCGGTGCTGCAACAGCGATGATCGAAGTGCTGATCAGCAACGCTTGCGTCGCACGCATGAGAACCCCCCAATTTTTTGTCGCCCGACCGACTTTATGCCCGAAACAACCATGGGGGAGGAAGGGGAGCGCGACATATCGGCAACTTTCGTGCACCGG
>Ga0070691_10000547_pt1 | contig 14268 bp, 12 predicted proteins | sample KBSK1101metaG_FD_64673 | JGI IMG/M metagenome (GOLD analysis project Ga0070691, IMG submission 64673) | Corn, switchgrass and miscanthus rhizosphere microbial communities from Kellogg Biological Station, Michigan, USA - KBS K1-10-1 metaG | ecosystem: Host-associated > Plants > Roots >... | reverse complement strand
GCGGCGTGGCTCAACCTGCGCGAGCGGCGCTGGTCGCACGCCGGGTTCTGGCTGGTACTGGCCGCCTTGGTGGGCGGCGGCAAGTACGTGCTCGATGCCACCGCCGCGCACCATCACCTGCCCGCCCAACTGGCCGGTGTCGGCGTGATCGCCTTGGCGGCGCTGTCGCCCCGGATGCAACGCGGGCACCTCGTCGAGCGCGATGCGTCCGCGCGCGAAGCCGACGCCAAGCGACTCGGTCATCGCCTGTTTGGTCCGGCCGTGCTGATCCCGCTGGTGACGCTGTTGGTCGCGCTGTTTGGCGCGTACGCGGTGATCGGCGGCGTGCACCTGTTCGACCCCGTGAGGATGACCTTGACCGGCCTGGCGCTGGCCTGCGTGATCGCGCTGATTGCGGCACTGTGGGTGACCCGCGCAAAACCCGCCGCCGGACTCACGGAGGGCCGGCGCCTGCTCGACACGCTCGGCTGGGCCGCACTGCTGCCACTGACGCTCGCCGCGTTGGGCGGGGTGTTCGCCGCCACCGGTGTGGGCGCCGCGGTGTCGGACCTGGTGCGGATGGCGATTCCCGTCAACAGCGCGCTGGCGTGCGTGATCGCCTACGGACTCGGCATGGTGCTGTTCACCGTGATCATGGGCAACGCGTTTGCCGCGTTTCCGGTGCTGACCGCGGGGGTCGGGCTGCCGCTGCTGATCCACCTGCACGGCGCGAACCCCGCGATCCTCGGATCCATCGGGATGCTCACGGGCTATTGCGGCACGCTGTTCACGCCAATGGCCGCCAACTTCAATATCGTGCCGGTCGCTTTGCTGGAACTGCCGAACCAGAACGACGTGATCCGCGCGCAATGGAAAACCGGCGCGGTGCTGCTCGTCGTAAACTTGACGCTGATGTATTTCCTGATCTTCCGCTTTTGACCCCTCTTCATTTGCAACGATCCACGCGCCAGCGCGAACGTACCGTCCTGCTGACCGGCTTCGCGCCGTTCGGTGGCGAGAAGCTGAATCCGTCGTGGCAGGCAGTGCGCGCACTGGATGGCCGCATGATCGAAGACCACCGCATCGTGACGGCGGAACTGCCCTGCGAATTCGACGCCTCGGCGCCGGCGCTGTGGCATGCGCTGCGCAGGGCCGAACCGAGGGTCGCCATCGCGGTCGGCCTTGCCGGCGGGCGCGAAGGCATTTCGCTGGAACGCGTCGCGATCAACCTGATCGACGCGCGCATTCCGGACAACGCAGGTGCGCAGCCCGTGGACTTGCCGGTGCTGCGCGGGGGCGCGAACGCATTCTTTGCGACACTGCCGATCAAGGCGTCGCTGCTGGCGCTGCACGAGGCCGGCATCGCGGCGCACATTTCGCAGACGGCCGGCACGTATGTGTGCAACCAGGTGTTCTACGCGCTGATGCACGCGCTGCGCCGCTGCCGCAATACCCGCGCGGGTTTCGTGCACGTGCCCTGGTTGCCGGAGCAGGCCGCCGCGCATGGCCAGCCCGGCATGCCGCTGGGCCAGATGACGCACGCGCTGGAGGTGATCGTGCGCACCGCGCTGACCACGCGCGCCGATCTTCGCATCGCGGCCGGCGCGGTGTACTGACCGCGGCTGGCGTTACTTCTTGTCCTTGTCCGCTTCCACCGCGCTCATCAGGGTCAGCTTGCCCTTGTGCATCACGTAACCGGTGAAGTGGAAGGCGAGCTGCAGGCTCGCGAATTCTTCCAGCGCCGCGTTGTTGACCTTGGCCGAATCGGTGTCTTCCAGCAGCACCGTCTTCGGCAATTGCTTCTGGTCCTGCAGATAGCGGAAATGGGCTTCGAGATCGGGTGCACTCAGCACCGCGCCGTCCACCTGGTACTGGTTGTCCTTGAACGCGCCGATCGTCATGTCGTACTGGTGCGGCACGTTGACCGTGGTTTCGCCGCCGCCGCGAACAACGCCGTTGCACGCCGCGAGCGCGAACATCGTCGCCAGCATGGCTGCGCCGCCGAGGCGCACAACAAACGAACGCAGGTTCATGGAATCGGTCTCCGTTGCTGATCGTGATGGCCGCCCGCGCGGCCGTAGCTGCGCAAGTCTGCCACAAGCGGGCTGAATGCGCCGGCTTTTGGTGGAAAGTCAGGCCATGGATGGGCGTTCTGGTGCTGCCGGCCGAACGACGATGCATTCACATCCAGGGCAGCACGATGCAGCGATCACGGACGATCGCACAATCATGTCTTCGGAAGGGTCACGCCCTTCTGTCCCTGGTACTTGCCGCCGCGGTCCTTGTAGCTGGTGGCGCAGACCTCGTCGGACTCCAGGAACAGCATCTGCGCCACGCCTTCGTTCGCATAGATCTTGGCGGGCAGCGGCGTGGTGTTGGAAAACTCCAGCGTCACGTGGCCTTCCCACTCGGGTTCCAGCGGCGTGACGTTGACGATGATGCCGCAGCGCGCGTAGGTGCTCTTGCCAAGGCAGATCGTCAGCACGTTGCGCGGAATACGGAAGTATTCGACGGTGCGGGCCAGCGCGAACGAATTCGGCGGGATAATGCAGCACTCCCCCGAGAAATCCACGAAGTTGCGCGAATCGAAATCCTTGGGGTCGACGATGGTGGAATTGATGTTGGTGAAAATCTTGAACTCACCCGCGCAGCGCACGTCGTAGCCGTAGCTCGACGTGCCATACGACACGATGCGGCCGCCGCCATTCTGCTTGACCTGGCCCGGCTCGAAAGGTTCGATCATGCCGTGCTGCTCTGCCATGCGGCGAATCCAGTTGTCGCTCTTGATGCTCACGAACGCTCCACCCTCGTCGGATGCCGGAAGCCTCCGGCCAAAGCCGCCAAAATAACGGGAATGCCGGACACGCGCCAGCGTCATGCACGTCCGGCAGCCAGCACGCCCAGCGCGGTCTGCAATTCACGGCAACGATCGTCGCTGGCCAGCACCGCTTCCGCCGTGCAACCTGCGCCCGGCAGTCGCACCGGCAGCGGATCGTCCGACAATAGACGTGCCGACATGGTCCTCAGCACCTCCATCAGCGCCTCCTGAGCGTGGTGTGAGCCGCGCGCCGACGTATTCAGCAACAACACCGGCTTGCCCGGGAATTCCAGTGCACCGACCAGCCAGTCCAGCAGGTTCTTGAAGGCACCGGGAATGCCGTGCGCGTATTCGGGACATGCGATCAGCAGCGCGTCGGCGCGACCGACTGCTTCGCGCAATGCGCGCACGGCTTGCGGCAGCGGACCGGACTCGGCATCGGGGCTGAACCAGGGCAACGCGCCCATCCCGGAATGCAGTTCCAGCCGCAGCGATGCCGGCGCCAATGTGCGCGCCGCTTCCAGCGCCGCGCGATTCGCCGACACGCGCCGCAGGCTGCCGCACAGGCCCAAGACTCGCTTGGGCGACGCCACGGCCTCAATCATCGACGACGCGGATATTCGGCACACCGGTCATGTCGCGCTCGGCCTGCAGCGACAGGCGCGCCGCCGTATTGCGCGCGATCTCGCGGTAGCGCATCGCGAGATCGGAGTCCGGCATCGCGGCCACGGTCGGGTTGCCGCCGTCGGCCTGCTCGCGGATGCGGATGTCCAGCGGCAACGAACCCAGCAACGGCACGCCGTATTGCTCCGCCATGCGCGCACCGCCGCCTTCGCCGAACACGTGTTCCTCGTGGCCGCAGTTCGAGCACACGTGCGTGGCCATGTTCTCGATGATGCCGAGCACCGGCACCTGTACCTTCTCGAATGCTTTCAAGCCCTTTCTCGCGTCCAGCAGCGCAATGTCCTGCGGCGTGGTGACGATCACCGCGCCCGCCACGGGCACACGTTGGGTCAGCGTCAGCTGGATGTCGCCGGTGCCGGGCGGCATGTCCACGACGAGGTAATCGAGCTCGTGCCAGTGCGTCGAGTTCAACAACTGCGTCAGCGCCTGCGTCACCATCGGGCCGCGCCACACCATCGGGGTGTCCTCGCCGACCAAGAAGCCGATCGACATTACCTGCACGCCGTGATTGGTCATCGGGATGATGGTCTTGCCATCCGGCGATTGCGGCCGCCCCGTGATGCCCAGCATCAGCGGCTGGCTGGGACCGTAGATGTCGGCATCCAGCACGCCGACGTTCGCGCCTTCCGCGGCCAGCGCCAGCGCAAGGTTCACGGCGACCGTGGACTTGCCGACGCCGCCCTTGCCCGACGCCACCGCGATGATGTTCTTGACCCCCGGCAGCGGCATCAAATTGCCCTGGACCTTGTGGGTCGCGATGCGCGAGGTCACCGAGACCGCCGCCTGCGAAACCGCCGGATCGTTTTCCAGCGTTGCCTTGATCTGCGCTGCAAAAGCGTTGCGCCATTCTTTCGCGGGATAGCCGAGCGCGATATCGACCGCGACCTTGTCGCCGTCGATGCCCAGTCCGCGGATCGCGCTGCCTTCGGCCAGCGAAACGCCGCTGTGCGGATCGACGATGCCCGCAAGCAGTTCGCGGACGCGGGCTTCGCTGAGGTCGGCCATGGATTGCATCACATCGCAAAAAGACAGTTTTTCATTATGCCAGAGGGTGCCGCATCGCCCTTGATGCGGATCACGCGCACCGCACAAAACGATGCAGTTGACGGCTATCGCCGGCTCGCGCAGGCTAACCCCACCTGCCCATTCCGGAGTCGCCGTCATGCGCACCACCCTCCGCTCCATCCTGATCGCGTTTGCGCTGGTGCTTGCCAGCGCGGCCTACGCCGCCAACGACACCCCCATCGGCACCTGGACGCAAGTCGACGACGCCACCGGCAAGCCGAAATCCATCATCGAAATCACCGAACAACCCGATGGCACATTGCAAGGCACGGTCAAGCAAGTGCTGTTCTCGGACCAGGGACCGCACCCCGTTTGCGAGAAGTGCGAGGGCGAGCGCCACAACCAGCCGGTCGAAGGCATGGTGATCATGTGGGGCGTGAAGAAGAACGGCGACCAGTGGGACGGCGGCCAGATCCTCGACCCGCACAATGGCAAGACCTACAGGGTCAAGCTGTCGTTGAAGGACGACGGGCAGAAGCTCGACGTGCGCGGTTACATCGGCATGCCGATGCTGGGCCGCACGCAAACCTGGATCCGCAAGGACGCGGCCGATTCGCAACCGGCCTCGACCGGCTCGGACGACAACGGCTGAAGCAACGAGAGGACTGACGTAGGGCGGGAGCAGCGCAGCGCATGCCGCCATGATGCAGCACCGCGATGCAGCAGCAATGCGGGAAAGAAGCCTTCTGATCGTCCAACCCTCCTGACGCATCGCGCCCTTCGTTGCGCGGAGCGTGCGTTTTCGCGCTAAGGTTGCGCGATTGCAAGATCACGGAGGGGTAGCCGATGTCGTTGCATCTCGATCAGGTTCAGCGCGGCTGCGCGGGCGTGCTGCTCGCGGGTTTTCTTGCAGTGTCCTTCGGTGCGAGCGCGCAAGCGCGCGCCGAAGCGATCGCCCTTCCGGCATGGCAAACGCCCGTCGCGAAAACCGGCGCCGAATACGCGCGCCTGCAAAAGGAAGCGCAGTCCGTCACGATCACCCGCGACGACTGGGGCATCGCGCACATCCACGGCAAGACCGACGCCGATGCGGTGTTCGGGATGATCTACGCGCAATGCGAGGACGACTTCAACCGCGTCGAGATGAATTACCTCACAGCACTTGGATGGAGTGCGCAGGCCGAGGGCGAATCGGCGATCTGGGACAACCTGCGCTACCAGCTTTTCATCGACCCGGTCGTGCTGAAGCGGGACTACGCAAAGAGTCCCGGCTGGCTGAAGAAACTGATGAACGCCTGGGCCGATGGGATGAACTGGTACCTGGCCACGCACCCGGAGGTGCAACCGAAAGTCATCAAGCATTACGAGCCGTGGATGGCATTGAGCTTCACCGAAGGCAGCATCGGCGGCGACATCGAGCGCGTGGATCTCGCCAAGCTCGCGAAGTTCTACGGCGCGGACCACGCCACGACCGTCGCGCTGGCGCAAACCATCCCTCCGACATGGGTGGAGCCGACCGGTTCCAACGGCATCGCGATCGCGCCCAAGCTGACCGCCAACGGCCACGCGCTGCTGCTGATCAACCCGCACGTCACCTTCAACTTCCGCAGCGAATCGCAGATGTCCAGCGATGAAGGGCTGGACGCCTACGGCGCGTCGACCTGGGGCCAGTTCTTCATCTACCAGGGATTCAACCAACACATCGGCTGGATGCACACCTCCACCGGCGTGGATGCGGTCGATGAATTCGCGGAAACGATTTCGAAGAAGGGCGGCAAATATTTCTATAAATTCGGGGACAAGGAGCTGCCTGTAACGAACCGCGACATCACCATTCGCTACCGCGCCGACGACGGTTCGATCAAGGCACGCACGTTCACCGCGTACTTCACCCAGCACGGCCCGATCGTCGCAGAAGAAAACGGCAAATGGATTGCCGAGGCGCTGATGAACCGCCCTATCCCGGCACTGAAACAAAGCTGGCTGCGCACCAAGGCCAGCGATCTGGCGAGCTACATGAAAGTCGCCGATCTGAAGGCCAACTCATCCAACAACACACTGTTCGCCGACGACAAGGGCGAGATCGCATTCCTCGCGCCGCAGTTCATCCCGAAACGCGACAACGCGTTCGATTACCTGAAGCCCGTGGACGGTAGCAATCCCGCCACCGCGTGGCAAGGCATGACACCCATCAAGGACATGCCCAACGCAATCAATCCGCCCAATGGCTGGGTCTTCAACACCAACGACTGGCCCTACTCCGCCGCCGGAAAGGACAGCCCCAAGCGCGCGGACTTTCCACAGTACATGGATTCGTTCGGCCCGAACGCACGCGGCGAACACGCCACGAAAATGCTGACCGACGCGACCGGTTTCACCAAGGCCAAGCTGATCACCGATGCGTTCGATTCGTACCTGCCCGCGTTTGCACGGCTGATTCCGATCCTGGTGAAGGACTACGACGCCCTGCCGGCAAACGATGCCATGAAAGCGAAACTCGCCGGTCCCGTCGCGGTCCTGCGCACCTGGAACTACCGTTGGGGCACCGCGTCGATTCCGACCACGCTGGCCGTGTGGTGGGGCGACACAATGTGGAACGCGGTGGCCGCGAAAGCGGAAGCCAGCGGCCTCGATGCGCACGAAACCGACATGCGTGAAATCGACTACATCGCCGGGAAGGCGGACTCGAAGACCCGCCTCGATGCACTTGCCGAAGTGGTCGATCGCCTGCAAAAGGATTTCGGCTACTGGGGCGTGCCGTGGGGCGAGGTCAATCGCTACCAGCGGCTGGACGATTCCGTGCATCCGCACTTCGACGACTCGAAACCCAGCATCGCGGTGCCCTTCACCTCGTCGCGCTGGGGCTCGCTGGCGGCCTCCAACACCCACCAGTGGCCGGGCACCAGGAAATATTACGGCCGCAGCGGCAACAGTTTCGTGGCGGTGGTGGAATTCGGCCCCAAGGTGAGCGCACGCGCGATCCACGTGGGCGGACAGAGCGGCGACCCGAAGTCACCGCACTTCAACGATCAGCAATACCGCTGGGCCAGCGGCGACCTACGCACCGTGTATTTCTGGCCGGAGCAATTGAAGGATCACACCGCGCGGGTGTATCACCCGGGCGAGTGATCACAAACCCGCAAAGATCAATGGTCGTCATTCCCCGGACGCCACGCCGCGAAGATCCGGTACCTGCCCTTTCAAAAGCAGATTCCGGGTCCCGCGCTGCCGCGGGGCCCGGAATGACGTCTGATTTGCGGAGTCACCACGCGCGCGCATATTGCTCGGGCACACGGACGTTTGCATCGAGCTCCTTGGCCGCGCGACGCGGAAAATACGGATCGCGCAGGAACTCGCGGGCCATCTCGATCAGGTCGGCATCGCCGCGTTGCAGGATGTCCTCGGCCTGCCACGCTTCGGTGATCAGACCGACGGTGGCGGTGGCAATGCCCGCCTCGCGGCGGATGCGTGCGGCGAACGGCACCTGATAGCCGGGGCCGCCCGGAATTTTCGGGCGCGGCACGGTGCCACCGGACGATACGTCGATGACATCGATAGCATCCTCGCGCAACGTGCGCGCGAGTTGCACGCATTCGTCGATGCCCCAGCCACCTTCGGTCCAGTCGGTCGCGGACAGGCGCACCCACAACGGCCTCGGTGCGGGCCAGGTTTCGCGCACGGCGGCGATCACTTTGCGCAACAGTCGCGCGCGATTTTCCAGCGGGCCGCCGTATTCATCGCTGCGTGTGTTCGACAGCGGCGACACGAACTGATGCAACAAATACCCGTGCGCCGCATGCAGCTCGATCACGTCGAAACCCGCGTCGCGTGCACGCTGCGCGGCAGCGCGAAAATCCGCGATCACTTTCGCGATGCCGGCCGCGTCCAGTGCGGTCGGCAACGGATAGCCTTCGTCGCAAGCCATTGCACTCGGCGCGACCGGTGTCCAGCCGCCGTGCGCGGCATCCAGCGGACCGCCGCCGCGCCACGGCGCATCGGTGCTGGCCTTGCGTCCAGCGTGCGCAAGCTGGATGCCTGCCGCTGCGCCCTGCCCGCGGATGAACTGCGCGATGCGCGACCACGCCTCGGCCTGCGCATCATTCCAGATGCCGGCATCGTCAGGCGAAATGCGCCCTTCGGGCGAAACCGAACTCGCCTCGGTGAACACCAGCGCCGCGCCGCCGACCGCACGGCTGCCCAGGTGCACCAGGTGCCAATCGGTCGGTACGCCATCCGGCGAGGAATACTGGCACATCGGCGACACCACGATGCGATTGCGCAAGTGCAGCGTGCCCAACTTGATCGGTTCAAGCAGCATGCCCGGACTCCTGCGGAAACCCTTGACGTTGTGGCACGCGAATCACGCTTCAATGGCCGCGCGTATAAACTTCCGCGATCCAGGCCAGGAATGCCCATGAGCAAAGGTACCCACGATTACACGCCCGACGCGCGCAACGCCGCCATCAGGATCAATCTGAATGGCGAGCTGGTCGCACGCGACGAGGCGAAAGTCTCCGTATTCGATGCGGGCTATGTGCTGGGCGATGGCGTGTGGGAAGGTTTGCGCGTCCATGACGGCGGCCTGCCTTTCCTCGACATGCACCTGGATCGCCTGTACGAAGGCGCGCGCGCCATCGACATGGACATCGGTTTGACCCGCGAGCAGTTGACCCAGCGCATCGTCGAAACGTTGCGCGCCAACGGCATGCGCGCGCACGTGCACATCCGTCTGATGGTGACGCGCGGCATCAAGGCCACGCCGCACCAGGATCCGCGCTTCGTGATCGGCACGCCGACCATCGTGATCGTGCCGGAATACAAGGAGCCGCTGCCGGAAACCGTCGAGCGCGGCATCCGCCTGTTCACCGTGCACGTGCGGCGCGGCGCACCCGACGTGCAGGACCCGAAGCTCAACAGCCATTCGAAACTGAACTGCATCCTCGCCTGCATCCAGGCGCAGAAGGCCGGCTACGACGAAGCGCTGATGCTCGATCCGCACGGTTTCGTCGCGACCTGCAATTCCACCCATTTCTTCATCGTGCGCAAGGGCGAGGTGTGGACGTCCACCGGCAAGTACTGCCTCGGCGGCATCACCCGCGCGAACGTGGTGCGCCTGTGCCGCGACCATTCGATTCCCGTGTTCGAGAAGGATTTCAGCCTGACCGACGTGTACGGCGCCGACGAAGCCTTCGTCACCGGCACTTTCGCGGGGCTGACGCCGGTCCGCGAAATCGACGGCCGCATCATCGGCGACGGCGAACGCGGACCGGTGTGCAGGCACTTGCAGGACATCTACATGCAGCTCGTGGAAACTGAAAGCCGCGCCGGCGTGCAGGTGTGACGATGCGCGACGGCTTGCGCATCGCGATGTGGTCGGGGCCGCGCAACATCTCCACCGCGATGATGCGCGCCTGGGAGAACCGCGGGGACACGGCCGTCATCGACGAGCCGTTCTACGCACACTACCTCGTCGAAACCGGCGTGAACCACCCGGGCCGCGACGACGTGATCGCCGCGCAGGAAAACGATGCCGCCAAAGTCGCGGCCACGTTGACCGGTCCGATCCCGCACGGCAAATCCATCTGGTACCAGAAGCACATGACCCAGCACATGCTGCCCGGCATGTCGCTGGATTGGCTGGACCGCATCACCAATTGCTTTCTGATCCGCGAGCCGGAACGCGTCGCCGCGTCCTTCACCATCCAGCGGCCCGACGCCGCGGCTTGGGAACTCGGCTTCGAACAGCAGGCGCGCTTGTTCGGCCACGTCTGCGACAGGCTAGGCCACGCACCGCCGGTGATCGATGCGGCCGATGTCCTGAAGGACCCGCGCGGAACCCTGGGCGCTTTGTGCGTGAACCTCGGAATCCCGTTCACCGATCGCATGCTGCGCTGGCCGCCCGGCCCACGCGCCTCGGACGGTGTATGGGCGCCGCACTGGTACGCGGCGGTGGAGCGCTCGACAGCCTTTGCCCCGTACCACTCGCGCAGCGACCAGCTCACGGCCTTCCAGCAACGGCTCGCCGATCAATGCCGCCCCCATTACGAGAAACTGGCGGCGTTTCTGCTCGCGCCCCAACTCTCCTGACGCAAGCGATTGCAAGCCGGTCCTCGCGTTGGGCTTCGCAAGCTCAGCCCAACCTACAAAATCGCATGACGTAGGGCAGGAGAAGCTCAGCGCATCCCGCCGATCGCGGCTTGGCCATTCGAAGCGTTGGGTTTCGCAGGTTCAGCACGACCTGCAAAATCGCAATGGCTTGGGCGGGAGAAGCGTAGTGCACCCCGCCGATCGCGCCGAAAGGCGGGTTGCCACCGGCTTACGAAATCTCGACCTCCGCCTCGATTTCCACCGGAACGCCAAACGGCAGCTCGGCCATGCCGACCGCGCTCCGGGCATGCGCGCCGGCTTCGCTTCCCCACAATTGCAGGATCAGATCGGAGCAACCATTGATGATCGCGGGCTGCTCGTCGAAGCCCGGCGCTGAGTTGACCATGCCGAATACGCGCACCCAGTTCTTCACGCGATCGAGGTCACCGAGCTCGCGCTGAAGGCTCCCAAGCATCGACAGCGCGGTGAGCTTCGCGGCCGCGTAGCCCTGCTCCACCGTCAGCTCGCGGCCCACCTTCCCGAACGGCCCGGCGACGGAACCATCCGCCGCTTGCGGGCTATGCCCCGAGACCAGTGCGCGACTGCCGACGACGCGCACGAACCGGAACGGCAGTACCACGCCGGGCGGCGCCTTCACGGGCGGCGGCAATTGCAAGCCGATTTCCGCGAGACGGGCTTCGATCTTCGACATGCAGCGGCTCCATGGATGTTGCGGGCAACGAAGCGCCCTTCCAGGCGGCGCCGTGGCCCAAGTTCAGGCCGGCGACGGATGACGAGCGGAAACCGGCAACCCGGCTTCGCGCAGGCGCGCGCGCAAACCGTCCAACTTGTCGCCATAGCGATCTGCGCGCGCAGTATCACGACGCAATGGCTGACGGACCTGCGCAGCGCTGGGAGCACTCAACACCGTGCGTTCGGTGCGGTGAGGCTCCAGACAGGCCGGATCGAACGGCAACGCGCAGAAATCCAGCAACCCGCGAATCGTCGACTCCGGCTCGGCGATCAGCGTTTCGTACTCCAGATCGAACACGCGGTCGGGGAATTTCTTCAGCCAAAAGCGCGTCAGTCGCCAAAATTCGCTATAGAAATCCGCGATATCGTTCAGATCGTACGCAACACCCGCGTCGCCAGTAAACCACTGCCGATAGCATCCGAGGCAGGTTTCCACCGGATCGCGGCGCACGATCACCACACGCGCGGCCGGCAACATCGTCAGTATTGCACCGGCCAGCATCCAGTTCAGAAGGTTCTTGTCGGTGAAGCGCGGCTTACGCTCGCGCCACCGCGCGGTACTGGCAAGGTATTCAACGCCAAGTCGTTGCCATTCATGCGGCGTCAACTTTCCAACCCAATGCGGAAAATTCGCGCCGCGTCGCCGCGATTCAACCTCGATCAGACGGCCAAGATCTCCAATCTCATTGGCACCTTCGATCTCCGGGTGGGATGCCAGAATCTGTTCGACCAGCGTCGACCCCGAACGCGGCAGGCTTGCGATGAAGATTGCTTCTCGCCCAAGCCCGGTGTCCGGTGCACCCGCCACCGGCTCCGCGAACGCTCGCAGGATCGCTTCCACGCGCTGGTGCTCGCCCTTCGCGTCCCACTTCAAGTGCTGGCGCTGCAAGGAATTGGCGCGTTCCATCACCTCGAAGGCTCGCGTGTAATCACCCAAATCCTCCAACGCGTGAGCCAGCACGAATTCCAGCCGATTGCGCGCATCGGATCCAGGATCGCGATCCTCCAGCAACATTTCGAGCCGCCGGACGTCCTGCTCGCTGAATCTGATGGTCTTCAAGTCGGCAAGCGCAAACCATGCATCGGTACATCCGGGCTCACTGCGCAAGATCTCGCGCAAGGTGGCTGCGGCTTCGTCGATGCGACCAAGGCTCGTTTGCGCGCGAGCCAGTCCCAATCGTGCCTGCATGTGCAAGGGATCGATCGCCAGCGCACGCTGCAATGCTTCGATAGCCGCTTCCGCTTGCATTTGAGGCTTCAAACCTTCGGCCAGGTTGTACCACGCCGATGCGGAATCCGGTGCCAGTTCGCATGCGCGCCTCAAGTGGACCAGGGCCTCGCCTTCCTGTCCCATCCGGTACAACGCAACGCCCAGGCCGACATGCAAATCGGCATCGTCGGACAGCACAGCCAGCGCACGCCGGAAGCATTCCGCCGCGCCAGCGTGGTCTTCGCAGTTTTGCGCCGCAATGCCCATCCAACGCAGTGCCTCGGCATTCTCTGGCGCCAAGGCCAACACGCCGATCATCGTGCGCATCGCTGCATCGGCGTTCCCGGACTGCGACTCCTTCTGCGCACGTTTCAGCAAACGCTTGGCGACGGGTGACAACGATTCGGGGTTCGCGCCCATTTTCACCACGCTCTGGATTCGTATCGCGACATCACCAGCCCGCCACCGGAATTATGCCAAGCACTTCCGCGGGGTTCAAAAAAACCGCCGGGCACGAGTCCCGGCGGATGGAGAGTCACGCGTGGCGTCTTTACCAGTTGTAGGCGACGGAGAAACGCACGTAGCGCGGATCCGTCCAGCCTTCCACCCTGCCATAAGTGGTCAACGGGTAATAGGCGCGGTACTGGAGCGGCGTTTGGCTGTTGAAGACATTGAAGACATCCAGTTTGAAGGACAGGTTGTGGTTGGCCCAGGCCGGCGTATAGATCACGTTGAGCGCCAACTGGTGCGTCCACGGGGTGTAGCCGGTCGATCCCGGAGGCGCCACTTGTCCATTGCAGAAGTGGTACTGCGGGCCATAGTCCGGGGTGACGGCGACGGGGTAATCGCCAAGGCAGATCCTGGGATGCCCGGACGCCACAAACAGGTTGCCGCCTACCATCCATTCGGGAGTGATCGCATATTCGCCAGCGATCTTCAACTGATGCCGCTGGTCGTTGGGAAGCTGACCATACGCCCCCTGCATGATTTGGTAGAAGTCCCACTGCTCGGTGATGGAAACCGAGGAACCGCCCTGGCCGATGATCGAATCCACCGGGCCTTCGGTGTTTCCCCAGTTCCTGGCGAACGTATAACTGATCTCGCCCCACCATTTGCCATCCCATGGATGGGTCAGGGACAGGTTGATGGCGTAGTAGTCGCGCTTCACCTTGTCGGGGAACCCCTGCGCGGCTTGATCGACCGTCACCGGCACGAGTCCGCCCGTGGGCGTCTTGACCATGATCGTTTGCGTCTCGGACGGATTGATCAACACTGCGCCCAGCGTGTAGTTGGTGCAAGCGTCAGGGGTCAGCCACGAATAACCTTGCGCCAGACCCGCCGCACACATCCGCTGCTGGTCGTCCCAGTCGTCCACGATCCGTCCCAGCTTCTTGTAGATGCCGTTGGCCCCGAATACCCAGTCCGTACCCAGGAAATTCAGCTTCTGCTGCATACCCAGTACGTAGGCATCGGCATACTCGGCCTTGATGTTGGTGGATGCCACGGTGCGCGGATCGAGCGGTTCACCATATTCGTTGTTCTGCGACACACCGCTGACCGGGTTTTCCGGGATCGGCGTCAAGCCTTGCGGGATACCGTTCGCATCGATGCCGTTATACGTGAAGTACTGGTCAGTGAAGGTGGAGGCCCCGGCACCGCGCAGGGCCACGCCTGCAGGTAGCGCCAGGTAATAGCGGCCGGCATTGCCGTACACCTTCGTGGAGGAGTCGCC
>Ga0070691_10000542_pt1 | contig 14296 bp, 22 predicted proteins | sample KBSK1101metaG_FD_64673 | JGI IMG/M metagenome (GOLD analysis project Ga0070691, IMG submission 64673) | Corn, switchgrass and miscanthus rhizosphere microbial communities from Kellogg Biological Station, Michigan, USA - KBS K1-10-1 metaG | ecosystem: Host-associated > Plants > Roots >... | reverse complement strand
GTATTCGATGATGGGGCAGCAAGAAGCGACGTACACGCAGCGGAACAACGTCATAGGCACCCTGAACCTGATTCATGCAGTGGCGGAGATCGATCCTTCGGTTCATATCGTCAAGCTGGGCACGATGGGTGAATACGGCACGCCGAACATCGACATCGAGGAAGGTTGGCTCGATGTCGACCACAATGGACGGCATGATCGGGTGCTGTACCCCAAGAAAGCTGGCTCGTGGTACCACCTGAGCAAAGTGCACGACTCGCATAACCTTGAATTCGCATGCCGTGCGTGGAATTTGCGCGTCACAGATTTGAATCAGGGTGTCGTCTATGGCCATGAGACCGATCAGACGATTTTGACTCTGGCTCCCGAATTGGCGACCAGATTGGATTACGACGCTATTTTTGGTACGGTGGTGAACCGTTTTGCCGTCCAGGCGGCACTGGGCCACCCTCTGGCCATCTACGGCAATGGCACGCAGACGCGCGGATTCATTAGCATCCGCGACGTCATGCAGTGCATCGAGTTGGCGATCCATAACCCGCCGAAATCGGGCGAGTTTGTAGTTTTCAACCAGATGACAGAGGCGTTTTCGATCGTCGAACTCGCCAAGCGGGTTGCGCGCGTGGATCCGAACGGCACGGGCGTGCGTTATTTCTACAATCCGCGCGTCGAACAGGAAGACCATTACTACAACGTCAAGCACACAGGGTTAGAGGAATTGGGTCTCGTGCCGCACCCACTTCACGATGATGACATCGCCGCGCTAATCGAGACAGCACAGCGCTATCGTGACCGCGTTGATTTGTCGAAGATGGACCCCACCATCTTGTGGCGACCTCGCCACAATCGCCCTATGGCCTGAATGAGGGATACAACACCAAAGACGATGATCATAATCGCCGCAAGGCTCACAATGGCGACGGCAAGACCGAGCATGCCGAATTGCAACGCGGCCATTGTCGGGCCATCGTGATTCATCTCCGCTCCTTGCGATAGGACGGGAAAAGAAGACCACCGGCCGCGATCGCGACCAATAGGCCGAGTCCAGTATAGAGGGTAATGTAGGTCAACGCTTCGTCGTACGACATATCGATCCTTTCGCGAAGAAGGGGCCCCCGGCCGGGGGCCCCTTCTTTCGTTGTATTACCAGTGCCTGCGCATCTGAGTACCGTGAGGATGCGTGCTGTGCGTCGGGTCGTTGATTTCTCCCCACGCCTTGGCGCACTTAGAACTGCCGCACGTCTCCTGATTTCCCTTCCGGTCTTTCAGGCACGCCTGCCCCCCTGCGCGCGTGGGCATCTGACACTTTTTGGACGCTGGGTCGTTGATCTTTGGCGGCCCTGCCGGCGCATCAGGTGCCGCCTTGGCCATGATTGCGGCGTCGACAGCCTTGAGAGCATTCCAGACCTTACCCAAAACAAACAACTCCTAGATCGTTTTGCACTTTCTTTTCCGGATCTGCATGCAGCCTAGCACGTGCGCGGAAGGCTGTAAACACTCCCCCCGTTCGTCACGTTGAGCTACACACTCACACACTCACTCACCTCGGTGACACCTCTCTGACCGGCCAAAACGAAGCCGGTGGCGACACCGGGGCAGGTGAGTGAGTGTGTGAGTTGCACGCTCTGTGATCAACACGCGAGTCGGTACGTGCGGTCTTCGTCTTTAGCCAACACATTCTTCGAGACGAGCTGGCCGAGCAGGTTGTACACCGCGTTTTCGTTCTTGATGACCACGCCGGCAGTTTTGAGCGCATCCATGATCTCCGCCGAGGTCAATGGCCTGTTGGCACGTCGAAGCACCCAAACGATTTGATCCGCTCGTCCTGTCGGCGGAGCTAGATCCTTCAATTCCTCCAATTCGTCATCGGGAATATCGGTATTCAGCTCTTTCGCCACTTCACGGAAGGCTTCTTGCTGTATATCAGATATGGTGTCGAAGTCGAGTCCCATATCAGCGGCGAGACGTCGCGCCTCGGCGTCGAGGTCTATCTTTTTTTCGACTGGACGAGAATCGACAACCGTCATCGGCTTCTTGTTCTTGCGCAAGTAGTCAAGGAATTCCATGGTGACCGTGGTGTGCCGCCGGGCGTAGAGCTTGCCGGCGGCGCGTTGCGACCCCTCGTCCAAATATGTCTTGAATTTCCGACGTGACCAAGAAACCTGACTCAAGGTGAGGCCGTTGTGCAAACGCGGCTTACTGGGGTCATCCTCTTGGATGTAGCGACCCTTGACGAGAACGGGGAACGGTGTCCCTTCGTCGTCTTTCAGGTAGAACTCGCCCTTGTTTTCCGGCGGCGCGAGTTTGTAATCCCCCAATTGCCGCCCCAGGGAGAGAGTGTCTTGCGAATTGAAAGCGACGGCGTAACCGGTCTGTGCTTGAATATCGCCTCCCATCGGGCCGAGCTGGTCAATGGTGTCGCGTTGAGTCAGATACTTAGCGAAACAACCGGCGGATCCCGCGCCTTGCATGTTCATGCCCAGAAGCGCGGATGAGTGATGTTGCTGCCCATCGTATTCGGCGGTTACCGTCGTATTGCGCAAGGTGTACATCGCCTCTTCGATGATGCACACGATGTCTGGTAGGCCTACCCGCTCATGCAGACGAAGCGACTGTCGATAACGCGCTACCCGCATGAGGGCGGCCAGACATTCCGCGCTGTCTTCGGGGCCGACACAGATGAAGTCGAAAGGCATCTCCTCGCCGGTGTCGAGATAGATCTCCAGCCAGCCAGCCAGCAGGTCGTAAAGCTTTTCCGTGCCGCAGATCCACACCACGGCGTTCTCGCAGCGCGTCAGGTATGCGAGAACATTGTGAATGAGCGACGTCTTACCCGATCGCGTCTTGCCGATGTACTGCCCGTGCTGCCGCAAAGACAAATGGACCGGCTTAGCGTCTAGCCCGTACCCGATGAGCATCGGCTTGCGAACATCGGCCCACTCCAATTCGTCCACGAAGGGATATAGCCGGGCCATGATGTCCTGTATGGTCACGGTGATGGTGTAACGACCCGACAGTTTCATTTTCTGAATAGCAACCCATCGTGTCTCCAATTCCTTGTTCAATAGTTCGGACAATGCGACGGCGATTGGTTCGGAGTCTTCCGTCGATAGGGTGCGGTTTTTCTGCGCCAAAGCCCTGGCTGGAATACGTACCTTGAATCGAATTCCAAAGAGGACGCCATCCTCGTCGCGCAACGGCTCCGATTCCACGACTTCGATCCAGCCGCGCTTAATGCGCTTGAGGGCTAGGCGCATGACCATGACGTCGTGACTCTCTGTCACTGCCGGCAACGGGCCGTCAAACGCCTCCAGCACATGCGGCGCTAGGTCGACCACTCGACCAGCAGAAACGGCCTGAGTGCGCTCCTGACGGACTTTCTGAAGGCGCGGGCGTAGACGCCCTAAGTAGGGGTCGAGAAGCGCTCCAGCGAGCACCTGGACACCCGTAACGGCCAGAAGGGCTAGTAGGCCGAGAGGAAGTGCGCTCAGGCCAGCGATCGCGAGGCTGATCGCCACGGCGAGGTCGGCCACGATCGCCGCCATGATGAGCCGAAAGACGACAGCGCGAGTGTCGATCGTCCAGTTGACGAAGACGTCGACAACGTGAACTAGTCGCTCTGTCGCAACGATGATGATGAACGCTAGGAACACCATTCCGGCGATGGATAGGGCCACCGGAATGGGGAATAGCAGGGAAATGAGCGCGACGACGAACGTCGATAGGGCACCCAGCACCGGGAGAAAGACTTTGTAGGGAATCATTTCCTCATCTTTCCGAAAAGGATAATCGGCCCATAACGGATTCGTCATGGGCCGATTATCGGTGGTACTCAGTGACGCTGTCGGTAGTCCTGGATGATCTTGGCAACCTCTTCACGCACCTCGGCGTCACGAGCGGCCTTGGCCGTGTTGAGCAGGTGCTGCTCGTGATCTGCCCGTAGGTCATCCATGCCTTCGGTCTGCTGCGCTAGGTCACGAAACTCGTGAGCCTGAAGGGTTCGCTCCTGTGCCGAGGCGAGCGCTCGCGCTGCGGCCGTGTCCAGGTATGCGTCACGCGCTGCCTTGGGCAGCATATCCACGGTGGTCACGTTGCTGCTCCTTTTTCTTTGATCGGGAATTGGGAGAACTTTGTCCGGGTCCGACGTGGGCCATTGCGGCTCGCCCATGCGATGGTAGATCGGCGGCAACCTTTTCGCCTTGCGCACAACGGTAATGCGGGGCAGGTTATGCGCCCGAATCGGCTTGTAGTGGTCGAGATCCACATTCGGCCACGCAATGTCAGGTGTCTTTGATGCGGTCTTCACTGAATCCTCCGGTCGTGACCTGGTTTCCGGCGCGACCGTCGGAGTATCCTTCTTGTCGCCCTTCTTTTTGGTCTTCGTTTTCGGTGGGTCAATCGCGTCAGGCTTTGATGTATCTGGAATTTTGCCGGTCAACGGACGCGGCGGCCAGTTGTCCGGCACGCGCGGCCCGGACGTTCCGGCAATCATTCGCCGCTCCCGATTAGGACGCGGCCCCTGGTTGCCCGGGTTGACCAATGTCTGTGGTGTACGAACGCCTCGCGTCCGGTTGCCGTTCCCGCGCGGTCCCGCCGGAGCTTGAGACCGATCCTGCGACCAGCGACGAGACCGCGTGCGACTGGCCGTCTCGCCAGGCTCAGTGGGCTGCGACCGGCGAGACCGACGCCGAGACGGCTGCTGGCCGTTGGTCTCACGGTCGCGAGACCGCTGACGAGACCATGGCCACCGCTTTGTGGGACCAGTCTCAGACTGCCGATCCTGCGCCGCACGGCGAGACCGAGATTGCGGGCTGCCCGGAGACTGCGACCGAGATTGAGACGGTCCCGTCGTGCCCCCCTGAGACCGGGTCGCACGATGCCTCTGCGCGGTCTCGGACTGGAAGAAGTGGCGCAACGCCAGGCCGAGACCAACGAGAATGGCGAGACCGCCAACCGCGATGACGGCCAGCAGCGGCGATTGCAGCCACAAAATCACGCCGCCGACCAGCACAATCGTCACGCCGAGCGCGGCCGACAGGTGCCAAGGCGGCACGCCGGTCGTCCTGGTCTCGGCCTTTGCCCTGGTCTCCGGCTTCGACGTCTTGGTCTCAGGCTTGGTCTCGGTCTCACCTTCGACGAGATCCGCAGGTGAAACTGGCTTTGCCGAGGCGAAAACCGTGTCCTCGTCGCTCATTTCCTCGTCACCTCCTCGGTCGTTTCTCGCGTTGATATGACTGTATCACGCCGGTCTCGCGAATTCACTCATTGAGACCAATGCGAGACCGCGCCCCGGTCTCATGAGACCGGGGCGCGGCAGTCTCAGGATGCCTGTTCGCGCTTAAACCGTTCCCGCGCCGTGGCCAGGCGACGGGCGACGGTGGCCCTGCTCAGGTGGGCCGGCAGCGACTGCTGCGCTTCGGGCAGCTTCAGTGCGTCAGGGTCGTTCCGCTCGACGATGAATCGGAGCAGGGTCTCCACCTCGGCCTCTGCGTCGGCACCGCGCACGGTGAGCGAAATCGTCTTAGTCTCACTCCTGACCTGCGGAATCTCAGCGGTCTCAACAGTCTCAGCAAGCGGGGTCTCATCCACGGTCTCACCGATCGGGAACGGTGCGCCGTAGTCCGCGCCCCACACGCGCTGAGCGTTGGTGGCGAGCTGCATACCGCGCAGGAAGCGCTCCAAAGCGGCGGGGTCGTCCATGATGCCGGCGGCGGCGAGCGCCTTAACGAATCGGCGAACGTCCTTTTCGGTGCCCTCGGTGGTCATGCGGATGTGCGTGGCCTTGGCCAGCGCGCGTTCCCGGGCGATCGTCTTCGCGTCACGGCCCTCGTCGCCGAGGCCGAACAGCGCCAGGAAGCGCTCACGGAATTCGCGGGCAAGGCGGACGAACATCGAGTCGTCGCGGATCTCCAGCCCGCGCACCTCGATACCGAGCGCGAGGTGCAACATCACCAGGCTCAGGATCGGGCCGAGGATGACGCGGGCGATGCCCACCCAGAAGCCGCTCAGACTCCACGCCATGTACGCCGAGACGGCGCAGAGCGTCCACGCGATCAGGCGAGCTGGCCCAGGGTGGCCGTGCTGACGGATCGAAGCGCGCATGCCCCAACCGCAGGCGATCTGCGCGAGCTCCAAGACGAAGAACATGATGCCGCGCACCCAGAGCGTGTTCACCTCCAGGACGACACCGAAGAACAGCCAGCTCGTGTCGACGGACACCGCCATGCCGGCGACGGCCGCGAGGTAGAACAGGCCGGCACCCTTGGCCGCGTCGTCGCGAGCGGCGAGAAAGGCGCGAACGGCGTTGCCGGCCGTCTTGACGATCGCGTACACCGTCCACGTGCCCGCTAGGGCGAGAATCGCGTAGAGGGCGGAAACCGCCCACCCCGGTGCGCTGTTCAGAAGCTCGTTGATGCTCATTTTTCCTCCGTTCCGGTTCCGAGAATGAACCTACCAGAGGTGTTGCACGCGCGCAACAAGCACCGGGTCGACTTTTCGTCGATCCGGTGCTTGGTGTGAAGTTGTCGCAGGTCAGACGGTTTTACTCGTCTTCAGTTCCCACGTCATGAAGGGCTTTTTCCAGGTCGTGAATGCGCCATCGGAGCGTCTGCTCCTTCACTCTGGCACGGCTGTCCCGCTCGGCCAAGGTGGCGTTCATCCGAGCCAGGTAATTGTTGTGCGCCGAGAGTTCGCGACGTTCACGAAGAAGCTTCTTGACTAGTCTTACCAAGATCTTCATCGCGTCATCCCAGCCACTTCGTCAGCAGCAGCCCGGCCAGCGTCAAGACACCGGTCACAGTGGCGAAAACGGCGATGCCGGTGATGGCCGAAACGAAGAGGTTGGGTTCGTGCTCGTCGTTCTGATCCACTACGAATCCTTTTCTTCTGCTTTTCCTTCCGATTCAGGCGCTGGCCGATACGAAAACAGCGCGCCGTGATCGGACATCAGCAACTGCGTGTCGTCGGGGAATGTCATCAACGTAACCCCGTGATCGAGGTCGCGCTGCTTGCGCAGAACGAATTTCCACTCAGCACCGGGGGTATCCGCTCGTGCCGGCACCCACTTCTGCATGCCGTGGATTTCTTCGTCGTAGTCGTCTTTCGGGACGACGAAGACCATATATCCTCGTTTGACGCTGCCAGATTTGCGCAGTCGTTCTTCGAGTCCGGGCTTGTTGTCGTATCGAGGCATGACCTCAGTATGGAGGCGGAACCTCGGCGACAGGGTGGTCGAGGTTCCGCCAGTTCGGGGGTGTTAACGCCGCTTCGTCTTGCCGGCGTTGATCTTGCCGCCGCCGTGACGGAACGACTTCGTTCCGCGACGACGCGCGGTTCGCGTCTGGCCGTCGGCCTTGGCCTGCTTCATCCGGGTGCTCAGCGCGGTCGGCATGATCCGACGTCCTTTCAGGAAACGAGAGCGGCGGCGCGAGCGAACTCGGCGGCGGCCTCGGGGTTGCTCTTCGGGCGGTAGGTCACCAGACGGCGCACGACCGTGCGGAAGTTGTACTCCTTGACCGGCACGACGCGCTCGCTCTTGCGCGACTTCGTCTTCGGCTTGATCTTGGTGGTACTCATCTGCGTCGGAACGACACCTCGCGAGAATGCCGGCGCAAATCGCTGGGCGTTGTCCGGCGAAACACCGAGGGTGACCAGCCACGTGCGGGCCGGCTGGGGGGTCAGGGTCGCGACGCGACGCCGGGCGCGGTTCCGCTCACGGTCGGCGCGGGTGGACACGCGCAGCTGACGGGCGAGGCGGTGGCGCTCCTGGACGTTCGACATGATGTGCTCCTGGTGGTTCGTTCCGGTTCCTGGTAAGACCGTACCACGGGCACATCATGCTGTAAACACCTTGACTGTTTCCGCAGGTCGCAGGCCTGGTGATACCGTTACGTCATGAACGAGCCGAAGCCGCCTGAAGGATTTCCCGCCTTCACTTCCAGTCAGGTGGGGGCCATCGCCATGCATGAGTTTCTGGAGATGCTGATCGAAGCCGGATGGCCAGAAAGGCGGGCAATTCTGTACCTCGTCGAGTTGGGTGAGCGGACCAGGAGAGATGGAGAAGGGACCTAAATCAGCAAAAAGGGGCGACCTTCTTACATCGTATCGTCCGAAATGGCGTGACGATGTAGACAATGACGACTACATCGCCGCTTTGGATTTTTTGTCGCTGGTCATGGAATCGGATATTGCCGCAATTAGTGTCGATCAACTGCGCGACCAGAACGTCATCATCAAACGTAAAGCCAAAGACCTTTTACGTGCCGCCCAGCTGCCCCTGCTCGGCAGAACCGACGAGTATGTCATGCCCGAATTGGTGAAGATCGCCACGGGGGTTCGACTCTCCCCCGTGCTTTATCTTCGCGGCAACAATGCGCGGCATGCTATTATTGCCGACGGGTACCACAGAATCTGTGCCGCACATCTGTGCGATCCCGGATGCGACGTACCCTTGAAAATCATCTAGCAAAGGAAAAGGAATGCCAGACAGGGATATCGTTATTCACGGCGTCGCTCATCGTGGCGCATGTGATCCCGAAATCGCGGCCTTTGTGGCGAGTGCTCGATTGTCGGCTACGGTTTTGCCGGTTTATCCGCAACTCAACCAGCACCCCCTCATCGGTGAGGCTGAGGTGGGGATCGCGGCGAACGGTGACGTCAACGTCAGGGCGACGATTTTTGCGCGACACGCGTCATGGTTGATGGGGTTTCCTTTCCTTTCTGTGACAATCGACGACCCGGAAGATGGCCCGCGCGAAATCATTCAAGTCGCGGTTACCGACCAGGTCACCGACCCGTTCCAACTCCCCTACCGGATCGTCGACTTCGATGACGCATTTCGTCATGAATTCTCGTATTTCTACGACCCCGTTGTCGAAGTCGACGAAGCGCACGAAGCGCAAGTTCAGCTCAACGGAGACGGCTCCGTACACCCGATGTTCAACGCGGGGAAGGTTCACATGGAATTGCGACACCGCACGGAGAACTTGCGGCGTGCAATTCCTGACGCCATCGCGCGGGCATTCGGATACGATTCTTGGACACGAGATCTGGAAACATGTGACCACTGCGACGAGTGGCCGATGACGTTGCTGGTCCTGCGTGAAGTGATGGGGGCGTTGAACAACAAGCCGCCCCGTCGTGCGGAGTATCCCGTGATAGGCTTGCCTGTAATCGAGGAAGATGGAACTACTGGGGTTTCCCCGTGACGAGGGATGTGTGTTCAGCGGTTTTCAGGATTGTGGACCGGTGGTGTGGCTGTTGGTAATGCTGCTGATTTTCTGCATGGTGATCATCGCGTTGTTGCTCGATCGGCCTCCCGAACCGACCGACGACGCGGTGACCGAGTGCGACAAGCGACTTCCATAACGAAAGGCCCCGGCGCTCGCCGGGGCCTTTCGTTTCACGTTTCTTTGTACACGTTCATCACGTGGCCATTATCGGCCGGCGATACTATCCAGCACGCTCCCGCCATGGGTCGCCAACCGGCGCTGGCGATCTTCTCCAGGGCATTTCTCGTGGTCATGTCGGGTGCCCACGTGCCATGATGAGTTTTGCCGGTTGTGATTGTGACGCATTTATGACCTTGATCGACGGTGGCGATACCGAAGATCACACCTGCCATCCCGTTCTCATCTCCGATTTCATTTCGCGTCATTTGCCCTGAATGATCGGCCCGTTGATCGTGTGCGCCTGGTAGACCGTGCCAGTGACGTTGCCACTGATATTGTTCCTGACGCCATCTTCGATGAGTTCGAGCTCGTCTTCGGCGTGCCAGATCGGGTCGTTGCCGAACCACGAAACCTGATGCGACGACTTGCCGCGTCGTGTGCCCGATTTGACGATGACGCCCACCTGCGCGGGCTTGCTCTTGAGTCGTACCCGGTCGAATTCCTTCATGTTGATCTCTCTTTCCTGTTCCGTTGTCGCGTTACGGTATCACGTTCGCGCGGTGCCGTAAACACTTGCTGCTCACGGTCGTTTTCCGGAAGACGCTTGACGCACGTCTGGTGGTGATGGTACGTTCTTATCACCGCTGGTCACCCGGCCGGTTCCACGGCACTCCGCCGGCACATTTCCCCCGTGCCGGCGGAGTGCGAGCCTTCCTGGCCCAAATGGCAGAGGCCGTTGATTCAAAATCAACGCAAGTCTGGGTTCGAGTCCCAGGGAGGGCACGTAGTACCGTCATAACCTAGGACATTGACGGAGCACTACCCGCGTACCATACGGTCGGCGAAAATACGAAGGTCGCTCCTTCTATCACGGTTTTCGCGGTTCCAGTCCCTGCTGCGCGGTCAGGCCGTACAGCGCTGGCTGGGTCGGCGTGGCTGTAAACCACTCCCGTGGGGGTTCGAATCCCTCGTGCGGCACAAGAATTACATGCTGGTGTAGCTCAATTGGAAAGAGCACCGCCCTGTCGAGGCGGGAGTTGCGGGTTCGAGTCCCGTCGCTAGCGCAAAGTTGGAACTAGTCTTTCCCCGAAAACCAATCTTCCAATGTTCCAACTTTATCCGGCCTCGTAGCTCAGTTTGGGAGAGCATTCGGTTGAAACCCGAAGGGTCGCAGGTTCGAATCCTGCCGGTGCCACTTAAGTACGGCTCCATAGCTCAGTCGGTAGAGCTCCCGACTTTTAATCGGGAGGTCGCAGGTTCGAACCCTGCTGGGGTCACAAGTTTCTACTGTGCATTCAACCCTGGATGCACAGTAGAAACGTCCAGAGCGGGATGGCGCAGTTCGGTAGCGCGCCGGGCTCATAACCCGGATGTCATCGGTTCAAATCCGATTCCCGCCACGAGAGGGGCAATGCCGGTTCGAATCCGGTTGGTGAAAGCATCCGGTCACGGCCGGAGGGTGACTAACTGTCGGCTAACAGGCAAGCCACTCCTCGTTAAACAGGCGCACGGCAACGATCCATCGACACAAGGTCGGTGACACCTGGCGGTGACGGCCGCCGTGTGGCCTGCTACACCATCCGACATCTTGGCCCGAGTGTCGGAGTTTCATTCAAAGTGTGCGCACACAGGACGCGGCACGTGGCGTCTATCGGGCTGCCATAACTGGAGGATTGCCAGAGCGGCCAAATGGGCGGGACTGTCAATCCCGTGGTACAGCGAGTCCGGGGTAGCTGTATCCGTTGGTTCAAATCCAACATTCTCCGCAGGTGCTGTACGGTAAAGGTGAAGAAACGATCCTCCGGGAGATAAACCGGCACAGACCAGGTGTAAGTCCTGGGCAGCATCAGATGACCCCGCTCTGGCGACCCCGAAACCGCCAGAGCGGGGTTTTTCTTGCCCGATTTCAACGAAAGAAGCGACGTGCCCACCCTCACCTCAGTCCCCGTTGCGCTCCGGCCGTTTTCTATGGCGGGTGCGGCGATCGTCTCCAATCCGCAAAGAACTCGATACGACACACCACGCAAACCCAGTAAGTGGATTCTCGACGTTGACGGCACGCTGCTCCTGCGGCTGCCGGGTGGCCGTGGTCCGTTTGACTGGGATCGCGTGCATGAAGACGTGCCCAACGCACCGGTCATTCATGTGGTGCGAGCGCTCGCTCTGGCCGGCGACAGCTTCGTTGTGGTGTCTGGCCGACTCGACGTGTGCCGCGACGCGACGATTGCCGCACTGCATCGACACGTCTTTCTTCAGTCGTCGACAGCCTGGAATTCTGGCGACCTGTTCATGCGCGACAAGGCACGAGAGTTTATGCCTGACCACGAATTGAAGCGGGAATTGCTCCATCACGAGCTTGTTCCGCGTTACGACATTGTCGGCGCGATCGACGATCGTCACAAGGTTGTAGAGATGTGGCGTCAGGAAGGTATCTTTTGCATGCAGGTGGCCGACGGAAACTTCTAGATCAACTTCGCTGTCTTGCCGATGATACGATCACCAACATGACAGCAGCCCGGAGACCCGTCGTGCGTGAACAGTTGCGCGACGTGACGGGGACCGCTCTCGACCTCAACAGACGTTTGGAAGAGGTTGTCGCGGTCCCCGTCAGCAGCTTGGGTCGTAGTGGCAAACGTGGTCGAATCGACCATTCACAGCCGCCGTGGAACGCCCCCGTTGCGCACCTCATTTTGGAGATGCATGCACTTGCGCGATACCTGGAAGACGGTTTTCGCCTTCATTTGAATATGCAATGGCAGCCGCGCGGCGGCACCGACGAGAATACGCGATTTGCACTGCTGGCCATTCTCAATCTAGCCGAGTCGGCCGAGGATAGCTGCGTTTTCGAAGCCGTCCAGTCGATCGGTGGTTGGAATTCGCGCGCCTTGATCGTGCTGGGCGAACGCGACATGCCGCAACGTCTGCCACGCAATGTGGGTGAAACTGAACCACGTTGCCCTTACTGTCAACATCTGACGCTGCGATTCTGGTCGTCACGCGCCGTAGTACGATGCATCAATCCTGGGTGTTTTCACGACGGACGGCGTCCCACCGCACGTATCGAGTATTCGGTTGTAGCCCGTGACTGGGTTCTTGCTTGGAATGACGGATCGGTTGGGATGCCGATTGACCAAAGGATTGCATGATGGACGACTTTACCGCCGACAGTCCAGCTCCGCGTCGTGGCTGGTCGTCGCAGAACCTGCCCGTAGTGGCAGTTGACGATAATCGCTACTGGTCGGTTTTCGACATGATCGAACTGTTTGGAACAAGCGAGAAGAAAGTACGAGCGCTAATTGAGCTGGGGGGGTTGAAACACGTCGGCAAGCGGCACGGCGGAGCCCGTAAGAGGCACGTTCCCGTCTACCTTGCCGATGCGGTCCTTAGCACAACTAAGGAAAAGGTGGAGAAGTTACTTTCTAGTAGCACGTAAGGGCAGCTCGGCGTTTCCCTCCTGAGCTGCGAATTTGATATTCGACCTATCTCAAATATTTACTTGATCTTGATCGCCTGCTAGCGTCGTCACGTGCTCGACGGAGCTAGTGACAGGATGACGAGTGACAGGTATACTACCGCCAGTAGGACAACTGTACCCTTTTCCTGGCCTTTTGCTCCATTGAGCCGTCGGCACCCTTGCGACATCGCGTCACCCCACGACGCGTGTCCGCTACATCGCTGTAGCGGGGTGAGGTCGCCCTCCTTCAGCTGAAGGAATGGGCACGGTCAAGGAGACTGTATGTCCGCCCCTTCCCTCGGGAAGAATTCTCTCAGAGTCATCGGAATTACCGCCGCTGTGCTTGTGTTCGCAGTGGACGTGACGCCGATGGCAATGGCTCAGGAATCGGAAAGTTTTACCACCAGAATCATTGAGACGCCGGATCGCGTTGAGGTCATTCATCACGCGGTATCGACGAACGTCAGCTACACGGTTCAGGATGGCGACACTCTCAGCTCTATCGCGGAAAACCACCTCGGCAGCGCCGACGCGTGGCCTGCGATTTGGCAGATCAATCAGACGGCATTGGCCAATCCTGATGCGATCACCCCAGGCGAGACGCTGTTGATCCCGCCGGTTGGCACGCCCGTGCCGGTGGCGCCACACGTTGCCGCCGCGCCGGTCGCAGTGCCTGCACCTGCCAAGCCGGTGGCAAGTGCGCCTGTTCGGCAGGTTGCCGCGCCGCCCGTGTCTATGCCTATCAACTGGGATGCCGTAGCACGGTGCGAATCCGGCGGCAATTGGCACATCAATACCGGTAACGGCTTTTACGGCGGTTTGCAGTTCGACTACGGTACGTGGCAGTCCAACGGCGGCGGCGCGTATGCGTCGCGCGCTGACCTGGCAAGTCGCGAACAGCAGATCGACATCGCCAACCGAGTCTTTGCCGCACGCGGACGATCTCCGTGGCCGGTTTGCGGATATCGTGGCTAACTAACTGAAGACCAGAAAGCCCCCGCCGATGCCCCCTCGGCGGGGGCTTTCGCATGCCCAAAGGGAGGCGTTGTGAGCGACCGACTGAGCGACGAGCAGATGCTCATGCCGTTGCCGATTGGCCCCGTCGACAAAAAGGGCCGCGCTCGTGACGCTGAGGCCGCACGCCTGAAGGCCATGGGCTGGTCGCTTCAGCGCATCGCCGACCACTTGCACCTCTACGAGGACAACGATCCGGCGAACCGGGGCGATCCGGAGCGTGCCGGCGCGGCGATCAAGCGCGCGATGGCGCGTGCGGTGCGTTTTGCCGCCGACGAAACGCGCGCATTGGAGCTTCAGAGCTATGACGAGCTCGAAGCCGAGTGTTGGCGCATGCTTCAGAGCAAGCACATCATGATCCAGAACGGCAAGGTTATTCTGTTCGACGGAACTCCGGTTGATGACGACCGTTTCGTTCTGGAGACGATCGACCGCATTC
>Ga0070691_10000540_pt1 | contig 14301 bp, 32 predicted proteins | sample KBSK1101metaG_FD_64673 | JGI IMG/M metagenome (GOLD analysis project Ga0070691, IMG submission 64673) | Corn, switchgrass and miscanthus rhizosphere microbial communities from Kellogg Biological Station, Michigan, USA - KBS K1-10-1 metaG | ecosystem: Host-associated > Plants > Roots >... | reverse complement strand
ATTGCGCCCCTCAGCGTTGATTTCTTTCTGACCACCCCCCGCTACCACATCGTCGTGTGTGTGCTGATGGGATGCCGGGAGGTGCCGCACCCCCCACCCTGGGCTGGTGGCATGCACCCCGTGGGGCTGGCGCCGCAGCTATCAGACCGACGCTTTGCAATCGCGCCAACAGTGTGATGCGATGCTGGCCTTGGCTGCGGTTATACTCGTGTCGATTCTACTGGGATCCCATGGGGTAATGCGCCGCCGATCATCACGCCTTAGCATAGTCGAGATTGCAGCATTTATTGGCTTGGTGGCTTTGGCATTATTGATTGCGTGGCTGACTGGCGCACGAATGCCGAGTGATATGCTATTCTGACATCTGGGTGTCGTGAGGGGGAGGCAATGGATCATGAGACGGTAGCGACGTTTGCGATTGCGGAGAAGGCTAAGGCTGATGCCCTGCGCAAGCGGTTGCTGGACTCTGGTCGGCGGGCTTGGCTGACCATGAACACGGGGCCTGAGCTTACTGTGTCGGTGAACGCTGCCTTGTCGCAGGCACAGGCGGGTGGCTTGGCATGTGAGCCCCATGGTGTGGTGCAGCAGATGAGGCGGAACGTGCGGTGATGAACGTCGAGGACATTCATGTTGGTGCATCGTATCGCACCATGCTTGCGGTATGGACGGTGGAGCAGATCACCCCTGCTGGGCGGGTGTATCTGAAGCGTGAGGATGGTAAGTCGGTGCACTTCACCATGGCGCACTTCGCTCAGCTAGCGGAGGAGCGCGTTGACCCCAGTCCAATCGAAGGGGGCTGAAAGTGCGTCTCGTGCATTACTCAGACCAGCCATTCGGCGAACTGTGCGATATTCAGCACGGCGAGCGCGGCGACTTCTACAAGCCACATGGTTTGTGGGTATCGGTCGATGATGCGAACTACAGTTGGCGCGACTGGTGCATTGATACACAGGTTCGGCTCGATGCATTAACCCACGTGCACGACGTTGAACTGGCAGATGGCGCTAATGTTCTGGTGTTGAGCGATAGCACGAGCCTTGACGCGTTCACCTGTGAGTTTCGCCAGTTCGAGGTGGACGGCGATATGCAGATATTCGCAAGAACCTACGGGATGAACTGGTCGGCGGTGCGGGAGCGCTGGGACGGACTGATCATCACACCCTATCTCTGGGAGTGCCGCCTGGAGCCGTCCTGCATGTGGTATTATGCGTGGGATTGCGCTTCGGGCTGCCTCTGGCATCGCAGGGCAATTGCCTCGGTTAGGCTGCGGGAAATTGTGCCCGAACCCAGTCCAATCGAAGGATAGAAAATGGCGGGATGCCGAATTGTTAGAGCAGTTTCAATGGTCTCGATGGGTCGTGACCATGCAACTCCATGGGCGGTGTCTCGATGGGCGGGTTCAGTGCGCTAACTAGGCCCATGACCAGCAGGCTCGCGGCCACGATGCCTAAGAACGTCCAGGTGAACAGCTTAACGAAGGTCGTGTTGCGCACATGTCATGCGGGATCGGGTTCCGGCTCAGGCTCGTCCTCGCCGCCTTCAGTGACACGGCCGTCCTTGGCGTGCACACGGACATGGACAGCGGCACCCGCAGCATTGGTTGCCGAGGCACCCCAGCCACGGCCGTGGCGCGTCAGATCGGCCACAGCGGTATAGCCGGCGTCGGTCAGCGTCTGCTGCGCGGCGTCGTCGTCCTTGACGACGTCATCGGCATGTGGACGTGCAGCCATAGTCTTGTCTCCTTAAGCGGCGAAATGGGTCGCCGGCCCTGCTTGGATTTAGCGCGCAATGCGCCCCACGGCGTTATCGCTGCTCGATGGCACACGATCGGCGCGTTCAACCGCACCGCCTAAGCCACGCCGCTGCTTCTCGGTGGTGCGGCCCGCGAACAGGTCGTCGCAGACCTGGTCGACGCGCTGCTGCACGGCGGTTTCTGATGTGTCGACGACGTTCGGTTTGTCGGTATCCATGCGGGAGCCTACCTTATTTCTGGCCCATAATGGCCGATGTGCAGACTGAGAACAGCTTGGCCACAGTCTCTATGCGGGTCAGCGCAAGGTCGTGCATGAACCACAGCAACCCGAGGATGAAGATCAGGTTGATGCATAACAGCGCGACGAATGAAGGGGGCAGGACGCTGGTTACCTTGATGGCAACGTCGCGCACGTCTTCAGAGATGGTCATCGCTGTGCCAACCCGACGGGCGCCACGTGTGCGGGACGTGCGTTGCCTTCGTCATTGCAGGTTGCGCATGCTGGCGCGAACTCTCGGCTCGGTGTGCACGCGGATAAGAGCAGCAGAGACAGCAAAAACCATATAGGGCGGCGCATCACGATGATCCTCTCTGGGGATGCGCCTCAGGAATAGTCGAATGGAACGGGGCGCGCGTCGTCCATAGGGCGGCTGGATTTTCGAACCACCCGTAGGCCGCTGCGACGGCGAACGGTTATCGTTATTCTATTGCGCGGCTTCCCAGAGGTCGCACACATCTTCTGCCTTGGGCATGTCGTATGGCGATCCCATACAGAGACATGCTCCGGTTGTGTCGGTCCGCAATGCAACGCGGCCTGGATACCAATAATTGCAAAGGTAGCAGGCGCGGGGCGGCTCACGAACGGCGGCGGCGGCGGTTTCCTGCATAACCTGGGTCATGGGGTTGTTGATGCCTCCATCAACCTAATGGTCCAAAGATCGCCTGACAAATTACCAGTTATGTAGGCGTATGGCATAGTCCCATATCCCGCCATACCCCAGTTTTTGCCCCAGGAGTTACGCACCAGGAAACGCTGCGTTTTATCGTCGTGTCCGACGATAACCATGCAGTGGCCACCGAGGTTCTGTTCTCCCCAACGCGGCATCGGAACGATCCCGGTGTTGGCCACATCGTCGCTCTCGAAACTCTCGAACACAGCGCAGCCGAAGATGACGGGGAAGCCCTCGGTCAGGCATGCCTTGATCTGCGTCGCAGACTTGGTCACCCGGTAATATTGAACGGCCTGGCGTAACTTGGCGTCGGTATAGGCTTTCTTCGGCGGCTTAACCGCGAATTTCGAGATGTCGTATGGCCATTCATGCTCGTGTGGCGCGCCAAGCTTTCCCACGACCTTAATCGCGTCACGAATGGTGCATCCGACATCAATGCTCGCCGTATGCTCCAAAACCCGCGCGCAATAATAAATGAATAAGCGGGACGGGATGTAAATTGGCAGGCCCTGCCGCATCCAATCGAAAATGACACCGAACCCGACGCCCTGACCGACACAACTCCCGCACGGCCCCTGATCCCAGATTTCTGGGCTCTGCGGAGTGAGATCAGTTGTCTCGGGCAGGCCAGCGCGCATGACCGCATAGGGTGCGGAATAGGGGAAGTCGTTGTCGCGGGCGTCTGGTAGCCACCCCAGCCCGCCATGCTTTGAATGTCGCATCATGCCTCCGGTCAGTTGAACCAACCGTCAGCCGCAGCGACAGCAACGGTATCGTTGTAGTAAAGTTTGGTCCGCGTCAGATGGTCCCCAGTGCAGCGCAACTTGTAGGGGTTGGTATCCTCTGGCCGCGGCGGGTAGAGACCGCCAGCATTGTAGGAGGCGGCGGCCAGGATCGGGTCATACAGCGTCTTGGTCCGATGGCTGGCGAGATAGGCCGTGCCAGCGGCGATGGAGACCTCAGGCTGGCATAATTCGGCGGCGGTAACCTGGCGCCCCAGCATGTCCGATGCGGTGCCCGTCAGCGTCTGCATCAGCCCGACCGACTGCCGCCCGTCCGCTTCGTCCAGCTGCGCCTGGACCACGCCACGGCTTTCCACTGCGATGGTGGTGACAATCAGCTCAATCGGCACACCGCTGGACAGCGATGCGGCTTTGATCGTGGGGCCGAAATCCTTCCAGATGCGCCGTGTGGTATTTGGCTCGCCCACAGTGCGGGCAACGGCCACCTCGCCCTCGTCCATGATGCCGTCCGGGGTCACCTTCCAGCGCAATCCGCCGAACGGCCCTTGCTTCCATGCGGTGGTATCGGTGACCACGGTGGGCAGGGCAATGATGGGAGCTGGTGTCGGGGTGGCGATCTGTTTGACGATGGAGGCTTGTGCGGCGGCGGAATCGCCGATCTGCTGGCCTTGATGCGAAAGCACCCGCGAGATTGACTCGTCCTTGTCCTTCGATCGCTGCGAGTCTCCGAAATAGAAGCTGATGATTTGCGAGGCGTAACCCGCGATATTGCCCAAGATCGTGCCAATAATTGTATACCAAGCGGCGGCCAGGGCGGAGTTGATTGGATTGGGCGAGATGATGCCCGCGATCATCAGAATAGCGCCGATCACCACCACCAGCATCGAGCCGATGGCGATGAACACGATCGCCATGCCCCAGGCCATCATCGGCTGAGCCGTGGCGGAGGCGGTTTGGAAATCGCGCGCAGAAGCGCGGTCCTTGTTCGCAAGCTCAGCGAACTTGAGGTCATTGGCCAGTTCGAACTGCTTGAGCTTGATTTCAGCGGCGCGCAGATTGGTCAGAAAGGCCGGGTTGCCCGCGTTGGCCTGAATGGCGGCAACCACGGCTGGCGGCGGCAGTGGTGCGTCCGGTGGAATGGCGGCTGCCTGATCGGGCGGGAGGAATGCGCGGATTGCCGAACTGACTACAGCGGATGCCAGCAAATTGAAGGGAGGGGGAACCAATAGCCCAGCCAACAACGTCGGGGCGGATGATTTGAGGATGGATTCGACGATTGGTGGCAGAGCCAAATAACGTTACCTCCGAAAGCAAAAAGCCCGACGCCGACAGGATAAAGCTGTCAGCGGCGGGCAGAGTTTAGGAGGAAACGTTCGGGGTGGTGCTACGCACCCCTGCGCACCTGACCGATACGGCCGATACCGCTCTCGGAGAGGCGTGCGTCTAGGCCAGTATCTTGGCCCACATCTCTTGGTCCCTGCGCCACGCATCGCGCAGGCTTTCGATCTCAGCCGCGTTCGTCTGACCGGTGCATGATAGCCCGGAGGGACCTGGCTGGATTTCTACATACGGCGCGCCATAGGCCACGAGTTCGACGCGCGATCGGCCGCATTTCATGCAGTAACCGCACTCGAACTCATGATCCATAATGCGCTCGACCATTAACGCCGCTTTGGCTTGCGTTTCGTGGGTTTGCTCGGCTGCGAGGCGGGCTTATCCGGCAGGCCCTGCCTGTCCTTCAGCTTCGGCGATGGCTTGCCGCGCGATAATGTGCGCTGCTTCTTGGCCATTTACGGCGCCGGGGGCGGCGTATTCGCAGCGACGGCGGCGGCGAGGGCCGCGTCTTTCTGCTGAAGCTCGTCGGCCAGCGCCCGCAGGGCAACTGGATCGTCGGCGAGCGCACGAATTTGGTCGGCCAGGCCGCCGATAAGCGCGATGGCGCTATCGACAACGGCGTTGTTGGCATGCACCTGAGCGGTTAGGGCGTCGAGTTCTGCGGACATGGTGTGTAAGTCCTCTGAAAGTTGCGCGAAATTCTGTTGCAACTTGACCGCAACAGCGGTGGCGACTGCATCGATATCGGCGTCGGTAAGGCGGATGAGAAATTCCAGCTCCGCCATTCGCAAAACCCCTTATCTGCTCATGCGTCTGGCTCGTTCTCGCAATGTCTTTAGGCTATGACAGGCAGGGCATAAGGCGCGGCCGTTCGCCAAACTGGTTGCTAATTGCGGGAAATCGCGGCGTTCTTTGATATGGTCGGCATGCAATTTCCCGCCGCGTGGGCGGCGCGGATCGTGCTGCGGATCCTCGCACTGATAATTGGCGCGTTTCAGCACAGCGGCGGCCCAGGCGCGGTGTTCTTTGGTCAGCAGATACGGATCCGCGGTGCCTTGTGGTGGCGGGCCGAGGCCGATACGTTGGGTGGGTCGTGCGGTTAAGCGCAGCGGGCGTGGCTTCATGTGCCTGGCGCGCGGATGAAGCACCTAACCAGCGGGCCTTGCTGGACGCCGGCTTCCCAGTAGTCCTTCTGAATGCAAATGACATAGGAACCGGTGGGGTTATCGACGCGCTCGGAAATTGTCTCAGGTGGCACCGGGAGTAGTTTGCCTTCGTAAAGCACCTGATAGCCGTTTTCGCTCGGAAACACCGGATAGTTTCGGCAGTCGGCGATCGAACAGCATGAGATGCCGTTGGCGGATTTTAGGCTGTTGAACCACGGGGCGAGGGATTGGTCGGCATTGGGTGGTGGGGCGGCAAAAGCGGGCGCAGTCAGCGCAAGCAAGATTACGACGCCGAAGGTTTTGCCATTGCGGCGCATAAGCGTTATCTAACGCGCGTTAATCACAACAACGTTGAAAGGACTTCCCATGCCTCGACCCTTTAGTATCGACCCGACCGAGTGGCCGAAGATCGCCAAGCGCGCGCAGGCGGGCGAGACTTTGAAAGAGATCGCCGCGAGTTATGACGTTGGCGGCGAGACGGTGCGTAAAATTATCGCCCGCCTGGAGAACGGCGAACTGTTCAAGCCCAAAGCGAAAGCCACGGCGGTTAGCGAAACAGGACACGCTGGCAGCGCAGCGGGGAACGGCGCACCGATCACCGCAGTTGCGCAAAGCGGCAACGGGTCACCGCTGAAGCCGGGCACGGTGCGAAACGGTGTTGCGCCGCAGATGATGGAGTGCCTGGGCGTGCTGGCCAAAGCCGAGCGCGACGGCTCGGGGCGGGATAAGGCGCGGCACAGCATAGACACGCTGGTGACGACCCTGGTGGAACTACGCGCGGAACTCTGATGTATTGGCTGGTGGGCGGCGTCGTCCTGGGCGTTTGGCTGCTCGTTCTCGGCCTGTGCCGAGCGGCAGCGCCACAATCCGACGAGGAACGACGGGCCGATGATGCAGCGCAGCAAGAGGCGCTTCGGCGGCGTTAGCGGCGGGGCGCCCTGAGAGTGCCGATCAGTTCGGCGTGCTGCTGTTCGTCGCGCAGGTCGTAGGCGGCGTTCAGCAGCAGTTCCTGGGTGGCGCGGCGGCCAGCGACCGGAATGGCGATGGCGATGGCGCCGTCGATCACCCGCTTGGCGCGGTTAATCCGCCGTTCCAAAAGCTGTTGGGTGGTTTCTTCGAACTCGGCGCGGACGCGGCGGGACCGGGTATCTGCCCAATTATCCCTTTGACAAAGCGGTCCCTCTAGGAACTGCGTCTTGCGTGCTAGGCGACCCATCGCTAGACTCCACATCGACTAATTGAGTTTTTGACGCCTTTAATTAGTGCGATATATAGCGCATTAGGCTACGAAAGATGGAGGTGGAGGGAATCGAACCCTTCGGGACGCAGGTCGGACACCGGTCCAGGGGCACCAGCCCCCTACCACCCCCATCTGAGAACCCGAACCCGCGCCGCCGTTTGTGCAAGTAGACGGCGCGGGCCGGGTCCGCCAGCGAACCCGCTCCTGCACCCAGCAGGGGCGGTTCGCACGTAAAGGGATAGCAGATGGCGCGGCAGCCTGACCATACCGTGGACGAGCAGCTACCAAATGAGGAAGCGGAGCGTCGTGCGCGCGAGGTAGCAGCACGCTTATTAAGCACCCCGAGAAAGCAAAATAACTCGCCTAAATTAAAAAAGGGCGACGATAACTCCCCCAATAAGCGTCGGATAATTCCTAAAACCCCCTAGGAACTCATTCCCGTTTTCGTCTCCTAGACCTCTGTCTCACGGAATAAGTCCCTCTCCATCCCAAGGTTATGTGCCCACGTCCTGAGTTCTGTTGGGTCGGAGAATAGATCGCCCTGCCGTTGTGCTTGTTCGATGCGTTTGCACGCTATGTCGAAATAGCTAGGCTCTATCTCTATCCCAATGAAACGGCGGCCCATGCGAGCGCAAGCAACGCCAGTCGTGCCACTGCCCATGAATGGGTCTAGGCAGATTCCATCTGGCACGACGATGCTGCGCACCAATCTGGATATCAAACCAAGAGGTTTTTGCGTCGGATGGTCTGCTTTATCCGGTTGACCATGCCGGTAGCTGTCCGCAATCCAGACGTTGGAACGCTTTGGATCGTCATCGCCGAACCATGCACCGGACTGATACGCATAAATGGCAATCTCATACCCGCTAGGCCACCAATTCCCCATTCCAGCGGGCGGCGGGCACTTTTTAACCCAAGCGGCCGGTTTCGGCGTCAAGCCGCTCCGAAGCAGGCAATCGGCTATATGCGACGCTTGGTGAAGTCCACAGAACCATATATGCGCTTGCGCCAAACGTGCAGACGCTTCGCACGCCTCCAAGACAAAGTTTGTGGTTTCGACAACATCCCAATCGAATTGGAGTCGCCGAGTGCCCTTGCCCGGTCGCCCAACATTCAGACCGAAAGCATGAGGAATTCCAAAAGGTGGGTCAGCTATTACAGCGTCAACATCAGAGAGCGTCGGCAGCACATCCCGACAATCTGCGAGGATCAACCGGGCGTCCCCGATAATCTCCTCGCGCCACACGGCCTACAGACCTTGCCTAACCTTCCACATCAGAAATGCTGACACGGCCTCTCGCATAGCCTCACGGATGCGATGGCACATGAACCAAGCTGTCTTGTAGGTGACGTTGATCATTCGGTGAATCTGGTGCGCCGACATGCCCTTCTTGCTGGCCGTCATTAGGCGGATCGCCAGAACCCACTTCTTCAGCGGTAGGTGGCTGCTTTCCATGACGGAGCCGGTCAGGACGGTGAATTGGCCACGGCAGTCGCGGCAATGATACAGCCCCTCGCGGTGGGCCTTGCCCTCCATGAGCAGGGCGTTGGTCGAGCCACAATGCGGGCAGTAGGGACCATCTGGCCAACGAGATGCCTCTAGCCACTCGCGGGCTTTGCCCTCATCGTGGAACTCGGCGGCGGTCAGATCGACGGTCATAGGATTTTCGTCCGGTGCCTGATAAGCTCTTGATTCCTTTAATATCAGGCTTTCGACGCTTTGTAAAAGGGATAATTGGGGGTATCTGGCATGATGGTCCCCTGGCGCAGTTAGCCTAGCGTGCAGAAACAAGCTGTCGGCGCAAATTGCGTCACTGTCAATGGATAAATAGCTCTGGTGGTGGTTCGTGATGGGTTTTTCCCCAACCAGTTGCCGCCGACCGAACAAACGGCAATTATTACACCATCCAGAGTAAGGCGGCGATGATGCCAGCCAGGAACAAGCCGACGCCGACCGCCACTTCCAGAAGGCCGAGTAGCGTGTCATTGGCGAGTCGGTCGAGCCAGCCGCGGCGGCGAGGCGGAACCTTGGTGGCGAACGGGATCACGGGCGTTTCTCCTCGGCATCCAGACGGAGGCTAAAATGCACGCCGGTCATTCGTGACCAAGCCGTCCAAAGTGGCAAGTGGCGGGACATGAAGCTGGTGACGGCCATGTGGAACAGAAGCTCGTTCAGCTGCTCGAATTGCCGCACGGCCCGCCGGTAGCGGATGACCTGGACCACATTGGCAGCGGTCGCTGCCAAACATAGGACGGCACCCCCGTATTCGAGCCAGATCATCGCCGCCCCTTATGTTTGGCAAACCGCCGTGCCAAACATGGGGACGCGCCCGCCGTCACAGTGCAGCCTCCCGAACGGTCACTGATGCTGCGTTGCACAATTCGTCGTTCGTAGCCCGCAGGCCAGCGGCGGCCAGCGCCTCGCCCACCGTCAGGCGGCGGTAGAGCGCGGTCTCGATGATCTCGCCGTGAGCATCGACCCACTCCACCGCGTAGTCGCGCAGCCGGCTTTGGTTCAGCGCCTTCTGCCGTTTCCAGGCGAAGAACCGCCGCCCCATGTCGCACTCACGGCCGTGGCGGTCGTGGCGCACGTGGCAGGTTAGGCACTCGGCCTGGTCAGGCTCCTCCACATCGGCCTTGAAGTCGTTCCACAGCACCAGCCAGTCCACCCCGGAGCGGGCCGGGTTCATGGCACAGATCATCGGGTTATCTCCTCCACTGGAACGCCGCGCTCGCGCGCCTGCCGAACCATATCAGCGGTGCCCTTACCGCCCGGAAAGGCGATGACCAGGTCGGGCTTGCCTTCGTCCAGCATTTGCTTGTTCCGCATCGGACCAGCTGCGGGGCCGTAAGCCTCCCAGTTGGGCTTGAACGCAAGGTGCGGGACGTCATTTGCCTTGGCCCAATATTCCCCCAGCATGTCCGCGCCAGAGGCGCGGCCGTGGATTACGACAGTGATGCCGAAGGCTGCATGGAGGAGATTGAGGCATTGGTTCACGCGAACGTTGTCGCGGTAATTCCTGCCTCCACAGACCAGCACCCGTTTGGGCTCAGCCATCTTGGTCCCCACCCTTCGGTTTCGATGCCCTGGCTTCCGCCACCTCGGCGCGCTGGATGCAATCGCGGACCCACATCATCTGGGCGCGGATTTCCGTCAGGTGCGACAGCATCCGCTCGTCCATGAAGTTGTTCTGCATCAGGTATTGCCGCGCAGCACTGGTGACCGCCGTCACGTCCTTGTCGACACGGTCAATGATGGTGCCCATCACCGCCAGCAGCGCGGTGGATGGCGGGCGGTCCTGCAGCCAGTGCCCGCCGGGCATTTCCGGCAGGATGGCGCGCGGGAAGCGGGGCACGCGGAATGGCTCGGTCAACCCGTCGAACCGCAGCACCGAGATGATCCACGACGCCGTCCAGGCCATAACGGAGTTGCATCCAGGCGCACCGATGCCTGCCTCGAACTCATAGCTGATCCAGGGCAGCGCCGCTTCCCAGGTCAGCACGATGCCGCGCGGCTGGGTTAGGTAATTCGGCACGGTTTCCGACTTGTAGTCGCCCCAGCCCATCTCGCCGATCACCACCGCCTCGATGGGTTCTCCGATGGCCAACTCCTCGATCCATTGTTTCAGTGTAGGCATGGTTCATTTCCTGCTCTCTCAGGGGTTTGCGAAAGCGTCTATCCACCAATCCAAATGTTCAGAGCCATGGCACCCGCGAGCGCCAGGGATATCAGGCCCAGAATCCAGGCTGGCTGCGCCACAACCCAAGCGAACAGCCAATTGAGTTGGCGTCTGAATATGCCGTAAATCAGCATGACGACGCCGATCGTCGCCATGATAATGACCGGCATTACCGCCCAATATCGCTCAGGCGTCATTTCGGCACCTTTGGCGGTTTTACCCAGAACCAGCAGGTCTGGCCGCCGCCGAAGTCCTGCACGTGGCCCAGGCATTCGGTCTTCATGGCCCGCTCGCGCCACAGGTAGCCAGCGAAGCCGCCGGCCGCGAATGCCAGACCGAGCAGCACAACCACGACGCCGAGACCAGCGAGCGCCCATTCCCATGGGAAGCGGCTGTAGCGCTGGCCCCCACGATTAACGGCGCCCATCATCTCAACGCCGGTGGCGACTTCCCGGGAAAACCGCGAGAATGGGTCATCGCCGTTCAATCCAGCGACCTTGGCGGCATCCCGGATCCGCTTTGCCTGCATCATCATGCTGAGCATGGACTAGGCGGCTTCCGGCAGGTTGTCTGGCGATGGGTCGTCCAGCAGTTCATCCACAATTGGCTCGATCGACGTGCTGAGCCATACGCGCAGCGCCAGCGCATCGGGAACGATCAGTCCGTTCTGCGACCAGTCGGTCAGGCTCCACAGCGTCTGGCCTTTGCGACGGTTGTCGATGACCTCGGTTATCTCTTCGGACAATTTGCGAACGGCGAACACGTGGCAGTAATCGCCGACCTCTTTGCGCACGGCCTCAAATGCCTTGGTCGGACTGACATCGTCGGGGAGCATTCCATAACTGAGAACGACGATTTCACGCGCGAATACGTTCTCGCCGCGCACCGCCCTGAAATACGCCATATCCTTGTCTTTGGGGCCAATGACGTGCACGCCGACGGTTTCCAGTCCGGCCTCCACCAGCATGGCCGCCATGTCGGGCAGTTTGTCTTTGACCTGATTGACCACGACATCGTCAGCGCCGAAGTCAACGATGACGTGCTTTTTCACCGTAATCGCTTGATGCATGCCGTTTTCCAATCCAGCACGTCGGGCACGAGGGCCGCCGCCGCTCGGACGTTGGGCATCGATGTATTTTGCCAATGACTCTGCCTGGTCGAGGTCCCATGCCAATACCGGATGGTCGCGACGGCGCATTTCCTCATAGATCGCGGAGGCCAAAGTGCTTTTGCCCAGCCTCCCCCTGCCGACTGGCATGATCATCCTGCGTAGCACGCGTTATTCCTTCCGTTCGTATAATTCCGACGAATGCCGTGGCTCGGCTTGGGACGATGGGCGCAATGATGGGCGACCGACGCGGCCTGAGCGTTCTCGCTCACGTTCTCGCTTGAGTTGCCGCTCGACGCGCATAACGCTCTCCCGCAGCGTATTGTCGCTCGGCACTTCGCCGTTGGCATCGCGCATGCCGATGTTGCCGACGGTGCGCGCCAGATCGCCCCACGGCACCTGCTGGCGACGCTGCTCGCGGAACCACTCGATATTATCCCTGACGTAGCCCGACAGCTTCGTGGTATTGGGCGAACCACGCACCTTGGCGAGTTCTTCGGATAAGCGCGGGTCCGTCATGAATAGACTTCCTCTATAGAGACAAAACCCGATTGAAGTGCCTGGGCGGAAGGCGAAACTGGCTTTCAGGGTCTCCTGGTTCGCAATATGACCGACCAATCACAGCAAACAGGTCAGGAAACGTCGCTATCGACAGAAGGCCGCCGTCTATATCAACCCATCCTGCAGGGGTCTCTCGGTCGATGTCGTGGGGCGCGGCCAGCCCGACGGGTAGTTCACTCTCGTCGTAAACGGCCTTGATTATCGGCCGTGTTCCAGGGATCTCAGGGAGAACGAATCTAGTCATTGGCAAAGCTCCATCCGTTAATCCGTTGTTCCGCCCGATAGCGTATCGTTGAGCCGCAGACGCCAGTTGCCAGGATCGCTGCGTTAATCGAAGGATAGGTGCCGTTTGGCGTAATAACGCTGCGGGCGGTGGTGTTGCCTCGGCGCGGGAAGCCGTTTTTGTGCGCTATTTTCCGTATGGCTCCTTCTGTCTTCCCCACTCTCTTGCCAATCTGCGCCGCCGTCAGGCGATCGTCCCACAGTTTGCGAACACGCTTGACCAGCGCCTCGCTGTTGCGTTCACCGATAGGAGACGGCCGATCCGGGAAGCCGTTCCTATGCGACAAGCCGGCGACGATGTTCTTGCTCACCCCCATGGCCTTGCCGATCTCGGTCATAGATAAGCCCCGCCCCCATAACTGGCGCGCGCGCGCTATGGTCTTCGGAGGATGCATGACATTCATCTGGCCATGCTCTCCCGACAGGCCGCGATCACCAGACCTGCGATACCAAGGAAAACGAGCATGTAGATGCCGACCATGGTGGGATCCTTCCGTTTTTAGTGGTGTTGTTGCGATGAAAGTGCGTCGCGTTCTATTTCTGCGGCCGATCGGTCAAGCCACTCCATCCAACGCAGGAATGACGCCTCGTCGTCGTGGAAATGCAACGTCGGGTCGGTGAGCGACAGGACGATTTGGTAAGGCGGCTCGTCGTCCTCTGGCGTCACCCGCACCAGAAACAGCGGCTTGGACAGCAGGGCGATGATCTCGCCATGCCCGGAGCATCGGCCGAATTGGTGCTCGCATTCTTGCAGATTGGTCCATGCCACAACCTTGCCTATGAGGACGGACTTATTTGCCGCCTGGTTCTTCTGATCTACGCTCATGGCAGAATTCCCAATACCCATGCATAGAAGACGGAAAGGATGACAAACATAGCCGCCAGCCTATGCCTGGTCAGATAGCTGTCGGGGAACAGAAGAGCCTTGCGCATAATGGTGGTTTTGTTCTCATCGGCCATGCATCTGCTCCTTCGCCACCGGCATGCCGCGTTCCAGGCCCCTGATCTCGACGGTCCAGATCGTGGTGCCGCCGCGGGCCTTGGCCTTCGGTGCGAGCTTCATCGGCACCACAACCGCGTCCACCTGCGTCTTGCCACGGCTGTGCCAGAAGTCGCGAATGATGCCCGCCAGACGCTCGGCGCCCGCCCGCGATAGCGAGTCCGGGCATCGGCCGTTGCCGGGAGATGGCTTTGCATGGGTAATCTGTTGTTCTGGGCGATATTCACTCATGTCCACCTACGCTTTCAGAACCGCATCGGAGCCGGGGGGAAGGATGAAGTCTGCCATTGAGAAGGCTGATGGGGCCACGCCGACAACCGTAATCTGGTCATTGCCCCAATGGATGACGGATCCGCCCTTCACGGCATTGATATGGAAGTCCTTCGCATCGAGCGTGAAGCGGATGCGATCGGCGCCGTCCTGGAAGTCAGCAATTGTCGCCTGCTGGGCGGCGGCGTGCATGAACGTGAACGTGTCGGCGCC
>Ga0070691_10000531_pt1 | contig 14373 bp, 9 predicted proteins | sample KBSK1101metaG_FD_64673 | JGI IMG/M metagenome (GOLD analysis project Ga0070691, IMG submission 64673) | Corn, switchgrass and miscanthus rhizosphere microbial communities from Kellogg Biological Station, Michigan, USA - KBS K1-10-1 metaG | ecosystem: Host-associated > Plants > Roots >... | reverse complement strand
GCTTACTATGTCGTTTTTGTTGAGACCATTTTCACCTCTTTTGACGATGCCCTGGCGCGAGAGCCTGAAAAAATTGCAGCGCATCTCGCGCGCTCAAAAGAGCTACACGCGCGCGGCACGCTTCTGATAGGCGGTGCTTTTCTCGATAATCCCGATGAGCCGCTAAGTACAATGGCTATTCACACGACACGCGAGGCCGCCGAAGAGTACATCAAAGGCGATCCGTTCGTTCTGAACGGTCAGGTGAAAGCGTGGTCTATCCGTGAATGGGCCAATATGCTCACGTAACGGCTGGTTAAAAAACCGGCAAATAGCGATCAAGCTCCCACGAGTGAACCTGCTTGCGATACTCGGCCCATTCAATGCCTTTTGCCTCGATAAAACCCTCGTAGATCGAATCACCGAGGGTTTCGCGGATCAGTGAATCTTCGCGGAGATCGGCCAGGGCTTCGCCGAGGGTCGCGGGCAGGAGCGCGGAGATCTGGCGCTGACGTTCGCCATCGGTACGCAAGAAGAGGCTTTCATCCATCGCGGGCGGCAGAGGCAAACGACGCTGGATGCCATCAAGACCGGCGCGTAACATGACCGCGAAGGCCAGGTAGGGATTACAACTCGGATCACAACAGCGTAATTCAATGCGCGCTGAGGTCTGGCGGTTGGCGTCGGGACGCGGCACGCGAATCAGCGCCTCACGGTTGACGCGGCCCCAGTTGATATAGACAGGTGCCTCAAAACCAGACACGAGGCGCTTATACGAATTGACCAGCGGCGCGAGAACGGCACACATGGCGCGAGCGTGAGCAAGCTGGCCCGCGATAAAATAGCGCCCCACATCTGAAAGCCCGTACTCACCATCGCCACTCTCATCGACAAACGCATTGCGCCCGGTGGCGAGGCTGATTAACTGCTGATGCGCATGCATGCCTGAACCATTCAGACCGAAAAAGGGCTTGGGCATAAAGGTCGCGTAGAGATTGTGGCGCGAGGCCAGGGCTTTGAGCACGTACTTGGCGGTCATCACCCCATCGGCAACGTGCAGGGCGTCGCGCGTCTCAAAATCAATCTCGTGCTGACCAGCCGCGATCTCGTGATGGCTGGACTCAATGCCGATATCCATGCGCAACAACACCTGTACCAGTTGGCGGCGCACAGTCGCGGCGAGATCGGTGGAGAGATCGAAGTAGCTGCCACGATCAAAGGGTAGCGGCATAGGCGTTTTGCCTTCAAGATGGAGCAGGAAAAATTCCAGTTCAGGCGCGACCATAAAATCGTAGCCCATCTCGCGTCCCACTTCCAGGGCACGAATCAGCGTCGCACGCGGATCACCATCAAATGACTCGCCATCAGGTGTCTGCACATTGCAGATCACGCGCGCCCCGACATCATGCTCATCCACCAGAGCGAGATCCGCGCTCTGCGTATTTGTCAGAGGATGTACCTGTGGCGGCAAGAGCGAGAACGTACTGAGATCCGGGAACAGATACATATCGCTTTCAGCCACACGCGCGATACTTTCGAGCGCTGATCCATCGAACCACCTGCCGCTTTTGAGGCTGGCGGAGAACTGTTCAACCGGAATCGTCACGCTTTTGGCCATGCCGACCACATCGGTGAATTCCAGGTTGATAAAACGTATCCCCTCAGTCTCGATCAGCTTGAAAACGCGCTCCCGTTGCGCACTATCCTGTTGTCCTGCCATCTTTTTACGCCTCAATTAGTGGGTTTATCCTGTTCGCAAAATTTTCCGGGTAAGGGATATTATAGCAGATCGGGGAAAAAAGAAAATCGGGTAGTGTTTCTACCCGATTTCGGCATTCAACCGCCCAATCTTGCCAATATCGCAACCGTGCAGAATAAGACCACCCTCACGCTGGCTTTCACCGCTCAGGCAGGCTAGTGAAGATATCCTCAGATGGGGGACAGAGTTATTGAAGAATGTCCCCCATCAACTCTTCCTGGCTGAGCGGGCCGATCGCAGCGACGGTCAGCGGATGCACCAGCGAGTGATGGTGCAGCAGGTCGAGAATGCGCTCCTGCGTCACGGCATCGATAGCCTCTTTGACCTCCTGAATGGGATGAACCTTGCGCTCGAACCACCACGAACGGGCGATGGCTCCCATGCGCGCCCCCGATCCCTCGCCGCGCATCACGTTCTCGCTCTTGAGCTGGACCTTCGCACGTTCCAGCTCATCGGCGGTGATGCCTTCCTGCTCCATTTTACGCAACTCGTTGACAATCACCTCAAGGCATTCGTGGGCCTGTTCGGGTGTGGTGCCAGCATAGACCCGCAACGCGCCGATGTGTTTGTTCGAGGTCGGAGACGCGGAGACGCTATAGACCAGGCCGCGTTTCTCGCGCACCTCGACAAACAGACGCGAGGCCATATTGCCGCCGAGCACTTCGGAGACCACCAGCGCGGGATAGTAGTCTGGATCGGTATAATGGGCAAAGGGCACCATCAGTGCGATATGTTCCTGCTTGCCCTCCTGGTGCTCCAACGCAACCCGCGCGGTAGGCGTGGGCCGTTGCTCCGGTGACGGGGTTGCCTCGCCCTGCCAGCCACCAAACAGCTCCTCGACACGCTTGACAACATGCTCCCAATCAAATTTTCCGGCGATGGCGAAGAGCATATTATTCGGCTGATAACGTGCCCGCCAGAACTGGCGCAGATCGTAGCGTTGCAACGCCTTGACGCTCTCAGATGAGCCGAGCAGCGGACGCGCCAGCGCGGTTCCCTGATAGAAATTGGCGCGCACCAGTTCGAAGATTCGGCTCATCGGCTCATCATCGCGACGGCGAATCTCTTGCAAAACAATATTGCGCATCTGCTCCAATTCATCTTTGGGGAAGGTCGAAGTCAGGAGCAGCTCGCTCATCAGAGCAAGAGTGTCGTCAAATTTCGTATTGACGATCTGCGCCCAGACCTGCGCGGTCTCCAGGCCAGTGCTGGCTCCTTTGCGCGCGCCTAATGATTCGAATGCCTCGTTCAAGGCGCGAGCATCCTTCTCTTTGGTTCCCTGAAAGAGCATATATTCAAAGAGATGGGCCAGGCCCGCCTTCTCCTCCGGCTCGTTGATGACAGCAGCATTAAATTGCATGCCAAAGGTGGTTGAGCTGAGGCTTGGCATGTACTGGCCAAGAATTTCGATGCCATTGGGCAGACGATGATAGAAATAGTTAGGTGGCAACTGCACCGTATCACTCATGTATACTCATCCTTTCTCATCAGGAATAAACGGCTCTGCAAGGCAATATACGCACAGTATATCACAGTGTCGTGAGAATACGAATTGTGAAATCTTTCCCCAGAAACCTGTAACTTTTTATTGGGAAATGGTGTTATAGAGAGTAGGGAATTGCGAGGAAGGCATATTTTTCTACTGCCACAAGGGTTTCTCGCGCTCCCTGGGGCGTCTTGTCTGCATACAAGCTTCTTTTTGAAGAAGCCCTCCAAAAAGTGGATCAGGAGCAATCGGCACTGATTGCTCCTGGTTTTTTTCTGCATCATAAGGCGACGGACTGCGCGCAAGGGGCGGCCTACATTCACAGACAGCGATACAATGAGTTTTACGCTAATTCCTGCATCACCGCCGCCAGATCGGTATAAATGCGCTCAGGTTTCACTGCGGATTTCTCGACATCAGCGCGTGAACTGCTGCCGGAAAGGACGAGCAGGGTATGCGTTCCGGCACGTTGACCGGCCAGAATATCGATGCCCAGCCCATCGCCGACCATCACCGTTTCCTCTGGCGTGCTGTCCAGTTGGCGCATGGCCTCCCGCAGCAACATCGGCTCTGGCTTGCCCACTACTTCGGGGTTGACTCCACTGGCACACTCGACCGCCGCCGCCAGCGAGCCGGTACCCGGCACAAAGCCACCGACAACTGGCAAAGTGGGATCGCGGTTGATTGTTATGAACAGCGCGCCAGAACGCACAGCCTCTGCCGCGTTCGTCAGCTTCTGGTATGTAAAAGAACGGTCGAGGCCGATCAAAACAGCGTCCGCAGAGGCGCTTTCGCTGGGAACAACGTGCAAACCCTGAGCCTTGACCAGCTCAATCAAAGGCTGTTCACCCACCACGTAGACGCGGCAACCAGGCAGACGACGAGCAATATTCTGGATCGCGGCCTGGCCAGCGGTCAGCAGATGCTCCTCGCTGGCAATAATCCCCAGGTGAGCAAGCTTCTCCAAAATTTGCGTACCGGAGGCGAAAGAATTGTTGGTTAGGAAGAGGTATTTTTTTGGGTTGGCGTTCAGCCAGTCGATAAAGGCGCGAGCGCCGGGCAGCAACTCATTGCCTCGATAGACAACGCCATCCAGGTCGATCAAGTAGGTAGTATAGGGTAACATGTAGGGTCCTTTAGATCAAAGAAACAGATTATTTCGTGAATGTAGGGCGGCTCCCATAGGTGTCAACTTAACCACGCGAAGGTCGGTTTTACGCACAAATCTTGCAGTCAAAACCAACCCCGTCCATAGTAGGGGCGTCCGCTTGCCTGCGCCCTGCGCGCCGCCCGTGGGGCCACAGGATTATTCGCGCAAAAGTTGCTCGCGGATCGCGACGATTTCGCGCCGCAAGCCAGGATTGATGTTAACCGCGCGATCGATCTTCTCACAGGCATGCAGTACCGTGCTATGGTCGCGTCCACCGAAGAGTTGACCAATCTCCAGCAGCGAAACTTGCGTCTCCTGCCGGATCAGGTACATCGCGATCTGGCGCGGCATCACGATATGTTTATCGCGCTGTTTGCCACACATGGCCTCCAGCGAAATATGATAGAATTCCGCCACGACCTCGGCGATCTGGCGACTATTCAGGCGCGACTCGCGCACATCTTCGCCGAGCGAGGACATGGCCGCTCGCGCGACTTCGATGGTCAATTCGCTGCGGTGCAACTGTTGATAGGCCATCAAGCGATTCAGGCAGCCCTCTAATTCGCGGATATTGGTCTGCACCCGCCCGGCCATATACGCGATAATCTCATCGGGAACGCGATAACGCAGCGCGTCGGCCTTCACACGCAAAATAGCCATACGTGTCTCCAGGTCAGGCGGCTGAATATCGGCGATCAGGCCCCACTCGAAGCGCGAACGCAGACGCTCTTCCAGGCTGACAATCGCTTTGGGCGGGCGATCGCTACAGATTACAATCTGCTTGCTCATCTCGTAGAGACTGTTAAAGGTGTGGAAGAATTCTTCCTCGGTCGATTCTTTGCCCGCGATAAACTGAATATCGTCTACCAGCAGAATATCGACGGAGCGGTATTTCGCGCGGAACTCTTCGGTCGTACGATAGCGAATGGCATTGACAATCTCGTTCGTGAACTGCTCTGATGAGACATAGAGCACGGCCAAACCGGTTTGCACACCCTGATGGCCAATCGCGTGCAGCAAGTGCGTTTTGCCGAGTCCCACGCCGCCATAGAGGAAGAGCGGGTTATATGACTCGCCGGGAGCCTCGGCCACAGCCAGAGAGGCCGCGTGCGCCAGGCGATTGCTGTTGCCCACGATAAACGCATCGAAGGTATAGCGCGGATTGAGCCGATTATGCATCAGGATATTAGCGCGCTGCTCGTTGTCCCAATCTTCGGTCAGCGCATCCGTCACAGGCGAGAAATAGCGCGAGCCAGTCTGGACAGAACGTGAAAGATAATGGTCCTGCGCGGCAAATTGCGCCTCCGAGCGCGTTGGAGTCGGAATATCGATATCATAGCCATAGTCGCTCGTGGCTGATGAGTGCGCGGCTGAAAGGTATGGTCTCCGGTTTGGTGCGCCGAGTGTTTCAGGTAAAATGGGAGCTTCGCCCGTCGTCTGCACAATGGAGAGCGAGACTGGTTGACCGGCAACCTCCGTCAGCAGTTCCTCAAGTGTGGGCTGCCAATTGATCGTCAGGATATCCTGCGCCTGCTCGTCAGACACGTGAAGTTGCACAGGGAGCATCCTTCCCGCGCCCGAGGGAGCGGAATCGGCGGCCCCCGTGTCAGGAGCCTGCGTTAAGCTGGCTTCTTCCAGCCAGGTCCTGGATACATTATCAATGGGCAGCATATCCAGGCGTTCAAGTGCTATCTGCCAGAGTGTTGCGACGTTCACCAGACCTCTCCCATAACGACTATTCATCCAGCACAGCCACGCACTCGATCTCGAATAACGCCTGGCGTGGCAATTCGGCAACCGCGACGGTTGAACGAGCGGGAGCCAGGCGATCGGGTCCTGAAAAATAGCGCGCGTAGACCTCATTCATCACCTGAAAATCGCTCATGCGGGTCAAGAAGACCGTCGTTTTCACCACGTTTGCCAGCGAGGCACCAGCAGCTTCCAGCACTGCCTGCATATTCTTGATCGCGCGTTCAGCCTGAGTCTGGACATCGGAGCCAACCAGCTCGCCAGTGGCGGGTTCGAACCCGACCTGGCCGGAAGTATAGAGAAACTGGCCACAGCGAATAGCCTGACTATAAGGACCGATCGCGGCTGGAGCTTGCGTTGTTGAAACCTGTGTACGTTGCATCATTTCTTCCCCAAAGGCCACAAGGGCCGAAAGCTTCCTGGAAAAACCTCTTTTTAAGAGTGTATTGTAACAGCTAGAACGAATGCTGTCCATGTCCCGCTGGCGGATAGTACCCAGGATTACCCGCGCCCGGCGAATAGCTCGGCGGCGTCAATGGAGGCGTGGACGCGAGCGAGGGAGGAACCGGCGACGCGGCCATGGAGGCGGGCCGATAGAGTTCATGGATACAATAGCGCAACGCCTGGCGCATCTCAGCGGCGGAATGAAAGCGATCTTCCGGTTCTTTTTCCAATGTCTTCATCACAATTGCTTCCACAGCCGCCGGAATAGCCACATTGGGATTGACCTGCTGCATCGCGGGCGGATTGGTCGAGGCATGCTGCATCGCGATCGAGACAGCGGTTGGGCCGGCAAAGGGCGGGCGACCGGTCAACATCTCAAACATGACCACGCCAAGCGAATAGAGATCCGAGGCTGCTGTGAGCTTCTCGCCGCGCGCCTGTTCGGGCGAGAGATAGTCAGCCGTGCCAAGCACAATGCCACTATTGGTCAGGCCAGCTTCTTCCGCCACGCGCACGATGCCAAAATCGGTCAGTTTCACAAGCAGATTGCCCGCGCCCACCGTATTATTGATAGAAGCCCCACTGGAGGCCAGCATAATATTCTGCGGCTTGATATCGCGGTGAATGAAATTGCGGTTGTGGGCTATTTGCAACACGGAACAAACCTGCGAGGTAATCTCCAATGTCTCATGTGGATGAAGATTGCGGCGTTGCGCGACCAGTTGCTTGAGCGTCGGACCGTGAATATACTCCATCACCAGATAATACTGGTTCGCCTCTTCAAAAAAGTCAAAGACCGTCACCGCGTTGGAATGCACCAGAGACGCGGCTGCCCTGGCCTCGCGCCGGAAACGCTCGACCGCTTTCAAATCATTCTTATCCAGGGAACGCAAGACTTTAATCGCGACAAAGCGTTCCACACGATGGTCCCATGTCTTAAATACGCTGGCCATGCCACCTGTCGCGATATGCTCACGGACCTCATAGCGTCCGCCAATCAAGCGGCCATCAAATTGATTCAGCATTACGACCTCGAAGCCAGGAACATTCCCTGGAGTAATCAGTGTTTGGGCTTAGTATAGCATCAATGCTCTACCACGTCTAGAAGAGGATCGATCAAGCCCAGGGCCATTTTTCCTTCTCCGTGAATGAAGCAACGCTCCATCAATTCGTCCAGACCGGGCGGCTCTCGCCATCGACACCACCGGTTGTGATCTGGGTCGGCGTGCCTTTTACGCTATACACGCCCGTCTTCGCGTTCTGCGTAAGATTGGCGATCCACAGATCGAACGTCCCGCCTGTGTACTGAATATACGCCAGTTGTGTACCGTCCGGCGACCACACTGGCTGCTCAATGTACATCTCGCTCAACAGTTGCGTCGATTGCGTCTGATACGTCTGGAGCGCCAGAGCCTGCGTCTTGGTATCGTTGGGTGTCAACGTGATCGAGTCGGGCGGCGCCGGCATGATATTCAAGGTCATCGCGGTCAGGTTGGCGTTGCGCTGCACATAGGCAATCGCGTTGCCATTGGGCGAAAAGGCTGGCTCGATGTTCTCCTTATCCGGCGTGGTGATCGCGATGCTTGGATCAAATCCACCACCGGGCATACCCGGATAATATTTGTACGGATTCTGCCCGATTGTTGTGGGATCTTCCATGTAGAGCTGGATATCTTGCTGCGTCTCGGTCTTGGCATCGTAGGCATAGTGCGTGTAGATGATCTGGTTGGGATGGCCGGGCCGATAGCCTACATCGCGATTGCCACCATCGCCAAAGGTCGCGTAAGCCACTGCGACCGGCTTGGCTGCCGGATTGCTGAACGGCACCGAGTACACTTGCATATCCAGCATCGGCGCATCGGTCGTATCGGCATACCAGTCCTCTTTCTGGAAATCGCTCAGAAAGAGCAGGGTTGAGCCATCGGCGGACCAGGCGGGCTGACCATACCAGATATAGGTATTCTTCAGAAACGGCCCATCATACTTAAAACGTCCATTGCCGGTGCGCAACGTCTTCACAGCGCCACCAGAGGTTGAAATCAGATCCAGGTCTGAATACTGCTTCGACTTCTCGATAAAAGCTATCCATTTGCCATCAGGTGAGACTGCCGGATCGTAGACATTGCCGGTCTTGACCAGGTCTGTACTGGTGTTATTCCCGTTCAGGACATAGAGATTGTGGTTGATGGTCAGGTAGAATTTGCCCTTGAAAGCGTCCTGCTTGACCGTCACCTGTTGACCATTTTTCCCTGTTGCCACTTGCTTACCGTTATTGCTGCCAATACCCATACAACCCGACATACTCAGCACCACCAGCAGCAAGAGAATTGGCGTCTTCCACGAAAAATTTCTACATTTCATGCTCTTTTTACCTCAGAAAACATTTGGCGATTCAAACACTCCCATCAACATCAAATCCAACAAACCCTGAACGCCAAGGAGGTTGCTAGCATCGACACTCGGCCCGCTCAACTCGTCGCTGGACAGCGTGCTCATATTCGCCAGATTGGTGCAATTTGCCGCCGGGGCCGAAGCATAGTTCATTGTATAGGCCAGCGGCAACGCGGTCGAAGCAGGGGCAATACTACCACTGGACCCGACATTGCAGGCCGCGCTATTGCCAAGCTGCAACACCTGTGTGATCAATGGCAAGATCTGCGCGCAATCGGGGATCACGACCGAAGCGCCCGTCGGAGATGTCCCAGAGTGCGAATAGGGCGGTCCCAGGATCCATTTGTTAATCTTATTGATATCCAGACTGCGCGCAAAGTTCATCAGCTTCAACACATCGGACAACTCCATATCAGTCTTGAGATAGCCTTGCAGATCTTTGGCGATATTCGGCAGATGGTTAAAGATGTCAGGATTCGCCAGTTTGGGTTTGAGCGCGCTTAACACCTCCTGCTGGCGGGCCGAACGCCCGAAGTCACCAACCAGATCAGCGTGGCGCGAACGCACATACTCCAGCGCCGTCGGGCCATCCAGGTGCTGCGGACCAGGAGGTATGTTCAGACGCTTGAGCGCGTAGGGATCGTTGGCATTTGCGCCAGTATCGTCGGGATAATTGTCATCATCGATCGGGTGGATGACATCGACATCAACGCCTCCAACCTCATTGATGACCTTGATAAAGCCATCCAGGCCGATCCAGGCGTAATAGTTGATCGGAATGCCAAAATCCTGCTCAATCGTACGGCGGCTGAGATCCACGCCACCCAGACCATACGCCTCGTCCAGCTTATGCATGCCATAACCGGGAACAGGAATATAGAAGTCGCGCGGAATCGAGAGCATCCCGACCGTGTGCGAGGCGGGATCGATTGTTACCACTATATCGGTCTGAGCAATATAGTGGTTCCCCTCAAATTTCTGATCGGTGTCGCTACCGAGCAACAGAATATTGATGCGCGGACCACTCAGGATGCCACCGGTGAGATTGGCGTTGGGATCTTCCTCGCCCTTCGCGAGCTGCACCTTCTGGCCGATGATATGACTGACCGAACTCGCGTAGTTGACCTGGTAATAGGCATAGACGGTTCCACCGAGGATCAGGAAAAAGAGCAGGAAGCCAATAATGACACGTGCCCAGATCGGCACGCGGCGCTTCTTCTTATTGCGCTTCCCATTCGGATCTTTCCCCGGAGGGCCATCGTGCTTGCGTTCACTGGCTCCCATCCGGCTCGGACCGCCGAATGAGCCTGGCCCCTGTGGGCGACCCGGCTGAAAAGTACCGGGAGTTTGCGGCGGATTCAGCACCATGCCCATCGCGGGTGGCGGGAAAGCATTACCCGAATTGTTTTGATTAAATGAATTAAAACCCTGCGGAAACGAGGAAGGACCACCGTTCATGCCCGGTCCCAGCGGTCCATCGAGGCGACGAGGGCCACCCGGCATATTTTGCGGGCCAGGGCCTCCGGGCATGCTCTGTGGACCACCGGGAAATGGGCCGCCCTGACCTGGCCCACCAGCACCATAGCGACCACGCTGCCCCTGCACAAAGGGATCTGGAGTATGGGGCACCCCTGGCGTCTGGGGCACCCCTGGCGTCTGGGGAATCGCATTCGGGCCATTAAAAGGGAACGAGGGCTGTTTGACTGTCTGCTGATCGACCAGGTTCCCCGATGGTGACATAGTGCGGCCCTGGAAAGGCGGCGCGCCACCTGGCATAAAAGGACCGCCAGTTTGCGGCGCTCTCTGGCCTGCTGGCGAAAAATTTCCCTGCATCTGGTTTCCCGGAGCAGCGGGCCGCTGTCCGCCATTGAGCCATTCTTCATTCTGAGATCCGGGCGGTTGTTTTCCTGGAAGAGGATTTTTAAATTGGTTCGTCAAGGCTGATTACCTGCTTCCTGATGAATTACATCGTTATCATCTTCCGCTGGTTTCTCTCCATCCGCCTCATACTCATAAATCCCCAAAAGTGAGAGAACCTGGAATTGTTTTCCAATATGCTTGTTTATTTATTGTGACTACCACGAAAAGTAGGTAGAGAATCGATACTCCGTTTGATTCTGTCAGACCTGTCCAGTTACTATTTCACAATTACAAAGCACATCATCGTACCAGGACAGGTCGTTTACCCTCGTGCATCCCCGCTTAAGCAGGAGAATGTAAGAGAAAATATGGCTACGGTGTATAACGCCATACCGTGTCAAGTTGTCACGTCTCCATGACTACTGTACCATTTGCTCGCGCATACAGAGGGGATTATGCCACACAAATGTCAAAAAAACGTCAAGAAGCAGCAAACATCCCCCAAAAGTCTCTTATTCCACGAAAGGCCCTTGCTCTTTTTTCCAAATGGCCTATTTGTCGCGCATAGAGCAACGCTTCACGGCAAATAGGCACAGAAAACACTAATTCGTCCAGACCACGCGCGAATCTCCATCAATGCCACCAGTTGTTACCTGGACCGGCGTACCCTGAACGCTATACGCGCCAGTTGAAGCGTTATAGTTGATGTTCGCAATCCAGAGATCAAGCTCGTTATTGGATTCCGTGAGATAGGCAATCCGTTTGCCATCGGGCGACCAGACAGGATGACCAATATACAGATCCTGGAGTAGATGCTGTGATTTCTGATAAGGCTGCAAAGCCTGTTGCGCAACCGTAGTATTGTTGGGATCTTGCGTCACATTCTCTGGTACAGGCATGACGTAGAGACTCATCTGAGTGGCATTATCGCGCCTGACATACGCGATGGTGTTGCCCTGCGGCGAAAATGTCGGCTGGATATCCCCATCTTTGGGATCGCTGATCGCCACGCCCGAATCGCGCCCGCCCATGCAATATGCCGAGGGGTTCTGGGCAATTTTAGTGGGATCGGCCAGGAAAAGTTGCACAACCTGGTTGGTGTCGTCGCTGGGCAGCCTTGCATAATGTGCATAGAGAATCTGGTCGGCGTGGCCAGGGCGATAGCTAGGATCGCGGTCGCCTCCGCCACCAAATTCCGCGTAGGCAACAGCTTGAGGTTTGCCGGGATTATTGACTTGCAGCGAGAAAACCTGGAGATCAAGCATGTCAGCATCGGCCCCGGTGCATTGCTGCGCATAATCGGCTTTCATCCAGTCGCTCAGAAAAATCAGCGTCGAGCCATCGGGCGACCAGGCAGGCTCAAAAAACCAGTGATAGGTGCTATGGACATATCCGCCATCATTGATGAAAAAACGTCCATTGCCGCTGATCAACACATGCACCGACCCGCCGCTGCTCGCGATATACGCCAGGTCCGAATATTGCTTATATTTCTGGACAAAGGCGATCTTCGTGCCATCCGGTGAAACGGCGGGATCGTAGACATCGCCTCCGCCTACCAGTTGGTGCGACTGCCCATCGCCGGTAATCTGGTAAAGATTATGGCCGATAGTCGCGTAAATCTTGCCCTTAAACACATCCTGCACAACGCTGACCTGTTTCCCGTTCGTGTTGGTGCCAACATTTTTTGTGCTGGGACCGCCGATACCCAGGCAACCCTGCACCGCAAAAGCCAGCAGACAAACGAGCAAAAAGCTCCAGAGGCGCTGTCTCTTCCTCATATCTACCTCCTAGAGTTGTGGTGAGTCCAGGACAACGCACGACATCAGATCAAGCAGATCACGCACCCCAAAAAGATTGCTCAGCGAGTCCATCGTTGGCAAGGTGGCATCGGCGAACTGGTTTGTTGAAGGGGCATTGGTGACAGCCAGAGGCGCGGGCTGGAACTGAGCCGAAGCCAGTTGTGGCGCATTTGAACTGCTCTGGCCCACGTTGCCAATATCACATTTCCCGGTCGTGATATGCAGAAACTGATTGATCTTGGGAATGATCTTGCTGCAAATTGGAATGGCCACATCCTCATTCCCTTCCATCTTGCCGTAACTGTAGGGCGGGCCCAGCGTTAAATGCCTGATCTTATTGGTATCAATCCCACGTGCAAAATTCATCAGATCGAAAATCTGATTTGGTGAGAGCCCGGTATACACGTACCCCTGGAGATCTTTAGCAATTTGCGGCAACTCGCCAAGCACCGCCGGATTCTCCAGCTTGAGTTTGAGCGCACTCAACACCTCCTGCTGACGAGCCGAGCGGTTGAAATCGGTCGTAGAGTGGCGGGAGCGGACATAGCTCAGCGCTGTCTCACCATCCAGATGTTGCGGGCCGTCGGGAATGTAGAGGCGTTTATAAGCAGACTTATCGCCACTATGATTATTGACGTCATCTGGATAGGTATCATCGACGATTGGATGCATCACATCCACATCAACGCCTCCAACCGTATCGATAACCTTGGTAAAACCGTCCAGTCCAACCCAGGCGTAGAAATTGATCGGAATACCAAAATCCTGATCGAGTGTCGCCACAACTTCGCCGACACCACTCATATCATTGTTGACGCTGCCACCATAGGCAAAGGCGGTGTCCAGTTTGTCGTGATACGCATAGCCAGGAATAGGTAGCCAGAAATCACGCGGGATGGAGAGCATCCCAACATCGTGCGTCGTGGTATCGATCGTCACGACTATATCGGTCTGAGCAAGATAGCGGTTGCCCCTCCAGTTCCCTTTGTCGTCGGTATCGCTGCCCAACAGCAGGATATTGACGCGCCCCCAGTTGAGGATGCTGCCAGTCTTACCCTGGTTGGGATCTTCTGAACCTGCCACACGCTTGAAACTCTTACCAGTCATGCTGCCCACTGTAGCGGCAAAATTGATCTGGTAATAGGCATAGCCGCTCCCACCGAGAACCACAACAAAGAGCAATACACCGATCAATACGCGCGCCCAGATTGGCACGCGGCGTTTCTTCTTGCCATGCTTCTCAAGCTGTTTACCAACCTTACCGGCGTTCTTGCCGAGTAGCCCGCCAGCGCTTTCAGGCAACGTACTGGCCGGGCCGCGCTGATTGCCCCACGCGGGATTGGGCGTCTGCACGATTCCCATGTTGGGCATATTCATTGGCGCGCCAGGATTATTCCCTGGTCGAAATGGCGGCGGCATGTGTGGCGGCGGTGTCTGCGGTACGCCGAACGGCCTGTTCATGGTTGGCTGGCCTGCACCTGACGGCCCGACATTGCCCATCTGCGAGGATGATGGCCCACTCTGCCGACCCGGACCACCTGTTGCCCCAAAATTTGGAGACGACGGCCCTCTTTGCTGCTGAGGAGCGCCGTACTGGCCATGTTTGCCCTGCACATAGCCCTGTGTCGGCATGGGTATTGTGTTGAAATTCTCGCCGGAGTTGCCGGGAGTATTGGCCGCTTGCTGCTTAAGCGTATCCAGATCATCAAGCGAAGGCTTTTGCGGTTTCTCCTTTTTCGGGTCTTGAAACGGC
>Ga0070691_10000529_pt1 | contig 14388 bp, 15 predicted proteins | sample KBSK1101metaG_FD_64673 | JGI IMG/M metagenome (GOLD analysis project Ga0070691, IMG submission 64673) | Corn, switchgrass and miscanthus rhizosphere microbial communities from Kellogg Biological Station, Michigan, USA - KBS K1-10-1 metaG | ecosystem: Host-associated > Plants > Roots >... | reverse complement strand
GCCTCGCTGATCTTCGCCGGATCGGCCTGGTCGGCGACGTTCAGCGGGCCGCCGGCGCCGTGGAAGTCGTCGGCGCCGCGCTCGTTGTTCTCGGCCTTCTTGAAGAACGGCAGCACGTCGTCGTAGCTCCAGCCGTCGTTGCCGAGCTGGCGCCAGTGGTCGTAGTCCCAGGCGTTGCCGCGGACATAGAGCATGGCGTTGATCGCCGACGAGCCGCCCAGCGTCTTGCCGCGTGGCCAGTACATGCGGCGGTTGTTGCAATGGACCTGCGGCGTCGTCTCGTAGCGCCAGTTATAGGGCGACTTGTCGCCCAGGCTGGCGAAGCCCGCCGGCATCTTCAACAGGAACGAGTCGTCGGCGGGACCGGCCTCGAGGATGAGGATGCGCAGCGCGTAATCCTCGGCCAGCCGGTTGGCGATCGCGCTGCCGGCCGATCCGGCGCCGATGATGATGTAGTCGTAGGGCCAGGACATGATCTCTTCCTAGGGGAGTCGGTTCTCGATCACGGTAAAAAACGGGCGGGCGGCAATGGGCGATAAAAAGCCCCGCGCGTCCAGTGGAAAGACGCTGCGGGTCACGGAGTCGTGCACATTGCCGCCGATGGCATGCACCTTTCCCGGCTGGACGTCGACCACGATGTCGCAATGGCCCGGGCCGCGATTGAGGTTCTGCAAGGTCGTGCCGCCGCCGTCGCGCGCCGAGCACAGCAGGTCGCCCACGCGCGGCGCGCGCTCGGCCACGGGACGCGGCACGAAAGCGGCGCCCGGCCGGCGCTCGCGCAGCACCATGCGCTCGACATAGATCGTGTGGCGCGCGTCGGGGCAGAAGAGGTCGCGCGGCACGCCGGCGCTCTCGATGTCCCACGAGATGAACGCCGCCGACCACGGCACCTCGGTGTCGAGGCCGGTGAGCTTGGGCTGGTCGACGCTCTTCCAATAGTCGTTGATGCGCTGCGGCGCGCCGGTCTCCTGCACGCCCAGGATCTCGAGCTTGGGCTCGCCGGCTCGCGTGAAGTCGATCGTCTGGCGGCCGAAACGGAACCACTCCTGTACCGCCAGCAGCACCATCGATTCCCTGGCGCTTGCCGTGGGCGGTGGCGCCTCGGGCCGCCAGGACGACTCCTTGCAGGCGCCGAGCGGCGCGAGGCTCGAGGCCTGCACCACCGGCTTGAGCGTGCTCGTCTGCTGCGCGCAGGCGCCGAGCAGGAGGAAGGCAACCATGACCAGACGCTTCACGAGAAATGCTCCGTTCACCAATGTTCGACGCCGCCAATCACGATTGTCGGCACATTCGCGGTGTGGCTGGTGACGCTGAATACCTGCGTGCCGGGCCGCCGGCCGTCGCGCGGCGCGGTCACCTCGACGCCGGCCTTCGCCAGCCGCGCATGGCAACGGCCGATGTCGCGCGTGCGCCAGCTCAGGCCCCACAGTTGGTCGGGTCCGTCCGACACGCCTTTCGAGATGTCGTGCGCGATCTCGACCACCAGGTCGCCGCAGCGGAAGAACAGCAGCCGCGCATTCCACTTGGGATTGCTGCGGTCGAGGCGCAGGTCGAGGCCGAGCCGGCCGGCATAGAAGGCGATGGCGCGCTCGGGATTGGGCGTGCGCACCACGACGTGATCGAGCGAGGAAATCGAAGCCGCCTCGTCGCTGGCTTTCAGCGCTGCGGCCTTCAGCGGCACAGCACGCTCGACCAGCGCGATCGGGACCCCGTGCGACGCGGCGGATGCCAGCGCCAACGTCTCGCCCATGCGCTCGGTGCGGACACCGCGGCGCTCGAGCAGGCGCTCGGCCTTGTCGAGCGCGGCGGTGGCGAACACCATGGCGCTCAGGCGTGCCGTCGATGCCTCGTCCTCGATCGCCAGCCCGACGTTGGCGAGCTGCAGCCGGCCGTCCTCGGCCTGGCGCCCCAGCAGCGTTTCGTAGGCGCCGACCGCCCCGGCGCGAAACGATGCGCACAGGGTCAGGTGATCGAGGGCGGCGATCATGGCGTCAGCCGATGCGCTTGAGGTCCGTCTTGTACTGCGCGCCGCGGCGGACGTAGCTCTCCGCGCTCTGGCGCAGGCGGGTGACGTTGTCCTCGCTCACCTCGCGTGCGGCCTTGGCGGGTGAGCCGAAGATCACCGCGCGGTCGGCGAAGGTCTTGCCCTCGGTCACCACCGCGCCGGCGCCGACCAGCGAGTCCTTGCCGATTACCGAATGGTTGAGCACGATCGACCCGACGCCGATCAGGGCGCCGTCACCGATCGTGCAGCCGTGCAGCATCACGCAATGGCCGATCGTCACGCCCTTGCCGATGTTGAGCGGCGCGCCGGGATCGGTGTGGAGCACGGAATTGTCCTGCACGTTGCTGCCGTCGCCGATCGTGATCGGCTCGTTGTCGGCGCGCAGCACCGCACCCGACATGATGCTGACGTTCTCGCCCAGGATCACCGACCCGATGAGCGTGGCCTCCTCGGAGATGTAGCAGGAGGCCGGAATGACCGGCTTTTTGGCGCCGAGTTGGTAGATAGGCATATTTCTCCCTTCCGTTTACGTAAACTCGCATTGACGTTAACGTAAACGTCAACTACGATCATCGGCACCATGCCAGTTGCCGCTTCCGCCGTCCCCAGCGAGCCGCGCGATCCACAGCGCATCTATAGCATCGCCGAGCTGGCGCGCGAGTTCGCCATCACCGCGCGCACCATCCGCTTCTACGAGGACGAGGGGCTGATCAAGCCCAGGCGCCAAGGCCTGACCCGGCTCTACAGCGTGGGTGACCGCACGCGGCTGGGCTGGATCCTGCGCGGCAAGCGGCTGGGCTTCTCACTGGCCGAGATCAAGGAACTGCTCGACCTCTACCAGGTCGACCGCACCGGCGTGTCGCAGCTGCGCGAGCTGCTGCGCCGCAGCCGCCTGCACATCGAGGACCTCGAGAACAAGCGCCGCGATCTCGACGCGCACATCGAGGAATTCAGGGACGTGGAACTCCAGGTCGCCGGCGAGCTGAAGAAGCGTGGCGCCGATCCCGGGAACGATTGACGACCTCATGCTGAGGAGCGAGCCAGGGCGCGTCACACGCGCCCTTTGGGCGCTTCTCGGGATGAGGTTGTGCGCGATCGAAGTCTGAAAGTTCGAAGGAGGCACTCATGGCCGTCTACAAGGCACCGCTGAAGGACATCCAGTTCGTCATGAACGAAGTGCTCGACGTATCGAGCCTCTCCAGGCTGCCGGGCTACGAGGACGCCACGCCCGACACCATCCACGCCATCCTCGAGGAAGCCGCCAAGCTCTGCGAGAACGTGCTGTTCCCGCTGAACCGCACTGGCGACGAGGAAGGCTGTCACTACGAGAACGGTGTCGTGCGCACGCCCAAGGGCTTCAAGGAAGCCTACGACCAGTTCCGCGAGGGCGGCTGGACCGGCACGACCTGCGATCCCGCGTTCGGCGGCCAGGGCCTGCCGGCCACGGTGGGCTTTGCGCTGACGGAGATGTTCACCGCCTCGAACCAGGCCTTCGCGATGTATCCCGGCCTCAGCCACGGCGCCTATGAGGCGCTGTCGCAGCATGGCTCGGACGAATTGAAAAAGGCGTATCTGCCCAAGCTCGCCGACGGCACATGGTCGGGCACGATGTGCCTCACCGAGCCCCAGTGCGGCACCGACCTCGGCCTCATTCGCACCAAGGCCGAGCCGCGCAGCGACGGCAGCTACGACATCACCGGCACCAAGATCTTCATCTCGGCCGGCGAGCACGACCTCACCGAGAACATCCTGCACCTGGTGCTGGCGCGCCTGCCGGATGCGCCGGGCGGCACCAAGGGCATCTCGCTGTTCCTCGTGCCGAAGTTCATTCCCAAGGCCGACGGTTCCGTAGGCGAGCGTAACGGCATCCGCTGCGGCGCGATCGAGCACAAGATGGGCATCAAGGCCAACGCGACCTGTGTCATGAACATGGACAGCGCGCGCGGCTGGCTGGTCGGCGAGACGAACAGGGGCATGAACGCCATGTTTGTGATGATGAACGCCGCGCGGCTGGGCGTCGGCATGCAAGGACTGGGCATCGCCGAGTGCTCGTACCAGAGCGCGGTCGCCTACGCGCGTGACCGCCTGCAGAGCCGCTCGCTCACCGGGCCGAAGAACGCCAACGGCCCCGCCGATCCGATCATCGTGCATCCCGACGTGCGCCGCATGCTGCTGACGCAGAAGTCGTTCACCGAGGCCGCGCGCGCGCTGGCGCTGTGGGTCGGCATGCTGATCGACGAGTCGCACCGCCATCCCGACGCCGCCAGGCGCGAGGCGGCCGACGACCTGATCCAGATGCTGACGCCGATCATCAAGGCCTACTTCACCGACATGGGCAGCGAGTGCGCGAACCTCGCGGTGCAGACCTATGGCGGTCACGGCTTCATCCGCGAGAACGGCGTCGAGCAGCTTGTGCGCGATGCGCGTATCACGCAGCTTTATGAAGGCACCAACGGCATCCAGGCGCTCGACCTCGTCGGCCGCAAGCTGCCGATGAAGGGCGGCCGCGCCGCGCAGCGCCTGCTGGGCGAGATCTCGGGCTTCGTCGCGGCCCACAAGGCCAACGACAAGATGAAGGAGTTCGTCGAGCCGCTCGACAAGGCGATGGGCCGCGTCCAGGACGCCGCGCTCTTCCTGATGCAGAACGCCATGAAGAACCCCGACGAGGCGGGCGCCGCGGCGACCGACCTGCTGCGCCTGATGGCGCTGACCGCGATGACCTACATGTGGGGCCGCATCTCGGTGGCCGCGCTGAAGGGCCTCGAAGCGGGCACCGACAACGCCTTCTATGAAGCCAAGCTCACGACCGCGCGATTCTACATCGCCCGCGTGCTGCCGCAGACGACGTCGCTCAACCACCAGATCAAGGCGGGCGCGGCCACCGTGATGGCGCTGCCGGCGGAGGCTTTCTGACTCATAGGAGCGCGCCACCGAGGCGGAGTAGTCTCCGCCGTGAGTGGTGCGCTCCTATGAAGGTTCCGTCTTGGCGAACGCGGGCTCCTCGATCAGCCGCTTCGTGAGCGCCCGCAGGCGCGGCATCTCGCTTTCGGTGTCGACCCCGAGACCGCGCGCCAAACGCTCGGCGACGAAAGCCGCGATGTCGGCGTGCGTCAGCCGGCCCAGCAGCAGGTATCCGCGCGGCTCGGCCATCGCCTCGACGGCGGCGAGCGCGTGCTTCATGCGCAACGTGCAGTCGGTGATCCACGGCTGGTGCACCTTGCCGGCCGGATGGTGATTGCGCTCGTAGGCGGCGTGCAGGCCCTTGTCGCACGCGCCCATCATCAGGGCGGCGACCCGGAGCACCGCGCGCCGGTCGGCGCCGGCCGCCGGGACCAGCGCGCGCTCGCGGCCGTGCAGTTCGTCGAGATGGTCGACGATGGCGGCACTGTCGACCAGCGCCTCGCCGTCGTCGAGCACGAGGGCGGGAATGCGGCCCAGCGGATTGCTGACCTTCACCTCCGCCCAGTTGGCGAAGCCCGACAGGTCGCGCTGCTCGTAAGGGATGCCATAGACCTGCAAGGTGATCGCCACACGGCGCGTGTAGGGCGAGCGGTTGACGCCGATCAGCAGCATCCGGCGATTAAGCGCCAAAGCACTCAACCGTGCAATCAGCGCAGCCCGGCCAGCAGACGGCGCCAGGCAGCGATCTCGCGCGCCGGCCGGAACAGCGGCGCCCGCTGCCTGATCGCCGTGCCCAGACGAGCCGCGAAGGGCTGCTCGTCCTCCAGCCGTCGCAGCAGCGCGGCGAGCGCCTGCGTGTCGCCGACGGGGAAGTAGCCGGGATAGTCGGCGCCGAGCAGGCCGACATTGCCGTCCACGCGCGACGCCAGGATCGGCACGCCGGCCACGGCGGCTTCCGAGACGACGTTGGCGCCGCCTTCGCTCAGCGACGAGATGACCATGGCGTGACTGCGCGCCAGAAGCCGGCGCACGCCGGCGGCCGGCACGTCGTCACGCCACGCGTAACGGGGATTGCCTGCCATCTCCGCCCGCGCGCGCGCCGCCCATGCCGGCGTATAGGCGCGGCCGACCTGCTCGATGCGCACGCGGCTGCTCGCCGGCAGCAGGCGCGCGGCTTCGGCGGCGCGCAGCGGATCCTTGACGTCGCGCAAGTGGCCGATGACGGAGACGATCACCGCCCGTTCGCTCGGCCGTCGCGGCCACGGCAGGGGTTCGGCCGACTGGTGGATGACGCTGAGGCGCGCGCGCAGCCGCCGGGGAACGGTGCGCCAGGCCAACTCGTTCAGCGCCACCAGACGGTCGGCCAGTTCCATCGCCCGCAGCGTCGGGACTGGATCGGCGTCGAGGTAGTGATAGATGTCGGTGCCGCTCAATTGCAGGATGACGGGCCGGGCCGGGTACTCGGACTTGAAGCGCGCGACCGCATCGGCGCTGCGCCAGGCGTGCACGGCCACCATCGCATCGGCGGCCTCGCCGCCATAGTCGGAGGAAATCCGCGTGCGGTGGCCGAGCTGCCGCAGGATGCGCGCCCAGCGCGAGGTGGCGATGCGGTTGCCGGTGCGTGAAGTCGGACCCTCGGGTGTGATAAGGACGATCTTCATGGACCCTTCCCATGCCGACCGGCCAACCAGCGGAGCTTCCGCCGCCGAACTTGCCGCGCAACTGCGCGAGGTCCGTCATCGCACGGTGCGCTTGACGGAAAATCTTTCATCGTCGGAATTGATGGGCCCGCGCCTCGATATCGTCAATCCCATGCTCTGGGAGATCGGGCATGTCTCCTGGTTCCACGAATACTGGACGCTGCGCCATGCCCATGGCCGCGCGCCGCTGATCGAGCGCGGGGACCGGCTGTGGGACTCGAGCGCCGTGCCGCACGCAACGCGCTGGCAACTCGACCTGCCGGACCGCGCCGGCACCTTCGGCTACATGGCCGATGTCCTGGCCCGGCAGGAAGACCAGCTCGGCAGCGCGCTCGCCGGCGATGCCCGGTACTTCTACGAGCTCGCGATCCGTCACGAGGACATGCACGTCGAGGCGCTGACCTATTCGCGCCAGACGCTGGGCTACGCGCCGCCGCCGGATTTGGGCGCGGCGCGGCCTCCCGCGGCCGGGAGCTTGCCGGGCGACGCCGCCGTGCCGGGCGGAACCTGGCGGCTGGGATCGACGGCGGCGGACGGCTTCGTGTTCGACAACGAGAAATGGGCACACGACGCCACGATCGCGCCGTTCCGGATTGCGCGCGCGGCCGTGACCAACGCCCAGTTCGCGGCCTTCGTCGAGGCGGGCGGTTACGGCGTTCGCGAATTCTGGAGCGATGCCGGCTGGCAGTGGCGGGAGCGCACAGGCGCCGAGCGCCCGGCCTACTGGGAGCCCAGGCGCGACGGTGTGTGGACCGCCCGGCGCTACCGGGCGGTGGAGGAACTGGCGCCGGACCGTCCTGTCTGTTTCGTCTCCTGGTTCGAGGCCGAGGCGTGGTGCCGGTGGGCCGGGCGCCGCCTGCCGAGCGAGGCCGAATGGGAGGCCGCTGCCGTCGGTGTGCCGACGACCGACGGCGCGCGGCTGGCAGCCGACCATCGCCGCTGGCCGTGGGGCGACCAGTCGCCGGCATCAGCCGGAGACCAGTCGCCGGCATCGACGCGGGCCAATCTCGACTTCGCGTTTGGCGGACCGGTTGCCGTCGGCGCCTGCGCGGACGGCGACAGCGCCTTCGGCTGCCGCCAGATGATCGGCAATGTCTGGGAATGGACGGCGTCGGACTTCCTGCCGTTCGCGGGCTTCGCTGCCGATCCCTACAAGGATTATTCGCAGCCATGGTTCGGCACGCGCAAGGTGCTGCGCGGCGGGTGCTGGGCCACCAGCGCCCGCATCGCGCGTCCGGGCTATCGCAATTTCTTCACCCCCGACCGCAACGACGTCATCGCCGGCTTCCGGAGCTGCGCGGTGTAGGGAGGAATCATGCAGGACCGTCACATCGGCGACGTGCGCGTCACACGCATCGAGGAACAGATGGGGCCGGGCTTTCCGGCCAAGGACTTCTTTCCCGAGTTCGACGCCGAGACGTTCGCGGGCGAGCAGCACTGGCTGGCGCCGCACTACTACCAGCCCGAGAGTGGGCGGCTGATGACATCGATCCATTCGTGGCTGGTGCGCACGGGCAAGCACACGATCCTGATCGACGCCTGCTCGGGCAACCACAAGCCGCGGCCGGGCATGCCGCGCTTCGACATGCTGAACACGAAGTACCTCGACCGGCTGCGCGAAGCGGGCGTGCAGCCCGAGGAGATCGACTTCGTCATGTGCACGCACCTGCATGTCGATCATGTGGGATGGAACACCGTGCGGAAGGACGGCAAGTGGGTGCCGACGTTTCCCAACGCACGGTATGTGATGTCGCGCACCGATCACGATCATTGGGCGGCGATGGCCAGGGCGCCCGGCACCGAAGCGTACCAGGTGAACACCTACAACGATTCGGTCCTGCCGGTGGTCGAAGCGAAGAAGGCCGACTTCGTTTCGGGCGTGCATGCGATGTGCGGCTGTCTCACCCTGAAGCCCGCGCCCGGCCACACGCCGGGACAGATCCGGCTCGACCTCGAGTCGCGCGGCAAGCGCGCGATCTTTCCGGGCGATGCGCTGCATAACCCGGTGCAGGTGCCGTTGTGGAAATGGAACAGCTGCTTCTGCGAGGATCGCGCGCTGGCGGCGCAGACGCGGCAGGCGCTGCTCGGCGATTGCGCGGAGCAGGGCGCGCTGTTGATGCCCGCGCACTTCGCACCGCCGCACGCGGCCTACGTCACGGCGAAGGCCGATCGCTTCGCGCTCGAGTGGGATTTCGACAATGCGAGAGGGCGATAAAATCCCGCAGTGACGGGCTTATATCGGTGATGTTGACCAAGATGGGTGATTTCGGCCGCTGCGCCTAGAATGGCGCGGCCATGTCCTGCCGCTTCTCCTCCGGTCCATTTAATTTCCATTTATTAAATGGAGGCTGCGACGACGCCCTCAGCCTGAGGAGCACCGCGCAGCGATGCGTCTCGAAGGGTGAGGGCGTCGTCGTCAGGAGCCACCGCGCAGAGCCTCTCCCGTTTAATTTCCGTTTATTAAACGGGAGCGGCGCCGACTTGAGGCTATCGGCCCTTCCAGTTCGGCTTGCGCTTCTCGGCGAAGGCCTTCGGTCCCTCGACCGTGTCCTCGCTGTGCGCCATCGCCACGAAGGCCGGGTAGGAGAGGTTGCGCATCGCCATCTCGGTCGAGGGCACGTCGAGCGAGCGCATCACCACCTGCTTGGTCGCGCGCACGCTCATCGGCGAGCATTCGAGAATTTGGCCCGCCCACTTCCGGGCTGCTGTCATCAGTTCGGCGTGCGGCACCACCTCGGTGACGAAACCCAGCTCGTAGCCTTCCCTGGCCGGCACGTGACGGCCGGTCAGCATCATGCCCATCGCCTTCTTGAGCGGGATCATGCGCGAGAGGCGCTGCATGCCGCCGGCGCCGGCGGCCAGGCCGACGCGCGGCTCGGGCAGGGCGAACTTGGCCTGGTCGGACGCCACGATGATGTCGCAGGCCAGCGCGATCTCGAAGCCGCCGCCCATGGCGATGCCGTTCACCGCCGCGATCACCGGCTTGTCGAGGTCGAAGCGGTTGGCGAGGCCACCGAAGCCCTTGGCCGGGTGGACCGGGCGCTTGCCGGTTTTGGCCTGGATCTCGGCGTGATACTTGAGGTCGTTGCCGGCGCAGAAGGCCTTGTCGCCGGCGCCGGTGATGATGGCGACCCACAGATCGGGATTGGTCTGGAAGGTGTCGAAAGCGTCGACCAGCTCCTGGTTCGCCATGGGATGGCAGGCGTTATAGACCTCGGGACGGTTGATGGTGACGATCATCAGGCGGCCGTCGGTCTCGACCTTGCTGTATTGGCCCATGGGGTCCTCCGCTGGTGGGTGTTCGAGGGGCGATTTATCGCAGTCGTCCGGGCGCAACGATACAAAATGCCGCCACAAATTTGAGCGAAAACACCCTATCTACCTGACAGGCGAAAACTGCGGCCCGTTCGCTGCCGAGGCCTCGCCTTCCGGATTCGCCCCGTCTTTCGCCTCCCGACTTGCCCCAGGGATTCCCCCAAGGATTCATCGACCAGAGCCCGTCCGAGACATGACGTTTTTGCCTCCCGCCACGACCCGTTTCCGGGGCCGGACCGTTCGCCTCTTGGCGCTGGCGGCGATGGCGTGCGTCTCGATTCCGACTTATGCGGCGGACTTAAAGCAAAATCCGAAGATCGCGCCGGGCCTTCCGGCCAGCTCGAAAGCCTCCGGGGCCGACGCTGTGGGTAAGTTGCTGAACCCCCAGCCGGCCGATCCCAGCGTGCCGCTGCCGACACCGAATCTTGCGGATCGGGAGGCCACCCAGCCGGCGTCCCAGAGCCCCCAGATTTACGGCCGTGGCCAGCGCGGAGGGCAGAACGACAGCGTTCTGGAGGGGCTTTTGGGGGTCCGAATCCCCTTTCCGGCGGCACCCAGTGCCTCGCGCACGGACACAACATATGGTTCCGGCGATTCGGGCTCCGACACCTCGTTGCAAACGCGCTGAACGTACTGTTGCGCCTTGGCCACAGGTGTGGGGCGATGGTGGCCGAAAAGTGCTGTAACCTTGCACCTCACAAGTTCTGGTGTGTATATTCGGCGTGGAGTTGGTGATCACCCAGCCCCGCCAACGCTCGTCCGATTTTCAATAACGAGGGGAAGAACTCATGAAGAAGGCTTTGATGGCCGCCGCTGCGCTGGTTGCGCTGCCGGTCATGGCCCAGGCTCAGACTCCGTCGTCCGGTTTCTACATCGGCGCGGAAGGCGGTCTGAACTGGCTGCTGAACACCACGATCGCCAACCAGGCTGTCACCCCGCAGACCGGCTGGGCCGCTGGTGGCAAGATCGGTTATGACTTCGTCGGCCCGCGCGTCGAACTCGAAGGCATCTACCGCTCGAACAACACCAGCCAGGCGTTCGTGTCGGGCGGTCGTGGTCTGGTGAGCCAGATCAACCAGGTCTCGGCGATGGCCAACCTGCTGTATGACTTCTCGCCCGGTTCGACGATCACCCCGTATGTCGGCGCCGGCGCCGGTATCGCGTTCATCGACGGCGATAGCTCGCTGGGCAGCACGCAGTTTGCCTACCAGGGCATCGTCGGCCTCGGCTGGAACGTCGATTCGAACTTCCGCGTCGACCTCGACGGCCGCTACTATGGCACGTCGAACCCGACGACGGGCGGCCAGACCTGGACCAACAACAACTTCAGCGTGATGCTCGGCCTCACCCTGAAGTTCGGCCCGCCGGCTCCGGCGGTTGCGCCGCCGCCGCCGGCGGCTCCGCAGGCTCCGTCGTTCATGGTGTTCTTCGATTGGGACCGTTCGAACCTGTCGGCCCAGGCGGTGAACACGATCAAGCAGGCCGCTGGTGCGTACAAGACCAAGGGCTCCGCGCGGATCACGGCGACCGGCCACACCGACAAGTCGGGCCCGGACTCGTACAACATGGCGCTGTCGCTGCGTCGTGCGAACGCGGTCAAGGATGCGCTGGTGCGTGAAGGCGTGCCGGCGACGGCGATCTCGGTCATCGGCAAGGGCGAGACCCAGCCGCTGGTGCAGACCGCCGATGGCGTCCGCGAGCCGCAGAACCGCCGCGTCGAGATCGTGATCCAGTAAGAAACGGAACCCTCGTTCCAGAGAAAAGGCGGCCTGCGGGCCGCCTTTTTTGTTGCCTGCGCACTGCCCGAAGAGTGGCGAAGGGATGCTTTCAGTTCCGCGAAGAATTGTTCTAGTGTTCAACCCGACGAGGCCGGGCTGTGGAGTTCGACCTTCGGAAAAGGGAAGTAATGAAACTCCTGCTCATTCAGGGCGCCAACATGGAGTATCTGGGCCGGCGCCAGCCCGAGTTGTACGGGACCAGTACCGCCAAGGAGCTCGACTCGCTGCTCCGACGGCACGCGCGGGCACTGGGGGTGACCCTCGATATCCTCTACACCAACACCGAGGGCGAGGCGGTGTCGGCGATCTACAAGGCCGATCGCGCCGGCATCGACGGCATCCTCTTCAATCCGGCGGGCTTCCTCCATGCCGGCCACGCGCTGCGCGATTGCCTGCGCTCGATCCAGGCGCCGGCGATCGAGATCCACATCACCAATATCGAGAAGCGCGGCTACGAGTCGGTCACGTCCGGGGCCGCTGTCGGCATGATCGCGGGCTTCGGCATCCAGTCCTACGTGATGGCGCTCGACGCCATGGTGGCGCGACTCAAGCAGTAGCCTCGGCCGGGGGCCGCGGCGTCGACGACCAGGTGCCGGTGGCCAGCGTCGTCGGCGCGAACTCGCCGACGGTCCAGTCGAAGGGCAGCGCTGCCGGCCGCCGCCAGGCGCGCTCGACCGCGAGCCGCCAACTGCGCTGGGCGCCCGCGACCGCCGCGGCGCTTTCCGCCGACCAGTCGATGACCGCCTTGCCCTGGAGCTGCAGCAGGTCGCCCGAGGCGAAGTCGATGAACAGCAGGCCCGCGCGCGGATCGCCCAGCAGGTTGCCCAAGGTGTTGAAGAAGCGGTTGCCGCGGAAATCGGGGATGACCAGCGTGTCGCCCTCGATACCGACGAAGCCCGGCCGGCCGCCGCGATGGGAGACGTCGAGGCCGCCGGCCTCGGCGATGTCGGTGCGCGAACGGCTGGCGACGAAGAAGGTATCGGCGCCCGCGATCAGGCCGCGCGCATCCGGATCGAGCCCTCCCAACTCCTGGGCCGGCACGGCGGGGCGCGGGTGGGGCGCGGGCCGGCGGACCTGGATGTACTGGGCGCAGTTGCCGAAGCTCTGGTCGATGGCGACCGTCAGGCCTCGATCATCGACCGCCGCCACGCGCCCGTTGGCGCGGTTGCGCCGACGGGTCGTGAGGTCAAGGCCCAGCAGGCCGATCGTGCTGCCGTCGTGGAAGTTCGATGCCGCGGGATCTTCGGGGGCGGCCAGCGCATCGATTCGCAGGGTCGCCGGGTCGGGCGAATGCACGAAGCCTGGTGCTCCGGTGAGGATCGACGCCATCGGCCAACCGCGCACGTCCGTCGTGGCGGCGAAGAGATAGGGCAGCAGGCGGAAGAAGTCGCGGTGCTGGTCGGGCATCGCCGGCCGGATGCCGGCGCCGCTTGCACTCAGGCCGGCCAACGCCTGGGCGGCGAGTTCGTCTGGATTGAAGATCGCGCTCATCGGTCTCTCCTCTGCAGGCCCTCTGCAGGAGAGGAAATAGGAATTCTCCGATCCGCAGGAAAGTCTCTTTTTGGACAAGTCATAATTCCAGATATAGAAATAATGAATGGACCGTCTCGACGAGCTGACGATCTTCGTGCGCATCGTGGAGGAGGGCAGCCTCGTCCGTGCCGCGCGCCGGCTGCGGCGCTCGCCGCCGTCGGTCACGCGCGCGCTGGCCGCCCTCGAGGACAGGATCGGCCAGCGTCTGGTCGACCGCACGACACGGCGCCTGGCCGCGACCGACGCTGGCCGCGCCCTGTTCGACAAGGCCCGCACCCTGCTGGCCGACTATGACGGCGCCACCCTCGGCGCGCGCAATGCCCGGCCGAGCGGGGTGCTGCGCATCACCGCGCCCGTGCTGTTCGGCCGCCGCCATGTCGCGCCGATCGTGAATCGCTTCCTCGACCGTTTCATCGACGTCGACGTCGAGCTGATGCTGGGCGACCGCAACCTCGACCTGATCGACGAGGCGATCGACGTCGCCGTCCGCATCGGCCCGCTGGTCGACTCCGGTCTCGTCGTTCGGCCGGTGGGCGAAGTACGGCGGCTGTGGGTGGCCAGTCCCGCCTATCTCGCCGCGCGCGGCACGCCGGCGACACCGGCGGACCTTGCCGCGCACGAGATCCTGCTCGGCACCTCGGCGGCCACGCAGGACTGGGTGTTCGGCCGGCCGCGGCGTGGTGCGCCTGCCCGCCTCAAGGGCCGCCTGCGCGTCGACGACGTCGAGACCCGGCTGCGCGCGGCGCGGACGGGGCGCGGCATCGCCCAACTCCTGTCCTACCAGGTGGCCGACGAACTGGCGTCGGGCGGGCTGGTGCGCCTGCTGAAGGCCCATGAAGGGCCGCCGCTGCCGGTCCAGATCGTCACCAAGGGCCGGCACAACCGGGCCGCCAAGGTCGAGGCCTTCGTCGACTTCGCCACCCGCCGGCTCGCCGCGCTTGCGGTCGTGAAGCCGATGTAGCCCGCCCGCGAGGGCGCGGGTCGGGGCCGGCCGGTCGGCATCGCGTGGCGCGTGTCCCCGGGCTTAGTCCGGCGATGTGCCGAAGCGCTTCTGCCAGAATTCGCGGCTGCGGCGTTCGCCCACGTCGCAGCCCAGTTCGTAGTCCGGCTGCACGAACTTGGTGTAGTCCTGCTCGGCCGCGGGATGGGAGCGGTT
>Ga0070691_10000524_pt1 | contig 14453 bp, 10 predicted proteins | sample KBSK1101metaG_FD_64673 | JGI IMG/M metagenome (GOLD analysis project Ga0070691, IMG submission 64673) | Corn, switchgrass and miscanthus rhizosphere microbial communities from Kellogg Biological Station, Michigan, USA - KBS K1-10-1 metaG | ecosystem: Host-associated > Plants > Roots >... | reverse complement strand
AGAGCTCGGCGTCGAGACCGAGTCGCTCTGCCAGGCGATCGGCCTTGACCAGCGGCGTCAGACCCGGCTCGAGCGGGTCCTGCGGGCGCCCGCTGAAGGGTAGGAAGTCGCCGTAGCGCCAAATCCCCTGCGAGCCCGCTTGGATCCGGCGCTTCGCCTCGGCGGCGTTGAGCCCCGAGTAGTCGTAGGCGACTTCCAGCGGTCCGAAGCAATTCTCACACGCGTAGTGGGCACCCAGCTCGTAGGTCGCCTCGCACTCCTTGCACTTCAAGCTCTCTGCCGGCATCCGATCTCACTTCTCCTTTTACCTAGAAAAAAACCTCCGCCTGTGGGGCAGAGGTCCGATCGGACGCCTTCCCCACATCTTCCAGATCGTCAAAGACCTGCTGGAGTTGGCACCTCCCCTCGAACCGATGGTCCGAGGTGGTTGCCGGGGCTTCTGTGGGCCAGTCCCTCCACCCCTCTAGATGTGGCGCTTATGTTGAGAAGAAGGGTACCATCGCCGTCATGCCGAACGAGATCGTGAGCGTGAACGATGCCGAACCTTCCGAAACCACGGCTGCGACGCGCAGCCCGCACCACGCTCCCTTCGGCGCCTCAGACTGAGCCGCAGACGCCCAACGTCGAGCAGATCGACTCCGCCGGGCTGCGCTGGGTCAACATCGAGCGGCCGGGCGCGTTGGAGCGCGGCTGGCTCGAGGAAAACTTCGACTTCCACGCGCTCGACCTCGAGGACGTGCTCTCGCGCAACCAGCGACCGAAGATCGACGTCTACGACGATTACCTCTTCATCGTCCTCCACTTCCCCGTCTTCGACCCTGCGGTCGGCCGGCTCGGCACCGGCGAGCTCGACCTCTTCGTCGGGCCCGGCTACGTGGTGACGATTCCCAACCAGCCGCTGCAACCGGTCGAGTACCTCTTCGAGCGCTGCCGGGCGAAGGAGGAGCTGCGCGAGCAGCTCTTCTCACGCGGCTCCGGCTATCTGCTCTACCGCCTCGTCGACGACAGCTTCGACTACTGCTTCCCGATGCTGCGCAAGATCGGCAACAAGCTCGACGCGCTCGAGGACGACATCTTCGAGGGCCGCTCCGAGGAGGTTGTGCGCGACATCTCCAACGTCAAGCAGGAGATCATCAACTTCCGCAAGGTGATCCGCCCGCAGCGCCCCGTCCTGCGCGACCTGGAGAAAGTCAAGCAGCGCTACCTGGCGACCGACCTCGACCTGGAGATCTACTTCGACGACATCGTCGACGCCCACGAGCGGATCTGGGACATGCTCGAGAACTACAAGGAGGTGGTCGACTCGCTGGCCGAGACCAACGAGTCGGTGATCTCCCACCGGGTCAACGACATCCTCCGCGTGCTCACCTCGATCAGCGTGATCGTCCTGCCGCTGACGCTGGTGGCGAGCATCTGGGGGATGAACTCGCACGTGCCCGGCGAGGAGACCGTCACCGGGTTCTGGATCGTCGTCGGCGCGATGTTCGCGATCCTGGTCGGCATGGTCGCGTACTTCCGCAATCGCGGCTGGCTCTGACGGAGCCGCGGCTTATAGCCTGCCGCGAGTGGCCAACTTTCGAATCTGGGCGCCCTGGCGCCTCGCCTACGTGAAGGACGCGTCCAAGGACATCGAGGAGGAGTGCATCTTCTGCGCCAAGCCGGCGGCGGACGATGACGTCGCCAATCTGATCGTCCACCGCGGCGAGCGCTGCTTCGTGATCCTCAACCTCTTTCCCTACACCAACGGCCACCTGATGGTGGCGTCCTACGAGCACATCGGGCGCATCCAGGACCTGCCCACCGAGACGGTCGCCGAGATGATGTCGCTGGCACAGCTGGCGATGGGCCGACTCGAGGACGTCTACGAGCCGCACGGCTTCAACGTCGGCTTCAACCAGGGTCGCGTCGCCGGTGCCGGGGTCGAGCACCACATCCACCTACACGTCGTCCCGCGCTGGGGCGGCGACACCAACTTCATGCCGGTGATCGCCGATACCAAAGTGATGCCGCAGACGCTCGAGCAGAGCTACGAGGCTCTGAAGGGAGCGTTTTGAGCGAGTCGGTCCTGGCGCCGCCGGAGATCTTCAAGGCGTACGACATCCGCGGGCTGCACGGCGTCGAGATGTACGAGACCACGGCGCTCGCGATCGGCCGTGCTTTCGCCCGCGTGCTGGCGCGGCTGCGCGGCAAGCAGCCGGGCGAGCTGCGCGTCGGCCTCGGCCGCGACATGCGCCTGACCGCGCCGGCGATGGCGGCGGCGCTGCGCGGGGGACTCGTCGCCGAAGGCGCGGCCGTGCTCGACGCGGGCATGGTCGCGACCGAGATGCTCTATCACCTGGTCGGCTCGCGCGAGCTCGACGGCGGCGCGATGGTCACCGCCTCGCACAACCCGAAGGCCTACACCGGGGTCAAGCTGATCCGCGAGGGCGCCCTGGCGCTCTCCGGCGACGCCGGCATCGGCGACGTCGCGCGTGAGATCGAGGCCGGGCTCGGCGAGGCGCCGGGGGGTGGGTCCTACGAGGAGGTCGACGTCTGGGCCGCCTACCAAGAGCACGTCCTAACGTTCATTGACCCCGACACGGTGAAGCCACTGAAAGTCGTCGTCGACGGCGGCAACGGGATGGCAGGACCGATGGTCGGCCCGGTCCTGCGCAAGCTCGGCCTCGAGCTCGACGAGATGTACTTCGAGCCCGACGGCGAGTTCCCGGACCACGAACCCAACCCGCTGCTGCCCGAGAACCGCAGGCTGATCGAAGACCGCGTGCGCGCCGCCGGCGCCGACCTCGGCATCGCTTGGGACGGCGACGCCGACCGCTGCTTCTTCATCGACGGCGAGGGCTCCTTCTGCGACGGCGACTTCGTCTGCGCTCTGCTCGCCCGCGCCGCGCTGGCCAAGAGCCCCGGCGCGACGATCCTCTACGACCCGCGCTCGAGCCGCGCCGTCCCCGACCTGGTCGCCGCCGAGGGCGGCCGCTCGGACCTCTCGCGCGTCGGCCACGCCTTCTTCAAGCAACGGATGCGCGAGGAGGGCGCCGCCTTCGGCGGCGAGGTCTCCGGGCACTATTACTTCCGCGATTTCTGGTGCGCCGACTCGGGCACGATCCCGGCCCTGCTAATCCTCGAGCTGCTCTCGGTCGACGGGCGCTCGCTCGCCGAGCTGATGGCCGAGTTCCGCTCGCGCTACTTCATCTCCGGCGAGATCAACTCCGAGGTCGCCGACCAGGGGGCGAAGATGGAGGAGATCGCCGCGCGCTGGTCCGACGGCGAGCAGACCCGGCTCGACGGGATCTCGGTCGACTACCCCGAGTGGCACTTCAACGTCCGCCCCTCCAACACCGAGCCACTGCTCCGCCTCAACCTCGAGTCGCTCGTCTCGCGCGAGGACATGGAAGCCAAACGCGACGAGGTGCTGGGACTGATCCGCGCGTGACCCTGACGCCGGAGGGGGCGCTGGAGCAGGCCGCCCTGGCGGGGATCCACCGCCTCCGCATCCCCACCCCCTTCGCGGTCGGGCGGGTCAACTGCTACCTGCTCGAGGACGAGCCGCTGACCCTGATCGACACCGGGCCGAACTCGGGCAAGGCGCTCGACGAGCTGCAGGGCCAGCTCGCCGCGCGGGGCCACTCGATCGACGATCTGGAGCTGGTCATCCTCACCCACCAGCACATCGACCACCTCGGTCTGGTCGAGATCGTCGTCGAGCATTCCGGCGCCGAGGTCGCAGCGCTTGGGCTTGCCGCCGAGCGCCTCGCAAATTTCGGCGAGGACGCCGAGCGCGAGGACGAGTTCGCGGTCGAGCTGATGCTGCGCAACGGCATCCCGCAGGAGGTCGCCTTCGCCCTGCAGAGCGTCTCGCGCAGCTTCCGCGGCTGGGGCTCGCGCGCCGTGGTCACCCGCCCTCTGGAGGACGGCCAGTCGCTGCCCTTCCGCGACCGCGTCCTACAGGCCTTCCACCGCCCCGGCCACAGCCCCTCCGACACGGTCTTCTGGGACGAGCAGCGGCGGATCCTGATCGCCGCCGACCACCTGATCGCCCACATCTCCTCGAACCCGCTGATCGCCCGCCCGCTCGACGGCTCCTCGCGGCGCACCCAGGCGCTCGTCACATACATCGAGTCGATGAAGAAGACGCGGGAGATGCCCGCCGAGCTCGTCCTCTCCGGCCACGGCGAGCCGATCGTCGACCACGTCGCCCTGATCGACGACCGCCTCGCCAAGCACGAGCGGCGCAAGGAGAAGATCTACGGCCTGATCGCCGAGCGCCCCCGCACGGGCTACGAGATCGCCCAGGCGATCTGGGGCAACGTCGCCGTCACCCAGGCGTTCCTCACCCTCTCCGAGGTGATCGGCCACGCCGACCTGCTGCTCGCCGAGGGCCGCGTGCGCGAAGTCGACGACGGGGAGGTGACCCGCTATGAGGCGACCGGGTAGGCGGGCCGGCAAGAAGCGAATGCTGCTGATCGTCAACCCCTACGCGACGACGGTCTCCGACCGCCTGAAGAACCTGGTGGTCTACGCGCTGCAGGGGCGCTACGAGGTCGAGACGGTGGCGACCGAGGCGCAGAACCACGCCACCGAGATCGGTCGCGAGGTGCGCGACCACGGCTACGACGTCGTCGTCGGCTTCGGCGGCGACGGCACGCTGAACGAGATCGCCAACGGCCTCGCCGGCACCGATGTGCCGGTCTCGGTCCTGCCTGGGGGCTCGACCAACGTCGTCTGCCGCACCCTCGGCATCCCCAACGACGTGATCGACGCGACCGAGCACCTGCTGGCGCTGGTCGACGAGTGGGCGCCGCGCGGGATCGACCTCGGCCGCGCCGACGGGCGCCGCTTCGTCTTCTCCTGCGGCATCGGCATCGACGCCACCGTGGTCAAGCGAGTCGACGCCCACCCCCGGCTCAAGTCGCGTGCCGGGCCTTACTACTACACCTGGGCGGCGATCTCGGCCTTCTACCGCCAGTACATGGTCAAACCGGTGCGGCTGCGGGCGACGGTCGATGGCCAGACCAGCGAGGGCGTCACCGCCCTGGCGCAGAACTCGGACCCCTTCACCTACTTCGCCAGCAACCCGATCCGGGTCTGCGAGGGGGTCGAGATCGACGACGGCACGCTCTCTCTCGGCGTCCTCAAGCGGGCCGCGCAGCGCGACATGCCGACCCTGATCCCGCGCCTGTTCAGCGAGAAGCGGCCGGCTGCGCGCCACCGCCAGATCGAGCACTTCGAAGGCGTGACCGAGGCGTCCGTCGTCTCGATCTCGGCGACCAAGGACGGCGTCCCCCGCCCCTTCCCGGTCCAGGTCGACGGCGACTACATCGGCGAGCGCACGCACATGGACCTCAAGGTCGAGCCCGGCGCCCTGACGATCATCGCTTGACCGAGCCGGCGGGCGTAATCCTGTAGGCGTCGAAGACGCTCTCGACGTTGCGCAGGCGGGAGATGCACTGCTTGAGCTGCTCGGTGTCGCCGACCTCGACCACGAAACGGTTCTTCACCATCGGGTGCCTGGTCATGCAGCTGGCGCCGAGGATGTTGATCCCGGCCTCGGAGAAGGTGCGCGAGAGGTCCTCGAGCAGGCGCGTGCGGTCGTAGGCATCGATCTGCAGCTCGACTTTGTAGGTCGACTCGTTCTCGCCCTCCCAGGCCACGTCGACGAACCTTTCCGGCGACTTCATCAGCGCCTTGACGTTCTTGCAGTCGGCGCGGTGGATGGTGATGCCGCGGCCCAGCGAGACGTAGCCGGCGATGCTGTCGCCGGGGACCGGCCGGCAGCACTTGGCCAACCGCACGGCGATGTTGGTCGCCCCCTTAACGCGGATCCCGTATTCGGAGGCGTCCTTGGTCCGCCGCGCCTTGTCTTCGCGCGCGCCCTCGAAGGCGAGCGGCTCGCGCTCCTCGACCGCCTCGCCCTCTTTGAGGCGCTGCATCAACTTGTTGGCGACCGCCTTGGTCGAGACCTTGCCCTGGCCGAGGGCGATGTAGAACTCGGTCGCCTTGCGAAAGCCCATCTCGCGGATCACCTGGGCGAGCAGCGGCGACATGACCAGCTTCTGCATCGGCAGGCCGCGCTGGCGCAGCGCCTCCTCGAGCGCGTCGCGGCCCTTCTGCTCGGCGTCCTCGCGCCGTTCCTCGCGGAAGAAGGCGCGGATCTTGTTGCGGGCACGGCTCGTCCGCACCAGCTTCAGCCAGTCGCGCGAGGGGCCGCGGTTCTGCTTCGCGGTCAGCACCTCGACGATGTCGCCCGAGCGCAGCTGGTAGTGCAGCGGCACGATCGAGCCGTTGACCTTGGCACCGACGCAGCGGTGGCCGACGTCGGTGTGGACCGCGTAGGCGAAGTCGAGCGGGGTCGAGCCGGCCGAGAGGTTCTTCACCTCGCCCTTCGGGGTGAAGACGAAGACCTCGTCCTCGAAGAGGTCGACCTTGAGCGACTCGAGGAACTCGGCCGGGTCCTGCTCGCCCTCGGCCTCGACCAGCTGCCGCAGCCAGGTCATCTTCTCCCGCTTCGGGTCGCCGGCGCCGCCCTCTTTGTAGGCGACGTGGGCGGCGATCCCGTACTCGGCCAGATCGTGCATCTCGCCGGTGCGGATCTGAATCTCCAGCGGCTTGCCCTCCGGCCCGATCACCGTCGTGTGCAGCGCCTGGTACATGTTGGCCTTCGGCATCGCGACGAAGTCCTTGAAGCGCCCGGGCAGCGGCTTCCAGAGCGAATGGATGACGCCGATCGCGCCATAGCAATCCTTGACCGAGCCGACGATCACCCGCATCGCGGTCAGGTCGAAGATCTCGTTGAACTCGCGGCCCTTCTTGGTCATCTTCGTGTAGATCGAGTAGAAGTGCTTGGCGCGGCCGGAGATCTCGGCCTCGATCCCGACCTCCTTCAGCTCGCCGGAGAGGAACTCTCCCGCCTGGTTGACGTAGACCTCTCGCTCGTCGCGTTGCTGTGCGACGAGCTGTTTGATCTCCTTGTACTTGCGCGGGTGCAGGGTCGCGAAGGCGAGGTCCTCGAGCTCCCATTTGATCGCGTGGATCCCCAGCCGGTGGGCAAGGGGCGCGTAGATCTCCAGCGTCTCGCGCGACTTCGCCATCTGCTTCTGCTTTGGCAGCGCGCCGAGCGTGCGCATGTTGTGCAGGCGGTCGGCCAGCTTGATCAGGATCACCCTGACGTCGGTGGCCATCGCCACCATCATCTTGCGGTAGTTCTCGGCCTGGCGCTCGTCGCGGCTCTCGAAGGTCATCCCGGTCAACTTGGTCACGCCGTCGACCAGCTGGGCGACCTCTTCGCCGAACTCCTCGCGGATCTCCTCCAGGCTGGCGCTGGTGTCCTCGACCGTGTCGTGCAGCAGCGCCGCGCAGAGCGTCTCGGTGTCGAGCCGCATGCCGGCGCAGATCTGGGCGACGCCTACCGGGTGGGTGATGAACTCGTCGCCGGAGCGCCGCAGCTGATCGGCGTGGCGGTCGCAGGCGAAGTCGAAGGCGCGCGTCAGCGCCTCGCGGTCGATCGTCGCGACCGCAACCGCGGTGCCGCCGCCGTTGGACGCGGCCACGGGTGCCGAGTCGAACTCCTCGACCACGGCGAAGAGATCCGCGAGGAGCTCGCGCTGCTCTAGGGATTCTTTCGTCGTTCGAGGAATCGCTGACCCTCCTGGTGGCGAGCGCCGTATGCCCGATAGGCGGCCGAGCGCTCGAGTTCTGTCCCCTCTGAGGATACGACCCCGACCGTGCCCTGCCCTCCTTCCGGGGCTCCCCGCACGAGACCGAGCTCCTCGAGAACGCGAAAGCGGCGCGCTGCGGCCTCCGGGCTGCGTGGCCTGGCGCCCGTGCCCCGTAGCGCCGCCTGCAGCTCCTCGCCGCTCGCCTCGCCGACCTCGCGCAGCTCGCGGAAGACCCCGATCAGGACGGGACGCCTGGCGAGCTCCTCCTCCAGGGTCGCCAGCGCTGCCGCCACGTCGTTTGCCTCCCAGGCAAGGTGGAGGAAGCCGGGGTGACCTCCCTCGCCGCTCCAACCGCCGAGCGCCCGACCTGCGATCCACTCCTGTCGCGCCGAAGCGGGTGGATCGACGAGCACGACCTGGGCAAACTCAGCGGGGAGGTCGGGGGCCCGTTCGAGCGCCGCGTAGTCGGTCAGCGCCGGCCGCCTCAGCGCGTCGACGACGATCCCCCCGCAGCGCTCGCAAGCAACCGGCTGCTCGCCCCCGGCAAAGCGCGCCAGGCCCGCCAACCGTGCCCGCCGCGAAGAGTCGGCGCAGACCGCCAACACCTCTCCGCCGCTGGAGAGCAACTCGGCGATCGTCGCTGCCGGCGACCCCCCGCCACGCACGACCTCCCGCTCCACAGGCCCGACCTCAGCTTCCTCTCCCGACCCGTCGAGCGGCAACCGCAGCTCCCCCTCGAACCGCCCCCACCACCCCCCATCCGGACAGGCACAAGCGTGCTCCGCCACCGGATAGAGCTCGCGCAGCACCACCCGCGGCTCGACCGACCCGTTCCACCTGTTGACCTCGAGCCGCACCGCCGCGTCGACCTCGTCGTCCTCCCCCACTCCCAAGCTCCCCTTTCCGAAGGCGACACCTAGCGCTCGGTACCCCCCGCTGTGCAAGCTGAAGCGACAGTGCTTCCCCTCCCCCATGGCCCGCACATCCCGCACCCGAGCCGAAGGCACCAGCAACCGCACACCCGGATTCCCCATCCCGAACGGCGCGAGCCGTTGAAGCTCTTCGGCCATGTCGAGCCCCAAACTGGCACCCCCCACCATCGCGTCGACCCGCTCCGTCCGCACCAGATCCTCGGGGCTCAGCACCGACGCGGCATGAGCAGCAAATGCGGCACGAAACGCCTCGACGTTCTCAGCCCGAATCTCCAATCCAGCCGCAGCCTTGTGCCCCCCAAACCCGCTCAGATGCTCCGAGCACGCCTCGAGCCCGGCCAGCAAGTCGAATCCCGAAATGCTCCGACCCGACCCCCGACCACCGCCCTCGCCATCGAGTGAGATCACCACAACGGGCCTGTGGTGCCGCTCGACCAACCGAGAAGCAACGATCCCAATCACGCCGGGATGCCAGCCCTCGCCGGCAAGCACTAGCGCAGGCGCTTCGCGCAACTCATCGGGAAGCTCACGCCGCGCCGCCTCCGCAGCCGCATCCACTTCCCGCTCCGTAGCCCGCCGCTCACCATTGGCCCGATTCAGCTCCTTGGCAATCTCCGCGGCGCGCCCCTCGTCCTCCGTCAGAAACAGCTCGACCCCCGCGTCAGCCCGATACAGCCGCCCCGCCGCATTGATCCTGGGCGCCAATCTGAAGCTCAGGTCGCTCTCGCTTAGCTGGGTGGGCTCGCATTTCGAGGCCTCAAGCAACGCACGGATTCCGGGCCTCCTTGCCCGCCTTACCTCCTCGAGCCCCCGTCGGACCAGCGACCGGTTCTCGCCCACGAGCGGAACCACATCGGCGACGGTGGCGAGCGCAACAAGATCGAGATCCGCTTCGTGAAGGGAGTCGGGGGCAGGGTCTCCCGGAACTCCTCGCGAAGGCGAGCCGGGAGACCCTGCCCCCGACTCCCCCCGCAACGCGCAGCTCAACTTCCAAGCTACCGCCGTCCCGCAGAGCCCCTCAAACGGGTACCCGTCGACCCCCGGATGCAGAATCGGACAGTCCGGCAGCTCCGCTCCCGGCTGATGGTGATCCGTGACGATCACGTCCATCCCCAACGACCGAGCCAGCGCCACCTCCTCGACCGCCGTGATCCCACAATCGACCGTGATCAGCAACCGAGTACCGCGCTCCGCCAAAAGCTCGATGTTGGAACGACTGAGCCCATACCCATCGGCCATCCGATCCGGAATCAACCAGTCGCACTCCGCACCGAGCTCGCGCAGCGCCCCGACCAGGATCGTCGTCGCGCAGACCCCGTCGACGTCGAAGTCGCCGTGCACGGTGATCCGCTTGCCGTCCTCGATCGTCTTGCGGACTTGCCCGACGACGGTCGCCATCGACCTGAACTCATCGGGGGGATGAGACTCGTCGGCGTCGAGAAAAGCTCGCGCCGCCTCCGACGTCCGATACCCCCGCCGCACCAGCGCGATCGCGACCGGCTCGCTCAGGCCCAGCTCGTCCGCGAGCGCCCGCGCCTCCGCGTAGTCGTACGGCTCGGTCCTGTATGCGTGAGCAGTCTCCGCCACGCCCTCAAGCTAAGCGGCGTCACGGCGGCAAAATCACCCCCACAGGGGCGCAAAATCCGGCTCTAAGTCGTCTCAGCCTGTTCCGAACGGACGCCGATCGCCCAAACGATCGCCAGCCCGATCGCCACGCCCGGGATGGCGACCAGCGCCGTGCCGACGTCGGTGTTGCCGAGACCCTTGCCGGTGACTATCTCGACGATCCCGCCGAACATGACCGCGCCGATCGTCGCGCCGAGGAAGGCACCGACGATGCCCTGCCAGAAGCGATCGGGCAGGAAGACCGTGAAGTGCCACAGGGCGATCCCCATCGTGAACCAGACGAGCAGGGCCATCAGCGATTCCTCCCGTGTTTGCGGCGCTGTTTGCGGCGCTCGCGCCGACGGGCGTTGCGCTCGGCCCGCTCCGCCTCGGCTGGATCGGTGGACGGCGCCGGCGGCTCCTCCCCTACGACGGGGTCGCCCCCATTGCCCTTGGGCGGCTCGGCGACTGCCACCGCGGCCAGCTCCTCCTCGAGCTCGGCTTCGGTCTCGCTGTCGTCGCTGAGCGTCGCCAGGGCGACGTCGTCGGCGAAGGCCGGCACGGTGCCGTCGATCGCGGCGATCCGCTCGCGGCGGCGGGCGAAGCCGGGCTCGCGTTCTTTCCAGGCGGTCAGCACGGGCGAGGCGATGAAGATCGAGGAGTAGGTACCGGAGACGATCCCGACCAGCATCGCGAAGGCGAAGTCTTTGAGCGTGGCGCCACCGAAGACAAGCAGCGAGGCGACGCCGAGCAGGGTCGAGAAGCTGGTCGCCAGCGAACGGGTCAAGACCTCGCTCATCGAGCGGTTGACGATCTGCGAGAACGCCGCCCGCGGCATCCGCGGCAGGTTCTCGCGGATGCGGTCGAAGACGATGATCGTGTCGTAGAGCGAGTAGCCCAAGATGGTCAGGAAGGCGGCGACCGTGCCGCTCGTCACCTCCCTCCCGGTCAGCGAGTAGACGCCGGCGGTGATCAAGATGTCGTGGAAGATCGCGATCAGCACCGGCACGGCAAACTTCGGATCGAAGCGGAAGGCGACGTAGGCACAGATCACCAGCAGTGAGAAGATCAGCGCCTTCAGCGCGCTGTCGGCGATCTGCTGGCCGAAGGTCGGCCCGACGCTGGTGCTGTCGAAGCCGTTTTCGGCCACTTCGAACTCTGATTCGAGCGCCCCCTGCGCCTGTTTCACCTGGTTGGGCCCGAGCTCGCGAGCTTGGATCTGGAAGACGTTTTCGCCGAGTTCGGGGTCGGAGACCTGCTGGATCTCCTCGCTGTCGATCCCGGCCGCGTCGAGCGCGTCGCGCACCCCTTCCTCGTCGGTCGGCTCGACCAGGGCGACCTTGATCCGCGTGCCCGATTCGAAGTCGATGCCGAAGTTGAGCTGCTTCGTCGCCAGCGCCAGCGCCCCGACGAGCAGAATGCAGCCCGAGATCGAGAAGAACCAGCGGCTCGCTCCCATGAAGTCGAAGTGCCAGCGCATCCGCCGGTTCGAGGCGCCGAGCGCGCTCGGCGAGCGCAGGAAGCGCGAGCGGCTCATGCTGAGCAGCAGCGCCTGGGTGAAGACGACCGCGGTCAGCAGCGAGACGATCGTGCCGACGCCGAGGGTGAAGGCGAAGCCCTTGACCCCCGCGGTCGCGAGGACGAAGAGGATGAAGGCGGTGAGCAGGGTGACGACGTTGGCGTCGACGATCGTCGCGATGCCACGGCGGTAGCCGGCGCCGATCGCGCTCGCCATCGGCCTACCCGCGCGCACCTCCTCCTTGATCCGCTCGAAGATGACGATGTTGGAGTCGGCGGCGACCCCGATCGTCAGGATCAACCCCGCGATGCCCGGCAGGGTGAGCGTGATCGGGATCAATTTGATCAGGGCGAAGAAGATCACCCCGTAGGCGATCAGCGCGATCACCGCGATCAGCCCCAGGAAGCGGTAGTAGAGCAAGAGGAAGAGGAAGACCAGGATCAACGCGATCACGCCCGCCTTGATGCCCGCGTCGAGCGCCTGGCTGCCCAGGGTCGCCGAAACCTGGGTCTGACTGATCAGCTTCAGGTTGATCGGCAGAGCGCCGATCTGCAGGAAGGTCGCGATGTCCTGCGCTTCCTGTTCGCTGTTGAAGCCGCCGGAGATTTCCGCGCCGGTGCGTCCGTCGATCCCGTCGGGGTTCTGCGAGAAGTCGATGATCGGCCGGGTCTTGACTTCGTTGTCGAGGACGACGGCAAAGTGGCCGGAGAGCTGCGCCGCCTGTTCGCCCGAGGTCGGGCCGATCGCCCGCGCCTGGCCGCGCTGGGCGATCTGGCGGGTCACGTTCTGGAAGGCCTCACGACCCGAGTCGGTGAAGCTGAAGCTGACGTTCGGCTGACCGGCCTGGTCGGTTTCCTGCTTCGGGTTGGTTATTTCGGTGCCGGAGAGGGCGGGGTCGTCTTTGAGCGCGTACCAGCCGGCGTTCTCGATCCCCTCAATCGGGCTCCCGCCCGAGTCGGAGGGCTGTTCGGAGACGACGATCGTTCCCGGTGGGACGACCAGCACGCGCTGGCAGTCGCCGATTTCGTCGCCCTTGCACTCCTTCTTACGCGGCCGTTTCACCCCGGTGGCGCTGATGAAGAGGTCTTCCCGCGATGCCTCCGGCCCGGCGATCAGCTTGTTCTGCGGCGAGCCGTCGAAGAGGTAGTAACGCGATTTGGTCGTCGAGCAGTTGCTGCAGTCCTCAGCCGGCTTCTGTTCGGCGGCGAGCTTGACCGCTCCGTAGGGCGTCGGATAGGCGCCCGCGAGGATCAGCTGGACGTTTTCTTCCTTGGAGGGATTGCGCCCGGCGGCCTGCCATTCGTCGTCGGCTTCTTTGAGCGGTTTCGCCGGAGGTTCGCGGCCCGGAATGCCGCCGATGATCTTCTCCCGGCCGATCAGGTTCGGTTCCCAGTCGTAGAACTGCAGCTGCGCGGTCGAGCCAACCTGTTCGATCGCCCGCTCGGCGTTGGTCACGTCGGGCAGGCTGACCGAGATCTCGGTGGTGCCGAGGCGCGAGACCTCCGGCTCGGAGACCCCCAGCTTGTCGATCCGCTGCCGGATGATTTCGATCGAGCGTTCGACGTCCGCGCCGCTCACTTCCGTCGATTCGCCCGTCGGCGTGCCCTGGTAGACGAGCTCCACCCCTCCTTTGAGGTCGAGCCCGAGCTTGGTCTCCTTGTTGGCGACGACGATCGCCGAGAGCACGATCAGCGCCAACACGAACAGCAGCACGAAGAGATTGCGGCGTCGTTTCACGCGGTCAGCTCTCCGGCGTCAGGACGATCAGCAGACCGCCGTCGTCGTCGTAGGCCGGGAAGACGTCGGCGACGGCTTCGGCGGGCAGGTCGCCCTCGGCGTTGACCGAGACCTTCTTGCCGAGCGAGCGCACGCCCCACTCCAGCGAAGTCTCGATCGGGTCGCCGTTGGACTCGCCTTCCCATTGCAGGCCGAGCACCTCTTTGACCGGGCGGCCGATCACGTCCTCGTCGGTCAGGCCGGTCAGCTCGAAGCTGCCGCGCCCGGCGTCGATCACCCGCGCCTGCTGGTCGCAGACGAAGAAGGCGGCATTGGGCGCCGGGTAGTAGTCGTCGAGCAGCTCGAAGACGAAGCCGAAGCCGCATTTCGAGCAGCCCTTGGGGCGGCTGCTGAAACCGGCTGTCCGGTCCGCGCTCAGCTCCCTGTTCCCGCAGTTGGGGCAGATGAAGAAAGGCATCCCCGCTCAGGTTACTGAGACTCTGCTCAGAACAGACTGCGCGAACCCTCGGGCGTGGGCAGCCCGAGGTGCTCGTAAGCCCGCTGGGTCAGCACCCGGCCGCGCGGCGTGCGCTTCAGCAGCCCCTGTTGGAGCAGGTAGGGCTCGAGCACGTCCTCGATCGTGTCCTGCTCCTCGCCGATCGCGATCGCCAGGGTCGAGAGACCGACCGGGCCGCCGCCGAACTTCGAGGCGACGACGTCGAGCAGGTTGCGGTCGCTGCGGTCGAGCCCGCCGGCGTCGACCTCGAGCATCGCCAACCCCGCCGAGGCCACCTCGCCGTCGACGTGGCCGCTGCCCTTGACCTGGGCGAAGTCGCGCACCCGTTTGAGCAACCGGTTGGCGACGCGCGGCGTGCCGCGCGAGCGGCCGGCGATGATCGCCGCCCCCTCGGCGTCGATCTCGACCTCGAGGATGCCGGCGGAGCGGGCGACGATCTCGGCCAGGTGCTCGGGGCTGTAGTGCTCGAGCCGGTGGCTGACGCCGAAGCGGTCGCGCAGCGGAGTGGTCAG
>Ga0070691_10000523_pt1 | contig 14472 bp, 13 predicted proteins | sample KBSK1101metaG_FD_64673 | JGI IMG/M metagenome (GOLD analysis project Ga0070691, IMG submission 64673) | Corn, switchgrass and miscanthus rhizosphere microbial communities from Kellogg Biological Station, Michigan, USA - KBS K1-10-1 metaG | ecosystem: Host-associated > Plants > Roots >... | reverse complement strand
GGGCGACGGCGTTCGAGCGAGCCGAGATGCAGGCGGTCGACGACGTCGGCGATGCGCGCGTCGCCCGGCCCCGAGCGCAACGCGAACGCGAGGTTCTCGCGCACGCTCGCATGCGGGATCAACGCGTCGGATTGGAAGACCATCGCGATCCGGCGAGCCTGGGGCGCGAGCGCGCTCACGTCGCGGTCGCCGAGGCGCACCGTGCCGGCGTCGGCGCTCTCGAGGCCGGCGACGATGCGCAGCAGCGTGCTCTTGCCGGCGCCCGACGGGCCGACCACCGCGAGCGTGCGCCCGTCCTCGACGCGCAGCGAGACGCCCGCGAGCGCGCGATGCGACCCGAAGCGCTTCTCGACGCCGTCGACGAGGAGCGTCAACGAATGCGGATGATCTGCGCGATCACGTTGCCGTCGACTTGATTGACCGAGATGTCGACGTGCATACCCGCCTGCAGATCGGTGAGGGTGGCGTACCTCTCGCCGCGATAGATGGCGGTGCTCGGCAGGACGATCACGACGATGGCGCGTCCGTGGCTAGCGACCGTCAGCTGGTTGCGGCCGTAATCCACGCTCAGGACGTTGCCCGAGACGGGACCCATCGGGTGCGAGGGCGCGTCGCCGGTGAACGGATTGGACCGGCCCTGATCGGCGTATGCGAAGCTCCCGGTCGTGCCCGCAAGCACGCCCGCGAGCACCACGCCCAGGACCATCCGGAAAACTTTCATCGTCTCTGACTCAACGCGCATACGAAGGAAAGCGTTTCGCCGAAGCCCGGCACGGCCCCGTTCACGCGAACTCGGCCGCATAGGCATCTCGGGCCTCGGCGTCGCCGCCGCGCGCCTTCTCGACCAGTCCGCGCAGCCGCGTGACGTCGTGATCGCCGTGGGGCTTGGCCGAGAGGGCCAGGCGCAGGGCGATCAGCGCCAGGTCGGGTGTCCGCGGCCCGAGGACGCGCAGGCCCTCGAGAAACGGGCGAGCCTGGTCCGGCGGGCTCGGCATCGCCAGCAAGCCGGCGACCACATCGGCCTTGGTCGGAGACCCGGTAAGCAGGTACCTGTCGAGCGACTCCACGTTCATACCGGCAACTTCGCCGCCGGGCGCCCGCGGCCCACTAGCGTACATCGGCCGGTCGCCGGAAGGAACCGGGCTCTTTTTTGTCGCGTTATCTATCCGTTATGAAGATACGATCGATCGCCGCCTGGACGGGCACCGCCGCACTCGCCTTCACGCTGGCCGCGTGTGGCCAGATCACCGGTGGCGCTCCGACGCCGTCCGCCCCGAGCACGTGCGTCGTGCCGAGCGGGGTGCAGACGCAGGTGCTCTATCCGATCCCGGGTGCGACCGCCGTTCCGGACTCGACCGTGCAGATCGTCTTCGCGATCTCGACGCCGCTGCCGGGTTGGGGCGCCGCTTGGTCGACGAACACCAACGCCAACTACGGGCTCGGCTTCCAGACGATCACCGCCGGCCAGGTACCGTCGCCGTCCGCGACGCCGTCGTTCGCGAACCCGATCTACGTCAGCTCGACGCTGACCACCAGCCTTCCGGCGGCATCGCTGGTCAGCGTCTTCTTGAACAACCTCAACTCGACGTGCATCCCCGTCAGCGCTAACGCCTCGTTCACGACGCAATAGCGTGCATCTGGTTCTCGCAGCGACCCTCCTCGCCGTAAGCGGGCACGCCCCGCTCGATATCGATCCGTGCACGGTCATCGCGGTCGAGATGGTGGACGACATCAACTCCGCCGAGGCGCGCCCCGGCGACTTCTTCCGCTTCCAGACGGTCAATGCGGCGACCAGCGGCAATCGCATCGTGATCCCCGCGCGAACGATGGGCTACGGCGTGGTCGCGATCGCGGCGCCCGCCGGCCGGAGCGGACGCCCGGGCACGCTGGTGCTCGAACCGCGCTACTTCGATATGCCGGACGGATCGCGTCTGGGCGTCGTGCTCGACCACAACGCAAGCGATCTGCAGCGCAGCGGCTCGACGAACAACGTGCCCGGCTATCTCGGCGCGATCCCGATCCCGGGCGTCGGCGCCGCCGTCGGCATCTTCAACTTCTTCCACAACGGCAAGAACATCGAAGTCAAAAAAGGCACGGTCTTCACCATCTTCCCAAGCGACGACCCGTCCGTCGAGAAATGCCAGGAACACCCGGCGCTCTAGACCGCTAGCGCTCCACGACGCCGCCGAAGCCGAGGCTTTGGCGGAACATCACGCGGATGGTGCGCGGCGCGAGCGGCGTCGCGGCGTAGGCGTAGGGCAGCATCGTGTCGTTCGCGTCGAAGAGGTTCTCGATCGAGATGGCGAGTTTGGATTTTCCGCCGAGCGAGAGTTCGAGATTGCTGTTGAACGTGGCGAAGGCGGGGCGGTCGTACGGGTTGTTCGCGCCGAGATAGAGCGCGCCGAGCGAGAGACGCGAGCCGGCCGGCCACTTGTACGAGATCTCGCCGTAGCCTTGGGCGTAGGGCGTTCCCGCGAGAGGGACGTCGCCCGATGCGGGCACGAAGAACGCGTTCGGGCCGAGGTCGCGATCGGCGCGCACCAGCGCCCCCTGCGCTATGAAGCCCAGACCGACGCGTTTGAACTGCACGATCGAGGCTTCGATACCGTCTTCGTGCAGGCTCGGCGCGTTGGTCCAGCCGGAGAGCGCGAACGAGGGCGCAAACGCCTGATACGTGCGAGCGAACGCGCCGTGGGTGGCGGTGCTGTAGAGGTCGACCGAGACGGTGGTGACGTTGCCGTGCAGTTTCCACTCGCCGCCAAGATCGTAGCCGAACGCGCTCTCGGGTTGCAGATCGGTCTGCGTGCGCGCGACCGTCGAGATCGGCAAGCCGACGTGCGGACCGACGATCAACACCGTGCCCGCGCCGAGCGCATCGAGCGGTGGCGGCGCATACGACGACCCGAGCGAAGCGCGGAACGCGAGGCTCTTGCTCGCCTGATACGACGCGCCCGCGCGGAACGCGCCGAGCGTCCAGCCGCGGCCGGCGACGTCGTGCCGATCGAGCCCGCCGCCGAGATCGATCTCGGTGCGCTTATCCGGATGCAGCTGGAGGCTCGCGTTGGCGAGCGTATCGGTCGCGGACGCGCCCGCCGAGTACGGGCTCTGCGCGAAATCGTTGCGGCGCTCGGCCGAGAGCGTCAGGAGGCCGCCGCCGGTCTCGTGCTCCCAGGCCAGGCGCGCGCCGCGCACGCGATCGTACTCGCGTTCGGCGGCGTAGGGCGAGAACGGCAGCGTCACGGTCGCGGCGTTGCCGGCGAACGTCTGCGGCGGCGTCCCGTCGAGATACGTCGCGGTTCCGGTCAGCGCATACGTGCCGCCGGTCGCGGTGCCGTAGGTGTCGTCGCGGGTCACGTCGAGCGCGTAGAGGCGCGCATCGAATCCGTCGCGACCGCGATCCACCCGTGCGTCGAGATCGTAGAGCCCCAGCCCCGCGTTCTCGCGCGCTCCGAGGCTGGGCGCGAGCGACGCGAACGTCGGCAGCACACCGCCGCCGAACGAGAGCGGGAGCACCGTACCTTCTGCGCCCGCGAGCGCGCGGGTCGTCTGCGTGGCGAGGTAGGTGGCGGTCAGGGTGAGCGCATCGCTCGGGACGTAACGCACCTTAAGCAGTTCGGCTCTCCGCAAATCGTCGGCCGGCACCGCGACGCAGCACGCGACCAGACTCGCCGCGGTGAACGGCGTCGCGTTCTGCGCGACCCGATGGCCGCCGACGTAGGTCAGGCCACGATCGATCGCGAGCGGGTACGACGCATTCGGCAGCGGACCGTAGGCGCCGTCGAGCGCGAACATCAACGCCACCGCCATCTTGCCGCCGGGCATCGTGCCGCCGTACGAGAAATCCGAGAACGAACCGCCGCGCGAGTCGATCGACAACTCCGCGAGCGCGCGCCGCGGCACGGTCGGATCCGCGCTGCGCAGGTTCAGCGAACCGGCGACCGCGTTCGGCCCGATCGCCGAGACGTCGCCTGGGCCCTTGCCGATCTCGGTATCGCTCAGCACGAACGACGGGATCAAGCTCAGATCGAAGGCACCGCTCGAGGGCAGCGTCAGCGGTACGCCGTCGAACGAGACGGCCGTCTCGGACGGAAGCGACGAACGCACCGATCCGTAGGCGGGCACACCGCGCACCGCCAGGTTCTCGCCGCGCGAGAACGCCGGGAGCGCGCCCGGCGTCTGCGCGAGCACGCTCGCGAGATCCGGTTGGCCTTGATCGCGATAGGCTTCGCGCGGGAAGACCTTGACCGCCGCCGGCGTGGTGTTGAACGGCGCGCGCGGATGCGCGACGACCGAGCCGATGGTCCGCAACGACGGCGCGCTCGGATGCAGCACGATCTTCTGCGAATCGCCCGGCACGATGACGGTCACGCGATATGGTTCGAAGCGTGCGGCCGAAATCGTCTCGGTATACGAACCCGCCGGGACCGCACCGAACGCGAACGTCCCGCGAGCATCGGTGGTCGTTCGCGCGCCGCTCGAGAGACGAACGTTTGCGGCAGCGACCGGATGGCCCGCCTCGTCGGCGACCGATCCGGAGACCGAATTTTCTGCGGCGGAGGCCGTTCCCAGCAAACTCACAGCAAATCCTAAGCATGCCGTGATAAATGCGAACGAATATCCTCGGACAGTCGTGAATCGGAGCATCGTGAAGTACCTGCGTTTTCTCGCGGCGATTACCTGCATGGTATTCGTGCTCTCACCTTTCGGCGCGCACGCCGATCCGCTCGGCGCGTTGCGCGGCACCGTCACCGACGTCGACGGCGCGCCGATCGCCAATGCGAGCGTCACGTTGCAAGGCGCGCTCCGCGCGACCACGGCGACCGACGCGTCGGGCGCCTTCCGCTTCGGCGGTCTCCCGGCCGGGACATATGGCGTAAGCGTCGCGAAGGCCGGCTATGCGCCGGCGACGCTCGACGGCATCGCCATCGGTGCGGACGAGATCAGCATCGCGATCGCGCTCGGCCACACGACGCTCTCGTCGATCCGCGAGATCGCCAACGTCACCAGCGTCAAACGTGGTTCGTTCAATGCGACCCCGTCGGCGCAATCGGTGATGACGGCCCAACGCTTCCGCGACCTCGGCCAGATCGGCCTCGCCAACGTGCTCAACGAACAGCCCGGTGCGGTCAATGCGCGCCCCGGCAGCGCGAACGCTGCGGCCCTCGGCTCGATCACCTCGCCGAACATCCGCGGCGCACTCGACTATGAGAAAGCGACCCTGATCGACGGACATCCGCTGATCAACGGCGCGCGCGGCGACTATCCCACGATGCTCCTCAACATGTTCGTGCTCGACGACGTCGAGTTGGCCAAGGGTCCGACCGCGTTCGCCCCGCAGATCAACTACACGATCGGCGGCGTGCTGAACTTCCGCACGGCCGAACCGACCCGCCATCCGAGCGGCGAAGTACTCTACGGCCTCGACGGCTTCGGTGGCACCTTCTCCAACGTCCGCTACGCCGGCACGACCAACAACGGCAAGTTCGCCTGGATCGTCGACAACGCCACGTATGGGACGAAGGGCGCGGACCGTAACGTGCAGACGTACGTCACGCTGCCGGCCGGTTCGACCGTCGGCGGCGTCGCGATCTCCGGCACCACCTCGTGCGCGCCGCCGGCGGGCTTCAGCGGGAAGTATCCGGTCGGTCCACTGCCCTGCAGCGGCGCCGGCCAGACCGTCCTCGGGAACCCGAGCAACGCCTATACCACGCTGGTAGCATGCTGCCAGTCGGTCAGCTCGGACTTCCTCAACAAAATGGAGTTGGTGAAGTTCCGTTACAACTTCTCCAGCGCCACCACAGCGACGGTGGCCTACGTCGGCAACCAGTCGCAGTACGACGGTGCGGCCGCCGGCTTCACACAACTCAACGCGGTGCTCGCGCCGAACGCCGCGTATAACGGCACGGGGCTCCCGCTCCAGTCGAATCAGGGCTTCCTGCTGAACAACAAGACGACCCTGCCCGACTCGCGTCTCTACGACAACGAGCCGATCTTCGAGGCCGACCTACGCACGACGCTCGGCAACGACTCGATCCTGGCGCGCTACTACAGCGCCGTCCTCGGCCGCCAGACGACGACCGATCTCTCGAACCCGAACGCCAACTACACGACCGCGCTGACGCTCTACGGAACGGGCAAGCTCGGCGCGACCAACAACGTGCCGTTCAACGGCACCCTCCAGAACGTCACCATCGCGACGCCGTACGCCAACAGCGTCGAGCACGATCTGTTGCACGGCTGGTCGGTCGAATACGACCATCAGATGGGGCCCAACGCGCTGGTCTTCTCGGCCGATCGCACGACCTCGCTGACCAATGCGTACGCGGTCGCCGGTGCGGTCGCACCGGTCGGCGGCAAGGTGACGGTCTCGATCCCGGGCGGCACGCGCCAGGACTTCACGACCTACCTCCTGCGCGGAACGTTCAACCTGGATGCGAAGACCACGCTCACGCTCGCGAACTACTACAACACCTACCACAACGTCTACACGCCCTCGAAGGACGCGCTCGGCAACTTCGTCTACGCCAGCAACACGGTCGTCCACGACGATCCGCGCCTCGGCTTGACGTATCGCCCGAATGCGAACCTGGCGTTGCGCTTCTCGGCCGGCTCCGCGGTCGCGCCGGCCTATCCGTCGCTGATCGACAACCTGAACACGACGGCCGCGAGCGCCTACAACCCCGCGGTGGCGACGGTCACGGTCGCGCAGAACAGCGGCAGCCTGTTGCCCGAGACCTCGTTCGGCTACAACGTCGGCGGCGACTATCGCCTGCCCACCGGCGCCGTGCTCTCGGTCGACGCCTATCTGACGAACCTGCGCAACCAGTTCATCGGCGTCGTCTATCCGACCGGTACGCTCTACACGCCGCCCGTCGGTCCGGCCGTGCCGATCTACATCAGCACCAACCAGAACCTCGCCAACGCGCGCTTCCAAGGCGTCGAGATCGGCCTCAAGAGCGATCCGGAGTTCGGCCTCGGCTACTCGATCGCGGGCGACCTCTCGCGCGCGTTCGCGTACGATCTGCCGCCGGGGTTCTACTCGACCGTCGCGGGTCCGTACACGACCAACCTCGGCGTGGTCCCCGGCCAGAACTACGTCGGCTTCAACAGCCCGGCGTTCAACGGCATCTCGAACAAGAGCGAGGCCTACTCGCAGGCCTACGGCGCGATCCACTTCCGCGGTTCGCATCACCAGTACGTCGAGTTCGGCGCCCAGTACTTCGGCCCGAACAACACCTATAACGTGCCGGCGTTCGTCGTCACCAACGCGGCCGTCGGGCTGCCGTTCCTCAACGAGCGCACCCGCGCCACGTTTGCGGTCGACAACCTGTTCGGCGCCTACACCCAGCCCTATGCGCTGATCAACGGCGGCACCCCGACGCCGCTGGCCAACGGCAACCTCGGGTTGCGCACCGGCGTGCCGGTCGGCCCGACCACCATCCGGTTCTCGCTCTCGCACTCGTTCTAGAGCGACGATTGTCGCGCTTCTGGGAGAAGTCGTAGGGCTTCTCCCAGGATCGGAGCAACGATAGGTGGGACTCGCCCACTGAGGTAGCGCCGATGGATATCGCGGTCGCGGACCGCTTGCAGTTCGCCTTCACCATCATGTTCCATTACTTGTTCCCGATCGGGACGATGGGACTCGCGCCGTTCATCGCCTGGTTCACCTGGCGCGGCGCCAAGGGCGATGCCGAGGCCGCCCGTGCCGCGGCCTTTTGGACGAAGATCTTCGCGATAAACTTCGCGGCCGGCGTCGTCACCGGCATCCCGATGGAGTTCCAGTTCGGCACCAACTGGGCCGCGTTCTCGGCCAAGACCGGCGGCGTGATCGGCCAGCCGCTCGCGATGGAGGGCGCGTTCGCGTTCTTCCTCGAGTCGATCTTCCTCGGCATCCTGCTCTACGGCAAGAACCGGGTCGCGCCGATGGCGCATGCGTACTCCGCGCTGCTGGTGTGCGTCGGATCCTGGCTCTCGGGCTTCTTCATCGTCGCGACCGATGCGTGGATGCAGCATCCGGTCGGCTATGCCGTGGCCGCCGACGGCCGCATCGAGATGGCGAACCTGTGGGCCGTGCTGCTCTCGCCGTTCGCGCTCTGGCAGTACACCCACGTGATGACGGCCGCGATGCTGGCGGGCGGATTCATCGTGGCCGGCATCGGCGCCTACTACCTGCTCTCGGATCGCGACCTCGCGATCGGACGGCGCTTCGTGCGGGCCGGCGTGATCGTCGGCGCGATCTGCTCGGTGCTGGTCGTCTTTCCGACCGGCGATCGCAACGGTAGCGACATCGCGAACTATCAGCCCGTCAAGCTCGCCGCGATGGAGGGCCTCTTCAAATCCACCAAGGGGGCGCCGCTCGCCATCATCGGTATGCCGGACTCGCGCAACGGGACCTTGCTCGATCCGATCTTCGTACCGGACCTGTTGAGCTTTCTCGCGTACGGCAACGCTCGCGCGAACGTGAACGGCCTGACGGCCTACGCGACCGAGCTTTGGCCGCCGGTCGAAGTGACGTACTACGCGTATCACGTGATGGTCGGCCTGGGCACCATCTTCGGCGCGATCTCGGGGCTCGCGCTGGTGTTGCTGTTCTGGGGCAAGCGCCTCTATCGAACGCGCTGGTTGCTCTGGCTCGTGCTCCTGGCGATGCCGTTCCCGTATATCGCGAACGAGGCCGGGTGGACGGTCACCGAAGTGGGCCGTCAGCCCTGGATCGTCTACGGCCTGATGCGCACGGCCGCCGGCGCGTCGCCGACCGTCTCGGGCGGCGAGACGCTCTTCACCCTGATCGGATTCGCCGGCATGTACTTCTTGCTCGGCGCGCTGTTCTTGTATCTCACGTTGCGCGAGATCGGGAACGGACCGGGAGCCGCCCATGAATAGCGCCGCTTTCGTCATCCTGGCCTTCATGCTCGGCATCTACGTGCTGCTCGACGGCTTCGATCTCGGCATCGCGAGCATCGCGCCGCTGATCGGCCGCACCGGTCCGGAACGCGAGAGCGCGATGCGCGCGATCGGGCCGTTCTGGAACGGCAACGAGGTCTGGCTGATCGCGGGCGGCGGCGCGCTGTTCGCGCTCTTCCCGAAGGCCTATGCGTCGGCGTTCTCGGGATTCTATCTCCCGTTCGTGATCGTGCTCTGGCTCTTGATGTTCCGCGGCATCGCGATGGAACTGCGCGGGCATTTCGCGACCAGGATCTGGCGCGACTTCTGGGACTTCGCGTTCACCGCGTCCTCGGCGCTCTTGGTACTGCTCTTCGGGGTCGCGCTCGGCAACCTGATCCGGGGCGTGCCGCTCGACGCGAACGGCTACTTCACCGGCTCGTTCGGATTCTTGCTCAATCCCTATGCGCTGCTGGTCGGCCTCACCGCGGTCGCGGCGCTGGCGTTGCACGGCGCGACCTTCGCCGCCATGCGTATCGACGGCGCGCCCGGCGATCGCGCGACCGCACTGATCCCGAAGCTCGCGGCGATCGCGCTGCTCGGCTTCCTCGCCACCAGCGCCGCGACCGCGGCGATCCGCTGGCACGACCTGCCGGCGACGTGGACCTTCGCGCTCCCGATCGTCGCGCTGATCGCGCTCGGGCTCGCCGCTCGCTTCGCGCTCGCGCGTCGCACCCGGGAGGCGTTCGTGGCCTCGACGGCATTCCTGGCGGCGCTCTTCGCAGCCGCCGCGGCGACCCTGTATCCGATGCTGCTGCCCGGCTACGCCGGAGCGACCGGCATCGGCATCTTCGACGCGGCCCCCTCGACGACGGCCCTGCTCTCGGCGATCGCCGCCGTGGTGGTCGGCGTCGTCGTCGTCGGCATCTACGGGACGGTCGTCCTGCTGCCTCAATTCCGCGAAAAAGTCACTGTGAACCTAAATCCTTAGTTGACTTTCCCGACCGGAATCGCTATCCTCCAACTAAATCGTTAGTTTAACCTATCGTTTTAGGTATAGAGGGAGCCCGCGGTGTTGCGTTTCTCGATCGTCGCCCTCGTCGTCAGCTGTTTTCTGGGCCTCGGAGCGGGGGTGGCCGGGGCCGTCGAAGTCGATGGGATCACCGTTCCGCGCGTGACCGCCGCGCCTCAGATCGACGGCACCCTAGCCGACCCTGCCTGGCAGAGCGCCGCCAAGATCCAGCTCGGCTACGATGGCCACACGCTGTCCGCCGCCGCGGAGCCGACCCAGGCCTATCTGCTCACCGACGGCACGTTCTTGTACGTCGGCTTCGACGCGACCCAGACGCGTACGCCGATCCTGGCCAACCAGAACACCAACGGCGTCGGCGCCGACTCGGACGACGAGGTCGCCGTCGTGCTCTGGCCCGGCGGCACCAACGGCTTCAACTACACGTTCGTCTCGACGCCGAGGGGCACGCGCTATCAGAGCTCGAGCGAGAACAGCAACTACGAACCGCATTGGGACGCGCGCGGCACGATGTCGCAGGGGCGCTGGATCGTGACGATGCGGATCCCGTTCTCGGCCATGCACGGCGCGTCGCGCGACAAGTGGCTGCTGCAGGTCGGGCGCTTCGAGCCGACCACCGGTTCGCTCTACCTCTGGTCGGGCGGCCCGACGGTGGGCGGCCTCACCGACTTCACCTACGCCAAACCGTTGCGCGGTCTCGAGACGATCGTCGCTTCCCGTCCGAAACCGCGCTTCGGCTTCTACGGACTCGGTGCGATCGCCGCGAAGTCGGCCGGCGGCACCACCTCGCGCGGCGGCCTCGATCTCTCGATCCCGATCGACGCGACCACCTCGATCGTCGCGACCATCCATCCGGACTTCAGCAACGTCGAGAACGACCAGCAGTCGATCTCGCCGACGGCCTTCCGTCGCTACTACAGCGAGACGCGGCCGTTCTTCACGCAGGGCGGCGGCACGTACAACTTCATGGAGTGCGACGCCTGCCCGAACGAGTACTCGCTCTATACGCCCGCCATCCCTACGCCGCGCACCGGCTACGCGATCGAAGGCAAGGAGGGTCCGCTCACGTTCGCCGGCTTCGATGCGGTCGGCAACGGCCGCAACGATGCGGCCCAAGCCGCGATCTTCCGCAACAAACCGCACACGCTCTTCGTCTCGGCCCAGCGCGTCTCGGTCAATCTGCCGGGCATCCGCGATAACACGATGCAGTACGCCGCCAAGTGGAGCGACCTCAAGCATCTCTTCGTCTACGGCAACTACGGCAGCGAGAGCGGCACCTATTCACCCGATGCCGACAAGGCGCAGTTCGCGGAGATCGGCGGCGGCTGGTACGGACCGCACGCGTTCACCGGCGGCGGCATCCGCAAGGTCGGCTCGGAGTACGCCCCGCTCGACGGCTTCTTCAGCTTCAGCGATATCGCCGGCTACGGCCTGTTCAGCAATCACAACTGGGTGCCGAACGGCGGCATCTTCAAGAACATCAACGCGTTCGTCTTCACCGATCGGTATCACGGCGCGAACCAGTTGGCCGTCTCGGACAACACGATCGGCATCGACGTGGTGACGCGAAAACTGTTCGAGTTCGCGACGACCTCGAGTTCGAGCTACGCGCTGATCGGCGGCGTGATGACGCCGCTCACCGTGAACGAGACCGCGATCACGTTCGGGTCCGGCACCTCGACGCCGACCACATTCGCGCACTCGACCGGTCGCTACGGCGACGGGCGGTTAGAGGGCAATCGCCGGCAGACGACCATCGCGCTCGGGCATCGCACCTTCCTCAGCCTGACCGCGAACGATAACCGCCAGTACTTCACGAACGGCACGCCGGCCAACATCCAGTGGTTCGAGCGTGCGAGCCTCGCGTATCAGACGGGGCCGGAGAGCTCATTCGCGATCGGCTGGCGCCGTATCGTCGGGAATGCTCCCACGCCGAACGGTGGCGGTAATTGCATCGGGTCGTGCACCAACTTCTCGTTCGCCTACCATCGCTTGTACGGGCCGCAAGAACTCTATATCGCCTACGGTGACCCGGGTCAGCTCACGACGGTGCCGCAGTTTATCGTCAAGTTGATCCGTTACGTCGGCGCGGAGAAAGGCACGTAATACGAAGCGTGCCGGGTGTACGGCGGAGCGGTTTCTAGCCCTCCCCGCTCCGCCGATACCCACGTTGTCCCGATCCTGACCGAGCGCGATCGCGCCGAGCGCGACGGCGACGCCGATGCCTTGGACGAGCGAGAGGTGCTCGTGGTTGAACGCGACGCCGAGCGCGATCGCGACGATCGGATTGAGCGCGGCGATCAGGGTCGATGCGACCGGCGAGAGCCGTTCGACGCCGCGGAACCAGCATGCATACGCGAGTGCCGTTCCGATCAGCCCGAGATAGAGATAGCCGCCCGCATACGCGAGCGTCATGTGCGGCATCCCACCTTCGAGCAGCGCGAACGGCAACAGCATGATGCCGCCCATCGTCAACTGCCAACCGGCGAGCACGATCGGCTCGACCGCCGGCGAGCCCCACTTCTTGAGCAACACCGTCGCCACGGCCATGATCGCTGTGGCCGCGAGCGCCGCGGCGACGCCGAGCGGATCGATACCGTGCACGCTCGGCCCGAGCAAGAGCACCAGACCGATGACGACGGCCGCGGCCGCGCCGAGGGTCTGCGCCACCGGGCGTTGCGCGAGCATTCCCCAGGCGAGGCCGATCACGAAGACCGGAGCCGCCGCCCCGAGCATCGAGGCGACGCTGCCCGGCAGATGGTACGCCGCGAAGAACAGGAGCGGGAAGAACGCGCCGAAGTTGAGGGCGGCCAGCACCGCCGACTTCCACCACCACTCGCCCTTGGGCAACTGGCGCGAGAACGCGACGATCAGCAGGCCGATCGGCAGCGACCGCACGAGCGAGTCGAGCAGCGGCCGGCCCGGCGGCAGAAAGTCGGTCGTCAGGAGAAAGTTCGTCCCCCACACGAGGGGAGCGATGGCGGTGACCAGGATATCGGTGAGTCGGCGCATATCTTCACCTTAAGATATCTTCGATATCTCTCTACGTCAAGATACTTTAGGTGGAGCTATGTCCGAAGACCGGGACCGGGTCGACGCGATCATCGAGCAGTGGAGCCGCGAGCGGCCCGACCTAGCCGCCGAACCGATGGAGGTCATCGGGCGGCTCTCCCGCGTGGCGAGCCTCCTCGGACCCCGCCTTCAGGACGCCCACAAGCCCTTCGACTTGAGCCGCGAGGCTTTCGACGTGCTGGCCACCCTGCGCCGTTCGGGGGCACCCTACCGGCTCACCCCGACCGAACTCTACCGCTGGCTGATGCTCTCGTCGGGCGCGATGACCAACCGGATCGACCGCCTCGAGGTCGACGGCCTGGTCGAACGGGTCGACGATCCGCGCGACCGCCGCGGCTGCCTGGTCGGCCTGACCGAACGCGGCAAAGAACTGGTGGACCGCGCCATGGATGCCCACGTCGAGAACGAGACCGCCCTACTCGGAGCCCTCAACGCCGAAGACCGCAAGAACCTCGGCACGATCCTCCGCAAACTGCTTCTGTCGTTGGAGTGATGGAGCCGTGAACGTGATCGAACGTGACTTCGACATCGACGAGTTCCTCACGCGGCCACTCTTCGCACACCTGGCGACGACAGGCGAGCAAGGCCCGTGCGAATCGCCGGTGTGGTTCCTCTGGGAAGATGGCGCGCTCTGGATGATCGCTGATTCGCAGAGCAGTTTCCCGAAACGCATCGTTGCAGATCCACGATGCGCGATCGGCATTGTGGACTTCGATCTCGACCGAGGGGGTCTTCAGCACCTTGGAATGCGGGGACGGGCTACCGTAGAGCCTGCGGATCCGGCTCGGCTCGAACGATTCATCGCGCGATACCTCGGCCCGAAAGAGACGTGGAACGTTCGCTTTAAAGAACAGGTCGTCGACCGGCAAGACATGATGGTGCGATTCTTACCCGAGACCATCGTGGCGCGCGACCAATCGTATTTTCGCAACGAGGCACGGTAAGCGTGAGCAAGGCGGCGCGCCGTGAGAAACTCGAAGCCGAGCTCCTAGACCTCGAGGCGACGTTCCGCGCACAATTGATCGCGTGCCTGCGCGAAACGCGCCGCGGTCATTGGGGCATTTTCGGAAGGAACGACGCCGCTTGGCCCGCGGGCAAAAGCAAGGATCGAGCCGTACTCCTTGAGATACTGGCAGCGATCGAGACGCTTCGTTCGGAACAAGGACACGTCGACGCCTTCGGTATTGGCGAACGCTTTCGCGCCTACAGCGCGATGCGCGGGCCCAACGACCCGGGCGAACCGAAGCTCGCCGACGCGTTTCTCAAAGAGCTCGGCGAACTCTAGCGCCTCTGTCATCCCGAGCGTAGCGAAGCGTAGTCGAGGGACCGCCTCGATGCAGTGCGTTCGTCGCTCCCTCGACTACGGTGCTGCGCACCTACGCTCGGGATGACAAGGGGCGGGCCAATGCCAGGGCGATTTCGCTTGCGAGTTGGGCGTTGTTCTTGACGAGGGCGACGTTGGCGGTGAGGCTTTTGCCGTTGGTTAT
>Ga0070691_10000520_pt1 | contig 14508 bp, 14 predicted proteins | sample KBSK1101metaG_FD_64673 | JGI IMG/M metagenome (GOLD analysis project Ga0070691, IMG submission 64673) | Corn, switchgrass and miscanthus rhizosphere microbial communities from Kellogg Biological Station, Michigan, USA - KBS K1-10-1 metaG | ecosystem: Host-associated > Plants > Roots >... | reverse complement strand
TTGGGCGGCGCCGCGACCTTGACGTCGTCGATCATCACCGGGCCGGGAACGTCCAACTTCTCGCGGACCTGCCTGATGATCCGCATCGCTTGATCCATCTCTTCGAGGCGGACCAAGAAGCGCGCGTAGGCGTCGCCTTCGGTGCGGGTCGGCACGTCGAACTCGTACTGCTCGTAGCCGCAGTACGGGAACGCTTTGCGCACGTCGTAGGCCACGCCGCTGCCGCGCAGCGCCGGACCGGTGACGTTCCATTCGAGCGCCGACTCGGCCGACATGTAGCCGACGTCGATGGTGCGGTCCTGGAAGATCGGATTGGCCTGCAGGAGGTCGCGCAATTCTTTCATGCGGCCCGGGAATTTCGCGATCAGCGCATCGAGCTTGGCGAGGTAGCCGTCCGGCAGATCGCCGTTCACGCCGCCGACCCGCATATAGTTGGGATGCATGCGCGCGCCGCCGGCCGCTTCTTGCAGATCGAGGATGTTCTCGCGCATGTCGAAGCAGTAGAAAAAGACCGAGATCGCGCCGAGATCGATGCAGCCGGTGCCGAGCCAGACGCAATGCGATGCGATGCGCGTGAGTTCGGCCTGCAGCACCCGGATCTGCGAGGCGCGCACCGGGATCTTGTCGGCGATGCCGAGCAGCTGCTCGACCGCGAGCACGTAGCAGAGCGCGTTGCTCGAGGGCGCGAGGTAGTCCATGCGCTCGACGACCGTCTGGGCCTGCGACCAGAACAGATTCTCGGCGCTCTTCTCGATGCCGGTGTGCAGGTAGCCGATCTCGGGCTCCGCCTTGATGACGGTCTCGCCTTCGATCTCGAGCATGATCTGCAGCACGCCGTGGGTCGACGGATGCTGCGGACCCATCGAGAGCACCATCGCGTTGCCTTCGTGCGAGATGATCTCGGGGGTGAGGGGCGTCGCGCTCATCGTCATTGGCCGCGGGCTTTCTTGACTTGCTCTTGCAGCGCTTCGAGTGTCTTGCCGGTCGGCGGCGTGCCCGCTTGCACGTTCGACTTCAGCGCGAACGGCGGACGGGGCGCGCGCTCGCGCGCGGGGCCGCGCAGCGGATAGTCCTTACGGAGCGGATAGCCTTCCCAATCGTGCGGCATCTGGATGCGGCGCAGGTCCGGGTGCCCGTCGAACGTGATGCCGAACAGGTCGAAGACCTCGCGCTCGGCCCAATCGGCCGACTTCCACAGATCGGTCGCGGTCGGCAGATGCGGCTGCGCGCCGTCGACGCCGCACAACAGGCGGAAACGCTGCGGCGTGCCGGCCGCCGCGACCGTCGTCGCGGTCGCCGAGAGCTTGAGCAGATGGTAGACGACGTCGAAGCGCGGCGCGCGCTCCGGATAGTCGACCGCGCCGAGATCGAGCAGCATCGTGTAGCCCTCGGCCTTGAGCGCTTCGAGGCGCGCGCGCACCTGGGTCGCGTCGACGCGCTCGATGGTAGCGTCGGTCAGGGGCGGACGGAGACTCGTCGGGTCGGTCGCGAGACCGGCGATCGTCGGGGTTTGCGTGCTGGGCATCGTTTACGTGTTCGCCTCGTGTGAAAGGGGTTACGCGCGCGCCAAGATGCCGCCGCGGCCGCCCGCGCGGATCTGCTGCTGGATCAGGTTGACGGCGTAGAGCAATCCATCCGGAGTCGGCGGGCAACCGGGGACGTAGACGTCCACCGGCACGATCGTATCGACGCCCTGGACGATCGCGTAGTTGTCGAAAACGCCGCCGCTGCTGGCGCAGGCGCCCATCGAGATCACCCACTTCGGGTCGGCCATCTGGTCGTACAAGCGTTTGACGACCGGCGCCATCTTCTGCGCGACCCGGCCGGAGACGATCATCAGATCGGCCTGACGCGGCGACGAACGGAAGACCTCGGAACCCAGACGCGCGATGTCGTACTCGGCCGAGGTGACCGTCATCATCTCGATCGCGCAGCAAGCCAAGCCCATGGTGAGCGGCCAGACCGATGAGGCCTGCGCCCAGCGGGCGACGTCGTCGAGCCGTGCGAGCAAGAAATGCCCGGGACTTACCTCCATGCGAATCCGCCCTTCTTCCATACATATGCGTAGCCGACCGCGAGGACGATCACGAAGACCACCATCTCGATCAGGCCGAACACGCGCAACTGGTGCATCATGACCGCCCACGGATAGAACGACGCGGCCTCGACATCGAAGATCACGAACAACATCGCGATGATGTAGAAGCGCACCGGGAATCGCCCCGCGACCGCCGACGTCGGCTCGACGCCGCACTCGTAGGCTTCGGCCTTCTGCGCGTTCGGTTTGGCCTTGCCGAGCAGGCCAGGCAAGAACGTGAACAGCGACGCAAAGGCCAGGGCCACGAGAAAATAGATGGCGACGGGGAGATAGGGGGTCATAGACCGTCGATGGATACGGCGGAAGGGTCGAATTACCTGGGGGTCGACGCTCGCGCACGAAGGGAGAGGTATCCCCTGCAGCCCGGCCGCGTCACAGGCGTTCCCGCGTCCGCGATGGTACTCTCACCGATATGAAACTGCGTTTTGGAATCCTCGGACTGGTTCTGTTGCTCGGTCTGGGAGCGGACGGCGGCGGTTGCAACGGCAGCCCGGTCGGCGTGCAGGACTACGGCACGATCACCGGGCGCGTCATCGATGCGGCCACCAACAAACCGATCGGCGGCGCGTTGATCTCGGTCGGCTCGCTCTACACCGGCTACGCCGACCCGCAGGGCGCCTTCACCCTGACCCCCGTACCGGCCGGCACCCAGACGGTGACCGCACGCTCGCCCGGCTACGGCTCGGGCACGGCCGACGTCCTGGTCCGCAAAGACCAGACGGTCTCGGTCGACTACATCAAGCTCCAGCCGCTCGTCCAGATCGGCCCGACCCCGCTCCCGGCCTCACCCGCGAGCACCATCACGCCGGCTCCCGCCGCTACGTAAGACGGACGTCGGCGAGGTCCAGGTCGTACTGGATGTTGCGAAAGACGTCGTCCGGGATCTTCCCGGCTGCGCGAAGCTCCTTGATCTTGCGGCGCTCGGCATCGAGCGCCGCTTTTTGCAAGCGATGATCGATCGTGTTTTCGACCGGCTCTTCTTCTCCATCTTCCGCGGTCAGATGCCCGCGTAGATGCTCGATGCGCTGGGCGTACTCGCCGAGGAGGCGTCCGACCGTCTCCCATTCCAACGCCGAATCGAAGTGCCGCTCTTGCGCGTGCAACTCCTCGATGCCGGCTTCGAGCGCGCCGATGCGCACCTCGGTCTCGGCCTTCACGCGCGAGCTGCTCTCGGCGACTCCGAGCATCTCGATCATCGGCGCGAGCGTGAACCCTTGCACGATCAGGGTCGCGAAGATCACGCAGAACGTCACGAACAGGATCTCGTTGCGGGCTTCGCCGAGGTCTGCATGGTTCGCGCCGACCAGCGGAATCGCCAGCGCGGCCGCGAGCGAGACGATGCCGCGCATGCCCGCCCACGAGATCACGACAACGGCTCGCCAACTCGGCGGCGGATCGGCTTCGCGTAGCTTCTTGCTGAACAACCGCGGCAGATACGTCGCGGGGAAGATCCAGATCGGCCGGATCAGGATGACGACGACGCTCACCACCACCGCCGCGATGATGTAGTGCCACGGCGCATTGCCCAGGCCGTGGACGATCTGCGGCAACTGCAGCCCGATGATCACGAACACGAAGCCGTTGAGCAAGAACAGCATGACTTCCCAGACGGCGCCGCCGATGAGGCGCGTCTCAGAGTCCCAGAAGTGCGCCGAACGCCGCCCCAGATACATACCCGCCGTGACCGCCGCGAGCACGCCCGAGACGTGCATCGCTTCGGCTGGAAGATACGACGCGAACGGCGCGATCAAGAGGATGGCGTTCGAGATGGTCGGATCGTCCAAGTGCTTGCGCGAGAGGAACTTCATGACCAGTTCGAAGCCGAACGCGATCGCCAGCCCGACCGCGATACCGCCGATCGAGACCAGCACGAACGCGCCGCCGGCCTGCGCGATCGAGAACGCGCCGCCGACCACCGCGGCGGTCGCGAAACGATAGAACACGAGCGCGGTCGCATCGTTGACCAGGCTCTCGCCCGAGAGAATGGCGGCGATCCGGCGCGGCACCGAGAGCTTCTGCAAGATCGCCTCGGCGGCGACCGCATCCGGGGGCGCGACCACCGCGCCGAGCACGAACGCGAGCGGCCACGTGAGCGCGGGCAACAGCGCGTGCGCGACGACCGCCACGATGACGGTCGTAAAGACGACCAAGCCGATCGCGAGCAATCCGATCGCGCGGCGGTTCCGCTTGAACTCGACGTAGTCGGTCGACCACCCACCCGAGAAGAGCAGCGGCGGCAGCACCAGCAAGAAGATCCAGTCCGGATTGAGCTGGACCTGGGGCAGGTTCGGGATGAACGCCAGCGCCGCACCGCCGAGCACGAAGGCGACCGGGAACGGCACGTTGATGCGCTTGGCCACGAGTGCGAGGCCGGTGGTCGCGCACATCAGCACCACGACGACGAGCGCGATGCTCACGGCTTCAACTCCACCGGCAACCCTGCCACCAACAAGACGGCGCGCTTCGCGCGCGCGGCGATCCGGCGTTCCATGCGACCGAGAACATCACGGAAGAGCCGCGCGGATGCACGCTCGGGCACGACATCCCAGCCGACCTGCTCGCCGACGATGGCGATGGTGCCCGCAAACGCGACCAATGCGTCGGCCAGCGCCGAAGCCTCGCCGTCCAGCGCCGCCTCGACGCCGGCATAATCGCCCTCGATCGCATCGGCTCGCTCGAACAGGCGGGTCGCGAGCCACGTCCCAAGCGCATCGAAGACCCAGAACTCCGAGGAATCCGCTCCCGCGAGCCTCACCAGCAGCTCCTCGGGCCCCAACCCGGCCGTCTCCAGCGTCGCCCACGCGGCCGGCCGTTCGCGAGCGTGCCGCTCGAGCCGCGCGCTCCACTCCGGGTCGCCGGCATCGCGCGCCGCGGTCGCGACGAAGGTAACGCGAGCGCCGCTGCGCTCGGCCAGAAGCACGGCGAACGCGCTCTTCCCGGAACGGACCGGCCCGGTGACGAAGATCGCACTCATGGCGCTGGAGATTATCTCAGCTATCGTCGGGGTCTTGCTTGTCTGGCTCACGCTTCGCGACGTTTTTCAAACGGCGGTCGTGCCGCGCGCTCCCTACATCAACATCCGGCCGAGCAGTCTTGCGACCCACCTGCTCTGGCGCCTCTGGCCGAAGGTCGCAAGCCTGTACCGTGCCAAACGCCGCGAGGACATCCTCAGCACGTTCGCGCCGTTCAACATGATCGCGCTGCTGGTGCTGTGGGCCGCTCTGACCGGCCTCGGCTACGGCTGCATCTTCTACGCGATGCGCTCGCAGCTGTTGCCGCAGCCGATGGACTTCCACACCTCGCTGTACTTCGCGTACAGCACGATGCTGACTATCGGCTTCGGCGACGTCCTGCCGGGCACGTTCTGGACGCGCGTCCTCGCGATCACCACCGGCGCGAGCGGCCTCGGCCTGGTCGCGGTCGTGACGTCGTACCTGTTCGCGATCTTCGGTTCGTTCTCGGCTCGCGAGCGTTACGTGATCGCCCTCGGCGCGCGATCCGGAACGCCGCCGAGCGGCTGCGGTCTGCTCGAGACCCACGGCTTCGCGAAGCTGACGGACCGGTTGCCGTCGGTGATGATCGACGGCCAGACCTGGGCCGCCGGCGTCGTGCAGAGCCAGGTCGCCTATCCGATCCTCTGCTACTTCCGCTCGAACGACGCTCATCAATCCTGGGTCGGCACGCTCGGCGTCTTGCTCGACGCCGCCACCATGATCGTCTCGACCATCGACGGCGTCCCGAAGGGTGAAGCCGAGCTGATGCTCGCGGTCGGACGACGCGCCGCCAAGGATCTCTACGAGCACCACCGCATCGGCGGCCACCACGACGCCGGCATCGCCCGCCAGCATTTCGACGCGAGATGCGCCCGCCTCAAATCCGCCGGCTACACCCTCCACGACCCCGAAACCGCCTGGCACGACTACACAAGACTACGCGCCACCTACGCCCCCCACCTCAACAGCATCGCCAAGTACTTCCGCATCGCCTCGATCCCATGGAGCGACACAGAGTGAACTTCTTCCAAAGAGCGATGCCGATCGTCGTGATCGCCGCCGCCGTCCTCTTCGTCGGCGGCACGATCTGGGGGCTCGCCAACGAGAAGGCCCTCTTCACTCGACTCGTGCCCGAACGCGAAGCGACGATCGGACGACATTTCGTCGATCTGCTTCTCGCGAAGAATTACGCCGCGATCGACGCGAGCATCGACGCCCAATACCGTGGACCGAAAGCGCTACGGGACCTCGCACGCACAGGTTCGGCTCTTCCGCCGTCGGTCGACCACATCGACGTCGTGGGATATCACTGGGAGAAGAGCACGGCCGATCCCGGTACGATCCACCAACTCGTCTACGAGTTGACGGGAACGAATGCTTGGTCGTACGTCGCGGTAGACTTCAATGAGAACGCGGGTGCGATCGATCTGACGGGCCTTCAGGCGCAGCGCCTCGCCGATTCTCTCGAGCACGCGAACGCCTTCACGCTGTCCGGAAAGAACGTCATCCAGTATGCGTTTCTGTGTCTCGTCATCGCGCTCGGCGGATTCGTCATCGCCACGTTCGTGATCTGCTATCGTTCGCCCGATATCAAGAACAGATGGCTCTGGATGGTCTTCATCCTCTTCGGTTTCTTCCAAGCATCGATGAACTGGACGACCGGCGAGACGTCGATAATCCCGATCACCATCCACACCCCGCCCGTCTTCGTCTTTTCAGACGGCCTCTACACCCCCTGGATACTAGGATTCACCATCCCGATCGGCGCCATAATCTTCTGGCTCCGCCGAAAAGCGATCACCACCCCGACCGCTACACCGATCGAAACACCCCAAGTTTCAGAAATCGCTCCGGCATAGCCTGGGAAACTATCGACGCACGGAGCAAGGACGGCAAAGAACAACCCGCTGCACGACCGTTTTTTCGGTGCGGCGGTCCTACGTCTACTTTGAGGGGCGTGTGAGGGAGGAGCGGAGCCAGGATGGCGGGAGGTCGGCTCCTGCGCATCCTGCGCCCGCCGACACTAGCACCATCCTGGTGCGTCGCGACGACGAGGCGAGTAGATTTTTCACACGATGTGAAAAATCGGGCGTCCCCGCGGAATAGGTGTTCCCGCCTCCACGCCGGCTCGAAGCGCCCGGCGGCCGAAAAGCTTTACGCTTGGCCGTTGTATTGCGACGTTTATCGGAGTAGCATTGAAGCACGCTCAAACCAATGAAGGAGGGCGGTTGGAACCGCAAGATCCGCCGGGCCACAGAGCCCGCGATGGTCGCGCAAAGTAAGAGCGCCTGATGCGCTCACGTACGCCGGACGCAATCGGCCATGAGCGCGACGCATCGGACGAACCGACAAACGACAGGTCGAGGAGCCGCTCCCCTTGGGGTTGCGGCTCCTCGCTTTTCGTTGTATTCTGTCCGTGGTTATCGAAGGAGCGTGGGTCTGTCCCGCGCTTCTGTGTTCTCCGGGGTTGATTCCCCGGGCAGAGAGGGCGGCGTGTCGGATCTTATCGACGGGTATGAAGCGGCGATAGCGCAGATCGAACACGACGCGGCTTTCAAGGACATCGAGATCGTCACGCACTCGGCGAAGCGGCAGGGCCGCAACACGGTGCTCACGGTCACGATCGATCGCCAGGGCGGCGTGGACGTCGGTTCGTGCGGGCGCATCGCGAGTTTCATCAACGATGCACTCGAACTGGTCGAGGAACACTACACGCTTGAGGTCGAGTCGGCCGGGCTGGAGCGCCCGCTGCTCAAACCTCAGGACTACGAACGCTTCGCCGGCAAGGCGGCGCGAGTCGTGACCACCCTCACCATCAACGGCGGGAAGACGCATCGCGGCATCCTGCGCGGCGTGGTCGGTACCAACGTCGTGCTCGAGACTCCGCAAGGCGAGTTGCCGCTGCCGATCTCAACGATCAAGTCGGCGAACTTGGAGTACGATCCGCGCGCCGACCTACTTCGCGACAAACGTGAACGGAAGAACCATGGCTGAAACCGTAACCGACGAAAAACTTATCGACGTCCTCAAGATGATCTCGAAGGAGCGCAACGTCCCCTTCGACATGCTCATCGAAGCGCTCGAAGCCGCATTGCTGACCGCGTACAAGCGCCACTTCGGCGCGGAAGCGAACGCGATCGTCACGGTCGACCGTCAGAACGGCGACTACAAGGTCTATCACCGTCGCGTCGTCGCGGACGAAGTGGTCGATCCCAAGCTCGAGATCTCGGTCAAGGACGCCGGCGGCCAATACCAGGCCGGCGACTTCTTCGACGAAGAGACGACTCCCAAGGACTTCGGCCGCATCGCCGCTCAGACCGCCAAACAGGTGATCGTGCAGCGCATCCGCGAGGCCGAGCGGGATACCGTCTTCAACAAGTACTCGCGCAAGATGAACGACCTCGTGACCGGTAAGGTGCAGCGCTTCGAACAGCGCAACATGTACGTCGAGCTCGAGGGCAAAGACGAAGCCATCCTTCCGCTCTCCGAACAGGTCCCCGACGAGGTCTTCCGCATCGGCGACTTCATCCGCGCCTACGTGCTCGACGTCCGTAAGGCCGTCAAGGGCCCGCAGGTCGTGCTCTCGCGTACGGCCGAAGGGCTCGTGCAGCGTCTGCTCGAGGCGGAAGTGCCGGAGATCCAAGACGGCGTCGTCGAGATCATGGCGATCGCGCGCGATCCGGGCAGCCGCTCGAAGATCGCCGTCCGCACCACCCGCGAAGAGGTCGATCCGATCGGCGCGTGCATCGGACCGAAGTCCAGCCGCATCCTCAACGTCAGCGACAATCTGCGCGGCGAGAAGATCGACGTCATCCGTTGGGACGACGACCTGGCGACGTTCATCATGAACGCGCTCGCGCCGGCCAAGGTCATCAGCGTCGAGCTGTTCGAAGACGACGGCGTGGCCCTGGTCGTGGTGCCGGACTATCAGCTCTCGCTCGCGATCGGTCGCGAGGGGCAGAACGTGCGCCTGGCCGCTCGCATCTCGGGCTGGCGCCTAGATATCGCGGCCGAGTCCGAAGCGGACGAGTCGCGCGAACGTTACCTGGCCGAACGCAACGAGCGCCCGGCCGAGGGAGCCGACGCGACCGCTGAGGTCGAGACCGACGGCGAGGCCGAGGGCGAAGAAGAGCTCAACCTCGACGCCGACCTGTTCGCCGAGCTGGAAGCGTTCAAACGGGAGCGCCTTGGCGGCGAATAAGCCCCACCTTCCCACTCGGACCTGCGTTGGGTGCCGCCGGCCGCGGCCCCAACGCGACCTCGTCCGGTTCGTGCGCGGGAACGCCGGCTGGCGGCCCGATCCGCCCGGCGGCCGGCGCCAGGACGGTCGCGGCGTCTACCTGTGCTCGGCGGCGTGCGCCGCGCGATCAATAAAAAACAAGCGTTACCCGGGCCTCGCAGCCGCCGGCGTCGAAACGGTGTTCCAAGGTATTAACGACGATGACCATCTACAGCAATGAATAAAAACGACCATGCTTCGTAAGGGCTCGCCCTGCGGAGTATGCGGTCGTGCCCGAGGCACGATCGTAAGGTAACTGCGTGGACCCCGTTTCGGGGCTCGCGCGTGTGTGCGCGGCACCGATTCGAAAGGGATACAGCAGACCTTGCCCACCGGAAAAGTCAAGATTTACGAGCTCGCCAAAGACGTCGGGCTCACCTCAAAAGATCTCATCACGTTCTTCAACGAACGCCTCCCCGGACGGGTCGAGGCGAAGAACGCCCTGAGCGTCGTGCCGGATGCCATCGCGGACGCCGTCCGCAAGGCATTGACCAAGAAGGCCGCTCCGGCCGCCCCCGCCGCCAAGGCCCCGGCCGCCGCCAAGGCCGCGCCGCCCGCCGCCGCACCGGCCGAGGCCGCCAAGCCCGCCAAGAAGGCCGCCGCGCCCAAGCCGGCCGCCCCCGAAGCGCCGATCACCCAGCTCAAGCCGGTCACCGGTGCCGCCGTGCCGCGCACGACGCGCACCAAGGCCGCTGCCTCCGCCGCGCCCGTTGCCGCCGAGCCTGAGACTGTCGTCCCGGCGGTCGTCGCCGAATCCGCGGCCCCGGTCGCAGAAGCCGCGCCGGTCGTCTCGGCCGCCCCGCCCGAAGCGCCCGAAGCCGCACCGGAGGCCCCCGCCGCTCCCCCGGTCGCCGCGCCGAAGCCGCGTCCGGCCCCCAAGCCCCCGGCCATCGACGCGCCGATCGTCCGGCTCAAGCCGGTCCCGGCCGGGCAGTCCTCGATCCGTCGTCCGGCTCCGCCGCCGACCACCACCGCCTCGGCCGAGCCCGGCCCGCAGACCGGCATGCCCGGCCGCCCCGGCGTCGCTCCGCGACCCGGCATGGCGATGCCTGGCCAGGCCGCCAAGCCCGGCGCCCCGATCGCGCGCGGCAACGGTCCGCTCACGCCCGCTACCGGCCGTCGCCCCGTCGGCAACGGTCCGTTCCGTCCGCTCGCGCCCGGTCAGCGTCCGGCCAACGCCGGCCCGGCCAGCCCGACCGACGCTCCGTCGCCCTCGTCCGGCAGCGGTCGCCCCGGCGATCGTCGCCGCGCCGGCGAGGACAAGTCGATGTCCAAGAAGGATCGCGAGACGGAGATGCTGCTCGAGAAAGAGCGGCAGCGCAAACGTAAGGAAGCGGTCGCTCCGGCACCCGCGCGCCTGCTCGAGACGATCGAGATCCCCGATCTTCTGACCGTGCAAGAACTCGCGACCTCGATGATCGTCCCCGTCAAAGACGTCATCACCGAGCTCTTCAAGACCGGTACGATGGCGACCATCAACCAGAACATCAGCAGCGATATCGCGATCGGTATCGCCAAGAAGTTCGGCTTCAATGCGGTCGTCAAGGAAGCCGGCGAAGAAGTCACCGTCGAGCAAGAAGAAGACAAGCCCGAACTGATGACCCCGCGCGCGCCGGTCGTGACCGTCCTCGGCCACGTCGATCACGGGAAGACGTCGCTGCTCGACAAGATCCGCAGCACCAACGTCGCCAGCGGCGAGGCCGGCGGTATCACCCAGAAGATCGGCGCCTACACCGTCAAGCAGAACGATCGCGAGATCACGTTCATCGATACGCCGGGTCACGAGGCGTTCACCGCCATGCGCGCTCGCGGCGCCAAGGTCGCCGACGTGGCGATCCTGGTGGTCGCCGCCGACGACGGCGTGATGCCGCAGACGCGCGAGGCCGTCTCGCACGCGCAAGCCGCCAAGATGCCGATCGTCGTCGCGATGAACAAGATGGACAAACCGGACGCCAATCCGGATCGCATCAAGCAGCAGCTCGCCGAACTCGGGCTCCAATCCGTCGATTGGGGCGGCACCATCGAGATGGTCCCCGTCTCCGCCAAGAGCGGCGACGGCATCGCCAAACTGCTCGAGACGGTCCTGCTCGAAGCCGACATCCAGGATCTCAAGGCGAACAAGAACCGCCGCGCGACCGGTATCGTCATCGAATCGCAGCTCTCCAAGGGCCGCGGCGCGGTCGCGACCGTGCTCATCCAGAACGGCACCCTGCGCACCGGCGACGTGGTCGTGGTCGGCGGCACCTTCGGTAAGGTCCGCGCGCTCATCGACGACAAGGGCAAACAGGTCAAGAAGGCCGGACCCTCGACCCCGGTCGAGGTCATGGGCCTCTCCGACGTCCCGTCCGCCGGCGACACCTTGATGGTCGTCTCCGACGAACGCGTCGCGCGCGAAGCCGCCCAGAAACGTTCGTCGCGCCGTCGCGACGTGCGTATCGCCGACGGCGGCGCGACCCGCGTCTCGCTCGAATCGTTCATGGCGATGCCGACCGAAGGCAAGAAGACGCTCAACATCGTCGTCAAGGCCGACGGACAGGGTTCGATCGAAGCGCTCCGTCCGCGTATGGAACAGCTCTCGAGCGAAGAAGTCGAGATCCGCGTGATCTACGGCGGCGTCGGCGCGATCTCGCCGAACGACGTCAATCTCGCGAGCGCCTCGAACGCCGTGCTCATCGGCTTCAACGTGCGACCCGACGAGACGGTCAAGCGTCTGGCCGAGAACGAAGGCGTCGACCTTCGCTTCTATCAGGTCATCTACAACATCGAGGACGACCTCAAGAAGGCCATGACGGGCATGCTCGCGCCGGTCGAACGCGAGACCGTCTACGGTCACGCCGAGGTCCGCGCGATCTTCAAGGTCAGCAAGGTCGGTACGATCGCGGGTTGCTACGTCAAGGACGGCAAGATCGTCCGCGGCGCGAGCGTCCGCGTGCTGCGCGACTCGGTCGTCATCTTCACCGGCGAGATGGAGTCGCTCCGTCGCGTCAAGGATGACGTCAAGGAAGTCGCCGAGGGCTACGAGTGCGGCATCCAGATCGCGCGCTTCGGCGACCTCAAGGAAGGCGACATCATCGAAGCCTTCATCATCGAGAAAGTGGCGGCCGAACTCCCGGTCGCCTAAGGTTCAAGCATGAAACAGCAGAGACTCGAGAAGATCAATCACGAGATGCAGCGCGTCATCGGCACGCTGATCACCACGGAATTGCGGGACCCCCGGCTGGGATTCGCGACCGTGACGCGCGTCGAAGTGAGCGACGACCTCAAGCACGCCAAGGTCTACACCTCGGTGATCGGCGACCGGCACGTGGCGCGCCAGACGCTCGACGCGCTCTCGCACGCCGCCGGGTTTCTGCGCGGCGAGCTCGGGCACCGCATCGATCTGCGCTACACGCCGGAGCTGACGTTCATCGAAGACCGCTCGGCCGAGAAGGCCATCGAACTCGCCAAGACGCTGCGCGAGCAGGCCGAACGGACCGCCATCCTGACGCCCGCCCCGGCCCCCGAGGCGGACGCGTGATCGAGAGCGGCGTGAAGAACTCGACGACCGACGAGGTCGTCGCCGAACTGCGCAAGCGCGAGGCCTTCGTGATGGTCTCGCACGTGAAGCCCGACGGCGATACGCTCGGCGCCGGGCTCGCGCTCGGGGTCGCGTTGCGTCGCTTGGGCAAGCGCGTCCACTACTTCCAACAGGATCCGGTCCCGCGCAACCTGCGCTTCTTGCCGGAGACCGACCACGTCGCGCGCGAGATCCCGGCCGACCTGCCGGCCGACGCGCTCTGGGTCTTCTGCGACATGAGCGATACCGCGCGCGCCGGCGAATATCTGCCCAAGCTCGATCGCGCCAACGTGCTCGACATCGACCACCATCTCGGCAACACCCATTTCGGCGCGTTCAACTACGTGATCCCGACCGAGTGCTCCACCGGCACCACCCTGATGCACTTGCTGCGTGGGCTCGGCACCGAGATCGATACGGATATCGCCACCTGCATCCTGACGACCATCATGACGGATACCGGCGGCTTCATGCACAGCAACACCACGCCCGAGGTGCTCGAACTCTCGGCCGAGTTGATCCGTCGCGGCGCCGATAAGGAGCGCATCACCGAGGAGATCTTCTCGAACAAGCGTCCGGCCGCGATCGCGCTGCTCGGCAAGGTGCTCGATGCGATGAAGTTCGGCCACGACGGCCGCTACTGCTACTCGTACGTCGACGAGCCGATGCTCGCGGCGACCGGCGGCGACGGCGAAGACATCGAGGACGTGGTCAACGTGCTGCGCGGCATCGAAGGCGTCGAGGTCTCGGCGCTCTTCAAGGCGTTCGACGGCGAGGTCCGCGCGAGTCTGCGTTCGAGCGGTCGCGTCAACGTGCAGGCCGCGGCCGCGCGCTTGGGGGGCGGCGGACACTTCCGCGCCTCGGGCCTCACCTATCCCGGCACGCTCGCCGAGGCGATCGTCGGCGTCGACGCCGCGCTCGTCGCCGAAGGGCTCTAGCCGCAGGTCCATGACCTACGTCGCGGGCGCGTTCTTGATCCTGTTCGGCGGCGCCGCGTCGTGGCTGCTCGCGACGCGCTTCCCGAAGGCGCTCTTCACCCGCATCGGCTACGGCATGATGACCGTCGGCGGCGTGCTCGCGATCGTGTGGGCGTTCGTGGGCGTGCTCTCGTTCGGCGTCGCGGCGGTCGTGATCCTGATGTTCGGCGGCCTGATCGGCGTCATCGGCGCCCTGCGCAAAGAACTGCGCTTCGAACTCCCGCAGTGAACGCGCTCGGGTTCGTCAACGTCTTCAAGCCGGCCGGTCCGACCTCGGCCCAGATCGTCGCGCGCCTGCGTCGCATCTACGGCCTCTATTCGGGCGACCGCAAGATCGCGGTCGGACACCTGGGCACGCTCGATCCGCAAGCCGCCGGCGTGCTGCCGATCGCGGTCGGCAAGGCCACTCGCCTGATCCCGCTGCTCACCGATCAACGCAAGGCCTATGCGTGCACGCTCGTCCTGGGACGCTCGACCGATAGCGGCGACGCGATCGGGCAGACCGTCGCCGAGGCGCCGGTCCCGCACGATTGGGAGAAGCGACTGCTCTCGGCCGCGGCCGGATGCACCGGTCGCATCCTGCAGATCCCGCCGATGTTCTCGGC
>Ga0070691_10000516_pt1 | contig 14564 bp, 17 predicted proteins | sample KBSK1101metaG_FD_64673 | JGI IMG/M metagenome (GOLD analysis project Ga0070691, IMG submission 64673) | Corn, switchgrass and miscanthus rhizosphere microbial communities from Kellogg Biological Station, Michigan, USA - KBS K1-10-1 metaG | ecosystem: Host-associated > Plants > Roots >... | reverse complement strand
CGCCCGGTAGTCCAGGGCTTCTCGGGAGCCATGGCCGGTGTACATGCCGTCAAGGGCGTACTGATCACGACCTCCGGATTCACTGACGACGCGCAGAGATACGTGAGAAACCTTGGCCAAAAAATCGTACTGCTTGACGGTCGCCAGTTGGCCGAGCTGATGATTCAGTACAGCGTTGGGGTTGGAGAGGAGGCGACCTACACGTTGAAACGGATCGACAGCGACTACTTTGATCCCAGTTGAATCTCCCCGTATTGCGACAACGCAGCGGAATAAAGAAAAAGGTATCAGGGACAATTCTCTCGTAACGCCGCAAGACTCCCTCGGCCTTGAGTAGCGTCGGCTACCAATCGGGTGAGGTCAGATTCCCGGCCTGACGGCACGGCAAGGATGGCCTCCACCGCAAGTGCTCCGTAGATTGTGTTTTCGATCGCGATGCCGCGTTCGCGGATACGCCCCTCCAGCAGCGACCACTGGGCAAAGTCGCAGTGGAGTGTCATGCGTGTCGCGTGGATGATGGGCTGTCTGGCAGCGTGTTGCAGGCACTGCGCGGCGGTACCGCCGTAGGCGCGGATGAGGCCGCCGACGCCGAGTTTGATGCCGCCGAACCAACGCGTAACCACGACGATCGTACGGTCGAATCCTTGCCCGTCGATGGCCGCCAGGATGGGTTTGCCGGCACTGCTGGAGGGCTCGCCGTCGTCATTGAAGCGGTAGGCCTGTCCGATGCGGTAGGCCCAGCAATGGTGGCCGCCGCCGTTGCCGCGGAGGCTATCGACAAACGCCAGGGCGGCTTCCGGCGAGCTTGCTGGCGCCGCTTGCGCGAGGAAGCGGCTCTTCTTGATTTCGACCGCGTGCGAGCACGGAGCAGCCAACGTGACGAGTGGATCGGTCATGTATTGGAACGCGGATCAGTTTCGATCGTTGAGGGAAACCTTGTCATGAATCCATATCCCGGCCACAGCCGCCCCGTCACTCCCGCATGCAACGCTGGTAGCGGGCATCCACGCGGGTGGCGAACCACGCCGTGGTCAGTTTGCGGGTGATCTTGGGGCTGTCCAGTTGGATGGAGGGGACCATGGCACGGGGCAGCGGCTTGCCCGCGCGTGCGTCCGCCAGTGCATAGATGCGGGCATAGAGCGGCGTGTCGTCAAAGTCCAGGCGATCGCTTCGTTCCAACGCCTTTCGGATGGCGCGAGCATTCATGCCGAGATCGTCGGCCATGGTACGCACGGCGCGTTCGGTTTCTCCGGGCCGGTCCAGCGGCGCGCCCGGGTTGAGCAGGTCTCCGTCCCGTGCCAGCGGAATGCCCGTGACGATGCTGACCGCGTTCTGGAATGCGGCATTGCGGCTCGCGTATCGGCCGGCGTTGTAGTCGGCGAAGCGATACACCTTGCGCGTATAGGGAGTCTGGTAATCCAGCAGGCGCATGATGCCGAAGTACAGTCCGCCGCGGCGGGTGAATACTTCGTCGCGCACGCTGCTCGCGATGGGATACGGGTAGTCGCCGGCATTCGCTTCAGCGAACACGATGTTGACCTGCATCGGACCGCCGGTTTCCACTGGATTGAAGTCCGCGAACAGGCGTTTCCCCAAGGGCACGCTGGCGATCAGGTCTTCGTAGATGCGGCTCAGCTCGCGCTCGGTGCGGACATGCCGCAGGCGATCGCTGTACGAACGGCCATCGGGCGAGTGGATCTTCAGCGCGGCATCGACCAGGAATTCCGGCATGTGGTGCGCGGCAGCGCGCCGGTCGATCTCCTCGCGTGCAATGCGCGGCAGGTTAGGTACACGCGGGTCGGCGTGGTAACCGGATTCCTGCGCGATCACCGCCAACACCGCGCAGATGTTTTCGGGATTCGGGTCGATGCGTTCGGTGCTGAAGGCCGTCTGGATGTCCATGGCCCAACCGCTGCGATCGGGCACATCGCTGGGCATGTGACGCACGATCTCGGCCCGTGTTTGTGACGGCGGTACACGTGGGGCCTGCAAAGTCGGCCTTGTGGCGCACGCAGCCAGCAGCAGCGGCAGGCACCACGCTACAACCCTGAGCACGCGGGAGCGGAGTGGCGACATCGAACGGGTCATGCACGCAGCATACTGAAATCGTCCGGTTTGACATCGACCCTCCGGCGCACACGAAGGCAACGGATGTCGTCCGTCGGCGCAGCCAGCAATTGCGCCTGTCGACCTGTAGCACCTGTGCTGATACCAGGACATGCCCTTCACGTCATTGTGGAAGCGATCTGCGACAGGTCGACACAGCGAAGGACTGCACGTCGGTGTGGTCTTGCAAGGCATCCATGCAGCCAGGATTGAAGGTAACCGTCGCACGGGACGGCATGCGGGCACTAGGATGGCCCGGGCCACCCGACGGAAGGAACAATGAAAATGATGAAGCTGGCAATCACCGCCCTTCTCATGGCGCTGCTGGCAAGCGCCGCACATGCGCAGAGCAATGCCGGCGAACAGAAGGCCGATCCCGATCTTCCCTTCAAGATCACGAAGGTGGCCAGCTTCGATCTGCCGTGGCGCATCGCATTCCTGCCCGATGGCCGCATGCTGGTGACGGAGAAGGTCGGCCGTGTCGACCTGGTCACGCCGCAAGGCGCCAAAGTCGAACTCGGCGGCGTCCCGCCCAGCTATGTCGAAGGCCAGGACGGCATGCTGGGCGTCTTCCTCTCGCCGCATTACACCACTGACCACGCTGTGTACCTCACCTATGTCGAACCGGGCGCCTATGGCGGCGGCGTGGCGCTGGGTCGGGGCAAACTCGTGCTGGACGGCCAGCCCCGACTTGAAGGTTTCAAGGTGTTGTGGCGCCAGGTGCCCACGGGCAAAGGCGGCCAGCCCGGAGGCCAGATCGCGTTCTCACCGGACGGCAAATATCTCTTCCTCACGCTGGGTGACCGCCAGCGCTTCACGCCCGCGCAGGATCCCAGCCAACCCGTGGGCAAGATCCTGCGGCTGACGCTGGACGGCAAGCCGGCACCGGGCAATCCGTGGGCAGGGAAGGTCGGTGCCCGCAGCATTCCGCTGATCGATCCGCCCGCCGATACCGAGGCCGCCAAGACTGCGCCGGTGGTCAGCACCTATACGTTCCCGGGCCCAAACCTGACGCCGGCCGAAACCTGGGCCACCGGCTTTCGCACGCCTTACGGTCTTGCCTTCGCACCCGATGGCCGGCTGTGGGAACTCGAACATGGCCCGCGCGGCGGCGACGAACTGAACCTGATCGAGCCCGGCAAGAACTACGGCTGGCCGCTGGTTTCCTATGGCGTCAACTACGACGGCGTGCCCATCCCCAGCCCCGATACGCGGCCCGATCTCGTCAAGCCGGTGATCTATTGGGTGCCGGTGATCGCGCCGGGCAATCTCATGTTCTACAAGGGCCACGTCTTCCCCTGGAATGACAGCGCCCTGATAAGCGCGTTGGCTGCCGAGGCCATCGTCCGCGTCACGTTCGACGGCAAGGGCGGCGCCACCGCGCTCCAGCGCTGGAACATCGGCAAACGCGTACGCGATATCGAAGAGGCGCCCGACGGCACGCTGTGGATGCTGGAAGACGCCAACGGCGGCGGCCTGTACCACCTCACGCCGAAATGATTCGGCGAGGCAGTGCCGCTTCGGGTACACGGCAGCTACGCCGTGGCCATCTCATATCGGTCATACGTGCCCGTCGACTTGTCGCGACGTGGGCAGTCTTGATCGCGCGAGAAAATCCGCTGGGGCGATGATGCGGGACAATTCAAGCACGCACGCGTGAGGCGGGAGTAGCGCAGCGACAAATTCGTCTGGAGCGCATTTGGACCGCCGCAGGCGGGCCCGAGTACCAGCGAGGGTGAGCATCATGGATGATGATGCGAACAATCCCGCCGGTGGCGTGGCGGCGAACGCAGGATGGACCGCTGCGCGGTTTTCCGGCCCTGCTTGGCTGCACCACGAGTTTTTTTCAACGGTGCCCAGGCGCGGCTGACATCCCGAAAAGAGCGCACCCCGTTGCGGGGTGCGCGCCATCGAAAGCGGCCGATCAGCGCACGCCGCCGCTCGCAACCAGTTGCTCGCCGTTCAACCAGTACGAATCGTCCGAAGCGAGGAAGGTGACGATCGAGGCGATGTCCTGCGGTTGGCCGATCCGACCCAGCGGCGTCTTCGCCTTGGCGCCCGCTTCGAGCTCGGAGCCGATCACGCCGGCCGCGTGCGTGCCTTCGGTTTCGACCATCCCGGGATTCACCGCGTTGACCCGGATCCTGCGCGGACCCAGTTCCTGGGCAAGCACCGCGGTAATCGTGTCGACGGCGCCCTTGCTGCCGGCATAGACGGCGCTGGTGGGCGGAACGATGCGGGTGATGACCGAACCGATGTTGATGATGCTTGCGCCTTCGCCGAGATGCTTCGCCGCTGCCTGGGTGGTGAGCAGCAGGCCCAGCACGTTGACGTCGAACTGTCTGCGGTAATGTTCCTCGTTGATTTCCTCGAGCGGCTTGAATTCGTACACGCCGGAGTTGTTGACCAGCACGTCGAGGCGACCGAAGTGCTTGATGGCCGCGTCCACGATGGCCTGGGCGTCGTCCGCCTTGGAGACGTCGCCCTGCACGGCCACGGCCTTGCCGCCGGCATCGCCGATTTCGGCGACCACCTTGTCAGCGCCGGCCTTGCTGGAAGCATAGTTGACGACCACCGAGGCGCCGTCGGCGGCGAGCGCCTTGGCGATGCTTGCGCCGATGCCCTTCGACGCGCCGGTGACGACCGCGACCTTGCCCTTGAGTTTGCTCATGACACATCCTGATATTGGGAAATGGGGTACGGGTTCTTTAGTCCCGTAGTTCGCGACTTATGAACTAATGGCGAACTTTCAAGGGCTGGTACGATCACCGGATGCGTCCGTTTACCCACCCCGCCATTGAAAGCATCACCTTGGAAGGCATTCTTCATGCACTGTCGGATCCCGAGCGCCTGGCGATCTACGTTTGCCTGTTGAATGCCAAAGCAGCGCAGTCCTGCGCGAATTTTCAGCAGATCAACGACCGCACGGTGCCCAAGTCCACGCTTTCGCAACACTTTCGCGTGTTGCGTGATGCGGGGCTGATCCACAGCCAGCGGCAGGGTGTGGAGATGCTCAACACGCCCCGGCGGGCCGAGATCGACAAGCGCTTCCCGGGCTTGCTGGATGCGGTGATCGGCGCCTACTGCCGGCAGTCCGGTGCCGCGGCTGCCCGCGGCAAGCGCGGGGGGCGTGCGCGGGGCTGAGCTCCCGACTATCCAGGCAACACGTCTGGGTGACCGGCTATATGCCGCGCGAAGCCGATGATTTCATGCGCGGTTCCGGCTTGTATTGCACCGGCACGCTGGAGCACCCGTCGGCGTCTTGTCACGCGTGCTCGTCATCCTCGCCGAATCGAAGAGGATTCAGCGGATTTCCGTATGCGGAGCGCTGGCGGTTGCGGGCCTGGCCATGGCTGGGGAAGCCTGCGGCGCCGCCATCACGGTCGGCATGGGAGATGCCCGATACACGGCATGGGCTGCGGATCGTGGCGAAGCCGCTCCGCGGGCGCCTGAGTGCCGCGCATGTGAATCGTAATTCCTCTGCCAATGATCGGCCGTTTCGAATACTTGCCGCTCATGATTCGGGTTTGTCCCCAAGTCGGATACGAGCGCAAATTCCAGGCCGCCGTTGATGACTTCCCAGTGGAGCGCGCCGCCGAATGCCAGCGGAAGGCTCTTCACGTAGACGAAATGGGCGTCGTACTTCCCGTCCTTGCGCGGTTTCGCCTGCATCGCGATTTCGATGATGAACCGGCTGGCGACCGGGTGGTCTTTCACGGTCGCGGGTTTGACGATCCATGCGTCGAGCTGCTTGATCAACGTGCTCTGCCAAGCCGGCGTGAGTTGTTCGCTCGGCAGGATATCGGTGACCCGGCCGTCGGCGTTCACTTGCACCACCACGGGCATGACCTTGGGTTTGAACTCGACGAGCGACCCGGATGATGCCGACGCGGTTCCCGCCACTGCGGCGATGGCACAGGCGATCAGTAAAGTACGAAACGGCTGCATGACGAACCTCCTTCGATGTCCGTGAAGGAGGCCAGCAGGGTGCCTGCTGGTCTCGTAAAATCATCCTACACCCGTTGCCGCGTCACGCGACATGGGGCTGCTCGTCTCACTTCGCGAACAGATTCGACCGATCCGCAAACGCTTTGAACTCCAACGCATTGCCCGAGGGATCGAGCAGGAACATCGTGGCCTGCTCGCCGGGCTGGCCCTTGAAGCGCACGTGCGGCTCGATCACGAAGTGCGTGCCGGCTTCGCGCAGCTTCTCGGCGAGCGCGTGCCACGCATCCATGTCCAGCACCACGCCGAAGTGCCGCACCGGCACGTTGTCGCCGTCCACGTCGTGCGCCGCAGCTGCGTGCAATTCCTCCGGTGCGACGTGGGCGACGATCTGGTGGCCGTAGAAGTCGAAGTCCACCCAGGTGTCGCTGGAGCGGCCTTCCGCGCAGCCGAGCAAGCCGCCGTAAAAGCCGCGGGCCTCACCCAGCGAGGCGACGGGGAAGGCAAGATGGAACGGGGGCAGTTCTGGCATGGCGGCTTTGCGGTCGGTTGCGTCATGGCCAGTATGCACGAAGCGCGACGGCCCGGCGCCCGCGTTTCGTTGCCGTTGGGGTTACGGTCGTAGCATGGCGTGGCCCCCCAGAGGAGCACGCCATGGCCGACGAAAACGTGAGCAAGCAGCTCGATCAAGTGACCGACACGTTGACGCAGCTCAAGGAGATGCACCATTACGCGAAGAACAACGTCGAGCGGCTGACCGCGATCTGGCTGCTGTTCGACGGCGAGCTGTCGAAGCTGAAACAGACCGACAAGATCGACGACCTGATGAACCGTCAGGGCCAACTCCACGACGCGCTGGAAAAAGTAATCGCCGATCTCGAAGCGTTGCAGCAGAAACTGCAACCGCCACCGGAGCAAGCGGCCGGCTGACGACGGTTGCGGCGGCCGGGCACTGCTCAGCGCGATTTCCGCCGCACAATCCAGTTGTCGATGACGGATTTCGGCAGCGGGAAGTAGCCGTTGGCGACGTGCGGGTCGGTCGCGCTCGCATCCGGCGCCAGGTGGACGTGCCATGCGCCTATGCGGGCGACTTGCAGGCAATCGTCGATTTCGTGCAGGTCATCCTTGTGGGTTTCGTCGTGGTCCTGCAGCAGCGTTTGCTTCGCGCGCTGCTTGGCTTCGGCCTTGTTCGCTGCGCCGAAGAATCCCCATGCGTGGTGTTCGCCGAACACGCCCGGCCGGTAACCGCCGATGTTGATGAAGTAAAGGTGCAATCCGTTGCCCGGCGGCGTGCGCAACAATGTCACGCGGTAACCCGCGACGCTGTCGAGGAAGCACCAGGCATCCACGTGCAGCCCGCGTGGTTCGCCGAACCAGCCGTCCAGCAACTGATCGTGCACGGCTTCCAGTGAATCGCCGACGGCGAAGGCCACGTCGTGGAGTTCGGTTCTTGCGCGGGGAGCGGTGCCACCCAGTACGCAGGCGATCAGGCGTTCGGTCATGCTGAAGCAGGTCGGCAAGGGTGGGCCATCATGCCACGCGACCTCGGCGGCGTCTCGTCCACGCGCATCGCGCGAAGACGCTATTTCACGCGGCTTTCAAGCAGAGGTGCGTAGCCTTCGTGCGGTCCATGCATTCCTTCACGGAAGAACCGCGATGAAATACAAAACCCTGTCGCTGCACTCCGACTTCGAGGTCGCCTTCGCGGCACGCCAGGTGCAGGCGGCGGAGATGACGCTCGCCCCGGGTTCGAATACCGGCGGCCCCGACAATCGTCACCGCGGGGCCGACCAGTGGATGTACGTCGTTTCTGGGACCGGCTTGGCCATCATCGATGGCGTGCGGCAACCGTTGCAGGCCGGCAGCCTGCTCGTGATCGAACACGGCGAGTCCCACGAGATCCGCTGCACGGGCGGTCAGCCGTTGCGCACCATCAACTTCTATTCGCCGCCTGCGTACGATGACGATGGCGAACCGTTGCCCGCTGGCGAAGGCTGATCGGCGCTGGCGTCATGCGCGCTTCGTTCATCTGCGGGTAGGTTCGTTCGAATCGGCGCCCCGCGTGGGATTCAGCGGCAGGGCGCGCCGGGATATGCGTCGATGCTCACGCCGCCTGCACGATGTATTTGCGCAAAGTTATCGCGGCGCTGCGGATACTTGCAACGCAACGGAAGCTGATGCGGAGAAGTCCCATGAAACGGCTGTTGGCGCTGGCGACCGGCATTGCTGCCGGAGCTGTGGTGATGTACATGCTGGACCCGAACAGTGGGCGGCGTCGGCGTGCCTTGGTGCGCGACAAGGCGGTCGCCACGGGCCACGACGTGGAACGGCTCGCGCGCGGGACGACGCGGCAAACTGCGAATCATGTGCGGGGCGTGGCCGCGAAAGTGCGTGCCCGGGTCCAGCGTTCTCATCCTGACGATGATCAGTTGCGCGACCACATCCGTTCAAGGCTCGGCCACGCGCTCCGCCATCCCGCCCGGGTCGAGGTCGATGTCGATCACGGGCACGTGGTGCTGAAGGGCACGGCGGACCCGGCTGAAACGGAGCATCTGGTCGCGACCATATCCAAGATGCGAGGCGTGCATGGCGTGGAGAACCGCCTGACGGCGGAAACTTGATGCGGCATCGAGTCGCACCGGCCAGGTCCGGGCGATGCAGGGATGCGATTATCAGAAGGAGGAAACATCGATGGGCAGCAACAAGGTACAGGGCGAAGGCGATTACGAGGGTGCGCGCCGCTACCGCAAGGCCACCGAGGAATCCGCGAGGGAACACGCCAAGCGTGGCGAGCCGAGCAAGGATGACGCGCGCAAGGCTTCGGACAAATTGACGCCGGAGGAACGCGAGGGGCGTTCGCGAGCCAAGGCCCCCGGGCAGGACAAGCGCGACGCCGCCTACATGGACGATCTGGTGGAAAAGAAGAATAAACGCTGATCTTCGAGCAGCGACCCATCCACTCGCCGGTCTCAGGTGCATCTCCGTGATGCGCCAGTGATGGCTGGTACGCGCGAACAGCAGGGTGATGGGGGGCCGGCTACAACGCCGAGCGTCGCTGTCGCGTTGTCATCAGACGCATGGATGGGTCATGCGGGCCGCAGGGCGGGTGGCAACCCGCCGCTGTAGTGTGTCGATTCCCCACGAAGGCGGGATTCGCTGCGCTCCTCCCGCCCTACGTTTCCATCCGTGTCACGCGGCCTTGGCCTCGTCCTTCAGCGTCTGCATGTCGATGACGAAGCGATACTTCACGTCGCTTTTCAGCATCCGTTCGTAGGCGGTATTGATGTCGCGCATCGCGATCGTCTCGATGTCGCTGACGATGCCGTGTTCGGCACAGAAATCCAGCATCTCCTGGGTTTCGCGGATGCCGCCGATCAGCGAGCCCGCGATGCCGCGGCGCTTCATGATCAGGTTGAACACGGTGGGCGAGGGATGTGGCGAATCGATTGGCGGCGCACCCACCAGGCACATCGTGCCGTCGCGCTTCAGCAGGTCGAGGTAGGCGTCGAGATTGTGCGGCGCCGCGACCGTGTTGAGGATGAAATCGAAACTGCCGGTGTGCTGCGCCATCTGCGCCGGGTCTTTGGAGATCACCACTTCGTCGGCGCCAAGGCGTTTGCCGTCCGCTATCTTGTTGGGCGATGTGGTGAACAACACCACGTGCGCACCCATCGCGTGCGCCAGTTTCACGCCCATGTGGCCCAGCCCGCCCAGCCCCACGATGCCGACTTTCTTGCCCGGTCCGGCGCCCCAATGACGCAGCGGCGAATAGGTAGTGATGCCGGCGCACAGGAGTGGCGCGACCGCTGCCAGATTCTTGTCGTGCTTGATGTGCAGCACGAATTTTTCGTCGACGACGATCTGGGTGGAATAGCCGCCGTAGGTGTTGCCGTGGTCTTGCTGGGTCGGGCCGTTGTAGGTGCCGGTGAATCCGTTTTCGCAGTAGTTTTCTTCGCCGGCCTTGCACGAATCGCAATGCCCGCAACTGTCCACCATGCAGCCGACGCCCACGGTCTCGCCCACCTTGAAGCCGAGTACGTCCTTGCCGACCACCGTCACGGTGCCGACGATTTCGTGACCGGGCACGGACGGGTAAACCGTGTTGCCCCATTCGTTGCGTGCGGTATGCAGGTCCGAATGGCACACGCCGCAGTAACGAATGTCAATCGCGACATCGCGCGGGCCTGGCTCGCGGCGTTGGATCGCGTGTGGGCCGAGTGGCTTGTCGGCGGATTGGGCGGCGTAGGCGGGGGTGTTGGTCATTCGTAATCTCCTCAAAGGCAGGACTCGCAAAAAAAGATCTGGTTGGCACCAAACCTCCGCTACGCCAATTGTCATTCCGGAGCGGGCCGCAGGCCCGAATCCGGAATCGGTTTGGGCATGGCAAGTACCGCGATACCGATTCCGGGTTCTGTCTGCAAAGAGCGCAGACAGACCCGGAATGACTACAAGCAATCTGGCAAGGCGTTCAACCCGCGGCTTTTTCGCGCACCGGCAATTTCCAGTCCGGCCGGATGAAGTGGCAGGTGTAGCCGTTCGGGATGCGCTCCAGGTAATCCTGGTGCTCGGGTTCGGCTTCCCAGAAATCTCCGGCGGGCGCGACTTCGGTGACGGCCTTGCCGGGCCACAGGCCGGAGGCGTTCACGTCGGCGATGGTGTCCTCGGCAATCCGTTTCTGCTCGTCGCTGGTGTAGAAGATCGCCGAGCGGTAACTGGTGCCGATGTCGTTGCCTTGCCGGTTCACCGTGGTCGGGTCGTGGATCTGGAAGAAGAATTCCAGCAGCTTGCGATAGTCGGTTCGAGCCGGGTCGAACACGATCTCGATGGATTCGGCATGGGTGCCGTGGTTGCGGTAGGTGGCATTCGGAACGTCGCCGCCGGAATAACCGACGCGCGTGGACACCACGCCGGGTTGCTTGCGGATCAGATCCTGCATGCCCCAGAAACAGCCGCCGGCAAGAATGGCGCGTTCGGTGGTCATGATTTTGGTTCCTCGATTCGAGCCTGGGCGATCAGGCGTGTTCAAACAATTTACGGTACTCCCCGTAGCCTTCCTTTTCCAGATCGGCCAGCGGGACGAAGCGCAATGATGCCGAGTTGATGCAGTAGCGCAGGCCGCCGCGCTCGCGCGGACCATCGTCGAACACGTGGCCGAGATGGCTGTCGCCGTGTTTCGAGCGCACCTCGGTGCGGACCATGCCGTGGCTGGCGTCGTGTTTCTCGATCACGTTGGCAGCTTCGACCGGTTTGCTGAAACTCGGCCAGCCGCAGTGGCTCTGGAACTTGTCGAGCGAGGTGAACAGCGGTTCGCCGGAAACGATGTCCACATACAGGCCGGGTTCGCGGTGTTCGTTGAATTCGTTGTCGAACGGGCGTTCGGTGGCCGCTTCCTGGGTGACGCGATACTGCAGCGGACTCAGGCGCGCGAGCGCTTCAGGGCTTTTGCGGTAATCGGGCATGGCGGACTCCGGGCCGAGAGGCCGAGTGAACGATGAGTGCGACATGGAGGCGACGCGCGCGCGCCTCAAGGTGTGTTCGTGTGGCCGAAGCGAGTCGATACCCGCCATGCAACTTGCGGCAAGCGCCGATCGGGATTCGCGTGCATACTCCGCCCGTTCTGGCATCGGGAAAAAACATGCAGCGTCGCGATGTGTTGAAGGGTATGGTTCTGGCAGGCGCGGCGGTCGCGCTGGCGCGTCCATTGCGGGCGGCCGCGAAAGGCCCTGGCGTCGAGGCGAGCTTGGCCACACTGGAACGCCAGCATGGCGGCCGGCTTGGCGTGGCGATTCACGACACCGGCAGCGGCCGCCGCGTTGCGCATCGCGGCGACGAACGCTTCCTGATGTGCAGCACGTTCAAGTTGCTGCTGGCTGCGGCCGTGCTGCAACGCGTGGATAGCGGCGAAGAGAAACTGGATCGCCGTATCGTGTTCGGGAAGGGCGTGCTTCTGGAATGGGCGCCCGTGACGCGTAAGCACGTCGGGCCGCCCGGCATGACGATGTCGGCGTTGTGCGAAGCCGCGGTCACCCAGAGCGACAATACCGCGGCGAATCTTTTGTTGAAGCAGATCGGCGGGCCGCAAGCCGTCACCCGATACGCGCGCAGTCTTGGCGACCCGCTGACGCGACTGGATCGCACCGAACCGACGCTCAACCGTCCCGATGGCGACAAGGACACCACGACGCCTGTCGCAATGCTCCGTGATGTGCACGAACTGCTTCTTGGCAACGCACTTTCAGGTGCCTCGCGCGAGCGCTTGACGGGCTGGCTGCTCGCGAACCAGACGGGCGGCGATTCGCTGCGCGCCGGTCTGCCTTCCGATTGGCGCGAAGGCGACAAGACCGGCTCTGGCGACACGGCCACGAATGACGTCGCGATCTTGTGGCCGCCGCAGCGCAAGCCCGTTCTGGTCGCGGCGTATTACGAGAATGCGAAGGCGACCGGCCAGGATCGCCATGCGGTGCTGGCGGAGGTGGGGCGCATCGTGGGCTCGATGACTTAGCGTGTCGCGCATGGGTGTAGGCTTCGCGCTCATGCATCCGCGCCTCGCCCGCCCATGGTGACCGCTCCGTTGCTGCCGCCGCAGCTTCAGGACGCGCTGCAAAAAGCGCAAGGCGAATTGGTGCGCCGCCAGTTCGATGCCGCTTCGTCCACGCTGGCATCGGTGCTGGCAACCGCGCCGGATTGCGCACCCGCGCTCGGCATGGCCGCGATCGCGGCGCAGATGCAGGGTCGGCACGATCGCGCCATCGCCTGTATTCGCAAGGCGCTCGAAACCCAGCCGAACGATGTGGGGCTCCATGCCGGCCTCGGCATTTCGTTGTTCGAATCCGGCGACATCGAAGGCGCGATCGCGATGCTGCGACGCGCGTGCGAACTGGCTCCCGGCGTTGCCTCGGGTTGGTACAACCTCGGCAAGGCGCTCAAGCTGCAGGTCCATACGGAAGAGGCGATCGAAGCACTGCAGCATGCCTTGCGGCTGGATCCCTCGAATGTTCCGGCGCGCCTGACGCTTGCCGACGCTCTGGCCAGCATCGGCGAGATCAACGCGGCGGCTGCCGAGTTGCGGCGCATCCTGATAACGCATCCGTCTGATGCGCACGCGTGGTTCGCGCTCGTCAACCTTAAAGTCATTCCGCTTTCCGCGGAAGATGCGGAAGCATTGCGCCGGAACTTCGAGCAGGCGGCCAGTTCGCCGGAAGACCGCGTGCTGTTCGGGTTCGCGCTGGCGCGGGCGCTGGAGGACCGGGGCGATTACACCGCGTCGTTCGAGGTTTTGCGGCGCGCGAATCGGCTGCAACGCCGCCGGATGCGCTGGAATGCAGCCGAGCACCGCGAGGGCGTCGGTGCGATCGAAAACGCCTTCGCGGCAAACATGCCCGCGCCGGTCGATCCGGAACAGGGCCGCGAAGTGATTTTCATCGCGAGCATTCCGCGTTCGGGCTCATCGCTGATCGAGCAGATCCTCGCCTCGCATCCGGAAGTCGAAGGCGCCAATGAAATCACGGATTTGCCGCGGATCTTGGATGCCGAATCGACGCGGCGCGGCCGCCCTTGGCCCGCATGGGTGCAGCAGGCGGATGCAGCGGACTGGCACCGGCTCGGCCGTGAATATCTTGCGCGCACTGCACGCTGGCGGACGCACAAACCACGTTTCACCGACAAGAACCTGGTGACCTGGAAATACCTCGGCGCGGTGCGGATGATGCTGCCGGCTGCCCGCGTGGTGGTGGTGCGTCGCGACCCCGTCGAGGCCTGCCTGGCCTGCTACCGGCAATGGTTTGCCAGCGGTACCCAGTTTGCCTACGACCTCGACGATTTGGCGGATTACTGCATCGACTTCACCCACTTGACGCGATTCTGGTTGCAGCGATTCCCGGAGCGCGTGTTCGACCTCGAATACGAGGCGTTGCTGACCGATCCGGAAACGGTGACACGGCGTCTGCTGGACTTCTGTGGCTTGGCGTTCGATCCCGCGTGCCTCGACTTCCATCGCACGCGCCGGCCCGTGGTCAGTGCCGCCAGCGCCGGACAGGTGCGGCAGCCGCTGCGGCGCGACACGGCGCGCGCGGCGCGGTACGGGCGGGAACTGGACACGTTGCGCGCGAGGTTGCGCGATGCCGGATTGACCTGACCTGCGATTTGCCATGAAAGCTCTGCGTGGGATTTCTGCTTCTTCAATGGCGCCGTTGTGAACCAACCCTTGCATTCGGGTTAATGCGTGGTTAAGGTGAAAGCAGCGCCGTTACGAGGGACGGTGCAGACCGCGTCTGACGACCTAACGGCCGCCAAGGCGTAATCGGGTGCGGTCGTGTGCCCGCCATGGGGAGAGACGGACCCTCGTCCGCGCCGTGCTGCCTTATTGGGGGTGCACGTCGCATGAAAGTCCAGCCTAGGCGCACTTCGCGCAATCGCATCTTCCAGCGCAAGGCGCTGGCGCTAGCAATCGGTGGTTCCGTTGCATTGGCGTTCTCGGGCGGCGCGTTCGCGCAGGCCGTGAACGGCACCATTCG
>Ga0070691_10000508_pt1 | contig 14633 bp, 14 predicted proteins | sample KBSK1101metaG_FD_64673 | JGI IMG/M metagenome (GOLD analysis project Ga0070691, IMG submission 64673) | Corn, switchgrass and miscanthus rhizosphere microbial communities from Kellogg Biological Station, Michigan, USA - KBS K1-10-1 metaG | ecosystem: Host-associated > Plants > Roots >... | reverse complement strand
CGTCCGTTGATCACGCGGGGCGGCGGGTTCGTGTCGCCGCGCGGATATCGGCCGGGCGAAGGTCGCGCGTTCGTTGGGCCTCGCTATGGCCGCGAGCATTTCGGCGCGGGCTTCAACCGCTGGGGCGGACGTCTCGTGCTGCCGATCGGCTGGGGTGACCGCATCATCTTCGGCGGGTTCTTCCCCGTCTCATACGTGAGCTACTGCGAAGCCGTCCCGTACGACTACGAGTATCTCCTCCCGCCGATGGCGCCGTCGTACGATCCGTGCCTCTTCGGCGACCGCGTGGTGGTGTTCGACCGGTTCTCGCGGTCGATCGTCTTCGTCGCGTCGCTCTGATATAGCCTCACCGCATTGCGCGAGGCGCCGCTCCCGGCTTTTTTCAGCTGGGGCGGCGCTTCGACTTTTCGGGAGGTACCAGTGACCAGGTCATTCGCGGCAATCACACGCATCGTACTCGCGGCAGCGTTGCTTGCGCCGCTTACCGCAGATTCAGCGCTCGCTCAGGCCGCGCTGGTGAAGCACACGGTGACCGCGGACGGCCAGCCACTCGCCCTCTGGGAGAAGCGCGCGGCCAAACCGAAAGCCGCGATCCTTCTCCTGCACGGCCGCACGTGGAGTTCGCTGCCGGATTTCGATCTGCAGGTTCCCGGCGAACACCACTCGCTCATGGATGCCTTCGTCGCCCGTGGCTACGCGGTGTACGCGCTCGACCTCCGTGGCTACGGCGCGTCGCCGCGCGACGCCAGCGGCTGGGACACGCCGGATCGTTCGGCCGAAGATCTCTCCGCCGCGCTCGCGTGGGTCGCGAAGAACTCCGGCGTGCCGGGCAAGCCCGCACTGCTTGGGTGGTCGAACGGATCCACCGTCGCGGAGCTGTGCGCGCAGCGCCATCCCGGCCAGATCTCCGCGCTGATCCTCACGGGCTACTGGAAGCATCCGGATTCAGCGCGCGTCTCCGGCGCCGACACGGTCACGCCGGCACGCGCGAAGACGACCGCGAAGGACGCGGCGAGCGATTTCATCGCGCCGGGTGCGATCTCGAAGCAGGCGGTTGATGCATATGTGGCCGCCGCGCTGAAGGCCGATCCCGTCCGCACCGACTGGCGGCGGCTCGAGCAGTGGAACGCGCTCGATCCTGCGAAGCTCGTGGTGCCGACGCTGTTGATTCAGGGTGAGCTCGATCCCATCGCGCCGACCGCAACGGAGGCCGCGTTCTTTTCGCGTATCGGCACGGCCGACCGCGAGTGGATCGTGATGGCAGGCGGAGACCACGCCTCGCTGATCGAGAACATGCAGCCGGCGTTCGTGGCGGCGGTCGTGAGCTTTCTCAACCGGCCGGTCTGGCGGCACTGATCGCTTAGTCCGGAGATCGGTCGCGCGAGCGTCGCTACGTCGGGGTCTAACTCCGATGCTCGGCTGAGATCGTGTCCTGAGCCCCGACTGCCGCGACACTCGCGCGACCGATCCTGATATTGCTCATCTAATTATGCCGCGCCAAGATGATGCGCCGGCCGTCCTCGAGAATCCGCACCGTCCCACCCGCACCAAGAAATCTCATCTTGGGGAGATCGTTGGCGATCAAGTCGATGACGACTGAACCGTCTTCACGCCGCTGAGATCGGGTCAGGGGCAGAGTTGTTGGTTTCTCACCTGCGGACCTCGCACCACTAACGCAATATCCGGCTGTCGCGCGCAAGGAGTTGATCACGCGTGCCGCCGAGCGTAGGGTTAGGGTACATCCGGCCTCAACGAGGAATGCGCCGGATGCCGGTGACCGCGAAGCTGTCGCGAAAGTTCTACGAACACCTTGGCGACGAGCTCACCAACGAGCTCGTCGATTGGTTCAACGCCGTGGACGCGACCTACAGATCGGAGTTGCGCGAATACAACGAGCTGAACTTCTCGCGGTTCGATTTCAACATGCGCGAGAGGTTCGCCGAGCTTGGCGTTGATCTGGCGGAACGCTTTGCCGCGATCGACCTGCGCTTCGCGGGGCTGGAAGGCCGGATGGGCGCCCTCGAGGAGCGTTTCGCGGCATTCGAGGCGCGAAACGACGCGCGGTTCTCCGCGTTCGAGGCGCGCCTGTTTCGCTGGTTCGTGGCCCTCCTGACCACGACGCTCTTCGCCGTCGTCGGGATCGTCGTTACCGTCGCGCTGCGACGGTAATCTTTCCGTGCCTGCGCCGGCCTACCGCGAGTAGCCGGCCGGCGTCGCGCCCATCGCGTCCATCGCCTCGCTCCCGCGCGTCTTGCAAAAGTCCGCACGATCTCATTCGGAGACGCACGCGCCGTAGCCGCGGTTCCCGGGATGGTTCGCGCTGTGTGACCGTCGGAGGTGAGCGCGGGACGCTGGAGGAAGGGAGCGCGAGCGTCGCGGCAGTCGGGGCTCAGGACGCGATCTCAGCCAGGCATCGGCGTTAGACCCCGACGTAGCGACGCTCGCGCGACCGACCGTCGCGCGCAAAAATCAGCTCATAGCTACTGCTTGGAATAGCCCGCCAGTGTCGCGCCCATCGCGTCCATCGCCGCCTTCGCGTGCCAGCGATCCTTCCCGTTGTAGATGAACGAGAACGCGAGCTGCTCGCCGTCTTTCGCCGTGACGTAGCCGCCGAGTGACGCGACCTCGTTCGTCGTGCCCGTCTTCGCGTGGAGGTTGCCCATAGCGGCGGTCGCGCGCATCCGATGCCTGAGCGTCTCGGTCTCGCCCGCCACGGGAAGCGACTGCTCGAGCACGGCGCCCCACGGTGCCTTGCGCACGTAGCCGAGCAGCTTCACCATCGCGCGCGCCGTCACGCGGTCGAGCGTCGAGAGGCCGCTGCCGTCCGCCGCGAACACGGCGGTCGGCTGGACCTCCGCCTTCTCATAGAGGAACCGGCGCAGCAGGATGTTCGCGTTCTCCGCGGACCCCGGCGTGCCCACGCTGCTCGCAGCGTCGCGGAACAGCAGCTCCGCATAGTGGTTGTTGCTCTCGCCGTTCATCTCGGTCACGATCTCCTGCAGGGGCGGCGAATCGAACGTGCCGATCGCGATCGCGTCGCGCGGCGTGGCACCGGTGCGCACGGGACCGTCGACCGTGATCCCCTGCGCGGTGAGCGCCGCGCGCAGCGCGCCTGCCGCGAACAGCTCCGGTCCCTCGACCATCACCTGATACGAGCGCTGCCGGCTCTGCGCGCCGATCCAGCCCGACACCACGAGACTGCCGGTGCTGTCCTGGCGCACGCCGATTCGCGCCGTGGCGCTCCCGGCCACGACCCTCACGCCGTTGGAGATCGGCATGCCGCTCACCGGCGGCTCGAACGTCAGATCGGCGTGCCCGCCCGACGGGCGGACGACGATCGTCATCTTGTTCTCGTTGAACGAGAGCGCGGACACACGCGCCGCGTACGAGGCCTGGAGGTACCGCGTGCGCCAACCTTCCGGAATGCGCGCGTCGAGGAACGCCGACGCGTCGGCGACGACATCACCCGTGACGCGCTTCACTCCCGCCGCCGCGACTTGCCGCGCGAGCGCTTCCATCGGTGCGGTGGCGCCAATGTCCGCCGGCCTTCCCGCGAGCGTCGGGTCGCCGGCGCCGCGCAGCACGAGGTCGCCGTGCAGCACGCCGTCCGAGCCGATCGAACCCGCGCGCAGCACGGTCGTCACGAACTTCCCGTCCGCGCCGAAACGATCCAGCGCGAGCGAGCTCGTGAAAATCTTCATCGTGCTCGCCGGAAGCAGCTGCTGGTCCGGGTTGTTCGCGAACAACGTGTCACCGGTGGAAAGCGAGACGACGAACACGCCCCACTTGCCCGTCTTCACGTGCGTGATCATCGACGCGAGGTCGCCGCTCAGCTCGGCGCGCCCCTTCGGCGTCATCGCGCGAATCGCGCGCGACGCCGCGGCTCGAGATGCCGCGACCGTCGTGCCTTTCGCCTTGCTCGCCGGTTTCTTCTTCGGGCCCGTGGGCTTGCGGGGCGTCTCGGCCGGCACCGGCACGCGCGCCGTGGCGTACTGCGGCACCGAAAAGTGCGCGGGGCTGAGCGAAGTCGAGAGGGCCAGCAGGACCGGAAGAATCACCGAGATCACACCTTGAAAATTATGTTCTTGCGGGCCAGGGCCCAGAGGATCAGGTACCACAGCAGCACGAAGCTGATCGCGAACGCCAGCGACGCATTGCGCGGGGCGAGGAACGGACGGAACACACTCTCATACACCACGGCCTGCACCGGTGTCGCCGTGCCGTGGTAATTCACCTTCCACACCGTGTAGATCATCCGCTCCATCATCCCGGAGCCGACAAACGCGATGATCGGGTTTATTCCATATATGACGACCGGACGGGTCCACCACGTAACGCGCTTGACGTCGATGATCCAGCTGATCGCGGCGATCGACACGCACGCCATGCCTGCCGTGAACACGACGAATGAACTGGTCCAGAGGCTCTTGTTGATCGGAAACGACCAATTCCACATCAGCCCGGCCATCATGCCGAGCGCGCCGGCGGCGAACAGCCCGTTCAGCCGCTCGTCGAGCGGCCGGGCCTCGGCGAGCCAGCGCCCGGCAAAAATTCCCAGCATCGCGGTGCCGATCGCGGGAATCGTCGAGAGCGGGCCCTCGGGATCCCATGTGACCGAGTTGATCCACAAATGGCCACCGAGAAGAAACCGGTCGGTCCACGCCGCGAGCGTGCGCGACGGGATGTTGTTCAGGTTCGCGCCGATCCCGCCCATGGCCCCCGGAACGGGCACAAGCGTCATGACGAACCAGTAGCCGAGCAGGATTGACGCGAGGATCACGGCCTGCTGCTTGAGCGTCGTGCGGAGAGAAATCAGCGCGGCGATCGCATAGGCCACGCCGATGCGCTGCAGGACTCCCGGAATGCGCACGTGCGTGAAGCGCTCCAGCGGATAAAACGGGAATACGGCCATCAGCAGGCCGAACCCCACGATCAGCGCGCCGCGGCGGAGCACCTGCCGCTGGAGCGCCTTTTCGTCCGCTCCCGCGGCGCGGCGCGCGCTGAGCGAGAGGTGCGTCGTCACGCCGGCGATGAACAGGAAGAACGGGAAGATCACGTCCGTCGGTGTCCAGCCGTTCCACTCCGCGTGCTCGAGGGGCGGGTAGATCGCGCCCCAGCTCCCGGGGTCGTTCACGAGGAGCATTCCCGCTACTGTGAGGCCGCGGAAGACGTCGAGCGAGACGAGTCGCTGGCGCTTCGGTGGCGGCGTGGAGGCGGCGGGTTCGCTCAAAGGATCACCGCGGATCACCGCGCGCTCATGAGTGGCCCGCCGGCGGCTGATGCGCCGGCCGCCAGTCAACCTGCGCGCCCGCGGTCGCGTCGGAGTCCGCGGCGGCCCATCGCTTGAACACGAACGAAAACACGACGCCGAAGAACAGCGACCCCGGCACCCACATGATCAGCCCGCCGAGACCCTGGTCCACCATCGGGGTGATGCCCCAGATGCGCGGGACCGAGCCGTACGCGGGATACAGCAGGTGATCCGACAGCGTGATGCTGAACGCGACGATCGACATCGGGATCGTCATCAGGAAGCAGTAGAGCATCTGTCCCGGATACGCGAGGCGCGGAAGTTCCGGGAGCTGGCTGGTGAGCGGCCACCACATCAGCGTCGCGCTCACCATGAACATCAGGTGCTCCGCGATGTGAATGTTGTGATCCGCCATCGAGAGGTTGTAGAGCGGCGGCAGGTGCCACGCGGCGAGGACGACGCTGAACACCAGGAAGGCGGTTCGTGCGCCTGTCACGCGATGCGCGACGGCGTTCACCCATGGCGTCTTCAGCGCTGGGCGCAGCATCCAGCCCGGCGTGCCGAGGATCAGCAGCGGGGGCACCACGAGCGTGATCAGCAGGTGCTGCACCATGTGGGCGCTGAACAGGTAGTAGTCGCTCAGGTCGTGCAGCGGCCCGTTCAGCGAGAGGAACATGACGAGCAGCCCGCTCAGAAAGAGCGTGCGCTGCCCGCGCGCCGGACCCGCGGCCTCTTCCCGAGTCGCCGCGCGAGCGCGGTGCACGCGCCCGCGCCACTCGTACAGCGCCCACAGTGCCGCGATCCCGATCACGGTGCTCCAGTGCACGGAGAAGTACTGCCAGCCGATGGTCGCGGCCGGGTGCAGGAGAGCGGGGAACGGGAGGAGTGAAGGCATCCTTTCTAATCTAATGCGCCCGAATCCGGGCGCGCCCCGATTCGCTCTGCGCCCGCACCGGCGCGCCATCGCGCGCCGTGCCAATCGCGCTATCGTCAAGGGAGGCACTCATCAGGAGGCACGAATGCCGGCACATGACAGGATGTGGAGGGATGGCGTAGTGGCGGGATTGATGGGAGCGGCGGGCGTGGCGGTCTGGTTCCTCGCAGTGGACACGATCTCGGGGAGACCGCTGTACACGCCCGTGCTTCTGGGCCGCGCAGTGCTCGGCGTGCTCGGGCGAGGCATCGAGAGCCACGGGACGCTGTTCTTCGTACTCGGCTACACGCTCCTGCACGTCATCGCGTTCACCGTGGTCGGGTGCATCGGCAGCTCGCTGCTCGTGGCATCGCGCACCGTGCCGCAGGTTGCGGTCGGAGTGGTGTTCTTCTTCGCGGTGTTCGAGGTCGGGTTCTACCTGCTTGCGGTGTTTCTCTCGGAGCCCGCGATCCTCGGCGGGCTCGCCTGGTACCAGGTCGTCGCGGCGAACCTCGTGGCGTCGGGCGTCATGGGCACGTACTTGCTGCGACGGCACCCGGAGTTCGGGGGGAACCTGTCGCATGCGCTGGATGGGACGACATAGCCGCACAGAGACGGCAAGGGCGGGTTAACGGTTTTCGGTTGGTCGGCTAACGAAGGCAAAAAGTCCGGGCCACGAACCTCGTCGAATCGGTTCGTGGCCCGGACTGATCATTCAACCTTGGTCGACCGACCAACAGAAGACCGTTAACTCGCCCGATGCAGTGTTCTCTCCTCTCGCCGCTCTTACTGTTTGATCGCCTGGTGCGAGAACAGCGCCAGCAGCGCCAGCAGCGTGAACACCGCAATCACCAGCGGCCCCGTGAACAGCGCCCGGAACAGCTTGTGGTCGTACTTGAGGTGCATGTAGAACAGCACGACGATCGTGAACTTCAGCGCCGAGAAAACCAGGAGCGTCGGAACGTACAGCGGGCTCTGCGAGAACGACGTGTAGTAGATCCAGACTTCGAGCACGGTGATGACCGTGAGCCACAGAGCGACCCACTTGTACTGCTTCCAGCTCGGGTGCTCGTGCGGGTGGTCGACGTTGTGTGCGTTGTCTTCCATGATTCCGGCTCTACTTGATGAGGTAGACGAGCGTAAAGATCGCGATCCAGACGACGTCGACGAAGTGCCAGTACAGTGCGCACATGTCAACGAGCAGCGTGTCCTTCGGCGTCAGTCCGCGCTTGATGTCGATCGAGAGCAGGGTCAGCAGCCACAGCACGCCGGCCGTCACGTGCGCACCGTGGAAGCCGGTGAGCGTGAAGAACGTGGATCCGAACAGGTTCGTGCGGATCGTCAGTCCTTCGTGGACGAACGAGGTGAACTCGAACGCCTGGTAGCCGAGGAACGTCGCACCGAGTGCGGCCGTCGCGGCGAGCCAGAGCTTCGAGTTGCCGAGCACCGTGCCCACGTAGCCCGGCTTGCCGCGGTTCTCGACGGCGGCGAGCGCGAGCACCATCGCCAGCGATGACATCAGCAGCACGAACGTCGACTGCGACGTGACCGGGATGTTCAGGATCGGCTTGAAGACGTGGCCGTCCGGCGAGGTCCACGGCGTGTGCGGGAACGGTCCGACGATCGACTTGCCCTTGTAGATCAGGTAGGTCGAGATGAGCGAGGCGAACAGCATGCACTCCGACCCGATGAAGGCCCAGATGGCGACCTTCCGGTTCTCGAGCCCGGTGCTCGTGTAATGCGTGTGTTCGTGCGTGTCAGCGTGTGCGACGGCGGATGCCAAGGAAGTCGTCTCCGTATTACTCGAGGGGGCTGGTAAGCCAGGCGTAGAGCGTCCCGACGAACAGGCAGGCGCTGCTGATGGTGATGGTCATCGCCACTGCGAAGTGGCCGACGTGCATGAAGATCAGCCCGCCGAACATCATGACGATCGCCAGTGCCGCGATCGCGGGCTTCACCGTGTTGAACGGCATCGGAATGCCGAGCTCGGCGGCGGTCTTGTGGCCCGTCTCCTCGTGCACAGGCGTGGCGTGCGCGCCCGTGATCGTCATCACGTCGGGCGCCGAATGGGCAATGCCCGCGGTGCGCTCGGGGTGCTTCAAGTCCCACAGCGGATACCGCGACGTCACGACCGGGATCTCGGCGAAGTTGTAGTCGGGCGGCGGCGACGGGATCGACCACTCCAGCGTCCCGGCACCCCATGCATCGCCCGATGCGACCGCGCCGGACTTGCGGCTCTTCAGGAAGTTCACGACGAAGAACAGCGTCGCGAGGATCAGCAGCCCCGCGCCGATGGACGAGATCATGTTGAACGTGTCCCAGCCCTGGCCGGCGTCGTAGGTGTAGATACGACGCGGCATGCCGAGCATGCCCGAGAAGTGCATCGGGAAGAACGTCAGGTTCATCGCGACGAACGTCGACCAGAAGTGCCACGTGCCGAGCGTCTCGTTCATGTAGCGCCCGGTGATCTTCGGATAGTAGTAGTAGATGCCGGCGAAGATCCCCATGATGGATCCGCCGAACAGCACGTAGTGGAAGTGCGCGACGATGAAGTACGTGTCGGTCTGCTGCAGGTCCGCCGGCGGCGACGAGTGCATGACACCCGAGATGCCGCCGATCGTGAAGAGCGCGATCAGGCCGATGGCGAACTTCATCGCGGCCGTGAAGCGGATCTGCCCGCCCCACATCGTCGCGATCCAGTTGAAGATCTTCACGCCCGTCGGGATGCCGATGAGCATCGTCGTCAGCGCGAACACCGTGTCGGCGGTCGCACCCATGCCCACCGCGAACATGTGGTGCGCCCACACGCCGAACGCGAGGAACCCGATCATGATGCCCGAGTAGACCATCACGTTGTAGCCGAACAGCGGCTTGCGTGAGAAGGTCGGCAGGATCTCGGACACGAGCCCGAAGGCCGGGAGGATCAGGATGTAGACCTCTGGGTGACCGAAAATCCAGAACAGGTGCTGCCAGAGGAGCGGGTCGGCGCCCGCGGCGATCTCGTAGAAGTTCGTCCCGAAGAAGCGATCGAACAGCAGGAACACGAGCGCGATCGTGATCACCGGGAACGCGAGCACGAGCAGGAACTGCACCACGAACGACATCCACGTGAACATCGGCATGCGCATGAGCGTCATGCCCGGCGCACGCATGTTGATGATCGTCGTGATGAAGTTGAACGCCGCGGCGAGCGAGCTGATGCCGAGGATCTGGAGGCCCATCACCCAGAAGTCGATGTTCAGCCCGGACGAGTAGGGCAGCGTGCTGAGCGGCGCGTAGCCGAACCAGCCGCCGTTGGGCGCGCTGTTGAAGAAGATCGGCAGCGTCATGAACGTGCCGCCGAGCACGTACACCCAGTAGCTGAAGGCGTTGAGCCGCGGGAACGCGACGTCACGCGCGCCGATCTGCAGCGGGATCAGGAAGTTGAAGAATGCCGCGGACAGCGGCATGATCGCGAGGAAGATCATTGTGGTGCCGTGCATCGTGAACAGCTGATTGTAGAACTCAGCCGAGACGATGTGCTGATTGGGCTGCGCGAGCTGCCAGCGGATCAGGCCGGCCTCCAGCCCTCCGAACAGGAAGAAAAAGAGCGCGGTGTAGAGGTAGAGCGCGCCGATCCGCTTGTGATCGACGGTCGTGATCCAGCTCCAGATGCCTGTTTGCCCATACGACGCGGCCGTGTGCGGCGCGAACGTGGGAGTTGCGGCGGTGGTAGCCATTCGATGCGTCTCCCCGGACTACTTGAGTGACAACAGGTACGCGACGATGTCGGCGATCTGCCGGTCGTCGAGTCCCGTCGTTCTGGTCTGCTTCATCGACGGCCAGTACTGGCCGGCGCCGAGCGTGGTCATCAGTGATCCCGGCTTCATGTGCTCGGCGTTCTTCACCCACCGCGCGAGCGTCGGTGCGTCGGCGCGATAGATGCCGCCGGCGAAGGTGTGGCGCGTGGCGAAGTGCGTGAGGTTCGGCGCCTTCGCGTTGTCGTCCGTCAGGACGCCCTTGTACTCACCCTTGATGATGTGGCAGGTGAGGCAGGGCACTTCGCCCATGTGGGCCATGTTCGTGACCAGCTCGTGTCCGCGCGACGCGTCGCCGCCCGGGAGGAGCGAGTCGTCGTACTTCACCTCGCGGTCGCCCACGGGCAGCGGCGTCTGCGGCAGCGTGTACGGCGGCATCTTGTCGAGCGGGAAGACGTATCCGGTCGTGGCCGGCTGCACCGATGCGGCCGGCGCAGGCTTCGCCGCCCGGGAGACCTTGATCCCCGCGACTGACGCCACCTTGGGCGCGGCAACGGGTGCCGCCGCCTCGAGCGGCGATCCCGCCGCATTTTCCTTCTGGTGCGCGGCCCAGCTCTCGAAATCAGCCGGCGCGACCGTGAACACATGGAAGCGCATGTTCGCGTGCGACGAGCCGCAGTACTCCGTGCAGAACCCGTTGAACACGCTGCCGGCGAGGCTCGAATCCGGCGTGTACCAGATGTAGTTCGTGCGGTTCGCGATCACGTCGCGCTTGCCGCCGAGCTGCGGCGTCCAGAACGAGTGGATCACGTCCTTGGAGTTGAGCTGGAAGTTCACCGTCCGGCCGGCCGGCAGGTACAGCTCGTTCGCCGTCACCACGCCGTATTGCGGATAGCGGAACTCCCACCACCACTGGTGGCCGATCACCTGCACCTCGAGCGCGCCCGGGATGGCCTTCGCCTCGGTCTCCCAGATCGCCTTGACGGTCGGCACGGCGATCAGGACCAGGATGAGCGCCGGGATGATCGTCCAGGTGATCTCCAGCGTCGAGTTGCCATGCGTCTGCTTGGGCTCCGGAGCACCCTCGCGACGGCGGAACTTGATCAGCGTGAAGACGAGGAGCACCTCGACGAACACGAACACGATCGTGCCGAGCAGCAACAGCCGGTTCCACAGGCCGTCGATGATCGTGTTGAACTCGGTGAGGTGAGTGAACGTGGAGTTCGGGTACTTCTCTCCACAGGCAGCAAGCACCAGCGCGCCTGCGACCAGAATCAGGGCGGAGGCGAGCCGGCGCGGACGCTTACGGGGCATTACGGGGAATCCTGTCGTTTCTGGGAGAAGCGAATTCAGGGCGGGGGTCCAAAATCGATGCAAAACACAGCCGCAAAAAGTTATCCGGATGTGCGGGGGCGGGCAACCGCTACAGGGCAGTGGGAGAGGTGAGTTTGAGTCGGGGGGATGAGTTGGAGCACGCTCTGTGGGAGTTTGAGGGATGAGAGTGAGGGTGGGTGGGAGTTGAGTGGGAGTTGAGTGGGAGTTGAGTGGGAGCTGGCGTCAGTTCCAAATCCGACTCCGCTCCGACTTCAGCTCACGCTCGTCCCTCAAACTCGATCTGAGTTTGCTCCAACGCATCCCTCCGACTCAAACTCACCTCTCGGTCCCCGTTTCCGTCAGTCTCCTGCCATCTCGATGTCGACGGAGTGCTGCTCCTTCACCTTGTGCGCGGCGATCTCCAGTGCCGTGCGGATCTGCGCGACGTGCTCGCGAAGCGTGCGCAGACGAACTACGTCGCTGCCGCCGCGACTGCTGACGAGCACCATGGCGGCAAACTGATCGGCGATCAGCCCGAATTGCCCCTTGAGCTGGCCCTGGAGCATCCCGGCGGCGCGCTTGATCTGCTGCGGAATAATGCCGACCGAGCCCTGCTTCTTGACCTCGATTGCCATCCGTTCGACCATCCCGTGAATCGACTGGAGGGCCATCAGCGCCTCCTCGATGGTCTTCATTTTCTGTGTGCCGGCACCATCCAGCTTCGTTGAGGCCATTGATCCCTGCCAGGTCCGAGTGACGGCGCCGGCACAGCGCCGAGTCGCATCTATGATAAAGCTATCGTCCTGCGCCGGGTGCAGGTAGCGAAACGGCGCCGCGACGGCTTAGCGTTGAACATGGAGCCGAGCTTCACCCGGTCGAACGCCCCGCGATGACCGTCGTCGCGCCTGCGGTCGCCGACATGATCTTCCTTCCCGACGCGCAGCTCCGAACGTCGCGGCTCGACCTGTCGCACCTTCCGCTGCCGCCGCCGCTCCGCCCCGGTGCGAGGCGCTCGGTGCTCGACATCACCGAGTTCTACGGCGAGACGACCGGCGGCATTCGCACCTATCTCCGCGAGAAGGCCACCTACGTCGCCGCACGTGAGCCGCTCCGGCAGGTGCTCGTCCTCCCGGGACCGCGCGACGCGCTCTCGCAGGCCAACGGCGTTCGCTGCTATCGTCTCGAGGGGCCGCGCGTGCCGACGCAGGACCCCTATCGTTTCATGCTCGCGACGCGCACCAACCGGCGGATCGCGCTTCACGAACGGCCGGACGTGATCGAAGTCGGGAGCCCGGGGTTCGTCCCGTGGATCGTCCGCCTCGCCGCGCGTGGCCTCGACATCCCCGCGGTCGCGTTCTATCACAGCAATTTCCCCCGAATCTTCTCGCCGTTTCCCGAGCGCGCGGGCGGTGTGCGCCGCGCGCTGTACGATCTCGGCTGGCGCTACGCCCGCCTCATCGACCGGCATTTCGCGCACACGATCGTGTGCTCGGAGTTCGTCGCCGGTGACCTCCGCGCCGCCGGCATCGATCGCATCACGCGCATTCCGCTCGGCGTGGACCTCGTGCGCTACCACCCGTCGCGCCGCGCGCGCCGGCGCGAGGTCCGGGCGGCGTTCGGCCTTCCGGAAGGTCCGCTCGCCGCGTTCGTCGGGCGGTTCGGGCACGAGAAGGAGCTCGACGTGCTGCTCGGTGCATGGCCCGAAGTGCACCGCCGAACGGGTGCACAGCTCGCACTCGTCGGCGACGGACCCATGCGTGCCCGGCTCGTCTCGCAGGCCGACGGCGCGCCGTGGGTGCGATTTCTCCCGTACGAACGCGACCGCGACCAGCTCGCCGATTTTCTCGCCGCCCTCGACCTGTTCGTGGCGCCGAGCTCGAACGAAACGTTCGGGCTCGCGCCGCTCGAGGCGCTGGCGAGCGGAACGCCGGTACTCTCGGCCGACCGCGGCGGCATCGCCGAGCAGGTTGTGGCGAGCGGCGCGGGCGCGCGATTCGCGTCGGGAGAGGCCGGGTCGCTCGCGGAAGAAGCGATCGCCCTGCTGCGGTCTGACCTTGCCGCGCTCGGCGTGAAGGGGCGCGCCTACGCGGAGCAGGACCACTCGTGGGAATCCGTGTTCGACCGGATCTTTGCGCTGTATGACTCGGTCGTTGACCGATGACGGGTCGGTTCGCGCGCGCGAACACCGAAGCGGTCGCATGTTGAGCGAGCTGCTGATCACGATCCACGACGTGACGCCGGCCTTGGCACCGCGCGTCGACGCGCTCTGGCGGCTGTGCGAGTCGCGCGGCGTCGTGCCGGGATTGCTGGTCGTTCCCGACTGGCATGGTGAAACTTCGATGGAGAGCGACGCGGACTTCGTCGCGTCGCTCCGCGCACGCGCCGCCGCCGGCGCCGAGGTTTTTTTGCACGGCGAACGGCATGACGAGGCGGGACTTCCGCGCACGGCCGCGGATGCGCTGCGTGCGCTGGGAAAAACGGCCGGTGAGGGTGAGTTTCTCACGCTCGATTACCACGGCGCGCGGGCGCGCATCGATCGCGGGGTTTCACGGCTCCGTGCGATGGGGCTCGATCCCATCGGTTTCGTTCCCCCCGCATGGCTGGCGAGGCCGGCGACTCACGCGGCGGCGCGCGATGCAGGGCTGCTCGTGAGCGAGGATGACGGTGCCGTGTACCTGCACTCACCTGAGCGGACGGTTCGGTCACCCGTGGTGCGCTGGAGCGCGCGGGGCGCGCTGCGCGCCTACGGATCGGTGCTGTTCGAGCGCCTTCGCTGGTGGCTGCATCGAAGCGAACGCGTAGTGCGAATCGCGCTCCATCCCGGTGATCTCGATCATCCCGCCACGGCCGCGTCGCTTGAGCGCGGCCTCGATGCGTGGCTCTCCGTGCGGCGTCAGACGAACTATAGAACCCTGAGTTGATCCTCAGCGACCTTGATTCCGGCTATCACGTCGCGCGGAGTACCTCGACCGGATCGGCTTTCATCGCGCGATATGCAGGGACGAGCGATGCGAGCATCGTCACCGCGAGCAGCGTGAGCTCCGCTATCACGAGCGACACCGGATCGGTGTTTTTTACGCCGAACAGCGCAGTGGAAACGCCGGCCGAAGCCCAGAAGCTGAGGAGCGCACCGAAGGCCGTCCCGCCAAGCGCGAGTTCGAACGCGTTGCGCATCACGAGCCGCAGGACCTGTCTGGGCGAAGCGCCGAGCGCCTGCCGCACGGCGAATTCACGGAGCCGCTGGCTGACCGTGTAAGACAGCACGCTGAAGAGTCCGCCTGCCGCGAGTATCAGCGATGCCGCGCTGAGGAACGAGAAGATCCCGTCGTAAAACCGGTGCAGCCGCAACAAGGATGCGAAATAGATCTCGAACGGACTGACGTCGGCCGTAGAGTGCGCCGGAAGCCGGTCGCGAACT
>Ga0070691_10000507_pt1 | contig 14638 bp, 12 predicted proteins | sample KBSK1101metaG_FD_64673 | JGI IMG/M metagenome (GOLD analysis project Ga0070691, IMG submission 64673) | Corn, switchgrass and miscanthus rhizosphere microbial communities from Kellogg Biological Station, Michigan, USA - KBS K1-10-1 metaG | ecosystem: Host-associated > Plants > Roots >... | reverse complement strand
GCCGACGTCGAGGCCGGCAGCACGCTCGAGCAGGCGATGGAGCGCCACCCGGAAGTCTTCGACCGCCTCTACCGGGCGATGGTCCGCTCCGGCGAGGAGTCCGGCCGCCTCGAGGACGCGCTCGACCGCATCGCCTACCAGGTCGAGAAAAGCGACTCGCTGAGGCGCCAGGTCAAATCGGCGATGATGTACCCGCTGCTGATCTTCGGCTTCGCCGCCGTCGTCCTGGTCGCCGTCGTCGCCTTCGTGATCCCGGTCTTCGTCGGCATCTTCGAACAGATCGGCGAAGAAAACCCCGGCGAAAAGTCAGACCTGCCGCTGCCAACTCAGATCTGCGTTGGGGCCTCCGACGCGATCACCGGCTACTGGTTCATCCTCATTCCCGGCCTGATCGCCGCCTTCGTCTTCTTCTTCAGGTGGAAGCGCAGCAAAAAAGGGAAAGAGATCTGGGACCGCTTCATCCTGCGCCTGCCGGCGCAGATCGGCGACGTGATCCAGAAGGTGGCCCTGGCCCGCTGGTCGCGCACCTTCTCCGGCTCCGTCGCCGCCGGCGTGCCGATGCTGCAGGCGATCAAGCTGACCGGCGAAACTGCCGGCAACATCGTCCTCGAGCAGGCGATGGAGGACGTCTACGCCTCGGTCAAGCGCGGCGGCTCCCTGGCCGGCCCGATCGAGCAGAACCCGATCTTCCCGGCGATGGTCGGCCACATGGTCGCGGTCGGCGAGGAAACCGGTCAGCTCGAGCACATGCTGGCGAAGATCGCCGACTTCTACGAGGCCGAGGTCGACGCCAAGGTCAAAGCCCTGACCTCGCTGATCGAGCCGCTGATGATCGTCTTCGTCGGCGGCGTCGTCGGCTTCATCGTGATCGCGATGTACCTGCCGATCTTCAGCCTCTACGACAAGATCCGCTGACCTGGACGTTTGTCCGCCCATTGGATCGGACGCTCTGTCCGGCCTCAATTTTCGCGAGCCGTCCTCCGATTTCTTGCATTCAGTGCGGAGAAAAGTCGGTCTCTTCTGAAATTTCACGCCAACGGCTAAAGCCGAGTGCCCGCGCGTTCGATGCGTAGGGCGTGATGAATCTGCCAGTGCTTCGGTGCAAAAGGCAAACTCGCCGCGAGGCGGGGGCGCAAAGCCGTCGGGACTCCCTTCCGGGAGTCAGCCGGGCTACCACCGGGGTCGACAGACACCACGTGGCTGCAAGCGACGGGGCTCTGGCGCAAACGATTAGGACCATAGGAGGTCACTAATGTTTCTCCAGAATCTCCGGGCCAAAGTAGGCGCCCGGCTCAACGGCGACAGCGAGGCCGGCTTCACGCTGATCGAGCTCCTCGTCGTCATGCTCATCCTCGGAATCCTGGCCGCGATCGCGCTGCCCGCCTTCTTCAACCAGAAGGAAAAGGCCGGCGACGCCAAGGCCAAGGAGATTGCGCACAGCACCCAGGTCGCGGTTGAGACCTGCGCGAGTGACAACAACAACTCGTACGCCAACTGCGCGATTCCCGCGAATCTCGAAGCGATCCAGAAAATCGAGCCGACGATTCCTGACGAAGGCGTCACGGTTGTCCTCGGCGCGGAAGGCGGATACACCATCACGTCGACCGCCACCGGAGGGAACGAAAACGAATTCGAAATCATCCGGGACAAAGACGGAGCCATTACGTTCAACTGCTCCGAACAGGGCAACGGTGGTTGTCCTGAAGGTGGAAACTGGGGCGCTTAGTCCTCAGTTTCCTGCCTTCGGATGAAGGTTTGCGGAAAGTGCACAAGGGCGGGCCATCGCGGCCCGCCCTTTGCGCTTTTCGGCCAGGCAAGCCGAATGCGGCTAAGCCGATGACCCGATTGAGCCGATAGAGCAACGATGCCGGCCCAGCCGATATCAGCCTCACGCCCGCGAGCGGCCGCGACGAGCCTCGCGCTCGCCGCCACGCTCGTCTCGCTCCTGCTCTGCGCCGCCGGCGCGGCCGCCGCGCCGCCCGCCTACAAAGGCACTTCGGCCGACGGCAAAGTCGTCTTCTTCGAGAGCGAAGAACAGCTGGTGACGGGCGACACCGACAACAAGCGCGACGTCTACGAGCGCTCCTTCGACGTCGACAGCGGCACCTACGTCACCCGCCAGGTCTCGACCGGGCCGATCGGCGGCAACGACGCCTACGACGCGCTCTTCGAGGAAGTCAGCGGCGACGGCGAAGTCGTCTTCTTCTCGACCGAAGAGCCGCTGACCGCGGGCGACACCGATCGCGAGACCGACGTCTACGCGCGCTTCCTCGCCACCAGCACGACCAAGCTCGTCTCCGCCGGTGCCGCCGCCTGTCTCCCGGCTTGCGGCAACGCCGGCTTCGACGCGGGCTTTGCCGGCTCGAGCGCCGACGGGAAAGAGGTCTTCCTCGTCACCGCCGAGCGACTCGACCCGGTCGCCGACGGCGACAGCTCGGTCGACGTCTACGAGCGCGAACTGCCGGACGGCCCCACCGCTCTCGTCTCCGCCGGAGCGTCGGCCTGCCAGCCCGGTTGCGGCAACGGCGAGTTCGTGGCGACGCTGCGCGGTGTCTCCGCCGACGGCTCGAAGGCCTACTTCGCCAGCTCCGAGCCGCTGGTCGGGGCCGACGGCGACCAGGCGATCGACATCTACCGGCGCGATCTGCCGGCCGGCCCGACCAGCCTGGTCTCGGCCGGCGACCCGGTCTGCGCCCCCTGCGGCAACAGCGCCGACGCCGCGATCTTCGCCGCCAGCTCTCCCAACGGCAGCCGCGCCTTCTTCGAAAGCCGCGAGAAGTTGGTCCCCTCCGACGACGACGGCGCCAACGACATCTACCAGCGGGCCGGCGGGGTCACCACCCTGGTCTCGGCCGGTACTGCATCCCAGCCGGCGAACTTCAAAGCGGCTCCGGGCGACGGGTCCAGGGTCTTCTTCGTCACCGCCGAGCCGCTCGCCGGCGGCGCCGACACGAACGGCGCCAACGACGTCTACATGTGGCAGGGCGGGGCGCCGCAGCTCGTCACCTCCGGCAAATGCTGCGGCTCCACCTTCGCGACCGCGACCGCCGACGCCGGCGCCGTCTTCTTCACCACCACAGAGGCGCTCTCGCTGGAAGATGGCGACGGCAGCGCCGACATCTACGAGCAGAGCGTGGCGGGGGGAGCGCCGGTCCTGATCTCCGCCGGCGACGGCGCCTGCGCCCCCTGCGGCGATGGCTTGTTCGCGGCGCGCTTCAACCGCGCCTCCGCCGATGGATCGAGGGTCTTCTTCACCAGCGCCGAGCAGCTCTCCAGCGATGACTTCGACGCCGACGACGACATCTACGCGCGCAGCGTCGGCGACGACGAGACCGCGCTCTCGACCCCGGCCTCGGGCCCCTGCCCGGCGAGCGTCTGCGATGCCACCTTCGTCGGCGCCTCCGGCGACGGTCGGCACGTGTTCTTCCAGACCTCCGAAGCGATGGTCCTGGCCGATGACCCCGACTCCGAACCGGACATCTACGAACGGGCCTACGAAGGCGGCCTCGGCGGCGAGGTCACGCGGCTGGTCTCGACCGGCAACTCGGCGGGCCTGACTCTGGGCCCGGCCCCCCCCGAGCTCGAAGCGACGGACCCCGGCCCCTCGGGCAGCTCGACCCAGACGGCTGTCGTCGGCCAGGCCGCGCCGGGCTCGGCGATCAAGGTCTACGTCAATCCCGGCTGCACCGGGAAACCGGTCGCCACCGGCAGCGCCGAGGAACTGGCCGACCCGGGGATCGCGGTCACGGCCGCCGCCGGGACAACCACCAGCTTCTGGGCGACCGCCGAAGCCAAAGGCTTCACCTCACTGTGTTCGAACTCGGTCAGCTACACCCACGAAAGCGCCGCGCCGCCCCCGCCCCCGCCCGGCCCGTCGGATGGCGGCGGTGCCCCCGTCGGCGGCGCCAATTCGGCGCCGGCGGGGGCAGCGCCCGCGGCCCCGGTCAAGACGCATGACGGCATCGCCTACGTGGCGCCGCTCACCCGGATCACCTTCGGGCCCAGCGCCAAGACGCGCTACCGGCGGCCGGTGTTTCGCTTTACCGACTCGACCGGCCAGCCCGGGACCCACTTCACCTGCAGCCTCGACCGAGGGAGATGGAAGCCCTGTGGGACGCCGTTGAAGCTGCCGCGGCTGAGGCCCGGCAGGCACGTCTTCAAGGTCAAGGCCGTGAACGCGGTCGACGTGCCCGAGACCCACCCGGTCAGCCGCGTGTTCAAGGTGGTGGCCCGGTGAGCCGCCTGCTGCGGCGGCTGGTCAGCGCCCCTGAGGAGGAGGCCGGCTTCACCCTGATCGAGCTGCTGGTCGCGGCGGCGATGAGCGTCGTCATCGTCGGCGCCGCCGGCTCGATGATGATCAGCGCCGTCCAGACCCAGCCGGAGCTGAGCAAGCGCGCCCAGGACGTCTCCAGCGCCCGCTGGATCCTCGAGCGGATGACCCGCGAGATCCGCAACGGGATCGCGGTCGAACCCGGTGCCACCGGCTCGGTCGTCTCCTTCAAAGCCTACGTCCGCCAGACCAGCTGCGGGAGCGGCACGCCGTTACCGCCCGCATCGTCGGCGATCGAATGTCGGATCACCTACGACTGCTCCAGCGGCACCTCCTGCACCCGAAAAGAGGCGGATCCCGACCTCCCGACCGGCGGCACGCCGAAGACGATCTTCACCGGCATCGCCAGCAGCAAAGTCTTCAACTTCTCGCCCAGCGCGAGCGAAGCCACCTTCGTCGGCGTCACCCTGCGCTTCCCGAATCCCGACGGCGACGGTTTCCTCACCATCTCCGACGGCGCCAGCCTGCGGACCGCGGACGTGCTCAACTGATGCGCGCCCTGCTGAACAGGATCGAGGTTCCCCACGGCGAGCAGGGGCTGACGATCATCGAGGTCGTGGTCGCCGCCGTGGTGCTGGCGATGGGCGCGATGGCGACCTTCGGGATCCTCGCCTCGGCGGCCAAGAACGCGCAGCGGGCGAAAGCGAGCCAGGTGGCCCTCGACCTCGCCCAGGAAGAGATGGAGCGGCTGCGGGCGATCCCCTATGACGACCTCGCGGTCAGCAGCCTGCCGGCGCACTCGACCAGCAGCCTCAATCCGGACTACCGGGTGCAGGGCAGCACCTTTGCGCTGAAACGGACCCCGGTCGGCGAATACGGGCCGCTGGTGGTCGGCGAAGCCGGCTTCAGCCCCGAATCCGAATTCATCAGCGGCAACCCCAAAGCGGGGGGCGTTACCGGCACGATGTTCCGCTATGTGGTCTGGCGCAACGACGACAGCTGCCCCGAGGAAGAGTGTCCGGGCAGCGAGGACTACAAGCAGATCGTCGTCGCGGTGCAGCCCAGCAAACCGGGCAGCCAGCAGGGCGAACGCGGCTACGTCGAAGTCCAGTCGGGCCGGATCGACCCCGAGTCCCTGAACGAACCGCCGCCCGGGGAAGACGAAGAAGAACCCGAAGGCGGGCCGGGTGGCGGTGGCAGCTCGGTCACGGCGCAGCAGTTCTACCTCTCCGATACGCCCTGCGCCGCCAGCGGTCCGACCGTGCGCGCCACGATCGCCGGCGACCATCTCCTCCACAACACCCTCGGGACCTGCGCCAGCGGCCCGCAGACCGGGTCCAGCAAAGTCGGCGCCCCCGACGCCCTCTTGCTCTCCGGGCCGCCCGACCCCGACCCCGAAGACGACTCCAACCCGGCGCTCTACGACTACTCCAACGACTTTTACCTGGAGCCGACCCCCGACACCGACAAGGGCCTGCAGATCCGCCACGACGACACCGAGGGCTGTCAGTACGACCCGACCGGGACCGCCAACCCCGAGTCGCAGGTGCATCGCTGGGTCACCGACCACTTCGCCCAGAGCTTCAGCATGAGCGGCAAGGTGACGCTCGAGTTCTACACCCGCACCCTCAACGACGCCCTCTACACCGGCAAACTCTGCGTCTACCTCTTCGATCGGGGCGAAGAAACCGTCGCTGGCGAACTCGTCGCCAAAGACACCTTCCTCGCCGACAGCGGCAGCGGCGACCTCTACTGGTACTACGAACCGGAGGGAACTGGCTTCTGGCCCCGAAACACCTGGACCAAGGTGCGCTTGACCATGGACTTCGCCCCCCACACGATCGACGCCGACAACCGGCTCGGCGTCGCGCTCAGCGTCGACCCGGCGGTGACCCCCGCCGACGCGATCCCGGTCATGTACGACCACCCGAACTATCCGACCCGGATCGAGGTCGACACGACGACGCCGATCGAAGGCGGCTAGCGATGGTCGCCGCCGCGCTGTTCGCCTTCCTCGGAGGGCTGGTTCTCGGCAGCTTCGTCACCGTCGTCGCCCACCGGGTGCCGCGTGGAGAATCGATCGTCGGGCCGCGCTCGCGCTGTCCCCGCTGCGGCGCCCAGATCGCCGCCTACGACAACGTCCCGCTGTTCTCCTGGCTGGCGCTGCGGGGTCGGGCGCGATGCTGCGGGGAGGCCATCTCCCCCCGCTATCCGCTCACCGAGCTCGCGCTCGGTCTCCTCTACGCGGCCACCGTCCTCGTCCTCTGGGACGAGCCGAGCGAGATCGCGCTGGGCCTGGTCTTCGTGACGATGCTGCTGGCGGTCACGCTGACCGATCTCGAGCGGCGGATCATCCCCAACAAGATCCTTTTCGTCGCCGCTTTGCTGGGGGTGGCGATCGTCGTCGCGACCGATCTCGACAGCCTGCCCGACCGCGCGATCGCCGCCGCCGGGGCGGGCGGCCTGCTCTTCCTCACCGCCCTCGCCTACCCGCGCGGGATGGGCCTCGGCGACGTCAAGCTGGCGGCCGCGATGGGCCTGTTCCTGGGCCGCAACGTGGCCCCGGCGATCCTCGTGGCGCTGCTGGCCGGCTCCCTGGTGGGCCTGGCGATGATCGCCCGCCACGGGGCCGCCGCGCGCAAGCGGGCGATCCCGTTCGGCCCCTTTCTCGCCCTCGGGGGAGTCGTCGGGCTGCTCGCCGGGGATCAGCTCGTCGACTGGTATCTAGGCACCTTCTCGTAGAACCGTCCAGGTTCTCCTAGAAATAAGTAGTTGCAGGGCGAAAGGTTCGCGGCCTTTCTGTCGATCCATGGTCTGCGGGCTCGACAGCGCCGCCTCGGTTTTTCCCTTATGCAACTGACCCGAAAGAAGAAGACCCCGGCCGTGGTCGGCCTCGACATCGAGGCCGGCAGCATCGCCGCGACCGAAGTGCGGGTCAACGGCACCGCCCAGGTGACCGCCTCGGCGATCGCCCCGCTGGCGCCCGGGACCTTCCACGAGGGCGAGGTGGTCGACGCCGACCGTCTCACCGCCGCCCTCAAGTCGCTCTTCTCCGAACACAAGCTCGCCAAGCAGGTCCGGCTCGGAATCGGCAACCAGCGCGTCGTCGTCCGCACCGTGCGGCTGCCGGCGATCGAGGACCCGAAGGAGATGGCGGCGGCGGTTCGCTTCCAGGCCCAGGAGCAGATCCCGATGCCGCTCGACCAGGCGGTGCTGGAGCACCAGGTCGTCGGCGGCGTTCCGGCCGAGGAGGGCGCGACCCCCCAGGTCGACGTGATCGTCGTCGCCGCCCGCCGCGACATGGTCTCCTCCTTCCTCGAGCCGATCCGCCAGGCCGGCCTGCACCCGGTCGGGATCGACCTCTCCGCCTTCGCGATGATCCGCGCCCTCGCCGCTGTCGAGGCGAGCGCCGCCAACGGCGAGCGTCCCTCCTCGGCGGTCCTCTACTGCAACCTCGGCGATATCACCAACCTCGCCGTGGCCCGCGGGACCTCCTGCCTCTTCACCCGGGTCTCGCACGTCGGCCTGGAGGCGATCGCCGCCGAGCTGGCGGCGAGCCGCGGCCTCGTTCCCGAACACGCGACGCAGTGGCTCAGCTATGTCGGCCTCGAGCGGCCGGTCGAGCAGATCGAGGGCGACCCGGAGACCGTCGCCGCGGTCCGCCTGGCGCTCGAGGACGGGGTCACCGGGCTGAGCGACGAGCTGCGCCTCTCCCTCGACTACTACGGCGCCCAGGAAAGCGCGCTGCCGGTCGAGCGGATCGTGCTCTGTGGCCCGGGCAGCATGATCGCCGGGCTGCCGGGGCGGATGGAAGCCGGCCTCGGCTTCGAGCTCGGGGTCTCCCGGCCCGCCGCCCTCTCCGGCTTCGACGACGCCTCCGCCGCGCGGCTGACCCTTCCCTACGGACTGGCGCTGGAGCACTAGATGCGTCCCGTCAACCTGATCCCGGCCGACCAGCGGCGTGGCGAGCAGGCGCCCCTGCGCACCGGCGCCCTCGTCTATCTCGTGATCGGCGCCTGCGTCGCGATCCTGATCGGGGTGACGGCGCTGGTCCTGATCGGCAACAAGGTCGCCGACAGCGAAGCCGAAGTCACCCGGCTCCAGCGCGAAGACGCCGTCGTTGCCGCCCAGGCGCGGCGGCTCGCCTCCTACACCCAGTTCAAGATTCTCAGCGAACAGCGCGCGCAGACCGTCAGCAGCCTCGCCGACAGCCGCTTCGACTGGGAGCGGGTGATGCGAGAACTCTCCCTGGTCCTGCCGAGCGACGTCTGGCTGGTCGACCTGACCGCGACCGCCGCGCCGGGCGTCGGCGTCGCCGGCGGTTCGTCCGCCGGTTCCGGTCTGCGCTCGTCGGCCCCGGGGCCTGCGCTCGAACTCAACGGCTGCGCCAGCGGCCAGCAGGCCGTGGCCGGTTTCGTCACCAGCCTCAAGGACATCGACGGGGTGACCCGGGTCGGGGTCGAGGCGTCCGAAGTCGCCGGCAGCGAAGGCGGCGCCGGCGTCTCGGCCGGCGGCAACTCGGGTTCGGGCGGGGCGGGCGAAGACTGCCGCACCCGCGACTTCATCGCCAAGTTCCAGGTGGTCGTCGCCTTCGACGCGGCGCCGGTCCCGATCACCAGCGCGACCGAAGTGGCCGCTCCGGCGGAACCGGCGGAATCGAGCGAATCCTCCGAAGAACCGGCGGGCGGCTGAGATGAAGCTCGAGATGAAATCGACCAACGGCCTGATCGTCGCGATGCTGATCGTCGCCGCCGTCGCCATCGCCTTCTGGATGCTCGCTCTCAGCCCCAAGCGCGAGGAAGCGGCCAAACTGGACGCGAGGGTCGGGCAGCTCGAAGCCTCGATCGCCCTGCATCGCGCCGAAGTCACCGAAGGGGAAGCCGCGCGCGACGAATTCTCCGACGACTACCAGCAGCTGGTCGTGCTCGGCAAGGCGGTGCCCGGCGACGACGACACCGCTTCGCTGCTGGTTCAGATCAGCCACATCGCCGAGAAGACCGGAGTCGAATTCCGCGATCTCGAGCTCAATTCCCAGTCGGGTTCTGCCGCTCCGCCGGCGACGCCCGCCAGCGCCGGCACCGAACCCGTCTCGGCCACCGAGGCCGCCGCCTCGCTGCTGCCGCTGGGAGCGGCGATCGGGCCGGCGGGCCTCGCGGTGATGCCCTACACGCTCACCTTCGACGGCAGCTTCTTCAAGATCGCCGACTTCATCGAGGAAATCGACTCGCTGGTCAAGACCAGCAACGAAGACGTCACCGTCGACGGGCGCCTGCTCACGCTCGACGCCTTCTCCCTCGCAGCCGACGCCGACAAAGGCTTCCCGGCGCTCGAAGTCACCTTTGCCGTCACCACCTACCTGACGCCGCCGAGCGAGGGCGAAACGGCCGGGGCGACGCCGTCCAGCCCGGGGACGGCGCTTGCGACCCCGGCCTCGGCCACGATCGGAGAAGCGCCGTGAACCGACTCAAGGGACCGGACCTGAAGGACCTGAAGGTGCCACCCGTGCTGAGGGAACTCTTCCAGGACCTGCGCGACCGTCGCCTGCTGCCGCTGCTGGCCCTGGTGCTGGTGGCGATCGTCGCCGTGCCCTTCCTGCTCGGCGAGAGCGGCGAAGAAGAAGGCGCTTCGAGCTCGCCGACCCTGGGGGCGATGCCACAGACCGCCGAAGCGGCGCGCCTGACCGTGGTCGAGGCCAAGCCCGGTCTGCGCGACTACCGCAAGCGGCTGCGGGCCCGGGTTGCTACCGATCCGTTCAAGCAGCGCTACACGAAGCCGGTCCTGAAGGGGGCGAAGCTGCAGTCCGAAAGCTCCACCTCCGGTGGCTCCGGGTCTTCCTCCTCCACTTCCACGACCACTGAATCCTCGGGAGGCGCCGTCGTCGAATCCCCGACCGAAGGCGGGGCGGGCGCCGAACCGGGTGGGGGGAGCGGTGGCAACGGCAGCGGTGGCGGTGGCGGTGGCGCAGATACGCCGCCGTTGACCCTCTTCGCCTTCGCGGTCGACGTGCAGTACTCGCACACCGAAGAGAAGGCCGACGGCAGCGTCGAGATGGGGGCTCCGACCAAGCGCGAAAAGGTCAAGCCCTACACGCCACTGCCCGGCGTCAAGGCTCCCGTCGTCACCTACCTCGGCGTCGGCACGGAGGCCAAGACGGCGTTGCTGATGGTCTCCAAAGACGTCACCGCCGTGTTCGGCGACGGCAAGTGCGTCTCGGGGACCGACAGCTGCGAACTGATCGAAGTCGAACCCGGGATCCCGGAGACCTTCGAATACGGGCCCAACCACGTCCGCTACAAGATCAACGTGCTGAAGATCGTGCCGCTGGTCAGCGGGCATCTCTAGACGCCACGCCACGGCTTCCCATTGCTTCAGTAAGTGAAGCCATGTGGCTACACTTGTTGAAGCGAGGCAAATCGATCTTCTGCCTCGATCACGCGATGAGTGCTCTCAGCAACTCCACCTGCCCCGTCTGTCGGACCGCGGAGGTCGTCTGCGGCAAGTGGACGCTGCTGCTGATCCGCGACCTCGCCGACGGCAACAGCCGCTTCTGCGAGCTCGAGCGCTCGCTCGAGGGGATCAGCCCGCGCACCCTCTCGCTGCGCCTGCGGGCGCTGGAGGAGGAGGGGATCGTCGAGCGCCACACCTATCCCGAGGTCCCGCCCCGGGTCGAGTACGCGCTGACCCGCAAGGGCGAGGCGCTGGTGCCGCTGATCGACGACATGCGCACCTACGGCACCCGCTGGCTGCTGGCCGAAGACGCCGAGCCGGCCGCCGTATAGCGCTGGCGACTTTCGCCCCACCCTGGTGTGGTCAAAGTAGCGGTCGCTGCCGGCCGCTTGCAAGGCATCGTGCAGGCGCAGGAGCGCCGGGTGGGGGGCGGAAGCCTGAGCCGTGCGTGACTTCCTGCTCAACGAAGCGCTGAAGCGGCTGGCGACCGAGGCCGCGACGCACTTCAGCACCCTCGTCGCCAGCGGCGACCAGATCCCCTTCGACGTCGCCGCCGACGACGGCGAGGACGCCGCCTTCTACAGCTACGTGCCGCTGACCTCGCGCTTCGTCGAGGAGCGGGCCGGGGAGCTGCGCCTGCTGCCCAGCTTCGGCCCGGCGCGCGAGGCGGCGGTCGAGGCCGGGGTCGCGGCGTCGTTCCTGGAGGCGCGCGGCGAGTCCGTCCCCGCCGATCCCGGCGAGCGGGCGGAGCTGATGCTCACCACCTTCATCTCCTCGCTCTGGGAGGGCAGCACCGAGTTCTCGCTCGATCGGGCGCGGCTCGACAGCGCCCTCTCGATGCTCGACGCCGAAGCCCGCGACGCCGACGACGCCGAGGTGGTGATCGTCCCGATCGTCGGTCTGCGGATGTCGAGCGCGCGCCTGCAGCTGCCGCACGGAGTGCGGATCGTTCGCGCCGACTCGGTCGAGGCGCCGATCGAGGCGATGCGCAGCGAGGGCATGGGCCGCGCCTCCTGGGAGCCCCAGTACCTCGCCGTCGCCGACCAGCACGAGCAGGACGGCGCCGAGGCGGCGCTCGACCAGCTGCGCGAGCTGATCAGCGTGATGCGGCTCTTCAAGGGCGGCGGCATCGGCCTCGGTCCCTACGCCTTCGCCCCGACCGGGGAGGGCTGCTGGCGGCGGATCGCCACCGGCGCCCCGGCGACTCGGCCCGGTGGCTATCGCCTCAGCGACGAGGAGGCCGCCGAGCTGGCGGAGCTTGCGAGCACCTTGGAGGCCCGCCCGGATCCCGACAGCGCCCTCACCTGGGCCGTCGGCCGCTTCGAGATGGGCTGCGAACGCGAGAGCGCGCTCGACGGCCTCAGCGACCACCTGCTGGCCCTGCGCGCCGTGCTCGAGGGCCACGGCCCGGTCGGCGCCTCGCTGCCGATGCGCGCCGCGGCCTTGATCTCCGACGACTCGTTGGGCCGGATCGATGCCCGTGAGCAGGTCGAGGAGACCCTGGAGCTGGAGCGGGCCCTGATGAACGGCCGCTCGCTCGGCAACGGCGTCCAGCTCGCCGGCTGGACCGAGGAAAGCGTGCGCCGGCTGCTGCTCCAGGCCGCCCTCGGCGAGCTCGGCAGCGACCTCAGCGCCACCGCCGACGAGACCCTGATCGCCACCGGCCTCGAAGAAGGCGACGCCGAGATCGCCTTCGCCGAGGAGGAGATCGCGCCACCCGTCGAGCCGGTCGAGCCCGTGGCCGAGATCCGCGTCTCACAGCTTCCGCCCCGCAGCGTGCCCCCCGAGCCCATCGAACCGACCGAGGAGACCTACATGGAGCAGGAGACCCGGATCATGGAGCCGATCCCGGCCGAAGACGAGATCAGGATCACGGCGACGCCGTGGCTCGAGGAGATCTCCGACGAGCGCCGCGGCGACTCGCTCGAATGGCCGGCCGCCGACGAGCGTGACATCGAGCACCGCGAGCGCATCGACACCCCGCGCGTGCGCCATCTCTTCCCCGTGCCCGAGGACGCCGACTGGGAGGTCAGCCACCTCGAGTTCGACTACGGCCACTACGGCCCCGGCCGCCGCGCCAGCTAGGAGCGGCCGGCGGCCATGGCGATTCGCTCGTCGCCGGTGGCGAACAGGTAGCGGTTGATCTCGGCCAGGCCGGCGAGGTCGTGCACGTCCTCGTCCAGGTAGGGGACGCGGATCACGCCGCGGGTGCCCAGCTCGCGGGCGAGGTGGTCGATGTTGCGGGCGTCGCGCTCGGCCAGGGCCTGGTAGTCGGAGAAGTTGGCCGCCACCCGCCGCGCCAGGTCCTCGTCGTCCAGCTTCCCGGCCAGGGCCTGGGGAAGGTCGTCCGGCTCGCCGCCCAGCTCCTCCGCCGGGTAGTGGACCTTGTTGACGACGACCCCGCCGAAGGGCAGCTTCGCCTCGACCAGCTTGCGGTGGAAGTAGACGGCCTCCTCGACCGGCTCCCCCTGCGGGCCGCAGACGACGAGGAAGCAGGTGCCGGGGTCGGCCAGCAGCTTGTTGACCCGCTTGGCGCGAGCCTGGAAGCCGTCGACCATGCCGCTGAAGGCGTTGAAGAACTCGGCCAGGTCGGCCAGCAGGTCGAAGCCGACGATCCGTTTGAAGATCCCCAGCGCGACCGCGGCGCCGCGGCCGGCGACCCGCGCCGCCAGCCCGGTCGGCTTCATGAACATGCGCAGCGATTTGCCTTCGATGAACTGGGTCAGGCGCTTCGGCGCGTCGAGGAAGTCGAGCGCGTTGCGGCTCGGCGGCGTGTCCAGCACCAGCAGGTCGAACTTGCCCTCGGTGTGCAGCTCGAACAGCTTCTCCATCGCCATGTACTCCTGCGAGCCGGCGAGGGCGCTGGAGATCTGCTGGTAGATGCGGTTCTCGAGGACGCGGTCGCGCGACTCCTCGTCCGGGGCCTGGCGCGCGACCAGCTCGTCGAAGGTGGCCTTTGCGTCGAGCATCATCGCCCACAGCTCGCCCTTCATCTCCACCCCCTGCTTGGCGAACAGCTTCGGGTCGACCCGGCGCGCCTCGTTGCCCAGCTCCTTCAGCCCGAGCGAGTCGGCGAGCCGCTTGGCGGGGTCGATCGTCAGCACGCATACCTTCAGGCCCTGGGCCGCCATCCCGGTCGCGATCGCCGCCGAGGTGGTCGTCTTGCCGACCCCGCCGGAGCCGGCGCAGATGCAGATCTCCTTGCCGTCGAGGACCTCGCCGAGGGTCGGCATCAGGAGAGCCTCCGCGAGAGCCGCCGCGCCGCCTCGGGGCCGAGGTCGGGCTCGAAGAGGAAGGGGAGGGTCTTGACCGGGGCCTCGACCCGGCGCCGCAGGCGCGAGAGCTGGGCGCGCTGGGAGCGGGCCCGGCCGTGCTCGGAGAGCGCCGCCCGCGCCGCCGCCCGCACCGCTCCCTCCTCGCCGTCGGCCAGCGGCCGCAGCAGCTCGGCCTCGGGTTTCGAGAAGCGCTCGGGATAGAGGCCGTTGAGGTAGACGCGGTCGACCGCGACCCCGACCTCGTCGCGCAAATCCTTCTCGAGGGCGGCGGACTCGTTGACCGGCATCTCCTCCGGCAGGGCGACGATCGCGACCCCAGTGTGGTCGTGGTCGGTGATGAAGCGGTCGAGCGTCTGCGCCTGCGAGTGGATCGGGCCGACGCGGGCGATGTTGGCGAAGGTGCGCGGCGTCTGCAGGAAGCCGACGCCGTGGCCGGTGGCGGGGGCGTCGACGATCACCAGGTCGTACTTGCGGCCCTTCTTGACCTTGCGGTCGAGCTGGGCCAGCTCCCAGATCTTGCCGATCGTCACCAGCTCCTTGAGGCCCGGGGTGGCGGCGGCGAGGTAGTTGAAGATGCGGCTGCGGAAGAGCATGTCGCGCATCGCCCGCACCTTCAGCTGCAGCAGCACGTACTCGCGCATCGACT
>Ga0070691_10000501_pt1 | contig 14709 bp, 9 predicted proteins | sample KBSK1101metaG_FD_64673 | JGI IMG/M metagenome (GOLD analysis project Ga0070691, IMG submission 64673) | Corn, switchgrass and miscanthus rhizosphere microbial communities from Kellogg Biological Station, Michigan, USA - KBS K1-10-1 metaG | ecosystem: Host-associated > Plants > Roots >... | reverse complement strand
CGCCTGAAGAACGTCGCGGACGTCACCCTCGGTGCCGAAAACTACGACTTCAACGTCGCCTTCGACGGCAATCGTTCGGTGTTCATGGGCATCAACGCGGCGCCGGACGCCAACGTGCTGGACGTGATCGACCGCGTACGCAAGGTGTTTCCGTCGATCCAGGCGCAGATACCGACCGGCATCACCGCGCGGATCGTGTTCGACGGCACCGATTACATCCGGACTTCGATCGACGAGGTGGTGAAGACCCTTGCCGAAACGCTGATCATCGTGACGGCGGTGATTTTCCTGTTCCTCGGGACCCTGCGTTCGGTGTTGATCCCGGTGATCGCGATGCCGTTGTCGTTGATCGGCGCGTTCCTGGTGATGCTGTTGCTGGGCTATTCGATCAACCTGCTCACCCTGCTGGCGCTGGTACTGGCGATCGGCCTGGTGGTGGATGACGCGATCATCGTGGTCGAGAACGTCGATCGCCACATGAAGGAGCACCAGCCGCCGCTGCAGGCGGCGCTGCTGGCCGCGCGCGAGCTGGCCGGCCCGATCGTGGCGATGGCGGTGGTGCTGGTCGCGGTGTACGTGCCAGTCGGTTTCCAGGGCGGCCTGACCGGCGCGCTGTTCACCGAATTCGCGTTCACGCTGGCCGGTGCGGTGGCGATCTCGGCGATCGTCGCGCTGACGCTGTCGCCGATGATGTGCTCGCGCTTCCTGCGCGAAGCCGATCATGAAAAACCATTCGTCAAGCGCATCGACAGGGTCGCCGATGCGATTCGCGACCGTTACCGCAGGATCCTGCATTCCTCGCTGGATACGTGGATCGTGGCGATCGTGTTCGGAGCGCTGATCCTCTTGGGCAACGTGTACCTGTTCAAGACCGCCAAGTCGGAACTCGCGCCCCAGGAAGACCAGGGCATCGTGCTGACCAACACCCAGGGCCCCCCGAACGCCACCATCACCCAGATGGGGTTGTACTCGAAGCAGGTGTTCGACATCGCAAAGTCGCTGCCCGAATACACCCACATCTTCCAGGTTGATGGCGCGCAGGGTGTCAACAGCGCGTTCGCCGGCATCATGCTGAAGCCGTGGGGCGAGCGAAGCCGCGGCGCCGACCAAGTCCAGCAGGAAGTACAGCAGAAGGTCAGCCAGATCGCCGGCGCGAACATCGCGGTGTTCCAGTTCCCGTCGCTGCCGGGCGCCTTCGGGTTTCCGGTGCAATTCGTGATCAAGACCACCGAACCGCTGCAGAACCTGAATGATGTCGCGCAGCAGGTACTGGCGAAGGCCAAGGCGTCGGGCATGTTCTCCTACGTCGACAGCGACCTCAAGATCGACCAGCCGCAGGCCACGTTGATGCTCGATCGCAGCAAGGTCGCGGCGCTGGGTATGACCCAGCAAAGCGTCGGCGCAGCCTTGTCGGCGGCGCTGGGCGGCAACTACGTCAACTACTTCTCGATCTCGGGACGTGCCTACCGCGTGATCTCGCAAGTTGCGCAGTCCGATCGCCTGAATCCGGCGCAGCTCGACAACTACTACATCAAGACGCCTTCGGGCGACATGATCCCGGCCTCGACCGTGGCGCACCTGACCTACCAGACGGTGCCGGAGTCGATCAACCACTTCCAGCAGTTGAATTCGGCGACGATCGGCGGCGTGATCGCGCCCAGCGTGTCTTTGGGGCAGGCGCTCACGTTCATGCAGGACACCCTGAAGCAGGTCGCGCCATCGGGCTATGCCGCCGATTACGCGGGCCAATCGCGTCAGTTCATGCAGGAGTCCGGCGGCTTCCTGTTCACGCTGATGTTTTCGATCATCATCGTGTTCCTGGCGCTGTCGGCGCAGTTCGAGAGCTTCCGCGACCCGATCGTGATCCTGGTGTCGGTGCCGATGGCGATCTTCGGGGCGTTGCTGTTCATCAACCTCGGGCTGTCCACGCTCAACATCTACACCGAAGTGGGCCTGGTGACCCTGATCGGCCTGATCAGCAAGCACGGCATCCTGATGGTGCAGTTCGCCAACGATGCGCAGCGCCTGCACGGTTTCAGCAAGCGCGATGCGATCGAGGAAGCCGCCGCGGTGCGGTTGCGCCCGATCCTGATGACCACCTTCGCGATGGTGCTGGGCGTGATCCCGCTGGTGATCGCCGCGGGCGCGGGCGCGGCCGGGCGCCACAGCATCGGCCTGGTGATTTTCACCGGCATCTCGATCGGCACCTTGTTCACGCTGTTCGTGGTGCCGGCGATGTACCTGCTGCTGGGTCAGGACCACCACGCCGAACGCAGCGAAGATGCCGACGGCATCGAAGTGTTGCCACCGCCCGAGCCGCAACCGCACTGAGCGGTTCGACGGATGTGATCGACGGGGCAGCGCAAGCTGCCCCGTTTTCGTCTGGCGGCGGTGCTATCGTTCGCGTTCGCGCGCCATTGGTGCGACTGTCGGGACACGCTGGCTGGCGCCACGCCCCGGGGAATCTTCAATGTCCGAAGCCACCGCCACCGTCTTCAACCACAACGTCGTCGCGCAACGGCCGGGTGCGCGCACCGATGCCGAACCGCCGGTGCAACACATCGTGGTGGTGGGCGGCGGTACCGCCGGCTGGATGACCGCGCTGCTGCTGGCCAACTCCGCGTACGGCGCGCGACTCAAGGTGACGGTGCTGGAATCCCCGCAGGTCGGCGTGATCGGGGTGGGCGAGGGTTCCACGCCGTGGCTGCGCGGGTTCTTCGAGAGCCTCGGCATCGAGGAAGCCGAGTGGATGCCGCAATGCCACGCCACCTACAAGGCCGGCATCAGCTTCGATGGGTGGTCCACGCGGCCGGGCCACGAAGGCTATTTCCATGCGTTCGCGTCGATGCTCGACAACATGACGATGGCGCCCTTCATCGACAACGTGCACGCGCGGCTCGATCGCGCCGACGTGTACGCGCATCCCGACCGGTTCTTCATTTCCGCGCGGCTGGCGCGCGATTGCAAGGCGCCGCGGCCGCAGGAAAGTTTTCCGTTCGACGTGTGGTACGGCTTCCATTTCGATTCGGTGCTGCTGGGCCGGTTCCTCCAGAAGAAGGCCGTGCAGCGCGGCGTGCAGCACGTCGCCGGCCATGTCGTCGATGTGCAGCGGCGCGAAACCGGTGACATCGCCTCGCTCACGCTGAAGGACGGCGGCACGCTGGCCGGGGATTTCTACGTCGATTGCACGGGCTTTGCGTCCCTTTTGACCGGCAAGGCGCTCGGCACGCCGTTCGTGTCGTTCAAGGACAACCTGTTCAATGACGCTGCGGTCGCCATTCAGGCGCCGCACGACGGCGCGATCATGCCCAAGACGGTTTCGACCGCGCTGGGCCATGGCTGGGTCTGGAAGATTCCGCTGACGACGCGGTACGGCTACGGCTACGTCTACAGCTCGGATTTCTGCACGCCGGAAAATGCCGAAAAGGAATTGCGCAGGCACCTCGGCTTGCTGGATGCCGACATCCCTGCGCGTCACCTGAAGTTCCGGCCCGGGCGGTCGGCGCAGCCGTGGAACCGCAACTGCGTCGCCAACGGACTGGCGCAGAGCTTCATCGAGCCGCTGGAAGCCACCACGCTGCTGTTCGTGCAGCGCACCGCCGAGATGCTGGTGGCGGCGCTGGAGAAGGGGGACTTGAGCGAAAATGCGCGCAAGCAGTTCAACGACACGTTGAACGGACGGGTCGAAGGCACGCGCGATTACATCGTCACCCACTTCAAGACCAACACCCGCACCGACACCGACTACTGGCGCGCCAACGCCGCCAACACGAATTTGTCCGCGCCGTTGCAGCAACTGCTGCGCACCTGGCTGGCGAGCAAGCCGATCACCGCGGGCATCGCCAAGGGCACCTTCGGGCGCGGCTATCCGATCATGTCGTGGTACAGCCTGCTGGCGGGCGTGGGACTGTTTCCGGATCGTCGGGAAATGCGCGCGCCGACGCGGCAGGAGGCGCGCTACAGCATGGCCGAAATCGACACCCTGCTCGATCGCAGCGCGATGAACTTTCCCGATCATCGCGAATTCCTGCGCGCGATCCCGCCCAAGCCGAAGCCGTCGTCGCTGCAGGTGTACTTCTGGTAAGCGGTTTCGTGCCGCGCGGCGCCGGTCACGGTGTTATCGTGCGCATCTTCCTCCGCGTGCCGAGGTTCCTTCGATGCGAACGATCCTGCGTTGCTTGATCCTGACCGCTTTGCTGATGCTGGCGAGTGCGCCCGTTTTCGCGAACGAGGCGCTGCCCGCCGACCTGGCCGCGAAGATCGACAAGATCGCGAATGACGCCTTGGCGAAATCCGGCGTGCCCAGCGCGTTGGTGGCGGTGGTGCGCGATGGCAAGCTTGCGTACGCGAAAGCCTACGGCCATGCGCGGCTCGATCCGAAGACGCCCGCGACGCCGGCGATGCGCTACAGCATCGGCTCGATCAGCAAGGAATTCACCGCGGCGGCGATCCTGCTGCTGCAGCAGCAGGGCAAGTTGAGCCTCGATGACAAGATCGCGAAGTTCTTTCCCGACCTCACCGACGCCGACCACATCACGATCCGGCAGATCCTTTCGCACACCTCGGGCTACCAGGATTTCTGGCCGCAAGACTACCTGATGCCGATGATGAAGCAGCCGACGACGCCGGCGCACATCATGGACGTCTGGGCCAGGAAGCCGCTGGATTTCACGCCGGGTTCGCAGTGGCAATACAGCAACACCGGCTACGTGATCGCGGGCGCGATCGTGCAGAAGCTCACCGGGCAGATTCCGTTCGAGTTCCTGCAGCAGCACGTGTTCTCCAAACTCGGCATCAGCGACGCCTACGACACCAACGTTCATGCGCTGCCGGACACCGATGCCCGCGGCTACTCGCGCTTCGCGCTGGGTCCGCTGCGTCCTTCGCAGAAGGAGGGCGTGGACTGGATGTTCGGCGCGGGCGAACTGGCGATGACGGCCAGCGATCTCGCGAAATGGGATATTGCGATGATCGGCCAGACGTTGCTGCAACCAGCTTCGTGGCGCGCGATGCAGACCGACGTGCTGTTGAAGAACGGGCTCGGTTCGGGCTACGGCCTCGGAGTGTTCGTCGGCAAGATGGACGGCCACCGCATGATTTCGCACGATGGCGAGGTGATGGGCTTCACTGCCGGCAACACCATCTTCCCGGACGACAAGGTCGCGGTGGTGGTGTTGACCAACCAGGACGCGGTCGGCACGTTCAGCGCGATCGGCAAGGGCATCGCCAAGGCCCTGTTCGAAGTGCACGATCCTGCCGCGACCAGCGCGCTTGCGCAGGCCAAGACGATTTTCGCGGGCTTGCAAAAAGGCAAGATCGACCGCAGCCTGTTCACCGCCAACGCCAACAGCTATTTCAGCGACACCGCACTGCACGATTACCGGACCAGCCTTGCGCCGCTCGGCAAACCGGAATCGTTCACCATCCGCGCGGCCCGCAAGCGCGGCGGTATGCAGATGCGCGGTTACACCTTGACGTTCCCGAAGACCAAGCTCTCGATTACCACGTACGTGCAGCCGGATGGCAAGCTGGAGCAGTACATCGTGGCGCCGAGTGATTAGAGTGTGATCGAACCCCTCTCCCTCGGGAGAGGGAAAAGCGAAAACCTTCGTGAGACTGTAACGCGCGGCAGAATCTGGATGATCAAGGCAGGCATTCCCCTCGGCCGCGAGACCGAATACCCAGCGACGGTCGATCCGACGGTGCTGTTTCCGGTCGCGCGCGTCGTGGCGCGCACGCCACTCGGCATTGACGATGCCGCGTTGCCGTTCACGGGCGCGGACATCTGGAATGCGTGGGAACTGTCGTGGCTGGACGCGCGCGGCAAGCCTTGCGTCGCGGTGGCCGAATTGCGGGTGCCGTGCGATTCGCCAAACATCGTCGAATCGAAATCGCTGAAGTTGTATCTCAACGGCTACGCGATGACACGCTTCGACGATGCTTCCGTGGTGCGCGAGCGCATCGCGCGCGACGTTTCGGCGTGCGTGGGCGCGGGTGTCGAAATCGCATTGTCGAAGCCGGCGGATTTCGAGCGCCTGCAGCCGGTGGAGTTCGCCGGCGAGCCGCTGGACGAACAGGCGCTCGACATCACCGATTACTCGGAAGCGCGTGCGGGACACCTGCGCGTGCAGCCGCATGCGCGGCTGGTCGAGGAGGCGCTGGTCAGCCACGCGTTCCGTTCGCGTTGTCCGGTCACCGGGCAGCCCGACTGGGCGAGTGTGCAGATTCGCTATCGCGGGATGCCGCTCGACCGCGCAGGCTTGCTGCGCTACCTGGTGTCGTTCCGCGAACACGCGGACTTCCACGAAGCCTGCGTCGAACGCATGTTCGTCGACATCCAGAGGCAATGCGCGCCGCCGCAATTGCTGATATATGCGCGTTTCCTTCGCCGCGGCGGCATCGACATCAACCCGTGGCGGGCCACGCCCGGCTTTGCCGCGACGCTCGCGAACCTGCGGGGCACGCGCCAGTAAGGCGAGCCAGGGGCCGCGCTCCGGTGGTTCACACACTTTGCGTTGTGGACGCGCCGCGCCGCGGAGTATCCTCGGCGGACTCCAACGCGGGAAAAAGGTGCCGTCATGCAACACGCATTCGATTACCTGATCGTCGGCGCGGGGATGGCCGGCGAAGCCGCGGCACAGGCGCTGCGTGAAGCCGACGCGAACGCCCGCATCGGGATGCTGGGCGAGGAATCGCACCCGCCCTATGATCGTCCACCGCTGACCAAGGCCTTGTGGAAGGACGGCAAGGAATCGGACATCTGGCGCCCGATCGACAAGGCGCGCGCGGACGTGCGGCTCGCGCGGCGCGCCACGAAGATCGACCGCCACGCGCACCTCGTGCACGATGATGCGGGTGATACTTGGCAGTATCGTAAGCTCCTGATCGCCACTGGCGGCACGCCGCGGAGGTTGCCTTCCGGCGGTGACGATTTCATTTACTACCGGACGTTCGACGATTACCAGCGGCTGCGCAAGGCGGTGAAGCCCGGTGCGCAGATCGCGGTGATCGGCGGCGGCTTCATCGGCAGCGAAATCGCCGCCGCGATGGCGATGAACGGTTGCAAGGTGACAATGCTGTTTCCGGACGATGCGATCGGCGCGCGGGTCTATCCCGAATCGCTGGCGGACGCGGTGACCGCGTATTACCGCGAGAAAGGCGTGGACGTGCGTGCCGGCGTGACGGTCAAGAGCGGCGCGAAAGACGGCGAGGGTGTGGCAGTCGAGTTGTCCGATGGCAGCACGTTGCGCGCCGACACGGTGGTCGCGGGATTGGGCATCGTTCCCAACACACGCCTTGCGGAAGATGCGGGTTTGAAAGTCGAGAACGGCATCGTGGTGGATGATCACCTGCAAACCTCCGACCCCGACATCTACGCCGCCGGCGACGTTGCCTCGTTTCCAGCCCCTGCATTGGACCATCGCATGCGCGTCGAACACGAAAACGCCGCGATCAGCATGGGCACCCGCGCGGGCAAGTGCATGGCCGGGCAGGATGCGCCTTACGACGAGTTGCCGTTCTTCTATTCGGATCTGTTCGATCTCGGCTACGAGGCGGTCGGCGTGCTCGATCCGCGCCTCGAAACCGTCGAGCAGTGGGTGACGCCCTTCCGCGAAGGCGTGGTGTATTACCTCGATGCAGGCCGCGTGCACGGGGTGCTGCTGTGGAACACCTGGGGCCAGGTCGACGCCGCGCGCAACCTGATCGCGTTGCCAGGCCCCTTCGACGCCGAGAACGTGCGCGGGCGGTTGCCTTCGCAGGTCTGATACCGCGCATGGTGCATCGGACAAGACACACGGACGTGCCATGCCTCGCAAACCGCCCGAACCGTTCGTTCCCCTCGCCAAACCGGTTGCCGAAGTCCCGGAGGGCAGCCTCGCGGTGCTGAAGCGCAAGGCGCGCGACTGCCACGCGTGTCCATTGTGGAAGCCCGCCACACAGACGGTTTTCGGCGACGGCCCGGCCGATGCGGAAATCATGCTGATCGGCGAGCAGCCCGGCCTGCACGAAGACATCGAAGGCGAGCCGTTCGTCGGGCCCGCCGGACGGATGCTCGATCGCGCATTGGCGGAGGCCGGTCTCGATCGCGGCACGTTGTTCCTCACCAACACGGTCAAGCACTTCAAGTACGAGCAACGCGGCACGGCCAAGTTGCACAAGCGCGCCAACGCGGCGGAGCAGGCGGCGTGCCGGATGTGGTTGGCGGCGGAACTGGCGCGGGTACGCCCGAAGATCGTGATCGCGCTGGGTGCGATGGCGGCGCAGACGTTGTTCGGCAATGCGTTTCGGCTGAGCCGCGAGCGCGGCGAATGGCGTGTGTTGAGCGAGCACGCAGCCGGCATGGCCACCTGGCATCCGTCCGCGATCCTGCGTGGGCGCGATCGCAAGGACGCGATGTACCGGCAACTGGTCGAGGATTTGCGCGCCGTGGCGAAACGCGCTCAGTGAAAGTCGCGCGAACGCGTATCCAGCCGCCCCAGCAATGCCGTCCAGTCATGCAGCCGTTCCGCGATCAGGTGCTGCACGCCGTGCCGGCTTTCGAGCTTGCCTTCCACCGCGAGCAGGCGTGACTCCAGCATTTCGCGCCGCTGGCGGTGCGCGAGGTCATTCCAGACCACCACGTTGGTCATGCCGTCCTCGTCTTCCAGCGTCATGAAGATCGCGCCGCTGGCGGTTTGCGGACGCTGGCGCAAGGTCACGAGGCCCGCGGTGCGTACCTGCGCACCGTTGTCGCAGCGCTTCAATTCCGCCGAGCGCCGGCAGCGCCTGCGCGTGAGCAGTGCGCGCAGGAACGTCAACGGATGTGGCCCCAGCGTGGTGCCGGTCAATGCGTAATCGGCGCGGACGTCTTCCACGCGCGTCGGCAACGGCAGCATGACTTCGGCTTCGGCAACAGCCGGAGCGTCGGCAAACAAGGGCCTCGGCGATTCCACGCCGGCAATGCTCCAGCGTGCACGATGCCGGTGACCGGCAAGCCCGCGCAGCGCACCGGCATCGGCCAGCAGCGCGCGTTGCCGTGCATCCAGGCCCGCGCGCCGGCACAGGTCGGCCACGTCGTCGAAGGGGTGCAGCACGCGTTCCGTAGCAATGTGGTTTGCAACGTCCTCCGCAAAGCCGCGGATCATGCGCAGGCCCATGCGGATCGCGGGTCGGGTCGCGCCACGCGGCGTTTCCAGCACGCAATCCCACACGCTGTAACGCACGTCGACCGGCAGCACGCGGATGCCGTGCCGACGCGCGTCCTGCAGCAACTGGTCGGGCGAATAGAAGCCCATTGGTGCGGAGTTGATCAACCCGCATGCGAACGCCGCCGGCTCGTGGTATTTCAGCCAGCAACTCGTCCACGTGATCAACGCGAAGCTGGCGGCGTGCGATTCGGGAAAGCCGTAGCTGCCGAAGCCCTTGATCTGTTCGAACAGGTGGGCGGCGAAGGCCTGCGAATAGCCTTTGGCGAGCATCCCGCGCGCAAGCCGTTCGCGATGCGGCTCCAGTCCGCCGTGGCGCTTCCACGCTGCCATCGAGCGACGCAATTCATCGGCCTCGCCGGGCGAGTAACCGGCCGCGACGATCGCGATCTGCATCACCTGCTCCTGGAACAACGGCACGCCCAGCGTGCGCTCCAGCACTTCCTGCAACGCCGGCGACGGATAGTCGATCGGTTCCTCGCCACGCCGCCGCCTGAGGTACGGGTGCACCATGTCGCCCTGGATCGGGCCGGGCCGTACGATCGCCACCTCGATCACGAGGTCGTAGAAAGATTTCGGCTGCAGGCGCGGCAGCATCGCCATCTGCGCGCGCGACTCGATCTGGAACACGCCGATGGTGTCGGCGCGGCCGACCATTTCGTACACCGCCTCGTCTTCGGACGGAATGTCGGCCAACGTGATGTCGCGCCGGCCGGAGGCGCGCAGCAGGTCGAACGTCTTGCGGATCGCGGTCAGCATGCCGAGCGCGAGGCAATCGACCTTCAAGAGGCCGAGCACGTCGAGATCGTCCTTGTCCCACTGGATCACGGTGCGGCCTTCCATCGCCGCGTTCTCCACCGGCACCAGCGTGCTGAGGGGATGTTCGGACATCACGAACCCGCCGGGGTGCTGCGACAGATGCCGCGGCATGCCGATCAACTGCGCGGTCAATGCGATCACGCGACGCAGCAGCGGCGCGTCCGGATCGAAACCGCGTTCGCGCAGCACTTCATCCAGCCCCTGGGTGCCGCCCCAATGGTCCATGCAGCGTGCCAGCCGGTCGACCATGTCGGGTGGCAAGCCCAGCGCCTTGGCGATGTCGCGCATCGCACCGCGGCCGCGATAGGTGCTGGCCACCGCGGTGAGCGCCGCGCGCTCGCGTCCGTAGCGGCGGAACACGTACTGGATCACTTCCTCGCGGCGCTCGTGCTCGAAATCGATGTCGATGTCGGGCGGCTCGTTGCGCTCGCGCGACACGAAGCGTTCGAACAGCACGTTCATGCGCGATGGATCGATCTCGGTGACGCCGAGCGCGTAACACACCGCGGAATTGGCGGCGGAACCGCGCCCCTGGCACAGGATTTTTTCGCTGCGCGCGAATCGCACCAGGTCGTGTACGGTCAGAAAGTAGGATTCGTATTGCTTTTCAGAGATCAGTGCCAGCTCGTGTTCGATCAGCGCACGCGCCTTGTCCGGCACGCCCTCCGGCCAGCGCACGCGTGCGCCGGTTTCGGTGAGTTCACGCAGCCAGCTTGCGGCGGTGTGGCCTTGCGGCACCAGTTCGTGCGGATATTCGTAGCGCAGTTCTTCCAGCGAAAAGGTGCAGCGTGCCGCGATGCGGACGGTTTCTTCGAGAAGATCGGCGGGATAAATCGCAGCCAGCGCGCGGCGCGTGCGCAGGTGGCGTTCGCCGTTGGGGAACAACTTGAAGCCGGCCTGGTCCACCGTGGTCTTGTGGCGGATCGCGGTCAGCGTGTCCTGCAGCGCGCGCCGGCTGCGCACGTGCATGTGCACGTCGCCGGATGCAACCAGCGGCATGTCGAGCTCCGTCCCGACTGTGCGAAGCTGCGCGAGCCGCGCGGCATCATCCGGTCCGCGATGCAATTCCACCGCAAGCCACGTGCGTTCGGGAAACATGCGCCTGGTCCACGCGCCTTCCGCTGCGTCGGGCGATGCGGCGGGGATCCACAGCGCCAGCACTCCTTCATTCGATGCGGCGGCAATATCCTCGCGCAGCAGTCGATACGCCCCCTTGCCCGCGCGCCGCCGCGCCAGCGTCAACAGTTGGCAGAGCCGCGTGTAACCCCGCGCGTTTTCGACCAGCAAGACCAGCTTGGGACCATCCGCAAGTTGCACCTCGCTGCCCACGATCAGGCGCAGTCCGGTTTTGCGCGAAGCTTCCAGTGCGCGCACGATGCCGGCCAATGAAGCTTCGTCGGTGATCGCGAGCGCGGTGTATTCCAGTTTGGCCGCGCGCTCGAACAATTCGTGCGCGACCGATGCGCCGCGCTGGAAGCTGAAGGCCGAGAGACAGTGCAGTTCGGCGTAAGAGGAAGAATCGGAACAGCGGAAACGGCGCGATCCGGTGCCTTGTCCATTCCGGATTTCCGATTCCCGAATCCCGGCTTTCACGCAAACCATCCCTGCAGCATGAAAGGACCGTCATCGCCCGCGGGACGGAAGGCCCATGCACGCTGGTGCGAAGCGGTTTCGATGACATAGTAGTCGCGGCGCATGTCGGCGCCGTCCCACCAGCCGCTTTCGATCCGCTCGGGCCCGGCGAGGATTCGTTCCACACGCTCGCGCAAGGGAATGGGCCGCGCCAGCAGCCAGGTGGGACGCGGCGGCAGCGGTTCGTTCGTGATGCGGGAAACGCTGGAGGCGCGCGGAGCATCGGTGCCGGCATGGGTGCGCCACGCACGTTCCGGCCGATGATCCGGGTGCAACGCCAAACCGTGCACGGCCTGTTCGCCCAGCCGCGCGCGCAGGCGCTCGCGCAAGGCCTCCCACGTGACGGCCTGTTGGGGACGTGTATCGAAAAGATCGCGGCGCGTCGGCGTGAATGCCGGCAGTTCATCGGAGATCAGGCGCAGGCCGCATACCGGTTCGGGTAAACGCGTGCGCTCCAGCCGCGCGCGTGCGATCGCGAACAGCAATTCCGGGTCGCGTTCGGGCGCCAGCAGGCCGATGCGGATCCCGGTGGGTGCGCCGCGTTCGTGTTCGAAAGCCAGCGAGAAGCGCTGCGCGCCGCCATCGCGGCCGGCGAGGAAGGCCGAAAAGTCGCGCAGCAACCGCCGCAGCGGAAACAGCAGCGATTCGTGCGAGGCGGTGTTGAATGGCAATTCGATACGCTGGTCGAACACATCCGGCGGCCGGTAGAACTCGAGCGCGTGCGTGGCTGCACCGCGCAGGCAGTCGAGGTGCAACAGCGCCTGCGCGCCGATGCGCTTGCCGAGTTCCGCGCGTGGCAACACGAACAGTTGCCGCAGCCGGCGCAATCCCATTCGCTGCAAACTTTCCACGCAAGACGCGTCGAGTCCGCTGCGCCCGACCGGCAGCGTGCCCAATGCATCCAGCAAATGCGCCGCGTCTTCGATCGCGCAACCATCGCGTGCGCCCGCCAGCACCATCGCCGCGTGCGGATGGGGCGCCGCGGCGATGCGATGTTCGAAACCGAGCGCGACGAGATCGCGGCGCAGCTCCGCCTGCAGCGCAGGCCAGCCGCCGAACAGGCGGAAGCTCGCGCGCACTTCCAGCAGCAGGACTCCTGGAAACGTGCGGCACACCTGCGAGCTGTAGCGGTACGCCCACGCCGCCAGGAAATCGTGGCAACGCTCGACCGCTGCCGCGTCGTGCTCGACGGCGTTCACGCGTGGATACAGCGCACGCGCGGCGGTCAGCGATTGCCCGGCGTGCAGGCCGTGGTGCCGGGCCGCGGCGTTGGCGGCGCATACGCGCGCACGCGATCCCGCGCCTTCGAACAACACCAGCGGCGCCACACCGTCACTGCGCTGTCGCAGTACATCGTCCAGTGCGAGTTGCGGAAATGAAATGCATGCCCACTGCATGGCGGCGTTCCATCAAGCCGCAAGTGACGCAAGGGCGACCGCCTGCGCCGGCGGATTGCCGCCCCGGCATTTCAGGACGCGCAATCGCGTCGGGCCGGTTTCGATGCCGATACGAACCGCCGCCATCGAAGCCTGCACCGTCGCCGCGGAAGGACGCAGCAAGAAACCCATCGTCTGACCGGTTTCGGCGGCAAGCTGCAGGCGCCGCAACGTCGCCGTATCGACTTGTCGCGGCCAGCACAGCACCACCGCGCATGCGGCCGAACGCAGGCATTGTTCGGCCGCCCACATCGCATCGTGTTCGCCGGCCTGCACGATCTGCAGGAATCGCAAATCCACGCCGGCCGCGATCCATGCGGCGGGAAACGGCAGATACGGCGGCGCGACCAGCACGACCGGACGGCCTTCGCGGCTGAGCGTCGCCAGTGCCGGCAGCAGCAGGCGCATTTCGCCCACGCCGTCGGCGGGAAACAGGATTTCGCTCAAGGCCGCGTGCGGCCAGCCGCCGCCGGGCAGCACGCCATCCAGCGCATCGAAGCCGGTCGGCAACGCATCGTGTCGCGGCGCCGTGCCCTGCCCGCGCCACAGGCGACCGTTCTCGATGAGGGGTTGCAGGTTGGCGCTCATGTCAGCCCGCGCGGATCACGCCCACGTACAGCCCTTCGATCACGAATGGCGTGCGCCGCGGATCGACCTCGATCGGCGCGTAATCCGGATTGGCGGGTTCCAGCCGCAGCTTCGAGGCCAGCACGCGCAGGCGCTTGACCGTGACCTCATCCTCGATGCGCGCCACCACGATCTGGCCGGTGCGCGCCTCGCGCGTGCGGTGCACCGCGGCGAGGTCGCCATCGAGGATGCCGGCATCGCGCATCGAATCGCCCTTGACGCGCAGCAGGTAATCCGCCCGCGGTTTGAACAGCGCCGGATCGACGGTGACATGGCGTTCCACGTGCTCGACGGCCAGGATCGGCGCGCCCGCGGCCACGTGACCGACCAGCGGCAGGCCGGTGTTGCGTGCACGCGCGGCCTGATTCGCCAGCCGGATGCCGCGGTTGCGGCCCGGCAACAGTTCGATGCAACCCTTGGCCTGCAGCGCCTGCAAATGCTTGTACGCCGCGCGCGGCTGATTGAAGCCGAACGCTGCCGCGATCTCGGCCAGGGTCGGCGGCAGGCCTTCGCCGATCGCCGAGGCGATGAATTCCAGGATCTCGCGTTGGCGTTCGGTGAGGGATATCATGGCAGGTACAAGTATATGTACCATTTTGACGAGATGCCAGATGCCTGCCGCAGCCCGTAGTTCCCCCACGCCCGATCCGTTCCAGGCCGGGTTTTTCCAGCATGAATCGAATGTTTTCGTCCCGATCGCCGACGCCACCGGCCGCATCGCCTACACGCCGGGCTGGGTCGTGCCCGCGCTCGCCGCACAATGGTTCCGGCAACTGCACGACGGCATCACCTGGCACAGCCAGCGCCGCATGATGTACGAGCGCATGCTCACCGTGCCACGGCTCACCGCCCATTTCCGATTGGACGATCCCGCGTTGCCGCCGCCGCTGGGCGAGGCCGCCGCGCGTGCGCGCGCCTGCATCGGTGCGCCCTTCACCACGGCGGGTTTGAATTTCTACCGGGACCGGCACGACAGCGTCGCGCCGCACAACGATCATCTCGATGAAATC